>OLSC01000114.1_pt1 | contig 108309 bp, 100 predicted proteins | sample 1672881 | NCBI WGS metagenome assembly OLSC01 (sample SAMEA3136733, study PRJEB25190) | human gut metagenome | biome: human gut; feature: human-associated habitat; material: faeces | place: Austria | collected 2013 | reverse complement strand
AATTTGCAAAAACTAAGAGAGTTTTTGATTCATCAAAAGTCGATAGCCACAGTGCGATTATACCTACATATATCGTGCCTAACTCATTGACTCCTGATGAACAAATAGTATATCAAGCTATCAAAGATAGATTTATTGCAAACTTTATGCCACCTGCTGAATATGAAAATACTGAAATAAAAACAGATGTCGACGATAGTGTTTTCTTAACTAAAGGTAAGGTATTAAAAGTTAAAGGTTATTTAGAAGTATATAATAAAGAACAGAAAAACGACCTTCTTCCTTCCATGGAAAAAGGCGAAAATGTAGAAGTTTTAGAAATTTTACCCCTTAAGAAACAAACTACACCTCCTAAATCTTATACTGAAGATACTTTACTTAAAGCAATGAAAAATTGCGGTAAAAATGTCGATGATGAAGATTTAGTTTTAGCTGGATACTCTATAGGTACATCGGCAACTCGTGGTGATGTTCTTAAAAAAATAGCCCAAGTTGGATATGTTAATAAAAAAGGTAAATCATATTATATAACTGATTTAGGAATTAATTTAGTTGAAATCTTCCCTGTAAAAGACTTATTTGACGTCGATTATACAGGTAAGCTAGAAAAAAGTTTAAGTGATATTCAAAAGGGACAATTCTCTCGTAAAGAATATCTTCTTAATATAATGAATTTCATAGTTAAAAATGTAAATCTAATAAAATATGATGCTCCTAAAAAAATAAATACAGATGCTTATGTTTACGATCCTAAAACTAAAAAAGCTTTGTCAAAATCACAATTAGAAGCAAAAGCTACCAAAGCCGCCAAAGCTTCATCTAAAAAATCTAGTTCCAAAACTGATAACACATCACTTGGAAAATGTCCTGTATGTGGCTCAGATGTAGTTGAAACTGACAAAGGATTTTTATGTACAAATTATCAAACTTGTAAATACGGTATATTTAAAGACGATAAATACTTAGCTTTATATAAGAAAAAACCTAATAAAACAATGGTTAAATCAATTCTTAAAAAAGGTGAAGCAAAAGTAAAATCACTTACCGATAAAAACGGAAATAAATTTGATGCAATACTTACATATCAAAAAAATCAAAACGGATATTTCAGTTGGTTTATCAAAAGATAGAAAAATCTCCAAGCATTTTAAATGTTTGGAGATTTTTTTATATTAATATTCATTTCTTAATTCTTTTTCTTTTTTCATAATAACTTCATCATATTTATCAATTTTTCCATTTAAATATGATAACATTTGTTGTAATTCGTCAATTTTATCTTGAAGATGCTCTCTTTGTTCTAAAAGCAATTCTTTACGAACTCCAGCAGTATGTTCTCCTTCTTGTAAAAGAGTTACATATTCTATAAGTATTTCTATAGGCATCCCCGCATTTCTCATACATTTTATGAATTTTATCCATTTGCAGTTTAATTCTGTATAATCTCTGTTTCCACTTTTGTCACGATGTATTTTAGGTATTAATCCTATACGTTCATAATATCTAAGTGTATCAGCTGAAATGTCTAGTAGTTTACTTAATTCGGCTATTTTCATGGTGATTTCTCCTTTCTTTGTATTATTCTATTTAACTATATTTTACAATATAATCAATACAATTTTTATACTTCTTGTCCCATTTTATATGCTTCATCCATTATAAACTGATAAATTTCTTGATACGATTTACCAGTTTTTTTGCATATTTTAACTATGCTATTATATTCTGGATAAATACGCTTTTCATCTTTTAAATCACATAGTTTTATTTGAACTTTGCCTAAAGGTGTATCTATATTTTTAATCTCTGTCTTTAGCATAGTCATTTCCATCTTTTGTTTGCGTATACCTATAGTTGTCGTCTCTTCAAGTATAATTTGCCCAAATTTTTCAACATCTTCTTCTCTACAAATTACATTTAAGTGGTAAGCTGACGGTTTTTCTTCATAAAAACAGGTATAAAATGAACGTCTTTTGCACCTTGGTTTAATAATTTTTCAACTATATAACCTAGAGCTTCCCCGCTACAATCATCTATATTGCTTTCTAATTTGTATATATTGTGATTTTTGTTTGAATTATCTTTTATTATCATAGCCCTTAAGATTCCTGCTTTTTCGTATTCTCTTTTTCCAGCACCTATACCTATTTTTTCTATTTTAAATTTATCCGGCAATTTTTTACTTGTCTTTATTGCTGCTACTATAGCAGCACCTGTAGGCGTAACAAGTTCGCCTTCGCAATTTGTTATCTTTAAATCTATATCGTTATCTTTTGCAATTTCACAAACAGCCGGCACTGGAACCGGTATAATACCATGTTGACATCTTATAAACCCAGTTCCCTCATATAATGGAGATACTATTACTTCTTTTATATTTAAATTATCAATACAAACTGCTACTGATACTATATCCACTATAGAGTCAACTGCTCCTACTTCGTGAAAATGCACATCTTCTATTGAAACACCATGAGCTTTAGCTTCAGCTTTTGCAAGTATTTCAAATATATTATTTGCTATTTTTTTAGCATTTTCTGTCATTTTTGCATGGTCTATTATATGCAAAATTTGTTTTAAATTTGTATGTTCATGGCTATGACTATGTTGATGTTCATCATGACTATCAGCTTTATTTTGTTCATCATTAGAATCAGTGTGGCCATGAAGATAATTCATATCATGATCATGGTTATCTTTGTCTAATATCACATCAAAGTCACATACATCTAAGCCACTTTTTAAAACCCTACTTATTTTTATTTTAAATCCATCTATAGATAAACTATTTAGTGCATATTCTAAAACCTTTTTATCTGCACCTAAATCTAATAATGCCCCTACTGTCATATCCCCACTGATTCCACTATAACATTCTAAATAAAGTTTATTCATATATTTCCTCCATTTAATACCCCATTTTACTTCCAAATCACATCTAAATTTTGAATTATTATTTTTACTTTTAAATTTTTTATCAATTATCTTTTCTCTAATAATAACTTATCACTTAAAGTTAACTCCAAGTCAAGTTATTATTTAAAAGTTTTTAATAAAATTTCACATAAGTAGAATTTATAAAAAATATGCTTGTCTTATAATACAATAAATAATGTATTTTAAAACAAGCATAACTTAAATTTTTATTTAATTTTAATATAATCTAAATAATATCTTCCCCTTGTCTTAAATCATCTAAAATAGTTTTTATAGCATCAATACATATATCTACTTCTTCTTCTGTATTAAAATGACTAAATGAGAATCTAACAGTTCCTTGAGGGAATGTATTTAATGTTTGATGTGCTCTTGGCGCACAATGCATTCCTACTCTAGTCATTATTTTATACTTACTACTTAAGTAGAATGAAACTATACTATTATCAAATCCTTCAAAATCGATTGATACAACTCCAAGTCTACCTTCTACAGTCTTTTTACCAGCAACTTTTGCACCTTCTATTTCTTTAACTTTATCTAAGAAGTATTTAGTTATTTCCATTTTTTCATTTCTCATATTATCTATTCCAGCTTCTTTTAAATAAACTAAAGCTTGGTGTAATCCTATTATTCCAGGTAAATTTAAAGTCCCACTTTCAAATCTATCTGGTAGGAAATCTGGCATTTCTTCTGAATCTGATAAACTTCCTGTCCCACCACTTATAATTGGATAGATTAATCCTTCTAATTTATCACTTGATATAAATCCACCAATACCTTGAGGTCCTAATAGACCTTTGTGCCCAGTAAATGCAAGAAAATCTATATTAGCTTTTTGCATGTCTATATTTAATATACCAGCAGTTTGGGCAGTATCGACAGCATAAACTAATCCTTTTTCTTTGCATAGAGCCCCTATTTCTTCTATTGGTATTATTGTTCCACATACGTTTGATGCATGTGTTGTTATGATAGCTTTTGTATTTTCTTTTATATATTTTCTAAAGTCATCAGCAGTTATACTTCCTTCTTCGTCACAAGGTACAACATCAAATTCTAATCCTAATTCCTTCATTTGAACAAGTGGTCTCATAACTGCATTATGTTCGACACTTGTTACAAGAACGTGATCATTTGGCTTTAAAAATCCTTTGATGAAGTAATTTAATGAGTAAGTTACACTAGGTGTAAAAACTACATTTTTTGAATCAGGAGCGTTAAATAAATCTTTTAACATTTCTCTTGTATCTAAAACAGCGCTACCTGCCTCATAAGCACCTTCATAACTTCCTCTATTTATATTAAAAGCACCATTTTCTATAAATTCTCCCATAGCTCGTCCTACATTTGGCGCCTTTGGGAAAGATGTACTTGAATTATCAAAATATATATCTTTCATTTTTTAACTCCTTTTTATTTACTGTTTCGTTTATATTTTTAAATATTTTTATATTAATATAAATCTTTTTAATATTTTATCTCCTAATACAATTATAAATTATAATCGACTAATTTCGCCACACTTACGAAAAATTAATAAAATGCCATTTTTTATAATATCTTAATTATTATAAAACTGACATTTTATTTTTAATCATCTATTCAAATGTTACATCGCTTGCTGTAAGCGTGATATAATTATATCCATTTTCACCATCAACAGCTATATGAAACTCATATCCTTTGTCGCATAAATACATTTCATCATAAACCCAATAACAACCTTCAACAAAGTTATTTTCTAATATCTCTGCATCTTTATATATTATTTTATTTATATTTGTAAATCCACCGCTATTATCTAATTCAAATACTATATCATTTCCTTCTTTTTTTATATCTAAAATTCTACAATCGTGGAAATTATAATTTTCTTTTATATTAGCTGGCACTTTATCACTTATACTATACCAGTGTTTATTATATTCATTGAATGCTTTTTCAAATCTTTTTTCACATTCTTGACTGTATTTTTCTACTAAATCCTTAACATTTTGCGTTGAAAGTCCAAGTGCTAGTACTCTTATATCCGCTACTTCATCTAGTATTTCTTTTGCTAAAGAAGTTTTTAAGTCTTCTATTTCACCTTGATGCATTTCTAAGAAATCTTTTGTAAGTTTCTCTTCATCATATTCTTCTACTTCATATTCTGCACTATCTTGTTCATTTTGTAAAAGCTCTTGTCTTAATTGTTCAAATTCTTCATCAGACATTATATCTCTAGCATTTACTATATTACCTTCATCGTCCATAAGTTGTATATCTTCCCAAGTTTCCGGTTCATATTCTATTTCTGATGCTTCCTTTTCAGCTTCTAAAAATTCATTTAATTTTTCATTATAAAGTTTTTTATAATAATCCTCTGATAATTGTTCTGCATTTGAATCAACATCTAAGTCTAAACAAATATCTTTATTTCCGTAATACCATTCTTTTGTAAGGTACTTCATATTTTTTCCTCCTAAAATCTTCGTATGTATTTAAAATTATAAATTATTTTACCTAAATTCATATAAAATCTCAACTCTTTTTAAAAATAAGCAAATCTTTCTTGTAAAATTTAAAATTTCATAAGAATTAAAAAATTCGCTTCACTCATGTCGCCAACGCATCGAAGATTCCGTTGCTTAAGTTAAATAGGTTGAAAATTAAAAAAGCTACCTCATATTGAGATAGCTTTTTTTAAATTATTTACTAATAATTATTTTCTAGGATTTTTTATAGTCGCTCTTGCAGCAGCAAGTCTAGCTATTGGAACTCTATATGGTGAGCAAGATACATAGTTAAGTCCTGTATTGTAACAGAATTCTACTGAAGATGGTTCTCCACCATGTTCTCCACATATACCTAATTTGATATTGTCACCTTTTTCTCCTCTTGCTAATTTTGCAGCCATTTGAACTAATTTACCAACACCATCTTGGTCTAATACTTGGAATGGATCTTTTTCAAGTATTTCTCTATCAACATATTCACCTAAGAATTTACCTGCATCATCTCTTGAGTATCCAAATGTCATTTGAGTTAAGTCATTTGTACCGAAACTGAAGAAATCTGCTTCTTTTGCTATTTCATCAGCTATCAAGCAAGCTCTAGGTATTTCTATCATTGTACCAACAGTGTATTTAAGTTCTACACCAGCTTCTTTTATAATTTCTTCTGCTGTATCAACTATTATTTGTTTAACTGTTTTAAATTCGTTTATAGCACCAACAAGAGGTATCATTATTTCTGGTTCAACGTTTAAACCTTCTTTATTTACTGCTATAGCTGCATTTATTATTGCTTTAGTTTGCATTACAGCTATTTCTGGATATGTTACAGCAAGTCTACAACCTCTGTGACCTAACATTGGGTTGAACTCTGCTAATTCTTCACATCTTTTCTTAATTGCTATAGGTTGTATTCCCATATCTTTAGCTAGTTCTTCTATAGTTTCGTCGTCTTGTGGTAAGAATTCATGTAGTGGTGGGTCTAATAGTCTTATATTAACTGGACGCTCACCCATAACTCTATAAATATCTTCAAAGTCTTTTTGTTGCATTGGAAGTAATGTTTCTAATGCTTTAACTCTTTCTTCTACAGTATTTGATAAAATCATTTTTCTAACTGCAGGTATTCTTTCTTCGTCGAAGAACATATGCTCAGTTCTACAAAGTCCTATACCTTCTGCTCCAAACTCAACAGCAGCTTTTGCATCTCTTGGATTGTCTGCATTAGTTCTAACTTGCATTTGTCTTATTTCATCGACCCAACTCATTAATTTTTCAAAGTTACCAGTCATATCTGCTGTAGCTTTGTTTACATTTCCTAAATAAACTACACCAGTAGATCCGTCTAAAGATATATAATCTCCTTCTTTAAGCACTAAATCGCCAACTTCTAAAGTTTTTGCAACTTCGCTTACTTTTATTTCTCCACAACCAGCTACACAGCATTTACCCATACCTCTGGCAACAACTGCAGCATGTGAAGTCATACCACCTCTTGCAGTAAGTATACCTTGAGCACTTACCATACCTTCGATATCTTCTGGAGAAGTTTCTTGTCTAACAAGTATTGTTTCTGTACCGTCTTTTGATGCTTCAACTACATCTTCAGCACTGAAGTATATTTTACCGCTAGCAGCTCCTGGAGATGCAGGAAGACCTTTTGCTAAAACTTCAGCTTCTTTTAAAGATTTATCTTCAAATTTTGGATGTAGTAATTGATCTAATTGGTTAGGTTCAATTCTCATTATTGCTTCTTCTTTTGTGATTAAACCTTCTTGTACTAAATCAACAGCTACATTTATAGCTGATTTTGCTGTTCTCTTACCATTTCTAGTTTGTAATAAGAACAGTTTTCCTCTTTCTATAGTAAACTCGATATCTTGCATATCTCTGTAATGTTTTTCTAATTTGTCTGCAGTTTCTACAAATTGTTTATATATATCTGGCATTATATTTTCTAGTGTTGCTATTTTTTGTGGTGTTCTTATACCCGCAACAACATCTTCACCTTGAGCATTTATTAAGTATTCACCTAATAATTTATTTTCTCCTGTAGCAGGGTCTCTTGTAAATGCAACACCTGTACCACTATTGTCACCCATATTACCAAATACCATTGATTGTACGTTTACTGCTGTTCCTAAATTATTAGGTATATCATTTAATTTTCTATATACTATTGCACGAGGGTTGTTCCAAGATCTAAATACTGCCTCAACAGCTAACATTAATTGTTTTTTAGGTTCTTGTGGGAAGTCTTCTTTTACCTCTTTTTTGTATATAGCTTTAAATTCTTCAACTATTGCTTTTAAATGGTCTGTAGTTAATTCTGTATCAAATTTAAATCCATTTGTTTCTTTATATCTGTCTAATACGCTTTCAAATTTATATTTAGGCACTTCCATAGCAACATCAGAAAACATTTGTATAAATCTTCTATAACTATCGTATGCAAATCTTTCATTTTCAGTAGCTTTAGCAAGACCTACAACAGTATTATCATTTAAACCTAAGTTTAATATTGTATCCATCATACCTGGCATTGATATAACTGCACCTGAACGAACAGATACTAATAAAGGATTTTCTGTTGAACCTAATTCTTTACCTAATTCTGATTCTAATTGCGCTAATTTTGATTCTATTTGTTCTATTATTTCTGGTTTTATAGTTTTATTGCTAACATAGTAGTCATTACATGCTTCTGTTGAAATTGTAAATCCTGGAGGCACAGGTAATCCTATCTTAGTCATTTCAGCTAAATTAGCTCCTTTTCCTCCTAATAAAGATTTCATGTCTTTATTTCCTTCGTTGAAACTGTAAACATATTTAGTTTCCATTTTCTTTTCCTCCAATAACTTCTATTATTTTCTTTAGAAAAATTTTTATATTAAAGTCAATTTTAAAAATGCTATTAAAATCGGCTATTTAAACAATACTAATGATCTCTATGCGTCTTTATGTGTTTTTTTATGTATCCCTTTTTCTTTCATTATATCTAAAATATCACTTGCTGTTTCTTCGATTGCCTTATCAGATACATTTATAACTGGACAACCTATTTTTTTCATTACTTTTTCTGCATAATCAAGTTCTTCTAGTATTCTGTCAAACTTAGCATAATTTGCACTACTAGATAGTCCAAGAGCTTTTAATCTTGTTGTTCTAACTTGATTAAGCACTTCTGGTGAATTAGTAAGACCTATTATTTTTCTTGGATCTATTTCGTATACTTCTTTTGGTATCGGTATTTCTGGAACTAAAGGCACATTAGCTACTTTTATGTTTCTATTTGCTAAGTACATACTCAGCGGTGTTTTTGAAGTTCTTGATATACCTATTAAAACTAATTCAGCTTCTAATATACCTTTGTTTGGTTCTTTACCATCATCATACTTAACAGCGAATTCTATAGCTGCAATTCTTCTGAAGTAACTCTCGTCCATTTTTCTGATAATGCCCGCTTCCCCTTTTGGTGCCTTACCAGTTTTTTCAGATAATATTCTCAAGATATCTGTTAATAAATCTATTTTTAAGATACCATTTGCCTCACAGTAGTCACTTGCCATTTTTGCTAACTTAGGATTAACTAATGTATAAACAAACATTGCATTGCATCTTTTTGCGCTTTCTAATAATTCCATTAAAACTTCTTCAGTATTCACAAATGGATGTCTTCTTATATCATATTCATCTTCCGATAATCCAAATTGTGATATTGCAGCTCTAGAAACTTGTTGTGCTGTTTCTCCTATTGAATCTGAAACTGCATAAATTAGTAAATTATCCATCGGGTAATCCTCCTTATTCTCCAGCAATCTCTAAGAATAGTTTTGTTATATTTGTCTTTGAGATTCTGCCTATTACCTTCATTGTGTGGTTATCTTTATCAGTATCTACAACTGGTATAGAATCTATTTCATGTTCAATAATTTTTCTAGCTGCTAATACTATACTGTCTTCTCTTTCAACTGTCACAACATTAGGCGTTCTAGTCATAACCATTCCTATTGGCATTTTATTGATATCAAGACCCCCAATTGTTGCTTTTAATAAATCTTTACGTGAAACTACTCCACATAAATTTTCTTGGTCATCTATAATAAATATACTTCCTACATCAGATAAAAACATCTCTACTATTACATCGTATAAACTTACATCTTTTTTTACTACTACAGGCATTCCCATCATATCTTCAACTTTTTTTTCTTTTATGTCATTTCCTAATAAATTAATTTGGCTGACACCTGTATAAAAATATCCAACTTTTGGTCTTGCATCTAATATTCCTGTCATTGTTAAAATAGCTAAGTCTGATCTTAGTGTCGCCCTAGTAACGTTTAACATTGATGCTATATTTTCACTCGTTATAGGTTGATTTTCTTTTACTATTTCTATTATTTTTTGTTGTCTTTGATTAAGTTGAATTATAATCACCTTCTTTCAATACGCTATACTTTTTGCCATCTTTTTCCTATATAGTATATTATAGAACTCTATTTGCTATTCTGTAAACACTTTTTTTATTTAGTGTGTCCTATTTTCCATATTTTATATAAATGCTATATGTTATTTATGATAATTATTAAACATAATTAATTTACTTTTTTATTTTTCTAATTATTTCTACATTTATGTTGTATACTTTTAGATAAAATTTACACACACTTATATATCTTATTATTTCATTATACTATATAATATATATTTTGGAATATATATATTAATTAAATACATACTAAATCAATTTTTTTATATAAAAAGAGAATTTATTTTCATTTATAGTAGATAAATGTTTATTTTTGTTGATAATTATTATTACTCATTTCCGAAAAAAAACAAGCATATAGGTTTACTCATGTTTAATAAAAGTTTGCCTATATGCCTATTTTATTTTTAAGGTTATATTTAATAATTACATATACAGTGTTTTATAAGTATTATCTTTATTTATAAACTATTTTAGATAAATCACATATAGTTAACATTGTATCGTATATTTGTTTTAATAATCCTAATCTATTTTCTTTAACAGCTTCGTCTTTGTCCATTATCATTACATTGTCGAATAGATTATCTACAAGTGGTTTTATTGAAGCAAAAGCATCTAAAGCTTTGTTGTATTCTTTATTAGCTAAGAATCCTTCAACTTGTGCTTTTATTTCTTTAAATCCAGCATTTAATTTAATTTCTGCATCTTCTTTTAATAGAGATTCTTCAACTCTATCAGATTCAGCTTTTTGAGCTAAAGTAGAAACTCTGTTAAATGCAGTTAACATTTCAACTAATTCTTCTTTTTGAAGCCAGTTATTTAATTCAACTGCTCTTGTATGTATATCAGATATACTGTTTAAGTTAGAGCTTAATACTGCATCTATTACATCATATCTTATACCTAAATCTTTAAATAAGTTTTTGATTCTTTCTATGAAGAAGTCCATTATTTGAGAAGTAACTTCAGCTTTATCGAAAGCTAAGTGACTGTAGTTATCAAGAGCATCACTTATTAATTGTTCTAAGTTTATGTCTAGTTTTTGGTCTAATAATATACTTAATATACCTAAAGCTTGACGTCTTAAAGCATAAGGGTCTTGAGAACCTGATGGTTTTATTCCTATTGCAAAGAATCCTGCTATAGAATCTAATTTATCAGCTATAGATAATGCTATACCAGCTTTAGTTTGTGGAAGTATATCTCCAGCAAATCTTGGTAAGTAGTGTTCAAATATAGCTTGTGCTACATCGTCATTTTCACCACTAACTTTAGCATATTCACGTCCCATTACACCTTGAAGTTCAGTAAACTCGAATACCATATTAGTTACTAAGTCTGCTTTACATAATTTAGCTGCTCTTAAAGTGTCATTTAATGCTTCTTTTTCATCAAGATTATTGATTATATCTGATGCTAATTTTTCTATTCTTAAAGTTTTGTCATATACTGTTCCTAATTTAGCTTGGAATACAACAGTTTTTAAGTTTTCTACAAATGATTCAAGAGGCTTTTTGATATCTTCATCATAGAAGAATAAAGCATCTGCAAGTCTAGCTTCTAAAACTTTTTCGTTACCTGCTTTAACTGTTTCTATTCCGTTTTTGTCACCATTTCTAACAGCTATAAAGTATGGTAATAATTTACCGTCTTTAGAAACAGGGAAATATCTTTGGTGCTCTTTCATAGGAGTTGTTACAACTTCTTTTGGAAGTTTTACATAATCTGCGTTGAACTCTCCATAAAATGCAGTTGGATATTCTACTAAATAAGTTATTTCTTCTAATAAATCGTCTTCTATCTCAACTTCTCCACCTAAAGATTTTGCTACTTCTTCAGCTTGTGCTTTTATAGCTTCTTTTCTTACATTTTGGTCTAAAACTACAGAGTTTTTACTTAATTGTTTGAAGTAGTCTTCTATTGAGAAAACTTCTATTTGGTTTCTTCCTAAGAATCTGTGGCCTCTAGTTATATTAGATGCTACTATTCCTTCTAAGTTTATTGGTAATACTTCATCATTTAATAAAGCAACCATCCATCTTATTGGTCTAGCAAATCTCATATTTTTTCCACCCCAACGCATAGCTTTTGGGAATGTAACACCTTTTATAGCAGCTGGAACTATTTCTTTTAAAACTTCAGAAGTCGCTTGTCCTTCTTGTTTTAAAGTACCGAATAAGTATTCATCTTTTCCAACTTGCTTGAAGTATACGTTAGCTTCGTCTAATCCTTTACTTTTCATAAATCCTAAAGCAGGTTTTGTAAAGTTTCCATCAGCATCTACTGATATCTTTTTAGATGGTCCTTTTAATTCTTCTTCAAGATCGCTTTGTTTGTCACATATATTGTTTATAACAAAAGTAAGTCTTCTTGGAGTTCCATATTTCTCTATATTTTCAAATTCAACTCTATTTTCTTTTAATGATTTTTCTAAGTTTTCTTTTATTTGTGTTAATGTAGATTCAACAAATCTTGATGGTAATTCTTCTACACCAACTTCTAGTAAAAAGTAATTTTTCATTATTTTTCACCTTCCTTTATAAGAGGGTATCCCATTTCTTTTCTTTGATCAACATAAAGTTGTGAAACAGCTTTTGCCATATCTCTAACTCTTCCTATAAATGAAGCTCTTTGACTTACCCCTATAGCTCCATTTGCATCTAATGTATTAAATGCATGTGAACATTTTAAAACATAATCATACGCTGGTATAACTAATCCTTTATCTAATATTCTTAATGCTTCTTTTTCATATATATCAAATAAATTGAATAACATTTCTGAATCACATTCTTCAAATGCATACATTGTGTTTTCAAATTCTTGTTTTTTGAATACATCGCCGTAAGTTATTTTGTCATTCCATTTTAAATCGTATACGCTATCTACATCTTGTATATACATAGCAAGTCTTTCTAAACCATATGTAATTTCACCAGTTTCTAATTCACATTCTATACCACCAACTTGTTGGAAATAAGTGAACTGAGTAACTTCCATACCATCTAGCCAAACTTCCCATCCAAGTCCCCAAGCACCAACAGTTGTTGATTCCCAGTTATCTTCAACGAATCTTATATCGTGTTCTAATGGATTTATTCCTATAGCTTCTAAACTTTTTAAATATAAATCTTGTATATCATCTGGTGATGGTTTTAATATAACTTGGAATTGGTGATGTTGATATAATCTGTTTGGATTTTCACCATATCTACCGTCTGCAGGTCTTCTACATGGCTCAACATAACACACGCTCCATGGTTCTGGTCCTAAAGAACGTAAAAGTGTGTTAGGATTCATAGTTCCTGCACCTTTTTCAACATCATAAGGTTGCATCATGATACATCCTTGCTTAGCCCAATAGCTTTGTAAAGCAAGTATCATTTCTTGAAAATTCATAATAATACCTCCTGTAATATTTTCTAATATATTATGAAAATTATTTATTTTATTTAATAATATTAAAGCCTCTCGCTTACACGAAAGGCTTTAAAGTACTTCGTTAATACGATTAGGATAACAAAAGTGCTTTAATTTGTCAATATTGTTGCCCTATCTACTATTATAAGCCAAATTATATTTTTTTTTACAATAAAATAAACTTTATTTAATATATAAAATTTAATATACAAAAAATTAAGGTAGAGATAAAAATTATCCTACCTAAAATTTTTAATATATAGATGTATTTTTAGTTTATTTTAAATTATTGTTGATTATTGTTGTCGTCTTTTACGTCGTATGATTTTTTATCTAAACTTATTACTATTTCATCATCTTGTTTTTTCATTTCATCATTAGGATAAGTGTTTGATTCTTTATTTTTGTCCATAGCTTCTTTTACGTCTTTTGCTTTATTAGATACCATGTCTTTTATAGTATTGAATTTTTCTTCACTAAATTCTCCTAAATCGATAACAGTATCTCCATCTTCATTAGCTATTTTGATTTTGCATTTTGAAAGTACTGCAGCTGATAATCCAACTAAAGTAAGCATTGGTCCTATTATAACACCTACTACACCTACAGTAAGTGGTATATTTAACATAGTTTCTCCTTTTCTTTCGATGATTAATCTAACAACATTACTTTTCTTTATTAGGTCTAAAACTTGTTCTTTTAGTTCGTCTGTATTTTTCCCAAAGATTTCTGTAGTTTTCTTTGAAGATCCTTTTAAATCACTGTAGTTTGATTCTAAGTATATAATAGCTTCAACTACATTTCCGTCAGTTTTTTGTAATGCTTCTTTAGCTTGTTTATAAGTTGCCTTTGGCAATCTAGCCAATACTTTATCTATGGCTTCTATTGTTACTTGACTCATATTATTCAGCTCCCTTTTTATTTTCTATGCTCTCTATTAAGTTTAATGACTTAAACCCTCTGTTGTCAATATATTGATTTAAATACCTTTTCAATAGTATATCCAATTCTTTTACTATATATTTTGATACTTTTGCTTTATTACATGTCAAAATGTCATTATTTAATATATATTCCATTAGTCTAATAGTTGTTAAATCTATTTTCATATTGTAGTCAAAAAGTTCTCTACAATTTTCGCAGATAACTCCTCCTTCATATATATTAAATACACTATTATTTAGATTTTTATTACCACAATTACTACATCTATTAACTACAGGTCTAAACCCTATATAATCTAAAAACTTTAATTCAAATACATCTTTTATATATATCATGTCTATTTCTTCTTTAGCAAATAGATATAAAGTCTGTGCTAATAAAATAAATAATCTGTTGTTAGTTATCTCGTCTTCTAAATTATAGTCAATAAGTTGAATAATATACGTAGCATATGAAAAAGCATCTAAATTATAAGATATTTCATAAAAACTCTTTATTATTTCAGTTTGAGTTACGCTATACATACTTCCTTGCTTTTTTAAAGTAAAGGTTGAATATGCAAAAACTTGACAAGATGATAAAAGGGCACTTTTAGTCCTTCTCGCACCTTTTGCTATTGCAGATATTTTGCCAAGCTTTCGTGTAAATATAGTTAATATTAAATCATTTTCCTTATATTTTACAGCCCTAAGGACTATTCCTTGGGTGTTTACAATCACCATTATTATTCAACGTCTCCCTTTTCTCGAATTTTTGTTTATTTAAAATTCGATAGTCATATAAATATAGATATGCTTCTATACTTCCAGTTTTTTTAAAAACTTCCCAAAGTAATTTATACATCTAAAAAACCCCCTTCTTACATTTTATTCGTAGTTTTTGTAAGAAGAGGTTAAAAAATTCATCTATTTAAGAAACAATTTTTGACAAAAATATTGTCGTAATTATGAAAAATAACACTACGCCTATCATATCTAATAAAACAGATATAAGAGGTGAAGATATTATAGATATGTCTCCTGATAAATGTTTTAGCATAAGTGGTGTAAAGCTACCTATCATAGAGCCTACAACCATATTTATTAATACACAAATAGCTATTACTACAGCCATATTTAAATTATCTAAGATTAAATAAGCCATTATTCCGATTATAATGGAACATAATAATCCTGTTATCAATCCAACAGCACCTTCTTTTAGTACTGTTTTAAAATCTATATTTTCCTCATTATTGGATAAAGTCATTATTGTAAGTGATGAAGCCTGCATTCCAACACTTCCACCCATACCTAAAATTACAGGTACAAAGCATAGAAATTTAACATAAGTTAACCCTTCTACAAAAGTAGTTTTAGTTAATATGATAGCAGTGAATAATCCCCCTATTAATATTAATATTAACCAAGGAATTCTAGCTCTTACTGATGATGCTATTTGCTCTAACATAGTTGAATTTGGTTTTTCTGCGACATCTCTTTCATGTTCAGAAGACCCAGCCAATTTATATAAATCCTCTGTTGCTTCTTCCTCCATAACATCTATTATATCATCGACAGTTATTATACCTTTTAGAACATTTTCTCTATCTACAACAGGTATAGCTATTAAATCGTATTTTGATACTAATTTTACTGCTAATTCTCTATCGTCGTCATCGTATACTGAGATAATATTTTCACTCATTAAATCTCCAACAACAACAGAATCTCTAGCTGTTATAAGCTCTCTAAGAGATAATACACCTACTAATTTTTCATCATTATCGACAACGTATATGTAGTAAATAGTCTCAGCATCTTCTGCATTTTGTCTCATATGGTCTATAGCTTCTTTTGCTGTCATATTTTCGTTGACTTCGATATAACCAGTAGTCATTATTCCACCAGTTGATTCTTCTTCATATCCAAGAAGTTTTTTAACGTCTTCGGCGTCTTCTTTATTTAATAGATTTATTATTCTTTGTCTTTCATCTTCGTCTAATTCGCTTAATATATCTGTTAAGTCATCAAGAGACATCTGTTCTAATATGTTTCTTCCATGTTGTACGTCTATTAACGAAAGCATTGTTCTAAAAAAGTCTGATCCGCTTTCCTCTAGTATTGATGCTGATACATCAATTGGTAAAACCTCAAAAAGCTTTACTTTCATTTCTTCATCTAAGTTTTCCATTACATCTAGTATATCCATTGTGTGATATTCTTCTAATAGTTCCCTTAGTTCCAATACTTTATTGTTTTCTAATAAATCATTCACCTGTTCTAACAACAGTCTAGAATCATCATTTTTCCTATCCATATAATCCACCTTTATTTATCATTATATCCAAAATCACTGATGTAATTTTGTAGATTTCTCCAGTTCTCTTTTACTTTTACCCATAATTGGAGATTTATTTTTGAACCTAATAAAAGCTCCATGTCTTCTCTTGCTGATTTTCCTATACCTTTTAATTTTCTACCGTTTTTCCCTATTATGATACCTTTGTGAGAGTCTCTTTCACAGTATATAACAGCTGATATATCTACTATATCTTTGTCATTTCTTGATTTCATTCTCTCAACTTCTACAGCAACTCCATGAGGTACTTCATCATTTAAGTAGTGTAATACTTTTTCTCTTATTAATTCTGAAACAAGCACTCTTTCTGGTTGGTCTGTTATCATATAATCTGGGAAGTATTTTGGACCTTCTTCAAGATACTTTCCTATAACTTTTAATAGTTCATTTACATTTCTTCCTTTAAGAGCTGATATTGGAACTATTTCTTTGAATACTTCTTCTTTTGAATATAAATGCATTAATTCAAATAACTCAGCTTCTTCTAGTTTGTCTATTTTGTTTAAAACTAATATAACTGGAGTTTTTATTCCTTTTAAGTCTTCGATTATTTTTCTATCTCCAGGCCCGATTTTTTTAGAATCATCTACTACGAATAATACTAAATCAACATTTTTAAATGCATCTGTTGCTGATTTTACCATGAACTCGCCTAGTTTATTTTTTGGTTTGTGTATACCTGGTGTATCCAAAAATACAATTTGGCAATCTTCATCAGTGTACACAGCTTGAATTGTGTTTCTTGTAGTTTGAGGTTTGTCACTCATTATAGCTATTTTTTCCCCTACTACGTTATTCATTAATGTTGATTTCCCTACGTTTGGTCTACCTACTATACTAACAAATCCTGATTTGAACATTTACATTTTCTCCTAACTTTCTGTCTTTTACTAATTTTGTTTATTTTGTCATTGCTTAAAAGTCGCCCTTAGCAAAATAATTATGGTAATCATTTTTCGATATTAATCTTATTCATATTCTTACCATAATACTATATTATAACACAAAGATATAATTTAACTATTATCTATTTGCTTTAATTAAATTTTTTTAATAAAAATTAAATATCTTAATTTGGAAGACGAGCATTGCTACTAATATTCCGAGCAATGCTCCCGCTATAGTCTCCCAAAATGTATGTATTTTACCTTCTATACGGCTTTGTGCTACTAACACAGCCATTATATATCCTAAAGCTGCTACAATTGGATTTTCTATAATCATTGTTATAGATGTTGCAAGTGCAAATGCAAGTGCCGCATGACCACTTGGCATTCCACCTTGAAGCGGTGTACCCGTAGCTGTAAGCGCCTTTACTACAACTACAGAAATTAAAACTAATACTATGCATATTAAAGTTACATGCGGATCTGATTTTCTGATTGAAACTATTACTGACTGAGATAAATGCATAAATTTATCATAAAAAATCAAATATCCCACTGCCACCGCATTTAATGATGCAATTAAAACTCCACCTGCTGCTACATCCTTTGCGATTTTTGCCAATGGATGAATCTCATTTGTAGTTAAATCTACTGCATTTTCTACAGCTGTATTAAACATTTCTGATACGATTACTAAACTTATTGATAGTAATAATATCATCATTTCTACTCTACTTAAATTTAGAAATAGACTTATTAAAAGTACTACTACTGCTATAACATAATGGATTTTCATATTTCTTTCGTGTTTAAATGTATATATAACACCTTCAATAGCTGCATTAAATGCCTTTATTATATTTTGGCGTGGTTTGTTTCTTTTCATAAAAACCTACTCCCTTGTTATTCCTAACTTGTTTAAAATATACTCTTCCTTTTGTCTCATTTCTTTTGTATTTTCTTCAGTATCGTGGTCATATCCTAATAAGTGGAACATACTGTGGCAAACTAAGAAGCATACTTCCCTTTCAAAGCTATGGTTGTACTCTTGACTTTGCTCAAACGCTCTTTCTAATGATATTACTATATCTCCTAGAGATTCTTCTCCAAAATCTATACCAAATTCATCTTCTACTAAAAGAGGGAATGATAATACGTCTGTCGCTCTGTCTATTCCTCTATATTCATTATTTAATTGATGTATTTCTTTATTATCTACAAAAGATAAGCTTACTTCATAATTATCATCATAATCTTCATAATCTAAACATTCTAATATAATATCTTTTATTTTTTCTATTAATTCTTCGCTAACTTCTAATTTGTCTTGTCTATCGTCTATTATTAATTCCATAAATTCACCTACTATTTTAAATTTATCTTTCTATTTATTTTATATAGGAAATTATTTAATCCTATATTTGTTATTATCTTTATAATTTATTTTTAAATTCTTATCTTCTAGAATTTTTCATTGTTTTTTCTTTTTCTTTTTTACTTTTTTTGAATTCTTCTTTTTTTTCATACTTATCGTATGCTTTTATTATTCTTTGAACTAATTCATGTCTTACAACGTCTTTTTCTGTAAGTTCTATTTTACCAATTCCTTTTATATTTTCAAGTATTGTTGTCGCTTGAACTAGCCCACTTCTCTTTTTATCTGGTAAATCTGTTTGAGTTATATCTCCTGTTACTACAGCTTTAGACCCAAATCCAAGTCTTGTTAAAAACATCTTCATCTGTTCTGGAGTTGTATTTTGAGCTTCATCTAGTATTATGAAGGCATTGTCTAATGTTCTACCTCTCATAAATGCAAGTGGTGCAACTTCTATAGTACCTCTTTCTAGGAATTTGTTTACTCTTTCTCCACCAAGCATATCGAATAAAGCGTCGTATAATGGTCTTAAATATGGATCTACCTTATCTTTTAAATCTCCTGGTAAAAATCCTAAACTCTCTCCTGCCTCTACTGCTGGTCTAGTTAATACAATTCTATTTACTTCGTCCTTTTTAAAAGCACTAACAGCCATCGCAACTGCCAGATAAGTTTTACCTGTACCAGCTGGTCCTATTCCGAAGGTTATATCATTTTGATTTATTAATTCAATATATTTCTTTTGACCTAGCGTCTTAGGTTGTACTGCTTTTCCCTTTTTTGTTACAACTATAACATCATCTAGTTCTTTTATCATCATTTCACTGCCCTCAAGCAATAATGATAAACTGTAAGTAACTGACTGTTTATCTAGTGATTTTCCTTTTATAACAGTATCTTGTAATTCAGTCATAAGCCTATATGCTAAGTCTACGTTTTTTTCTTCACCCATTAAAACAATATTACCTTCTCTTAAAATAACATCAATACTTAATGTATCTTCTATTAATTTAATATTTTCATCGAAGTTTCCAAATAATTCTCTTTCAAATTCTTGTTCTGCAATTAAAAATTTTCTTTGTGTTATCAATTAAATTGTGCCTCCTTAAAAGTTTTACCCTTTTTATTCATATATTTTATTAATTATTCTTCGTTTCATCATCTTTGTTATTTTGTTGTTGTTCAAATTCATTTTTTATATCATTTATAGGTCTTTTAGTTGGATTAGATGGCACTGGTTCTCCATCTTCACTCTTGCTATTTTCTTGTAAAATTTGATTTATTTCTTGCTTACTAAGAGAATATACTTTGGATATATCTTCACTTGCTTGTACTGTTACAATATATTCTAACATATTTTTACTAACTTTATGTTGATAATTTACATCCCCCATTTTAGCAGATGCAGGCATCATATAATATAAATCTTTCAATGCTTTTTGTTTTAATTCTTCTTTTAATTTGTTTGAATCTACTTCAACTTGTTTTTTTTGCACTTCATAAAATGTGCTCACTACTATCTTAATTGGGAAAGTATAATTGCCAAGTTTAATATCTTTAGTTTTATTTTCAATTATGTAATCTTTATATTTTATATTTCTATTTATTTCAAATTCTTTGTCATAAAAAGTTATAGTGTATACGTTTTTGCTCTTGCCTGTCTTTTTATTTATTGTTTTTATGTACGGTTTTTTCTGAACACTTTCATAAAAAGTTGTCGCCCATACTTCCGGCATAGATGTGGTATTTGCACCCTGAATTAGAAGATCTCCTTTTTTGACTATATCCCCTACTTGAACAACAGCTTCTCCACTTCTTGCAATTACCTTCTCTATTATACCATTTTTAGATGCAATAATATTACAATAATTAGAATTAGCTACTTTTGTACTCTCATCATCTTTTTTTGTAACTGTTACAAATACATTTGTTCCCTTTACATTGATAGATAAGTACGCAACTTCGTCTATTTCCTGCATTATATGATCTCTAATAATTTTTCTATCTATTGTCTTTTTAAATACTCCAGGTTTTAATCCACATTCTTCTAACTCTGCCTTTAATACTTTTTTATCTATACCTTCAGGACAGTCTATGTATATATCTGTTACAAATTGAGTTGTCGAAAGAAGTAATAAAAGAGATACTATTGCAGAAAAAACCATTGTTTTGTATTTATATATTCTTCTTGCTAAAAATGGAATTCCTGTTTTTTGTTTTATTTTAACCTCAAACTTATTACCTCTATACATATTTTTTATTTTTTTCAAATCACTTCTAGATACACTAAATTCTACTTTTGTTTTATCAATTCTTTTTACATTATAAATAGGTACTCTATTTTTACAAATAAAATTCAAATATTTCTCTGTATCTATCCCTTCCACAACTAATACATAATATCCTTTAATATAATTAATCAATTTTATTCCTCCCCTTAATCAACATATTCTAGAGAATAAATTATCCCCTTTATGCCTATCTCCCCTTCGTTTATATACTTTAGAACAAGTTTATCGCCAGTTATTTTAACTATTTTTTCTTTTGTCTTTATTCTTATTAAATTATTATCAAATTCAACTATATTTACGTAATTTTCTATACTCAAAAACGTATTACTAACAATAGTAATAATAGGTTTTATAACTTGTAAATCTGATGATATCTCCATAAACTTCCTCCTTAAATAGATTTTCTTCATATATTTTATGAATTTAAATGCTTATAAATGTTATATGTTATATATTATGTATATGACACAAACTCTTTTTTAATATTTAAACAAAAAAAATTACTACCCTATAGGTAGTAAACTTATTTATTTAATATCCATATAAAATAGCTTAAAAATATTACAAAAAATATCCAAAGTAAATAAGGTATGTTTATTAAACTTGCTCTTTGATCTACTTTATAAAATTTATAAATCATTGCTATAAGGACAAGACCTAAAAGTATGCTTTCTATAAATGCAACAAATCTTAAGTTTAATCCAAAGAACAATATACTCCATAGAAAATTTAAAACTAATTGAAGATAATAAAAGAACATAGCATCATTTATTTTTTGAGTACTTTTCTTTGAACTTAGAATTATGTACGCTGATATACCCATCAAGATATATAATATGGGCCAAATAATAGGAAATACTGATGCCGGAGGAGAAAAATCCGGTTTTATTAATTGCATATACTGCATTTTAAAAGGCATTTGAGATAGTAAAACTGCAATTGAACTACTTAGTATACCTGTTACTAGCGGAATAGCAACACATATAATAAATTTTTTTATCTCTTTAACAGATATAATCAATATTTTCACCTTCCTAATAATTATTAAATATAAATCACTAAGTTTTTAATTTATTTTTATTTTAAAATTCTTTTATAATAATTATGTAGAAGGATTTAAATATATTACACTATAAATTTTATAGACTTATTTATTTTACAGTGTAAATTTTATAGTTTTATTTATTATTTTTAATAGATATAATCTTATATTATTTGACGAAATTTGTCTTTTTATTGTTTTTAAAAACGTAAAAAGGTCTAGAATATTATTCTAGACCTTTTAATCTATTGTAAGTTTTTTCTAACTAATTCATTTATTAGCTTTCCATCAGCACGCCCTTTTACTTTAGGCATTATTGATGACATAATATGCTTCATATCTTTCATTGAAGTAGCTCCAACTTCTGATATAGTAGCAATTACGATTTCGTTTAGTTCTTCTTCGCTTAATTGTTGAGGTAGGTACTCTTTTAAAACTTCTATTTCAGCTTCTGCTTGAGTCATTAAATCTTCTCTTCCGGCTTTTTTAAACTCGTCTAGAGAATCTTTTGTTTGTTTTAGTAGTTTAGCTATAAGATCTATAATTTGAGAATCATCTAGCTCAACCCTATTATCGACTTCATATTGCTTAATTGAAGCCCTAATTAAAGTTACTACTGATTTTTTAGTATTATCTTTGTTTTTCATAGAAGACTTTAGATCTTCTTGTAACTTTTGTTTAAGGGACATTCCCTTCACCTCTTTATTTCATATTACTACTTTTAGATATTACTATCTTTTAGCATTTTTTCTTCTAGCTGCTTCAGCTTTTTTCTTACGTTTAACACTTGGTTTATCATAGTGTTCTCTTTTTCTTACTTCTGACATTATGCCAGACATAGCGCATTGACGTTTAAATCTTCTTAAAGCACTATCTAATGATTCATTTTCTCTTACTCTTACTTCTGACATTCTTTTTCCCTCCCTCCGATTTCGCGAATTATGTATAAAATCGTGTTAGTCCTTACAAAACCTCTGCGATTTCATACTTGTATATTATAAACTATATTTTTATATTTATCAAGTATTTTAATTAAATATAAAATGAAATTATTAATATACAAGAACATTTTTACTTTTTTCACCAAAAACATTCAATTTATTTGGTATCTTTTTCATACATTGGAAGTTTCTTTCCAGCTAACACGTGGAAATGAATGTGTTTTACCTCTTGACCACCATCAGAACCGCAGTTATTTATTATTCTAAATCCTTTATCTGCAAATCCTTTTTCTTTTGCTATTATATTAATTACTTTATGAATATGTGCAATAATATCCATATCTTCTTCATTAACATCTATCATACTATCATAGTGTTTTTTAGGTATTACTAAAATGTGATATGGTGCAACAGGGTTTATATCATTAAATGCTAAAACCTTGTCATCTTCATATACTATATCGCCTGGTATTTCTCTATCTATTATTTTACAAAATAAACAGTCCATCCCCTCTACACCTCCTGTCTAATTATATGTATTTCTACATACTATACCAAAATTCCTTCTAAGAATTCATTTTTTACATCTGTTATTTTTACTTTTAAAATTTGTTCTGATAAATCTTTATCGCTTTCTACTATAACTTTAACATAGTTTTCTGTTAAACCTTCAAATTTATTATCTCCAACTTTTTGTTCAAATAATACATTAAATTCTTTGTCTAACATTTTTTGCCCAAATTTTTTGAAGTTTTCTTCGTTTAATTGAAGTAATTTTTCACTTCTTTCATGTTTTGTGCTTGGGTCTACTTGATTTTCCATAGTAGCAGCTGGTGTTCCTTTTCTTGGTGAATATTTGAAGATATGCATATGAGTAAGTTCTATATCTTTTAAGAACTCATATGTTTTATCAAATTCTTCATTTGTTTCACCTGGGAATCCAACTATAACATCTGTAGTTATAGATACATTTGGTATAGCTGCTCTCAGTCTATCTACTATTGTTTTATATTCTTCTGTTGTATATCTACGTTTCATTCTTTTTAAAGTTTCATCACATCCACTTTGAAGTGATAAGTGGTAGTGTGGACAAACTTTATCCATAGCTGAAACTGCTTCTACAAATTCATCTGTAAATAATATAGGTTCAACAGAGCTAAGTCTTATTCTCTCTATTCCTTCTATATCATTTATTTGTTTGATTACGTCTAGAAGTTTTATATCAGTTTCTTTTATGTCTTTTCCATAAGATGCAACGTGTATTCCTGTTAAAACTACTTCTTTATATCCGTTAGCTGCAAGATTTTCTACTTCTTTAACTATACTTTCTAAATCTCTACTTCTAACTCTGCCTCTTGCATATGGTATTATGCAGTATGAACAGTATCTATCACATCCATCTTGTATTTTTAAGAAAGCTCTAGTTTTTCCGTTAGTTTTGTTTATTTCGATTTCTTCGAAAGCTTTAACTTTCATTATATCGTCAACTGTACTAACTTTTCTGCTTGCATCGATTTTTTTAACTTCTTCTACGATTTTTTTTCTATCATTTGTACCCATAACAAGATTTACTTCGTCTATTGAAAGTATTTCTTCTGGAGATACTTGTGAATAACATCCAACTACAGCGATTATCGCGTCTGGATTTTTCTTTTTCATTCTTCTTATATATTGTCTTGATTTTCTATCACTCATATGAGTTACTGTACAAGTATTTATAACATAAACATCTGCATAATCTTCTGTCTCTGCTTTTTCATATCCTTCTTTTTCGAATAATTCAAGCATTGCTTCTGTTTCGTATTGGTTTACTTTACACCCTAAAGTATAAAATGCCACTCTTTTCATTAAATATTTCCTCCTAAGTCACTTAGTTCATATAAAACTATTGAAGAAGCGACTACTGATGCCGTTTCCGTTCTCAATATTCTCGGTCCTAATGATACAACTTTAGAATCTATATCTTGAATATTTACTATTTCTTCTTCTTCAAATCCACCTTCAGGTCCTACAAAGATTCCTATTGTATTTATATCTGCATCTTTAATTGCACTTTTTATAGATACAGTTCTTTCATTTTCATAAGGACATATATTCATATCGTTGTTTTTCATGTCTTCTAAAGCTTCTTTAAATGATAAAACACCTCTTAATTTAGGTATCTTACCTCTTTTACTTTGTTTAGCAGCCTCATACATAATTCTTTCCCAACGCTCTATCTTTTTGCCTTCTTTTTTGTCGTCAACTTTGACTACACTTCTCTTTGTAGATACTAAAATAATTTCATCAACTCCAACTTCCGTAAGTTTTTGAAGTATTAATTCCATTTTAGTACTTTTAGGAAGACCTTGATATAGTTTTACTTTTAAGTCTGATTCTCTTTTTATTTCTCTTTTTTCGATTATATCTAAATCTACTTGCGCTTTGTTTATTTCTGTTATTTCACAGATGTATTCAGAGTTGTCATTATCACATATTTCTAATTTTTCACCGATTTTACATCTTAAAACTTTAGATATATGTTTTACATCTTCTCCTACTATTACACATGTGTTGTTTTCTAAATTTATATTAGTCTTATCTACGAAAAATCTATCCATTATTTCACCTACTTAAGTTTAGAAACTATAGCTGACCATTCTCCTAATCTCTCAACTTTAACTATTTCAAATCCGTTTTCTTCTAAAGCTTGACAAACTTCATCTATTTTAGCAAGTATTATACCAGAAGATATGAATACACCATCATCTTTTAAGAATTTGCTTACATCTTTAGCAAGTATTTTTATTATATCTGCTATTATGTTTGCAACTATTACGTCTGCTTTAGAGTCTACAACTTCAAATAATGAACCATGTTTAACTACTACTTTATCAGATACGTTGTTTATTTCACAGTTTTCTTTTGATACTTTCACTGCTACTTCGTCTAAGTCACCTGCTACTACTTCTTTTGCACCTAACTGTGCAGCTGCAATTGCAAGTATACCACTACCACAACCTATATCAAATACAGTTTTTGTTTCGTCTACATAGTTTTCTAATTCTCTTATACACATAGAAGTAGTCTCATGAGTTCCTGTTCCGAATGCCATCCCTGGATCTAATTCTATTATTAGGTCACCTTCTTGTTTTTCATACTCTTCCCAGCTAGGTTTTACAACTATTTTTTTACCTACTTTTGTTGGTTTGTAGTATTTTTTCCATTCATTTGCCCAATCAGATTCGTTGACATTACTTAAAGATACAGAACCTTCACCTATATCTAATCCGAATGATGGTAATAAAGCTATTCTAGCTTTTACTGTTTCGATTAATTCTAATACATTTCTTTCTTCTGGTATGTAAGTTTTTATAAGTACTCCGTCTTGTCCACTTTTGTTAAATACTTCTTCTTCAACATAATCCCAATCTAGTTCATTTTTCTTTTGGAATAAGAAGTCCTTTGGGTCTTCTATCATAACCCCTCCACATCTTTCTTCCATTAATATGTTACTTATTGCTTCTACAGCTTCTGTAGTAGTTTTTATAGTTACTTCTGTCCAATTCATAATATAATTATCTTCCTTTCTAGGTTTTATTATTTAAAGTTATAATTTTATACTTATGATTTTCAATTTTAAAAATTTCATTTAATTATTATATCATATTTAATCTATTGGTTAATTACTAAATTACATCTATCGCCAAAATTCTGCAATTTTTTTAGTTTTTAAATCATATAATTAACAGTTTTTTCTGTATTTATATATTTTGTCCTAAATATTGTAATTTTATAATTCATACAAAAACTTCTTATAGATTTAATAACCAGTATTTCTCTTATTAAAACTTTTTTGTTTTAAATTTTTAGCAAAAAAAAGTATTTTAAATAGCAGTTAACTATTTAAAATACTTTTTAAATAAATTTATTTCTTTAAATTTTTGAAAAAAGTGTCTATCTTGTTCTTCCAATTCCTCTGTTTTTCGTGGACTTTGTTTCCGCAAGATTCATCAAATTTTCTTAATAATTCTTTTTGATCTTCGTTTAATTTTTTAGGTGTATCTATTATAACTTTAACGTATTGGTCACCTCTAGAATTACTTCTTAATTTAGGTATACCTTTTTCTCTAAGTCTAAATACTGTTCCTGTTTGAGTTCCTTCAGGTAAAGTGTATGAAACTTTTCCGTCTAGTGTAGGTACTTCTAATTTATCCCCTAATGCCGCTTGAGTAAATCTTATTGGCATTTCTATATAAACGTCGTATCCTTCTCTTGTGAATATATCGTGTTTTTGTACATTAACTACGATATATAAATCTCCTCTAGGACCGCCTTTTTCTCCTACTTCACCTTGACCAGAAAGTTTTATCATTTGACCATCATCTATACCTGCTGGTATATCAACTTCTATTGTCTTAGTTTTTCTTATGCTACCTTTTCCATGACATTTGTTACATGGTGATTCATTTATTTCCCCTTCACCATCACATGTAGAACATGTTCTTTGGCTAGCTATATTACCGAATGGAGTTCTTTGAACACTTTGAACTGTTCCTGAACCATGACAAGTAGGACAAGTTTTTTTAGATGTTCCTGGTCTTGCTCCACTACCATGACATTCTTCACATTCTTCACTTCTATTTATTTTAACTTTTATTTTCTTACCGAATGCAGCATCTTCAAAACTAATAGTAACTGATTGTCTTATGTCTGCACCACGTTTTGGTCCTCTTCTTCTAGATGAAGAACCTCCGAATCCGCCTCCAAAGCTAGAACCGAATATGTCTCCGAATATATCTTCGAATCCACCGAAGCCACTTCCTCCGAATCCGCCGAATCCTTGACCGCCGCCAAATCCGCCTTGACCATTTAATCCGTCGTGTCCAAATCTATCATAAGTACTTCTTTTTTCTTCATCAGAAAGTACTTCATAAGCTTCATTTATTTCTTTGAATTTTTCTTCAGCATCTTTATCACCAGGATTTTTGTCTGGGTGATATTTCATTGCTAATTTTCTATAAGCTTTTTTAATCTCTTTAGCGTCTGCGTCTTTGCCTACACCAAGCACCTCATAGTAATCTCTTTTTTCACTCAAGGATTTCACCACCTTTACATCTTACAAAATAATAGCTTGTAGAATGTTAAACTACAAGCTATTATAAATTTATTTTAACAGACTAATCTTCTTTACTAAGTACTTTTAAAAAGTACGTTAATTTTATTATACACAAATACTCTGTCTTTGTAACCTATTTATCATCAACTTCTGTAAAATCTGCATCTACTACGTTGTCATCGCCATTTCCAGCGTTTGAACCTTGGTCATAACCAGCATCTTGAGCTTCTGCACCTTGTGCTGCTTGAGCTTGTTGATACATTTGTTCAGATATTTTATGGAATTTGTTCATTACTTCATCCATTGCAGTTTTTAATTCTTCAGCTGTTGCGCTTTCTTTATCTTTAACTGCTTTTAAGTTTTCTAAAGCACTTTCTATAGCTGATTTATCTTCTGCACTTACTTTATCTCCTAATTCGTTTAAAGTTTTTTCAGTTTGATAAATAGTTGATTCAGCTTGGTTTAATGCTTCTATTTTTTCTTTCTTTTGTTTATCAGCTTCAGCATTCATTTCTGCTTCTTTAACTTTTCTTTCTATTTCTTCTTCTGATAAGTTAGTTCCTGAAGTTATAGTAACTTTTTGTTCTTTTCCAGTTCCTAAATCTTTAGCAGTAACGTGAACTATACCATTAGCATCTATATCGAAAGTAACTTCTATTTGAGGTATTCCTCTTGGAGCTGGTGGTATTTCAGATAATTGGAATCTACCTAATGTAGTATTATCATAAGACATTGATCTTTCACCTTGTAATACGTGTATATCAACAGCAGTTTGGTTATCTGCAGCAGTTGAGAATACTTGAGATTTTTTAGTTGGTATAGTAGTATTTCTTTCTATTATTTTAGTCATTACGTTACCCATAGTTTCTATACCTAATGATAATGGAGTAACATCTAATAATAATAAATCGTTAACTTCACCAGTTAAAACACCAGCTTGTATAGCAGCACCAGCAGCAACACATTCATCTGGGTTTATACCTTTGTGAGGTTCTTTTCCTATGAAGTTTTTAACAGCTTCTTGAACTGCAGGTATTCTTGTTGAACCACCTACTAATAATACGTCGTCTATTTCTGAAACAGAAAGTCCAGCATCAGCTAAAGCACTCTTAGTTGGTCCCATAGTTTTTTCTACTAAATCAGCAGTTAATTCGTTAAATTTAGCTCTTGATAAATCTATATTCATGTGTTTTGGTCCTTCTGCAGTTGCAGTTATGAATGGTAGATTTATGTTAGTTGACATTGTTGAAGATAATTCTTTTTTAGCTTTTTCAGCAGCTTCTTTTAATCTTTGTAATGCCATTTTGTCTGATCTTAAATCAACACCTTCAGCTTTTTTGAATTCGTCAGCTAAGTAATCTATTATAACTTTATCGAAGTCGTCCCCACCTAATCTGTTGTTACCAGCAGTAGCTAAAACTTCGAAAGTACCGTCACCTATTTCAAGTATTGATACGTCGAAAGTACCTCCACCTAAGTCAAATACTAATATTTTCTTTTCTTCGTCTAATTTATCCATACCGTAAGCAAGAGCTGCAGCAGTTGGTTCGTTTATTATTCTTTTAACGTCAAGTCCTGCTATTCTACCTGCATCTTTAGTTGCTTGTCTTTGAGCATCTGTGAAGTATGCTGGAACAGTTATAACTGCTTCTGTTACTGTTTGACCTAAGTAACTTTCTGCATCTGATTTTAATTTTTGAAGTATTATAGCTGATATTTCTTGTGGAGTATATCCTTTACCATCTATATCTACTTTGTAATCTGTACCCATATGAGTTTTTATTGAAGTTACAGTTCTTTCTGCATTTGTAACTGCTTGTCTTTTTGCAGGTTCCCCAACTATTCTTTCACCATCTTTTGTAAATGCTACTACTGATGGTGTAGTTCTCATACCTTCGTTATTTGCTATTATTTGAGGTTCTCCACCTTCTAAAACTGCTACACAAGAGTTTGTTGTACCTAAATCTATACCTATTACTTTTGCCATGTTAATACGCCTCCTGGAATTTTCATTTTAATTAATTTATTTAATTTGTTAGCTATTTTCAATTATTAGCTATTTATTATTTACAAATTTATTAGCAAGATACTTTAACCATTGTTGGTCTTATTACTTTTGCACCAAGTTTGTATCCTTTTTGTAGTACCATAACAACTTTGTTTGGTTCTACTCCATCTATGTTTTCTTGCATTACTGCCATGTGAACATTTGGATCAAAATCAGCATCTTCTGCTTCTATTTCTTCAACACCAAATTTTACTAATGAATCTTTTAGTTGTTTATAAACTAAATCTACACCTTTATAAAGAGCTTCTTCTTTATCTGGGCAAGCATCTAATGCTCTTTCCATATTATCTATAACTGGTATTAATTCAGTTATTATTTTTTCATTAGCAAACACGCCAATTGTCTCTTTTTCTTGTTGTGTTCTTCTAATATAGTTAGAATATTCTGCTTGAAGTCTTCTATATTTATCTTCAGATGCTTCTACTTTAGATTCTAAGTCTTTTATTTTATCTTCAACTTTCTTTTCTTCTAATTTAGAATTTATATCTGTTACATTATCATCTTCAGTTTGTTGTGTTTTTACTTCCTCAGCCGCTTGTTCTTCAACTGAAGTGTTAGTATCGTTTTTAACTTCAGATTGTACATCTTTATTTTCCAAGATATTACACCCCTCGATTCTCTTATTTTTCTATTTATTATTAAGCAATATATTCATATAATTTATTATCGAATATATTCTAGAATAATCCATTCTCGTTGGACCTATAAAACTTATACGTCCGATTTGCTCATTGTCTACTTTGTATGTAGCTGTTACAACACTACAGTCTTGGGCTTGTTGACAGTCATTATCACTACCAATTATTATATTGGTATTGTCTTTTAATATTCCTTTTGATTGTATTATTTTAGCTACTGTTTCTTTTGTTTCAAGCATGTCTAAAAAGCTTCTAGCTTTTAATACATCATTAAATTCTGGATAATCAAGTATGTTTGTAACACCGTTTAATGTTATCGATACATCATCATCTGATACATTTGAATTTAATACGCTAAGCAATTTATCCACTATAGAAGAGTATTCTCCTATTTCATATTTTATAAAAGCTATTAAATTGTTATCAATATCTGTTATACTTTTTCCTGCAAGCTTTTTAGTAAGATTATCAGAAATTATATTCAACTTAGCTTGATCTAAATACTTTTTAGTAGGAATATCAGTCTTTTTAATATCTCCAATATCTGTTACAACAATTAATAATATACTGTGTTCACCCATGTTAACTAGTTGGATATGTTTAATCACACTTGGTTTTACTATTTTAGTAGTACCTATAGTTGTGTAATTAGTAAGCTGTGATAACATCTTAGAAGTTTCATGAATTAAATCTTGTATGTGATTCATGTTGCTTTCTACACATTTTTCAATTATTTCTTTGTCGCTATCATTTAATTCATTAGTTCCCATCAACAAATCTACATATAATTTATAACCTTTTTCTGTTGGCACCCTTCCTGCTGATGTATGTGGCTGAACTAAATATCCCAATTCTTCCAAATCCGCCATTTCATTTCTTATAGTCGCAGCGCTAACTCCAAGATTATGCTTTTTAGAAATTGTTCTAGATCCTACAGCTTCAGCTGTTTCAATATAATCTTTAACTACCGCTTTGAGGATTTTCATTTTTCTTTCATTAAGTTCCATTTTTCATTTCCTCCCTGCTGTTAGCACTCACTATTTTTGAGTGCTAAAAAGATTATATATATTATATAACACTTATTTTTATTTTTGTCAACAGTTTTTATTTAATCTATATAATCTAAAAAAATATTATTTGATATTTCTCTTCCCTTTTGAGTAAATTTAAATCCGCCCTGTGTCATTTCTATTAATTCTAAATTTAAATGTTTAGCTATTTGTTCTTTATATTTTTCTTCAAAGTTTATTTCAAATTCCTCAAAATCTTTAAAAATTATACCTTCATTCATTCTAAGTCCCATGATAATCTTTTCTTCTATTTCGTCTTTTTGAGTAAGAGTTTCAAAGAAATCTATAGGCTTTTGATTTTGTAATAATTTTTCATGATAATCATCTAAACTTTGTACATTGTTGTATCTAACATTATTAATATATCCAGATGCTCCCGGTCCTAATCCTATGTAATTTTTACATTTCCAATATAATATGTTATGCTTGCATTCATATCCCACTTTAGCATAATTTGATATCTCATATTGATTATATCCATTTTCTTTTAAATAATTTATAGCATATTCATACATTTTTATATCTTCATCTTCATCACCAAGATCAAACTCTTTTTTCATATACATGTCGTATAATTTAGTTCCTTCTTCTAAAATTAGAGAATACGCTGATATATGTTCTGGATTCAAGCTCACTATCTTATGTAGAGTTTCTTTCCAATCTTCAAAAGTTTGATGTGGAAGATTATACATTAAATCTATATTTATATTTTTAAATCCTACTTTTCTAGCTTCTAAATAGTTTTTTTCAAATTGTTCATAATTATGTATTCTACCTATATATCTAAGTAAATTTTCTTGCACAGCTTGAAGTCCTATACTAAGTCTATTTACTCCAATACTTCTCATAAATTTTAGTTTATCTTCTGTAAGTGTACCTGGGTTGCACTCCATTGATATTTCTGCATCTTCATCTATAGAGAAGTTTTCTTTTATTTCGTCCATTATAAATTGCATGTCATTATTGTTTAATATGCTAGGCGTCCCTCCACCAAAAAATATGCTATTTATTTTTCTATCTTTATTTTTATATAAAGCCATCTCTTTTTTTAAATCAGATAAAAATCTATCTTTTTCATTTACTATCATTTTATATGAATTAAAATCGCAGTATTTACATTTTTGCACGCAAAAAGGTATATGTATGTATAATCCAAGCAAAAAATCACCCTCTCTATTTTTATTTCTTATAGCTTTTATAAGTTTTTATTATCTTATTTATAGTTTTCACAATGAAATTATAAGTATACATTCTATTGCTATTATAAATTATAATCACTCTATATAAAATAACTTATTTTTTTAATTAAAAATTCATCAACAGACTTACTACATTGCTTTAGATAATATATAATTACCTTAAAATTAAAAAAGGTAAACTTAAAAAATAAGTTTACCTTTTTGTATTTATATTTATCATACCTCTAAGGCATGTTTTTTCATCTATTCCTAGTGCTTCTCCTACAGCAATAGATAAGGCAGCATTTTCTACAGATACATCATCATAATCAAATAAATCTAAGTATTTATATGTAATCTTTGAGTTATCCGCAATTATTACTTTAGTATTTCTCTCTCTTGCTATACTTTTAAAATAATCTGTGTAATTATTGTTAGTTGTTACTAAATATCCTTCATAAGGTATAACTTGCGCAAATGATTGAACAAGTTTATCATCTTCCTCTACATAATCCTCAGAAATCTCACTTATAACAGCTATATTTTCATTTAGCTCATTAAATTTAGATACTTTTTTAGAAGCTGAATCTGCATCTATATTTTCATAAATTACAGCATCGACGCCTAACTCTGATGCATTTTTTAAAACTGAAAATTTATCATTATTAGTTTTATGTTGTAATTTTGAATATTCATCATCTGAACCATTTTGTAGTCCTAAAATTATATCTGAAGATTCGTTTGCAGTTTTTCCTATAACTTTATAACCTGCTTCTATTAATATATTACTGACTAAATTAGTTATTATAGATTTCCCCTTTATTCCATTTAGACTTATTCTTATTGGTATTTTATCGATGATTTGTTGTCTTTGTGATTTATTTTTGTTAATTAAAATTATGCTTAAAACCACTATTATTGCTACGATTGCTATTATAATAAAAATAACTCATCCCTCCTAAAGATTTATTTTACATAAATATAATTTCCTATGCGCTATAAAATAAGCTTAAATGCTGTATTAGCATAAGTTTATTTTATATTATTTTATAACCCTTTTCAACTTATATTATAGTATAAAAATGATGTTAAAAAAGCTCTATAAAATAGATACTTCATCTTTTATAGAGCTTTTATTTATTTTAATCTAGTCGTCTAATTTTAAAACTGCCATAAATGCTTTTTGTGGTACTTCTACGTTTCCGATTTGTCTCATACGTTTTTTACCTTCTTTTTGTTTTTCAAGAAGTTTCTTCTTACGAGATATATCCCCACCGTAACATTTAGCAAGTACGTCTTTTCTAAGAGCACTTATAGTTTCTCTAGCTATTATTTTATTTCCAACAGCTGCTTGTATTGGCACAGCAAATTGATGTCTTGGTATTTCATTTTTAAGTTTTTCACACATAGCTTTTCCTCTAGCATATGCTTTTGATTCATGTACTATAAAACTTAGTGCATCGACTTGTTCTTTATTTATTAATATATCTAGTTTTACTAGTGTAGATGGAACATATCCTTTTATTTCAAAGTCTAATGAACCATATCCTCTTGTTCTAGATTTTAATGCATCAAAGAAATCGTATATAACTTCATTTAGTGGTAAATCGTAATGTAACATAACTCTCTTAGGATCTATATACTCCATATTATGCATAGTTCCACGTCTCTCTTGACATAATTCCATTACTATACCAACATAGTCTTTTGGTACTATTATGTCAGCTTTTACGATTGGTTCTTCTATCATTTTTATTTCTGATGGGTCTGGTAAGTTAGTTGGGTTTTGTATCATAACTACTTCACCAGTATTCTTAGTTACTCTGTATATAACAGATGGAGCTGTTGTTACTAGGTTTAAGTTGAATTCTCTTTCTAGTCTCTCTTCTATTATTTCTAAGTGTAATAATCCTAAGAATCCACATCTAAATCCGAACCCTAATGCTGCAGAAGTTTCAAGTTCAAATTCTAATGCTGCATCGTTTACTTGTAATTTTTCTAATGCATCTTTAACATTTTCATATTTTTCACCTTCACCTGGATAAATACCACAGTAAACCATTGGTGTAGCTTTTTTGTATCCTGGAAGTGCTTCTTCTGTAGGTCTTGATGCATCTGTTATAGTATCACCAACATGACAACTTCTTATATCTTTTATACTCGCTGCTATATATCCAACATCTCCAGCTTGAAGGCTATCAAGTTCAGTTGGATGTGGAGCCATAACCCCTACTTCTGTAACTTCGAATTTCTTTTTAGTATTCATCATCTCGATTGTCATACCTTTTTTAACTTCACCTTCGAATACTCTAACATATGCTACAACACCTTTATAAGCATCATAGTATGAGTCGAATATTAAAGCTTTTAATGGTTTTTCTATATCACCTTCTGGAGCAGGTATATTATTTACTATATCTTCTAATACGTCTTGTATATTTAAACCACTTTTAGCTGATACTAATGGAGCTTCACTAGCATCAAGCCCTATAATATCTTCTATTTCTTCTTTTATTTCGTCTGGTCTAGCACTTGGAAGATCTATTTTATTTATTACTGGTAATATTTCTAAATCTTGATCTAATGCTAAATATACATTTGCTAATGTTTGTGCTTCTACACCTTGAGCAGCGTCTACTACTAATAGAGCGCCTTCACACGCAGCTAAACTTCTTGATACCTCATAATTGAAGTCGACATGACCTGGAGTATCTATTAAGTTTAGATAGTACTCATTTCCATCCTTAGCGTTGTATTTTAATCTTATATTTTGTAATTTGATAGTGATTCCTCTTTCTCTTTCTAAATCCATGTTATCTAATAACTGATTTTTCATTTCTCTATCACTAACTAAACCTGTATATTGAATTAATCTATCCGCCAAGGTAGACTTTCCATGGTCTATATGTGCAATAATACTAAAATTTCTCGTTCTACTTTGTTTATTGTCCACCTTTTTTCCTCCTTAAAACTTAGTTTAAATTATTTTAATCATAGATTTTATTTTATAATATATCAGCTTTTCTGTAAATATAAGTTATGACAGAAAAATAAGACTTATTCATATATTAAGCCTTATTTTTCCAAGTTTATACAATCATTATAGTACTATCCTTTTATATTTAAGTTAAAATTTTTTAAAATTTCTTCTATAGAGTTTATTTTTTTCTGTATTAATTCTATATTCATATCTATTATTGATTTTTTATTAAAATTTTTATTCATATTATAATCTGTAAAAAATATACATCCTATAGCTATATTTATCATAAAAATTATAGATAATGTTTTAAAAGTTATTGTTCTCTTCTTTTTATTTTTTCTATTATTTATTCTTTCATCTAATGTAGGCATTTATTTATTCTTTCTCAATTATTTTTTATATTTTGTTCTTTAAAATATCCATCTATTACTTGTGCTATATATTTCGCACTCGCTTGAGCTTCTGCAGTAGTAGTACCATTACTTCCTACTTCTACTAATATAGCATTGTCTGAGATACTTTGATTGAATCTACCATAAGGTTTTAATACTACTGGCATTATCAAATCAGGATATTTTTTCTTAGCGTATTCAGTTAATCCATCAGCTAATTTTTGTACTTTTTCAACATCATCATTTCTAGCACCTACAACAAAGAAAAATTTAGCTACTTTTTCTCCATTTATTGTTGTAGTGTATTTATTGTGAATATTATTTTTTGTAGCTTGATTAGCTATATTAAGACCGTCTCTATGTAGGTCTATAGTTATATTTACATCATTATATTGATTCATTACAGATTTTATAGTTTCTGCACTTCTTGCATATGAATTATTATATGTGGGACTATCATGAAAAGTAGTAGAATGAACTACTCCCCATCCCAAGTTAGACAGTTGGTTTGTAAGTAAACATCCAACAGACATAACTGAGTGGTCCTTATCTTCAGAGTGATAATTTCCTTTTGGTGAATCAGAATATGTTTCACAACTGTGACTGTGGTATATCAAAATTTGTGGTTTATTGTTAGTAACTCTTAATTTTGAATTATATACACTACTGTCTAATGTTATACCATTAGCATTTGTTGTTTTTGCAACAGGAATATTATCTTCTCCTACATATACATTAACAAACTGATTATTTGTAGCTTTATTATTATTTGTAGTTGTATCTTCTTTATTTGATTGATCGCTTTTATCTGTATTTTGTTCATCTTTTTCTATAACTTTAACTTCGGGATAAGAATATTTTATTAAGTTTTTAAATAATCCATTCTTATCAAGCCCTAATGTAATACTTGGTATTGTAAATAATAAAATAGCTATACTTATTACTTTAGCAAATTTATTATACATATTTCTCCTCCTTAGTTTTAAATCCTTCCTGGATGGAGGGACCTATTTAATCCTTCGCTTATTATTATTGCTAGATTTTCTATTGTTTCGTCTATGTCTTTTGGAGTTACAATTAAATTTTTATCGTATGGGTCTAAAGAATCTTTAATTAATTGGTATTTTTCTTCTTCTTTTAATTTTTTAAGCATTGTATAAAAGCCACTGCTTTCTTTAGATACTTCCATTAAATTATCTATAGCTAAATCTAGCACATCTATCGTAAGTGTGGCAGCGTCTACTACTGTAGGTACGCCTATTGCAATTACATCTACACCTAAATAAGATTTATCTAATGCTTTTCTTTTATTACCAACGCCTCCTCCTGGTGCTATACCACCAGTTGATATTTGAATAGTTGCATTAACTCTATCCATTTTTCTAGATGCCAATGCATCTATTGCAACTACTCTATCTGGTTTAATTTTGTCTACGATTGATTTTACTATTTCTACTGTTTCAATACCTGTAATCCCCATAACTCCTGGACTCAATGCTGCTACTTCAGAAAAGTCATCATCATAGTCTTTGTTGTAGTTTTTAAAAATATGGCGAGTTACAAGTGTTTTTGATACTGCTCTAGGCCCTAGTGCATCTGAGGTAATGTTCCAGTTTCCTAGTCCTATTACTAGAGTTCGTTTAGATTGATCTGTTCCAAATACATCTATTAGTTCGTCTTTTAGATAATTTATAACTTTTTCTCTAGAATCGTCATCATCAAATTTCATTAAGTCGCTTTCTAGAGTTATATATTTACCTATTTCTTTATTCATTATTTTTGAACCAGTTTCATTTATTATTTCGACTGTAGTAACAGTGCAATCTTCTAGTTCTTTTGTGTCTACTACGACTCCATCAAGAGCTGTCGACTGTTCTTCACATATTTCTGTCGCCTCAAGTGCTAAATCTGTTCTTATACTTATCATAAAAACCTCCAAATGTTATTAAGTCTTATTGAAAAACATTTTAATCATATTTAGTAAACAGAATTATAGTTTTAATTTCTGTTTTTTAACTTTGATTATAATTATTAACTCTTTTACGATTTTTAAACATAATTTAAATAAAAGTTAAATTAAATTAAAACTATTGAATATTAATACTTGATTTTTATTTTTATTTCTGTTAAAATCAAATATGTTGACGATGAGAATAATAAATTTTATGGGAGGTGAACAGGTTGGCTAATATAAAATCTGCTAAAAAGAGAATAAAAGTTATCGATAAGAAAACTGCTTTAAACAGAGTTAGAAAATCACAAGTTAAAACAGCTATAAGAAGATTCGAAGAAGCTGTTACTGCTGGTAACGTAGAAGAAGCTACTCAAAGATTCCAATTCGCTCAAAAGAAAATATCTCAAGTTGCTTCTAAAGGAACTATACACAAAAACGCTGCTGCTAGAAAAGTAGCTAAATTAGCTCAAAAATTAAACTCTATGAACGCTTAATAAGAAGTTTAATTTGTGCATAAATTGGCCCTTGATTAATTTCAAGGGTTTTTTATTTTGTAAAAATTTAAATAAAAGAAAAAGTCTTCCCCTTTTTAGGAAGACTTTAACTCACTCTTCTCTGGCAGTACTTACTTACTAACATTTCTATAGCAAGTGTATCCCTCATCAGACCATTTTTTATTTTATAATCACTCTCTAGTATATAATTTAACATATCTATTATCATATCTTCTGTAAAGTTCTTACTTATTTTTATCGATTTATTTACTATAAATAAAGAAGTTTTTAATTTTTCTGATATACTTTTATTATTTAGTCCTTTATTTAATAATTCTTTTACTTGGAGCACTGTTTTAAATTGTCTATTTATCATAGCAAAAATTCCTAAAACAGATTCCCCTTCATTTATCATATCATTTAGTATTTTTATAGCACTTTGTGAATTTTTATCTCCAATATAATCAATTAGTTTAAAAATATCATTTTCTATCTTTTTTTGTGAAAGTCTATCTATTATTTCATTTGTAACTTGTGTATCTGTTCCTGCAAAAGAACTTATCTTTTTTATTTCGTTGTCTATATCAGATAATGTAAATTCATTATTTTTATCTTTATATCCAGTAGACTCAATAAAGTACATAATTTGTGCATTTTCTATCATTATGTTGTTTTCTGTAAATTTCTTTTTAGACCATTTAAACAGTTCCATATCAGATATTTTTTCACAATTATAGACAACTCCATTTTTACTTATTCTGTTTACAATGCTTTTTCTTTTATCAATTTCACCATATACAGTAAAAACTAAAATAGTAGTATCAGGAATATTTTCTAGGTGCTCAGCAAGAGTTTTTTCTTCTTTATCAGAAAAATTCTTTTTCTTAGCTTTTGTAAGCAATTCGAAATCCTTTACTATTACTATTTTTCTTTCATCCATAAATGGAAGTGTTTCTATAGAACTAAGCAATTGTTCTAATGTAATTTCTTTGCCATCTATTATATCTAAATTGAAATCGATCATACTTTCGTTCAAAGATTCTCTAAATAATTTTATAGTATTATCTATTAAATAGTGCTCTCTACCATATAATAGATAAATTTTTTCAAAATTTTTAGCTTTTATATTATAGACAATATCCTTGTATTTCATTTTCTTGCTCCTTCATAGTTTTAATTTCTTTGTATATCATGTAAGAGAAAATTAAAACATAATAAATTATTACATATATTATATTAGGATTTTCAACTTCTATATATCCAATTTCTATTTTGCTCAACTTATCCAATATATAATATACCATATTAATAAGGTTTTTGTTTATATAAACTATAACTTTTGTAATATTTAAATTTACCTCAAATAATAAAATACTAAAAAGACTTAAATTCATAATAATGCCTATAAAAGGTATTATTACTATATTGCCTAAAATCGATAAAAGAGCAATTCCTCCAAATATATAGTAAACTATTGGCATAGTTAGAATATTGGCAGCTATAGTCATTGATATGATATCAAATTTCAACTTTCTTTTAATTATTTTATTAAAATACAAGATAGACAGTGTCGCTAAAAATGACAACTGAAAACTAATATTGTATATAGTGTATGGATTATTTATAATTAATAAACTAGCAATTAATGATAAAGTTGTTATTCCATCTCTTTTCCTAAATAAAAATATTGCTAAATACATAATTGTGACAAAAAATACTGCTCGTGTTATAGATGGAGAAAATCCAACCATTATACTATATAAAGCCATAATAATAACTAAGATAAATAATTTATATATTTTATTTATTCCTCTTATTATATAAGCTATCAATACACATAGTATTCCTGTATGAAGTCCTGATATTGCAAGTACATGACTCGTTCCTGTTTTAGAAAACATATCTTTTTCTTCTTTTGTTAAGTCGTCTTTTATTCCCAATAAACATGAATTTATAAAGTTAGATGAATCTTTATATAGATATCTAAATGTATCTCTCATGTATATTTTTATCTTTCCCAAATTTATATAAAATTTATTTTGTCCAATTACATTAAAGTAGTTTGAATTTATTAGTCCTTTATAACCACAACTTTTTATATATCTTCCATAATTAAAGTCGTCTAAATTTAGGTTATCTAAATCTTTTAAATTACCTTTTACTTCTACAATTTGTCCTATTTTAAGGTTGTATTTTCTTTTATAATCGTTTACTAAGTATCCATCTATTATATATTGAGTATATTTACTTTTTTCTTTTTTATCTTTTACAACTCCATTTATAGTTATGTTAGTATCAGAATTTATATTGTCTAATTCTTTATTTGATGTGATAAATAATCCTAAAATTAAAATTATTATAAAAATCAATAACAACGGTCTTCTCAAAGTCTCACCCCTAAAAGTTTATTTTTAGTATTATTGACCTTATTTAAAAAGTATACTCAATTTTAAATAATTATTTTTTTAGATTTCTATTATTTATAAAATCATATAATATTTAAGTTATCAAAACTACAACGTAATTTGATATATTTGTAATTAGACTATATATTAAAGAGTCTTAATATAGATTTTTATATGATATAATCCCAAAAAATAAAGGAATACATAGTTATATACTATCTATTCCTTTTTATATAAGAGTTTTGTATTTTTAAATTTTAGTACCAACGAACAATTGGTAAATCATTATTTACTCCTTTAGATACTAATATTTGATGGATATCTATTATTCCATTGTGGAAAATTGCCGCACAAGCTGAAAGATATAAATCCCACATTCGTACAAATTCTTCATCAAACATTTCTCTAACTTCGTCTATATGTTCTTTATAATTCTTTTCCCAGCATAAAAGTGTGCGATTATAATGATTTCTTAAGTTCTCTACATCTAGTGTATGGAAATTATCTTCTGCTAAACAATTCATTATTTCTCTTAAACTTGGGATAACTCCTCCTGGGAATATGTATTTTTTTATCCATGGATCGCCTGGATGCTCTTTCAGACCACTTATAAAGTGTAGTAAAAATAGCCCATGAGGTTTTAATACTGTATTTACACAGTCTATAAATAATTGATAATTATCGCGCCCTACATGTTCAAGCATACCTACACTTACAACTCTATCAAATTTTAAGTCACTATTTTTTAAATCTCTATAGTCCATAAGTTTTACTTCTAAGTAGTCTTCTAAACCTTCGTCTACTATTCTTCTTCTAAATTCATTGTATTGCTCAACACTCAATGTAATTCCTGTTCCATGAATTTTATATTTTTTAGCTGCTTCAATTAATAAAAATCCCCATCCACAACCTATATCAAGTAGTGTCATTCCTTCTTTTAAGTATAATTTTTTTAAAATGTAGTCTACTTTATTGACTTGAGCTTGATATAGAGTATCATTATCATTTAAAAAATATCCGCAAGAATAGCTCATAGTTTCATCTAGCCATAACTTATAAAAATCATTTCCTATGTCATAATGACTTCTAACTTCTTTTTCTTGATTTTTCTTAGATATTGATGTGAAAATTAATTTTTTCATTGCCTTTTTATCTATAGAGAATTTATCCATTTCACTCATAAAGTAATCAAGGGCATTATATAAATCCCCCTCTATTTCTAAATTTCCACTCATATATGCTTCTCCTAATGCAAGAGATGTACTGCTAAGCAATTTACTTACTGGTATAGATTCTTTAAATTTTGCTGTAAATGTTGGTTCTCCCTCTCCTATTTTATACTCTTCTCCATCAACTATAACCAAAAAACAAATATCGTCAAATTTATTTAATGCTTTAACCATTAAATTTTCTTTTAACATTCTATACCCTACCTCCTATATTAAAAATTTTATATTATTAATCATAATATTTATGATAAAATACCTGTTTATGATAAATTGCCCTTAATCTATATATTTATGTATATTTTTATAAATTCTCCTATAAGTTATAAAAATAAGACATATATTTAACCATATGTCTTATTTCTAATTTTACAAGTATAAACTTTCTATTATTTTAATTCATTTTTTATAACTTCAGCTATTCTCTTTATACCTGTTACTATTCTGTCTTCATCCATATTTGAATAATTTAATCTGAAGTTATTAGTTTTAGTTCTTCCCGGATAAAAAGCAACACCTGGAACATATGCTACATTGTTTTCGACACATTTTTTCATCATTTCAGTAGTATTTATGCTTTCAGGTACTGTTACCCACATAAATAATCCACCTTCTGGATGAGTCCATTTTACTTCTTCTGGGAACTCTTCTTCTATTGTTTTTAACATTAAATCTCTACGCTTTTTATATAAATCTCTTATTTCTACTACATGTGCATCAACATCACATTCATCTAAATATCTACTAACTTCTAATTGAGAAATTGTAGATGTTTGTAAATCCCCATCTTCTTTACATCTTATATATTTAGATAATATTTCTGGCGTTGCACATACCCATCCAAGTCTATATCCTGGACATAGTATTTTTGAAAATGTTCCTAAATATACTACATATCCTTCTTTATCAAAAGATTTTAATGAAGGTAAAAATTCTCCTTCATATCTTAACTCACCATAAGGATTATCTTCTAAAGCAACTACTTTATATTTAGTTATTAATTCAACAAATTTTTTACGTTTTTCAATTGGCCACGTTCTTCCAGTTGGATTTTGAAAATCTGGTATAACATATATCATTTTTACTCTGTCAGTTGTTTGTAAAACTCTTTCTAAAGCTTCCATATTCATACCATCTTCATCTGTTTCAACTTCTATGTATTTTGGTCCATATCCATTAAATGCATTTAATGCCCCTAAATAAGTTGGACTTTCACATAATATTACGTCGCCTTCATCTATAAATATCTTTGCTGAAAACTCTAATGCTTGTTGTGAACCACTAGTTATTAATATATCATCAGCTTTAACATTAGTTTTTTGTTTATCATTCATTCTATCAGCTATCTGTTGTCTAAATTTTGGGAAACCTTGAGCTGAAGAATATTGTAAAGCTACTCTTCCTACTTCCTCTAAAACTTCGTTAGCCATTCTCTCCATATCTTCTACAGGAAATAATTCTGGCGCAGGTAGCCCCCCTGCAAAAGATATTACTTCTGGTTTAGCTGTTAATGCTAATATATCACTTATTTCAGATCCACCTTCTGTCATCATTCGTTTTGCATATTTTACTTCCATCATATATCACCCCAGTTATTTATTAATTGAATATCCAGTTATTTTTTATTCATGAATATATTGTATACTTATTTCTATTTTTTTCCATCATATTTTTAAATTTTTATATAAAAAATTCACTTTGTTCATGACGCCAACGACTTCGTCCGTTGCTTAAAATTTCACTTCGTTCATAGCGCCAACGACTTCGTCCGTTGCTTAAAATTTCACTTTGTTCATAGTGTCAATGGCTTTTTCCGTTATTCTAGATAATACATAATTTCCTTAGAATTTAAATTTTTTCCTATTTTTTATTCTAAATAAAAAAAAATGGCATTTTACTTTTTAGTAAAACGCCATTTTTTTAAACAAGTTCATCTATATAGTTTACCTTTTTTTCAAATAAAATATTTAATAATTTTATTTGATTTGATGTTAAAGAATTTTCATCAATTTCATTTAACATAAAAATTTCTTCTATATTTAAATAAGAAAAAGCTAATTGCGTTATAGAGTTTATATCCAACTCTATATCATAACTTTCTTGTGTTTTTTCTATTTTTACTTTGTTGTCTTTTATATATATTTCAAATACATTATCATTTTGAGGTATATATTTATCTATAACTTTTATTTTTATAGATTCACCTTCAATATGGTATGTATTTATATTATCTAAATTTATACTTTCGATATATTTTTCAAAGTTAATAACTCTTCCCGCCATAAATGGAATTAATTTAATTTCACAAGTTTTTAAATTAGCAATTATTAATTTAATTTTGTCATCTACAGGTGCATTTATAACTGTATTTTTGCATTGTGTATTGTGATTGTATATATAAGCTAATATAGATTTTAATGACGAAATATTGTTGTATATAAGCTCTCTAACAAAGATTGTGTCTCCTTGTATATAATATGCTATATAACTTTTGTTTTCTTCATCAATATATATATATCCATCTTCAGATTCGATTTCTTTCATAAATCTATCAAAGTAAACTTCATCTCTCAATGCATATCCATTTAAGTTTTTCACTGCATTTGTATAAATTTCAGATAATATTTTAGGATCTTCAAAATCAACTTTTCTCAATTTAGATGTTACTCTAAATCCTGAAAGCTCATCTGTTTTTATATTATATTGAATTTGGTCATAGCAATGGTCAAATCCATATCTTTTATACAGTCTATAATCAATCGCCATTAAAAGTGATACTATTTCTCCACTTTTATATAACTCTTCTAACGTATATGTCATTAGATGTTTCATATAACCAAGCCCTCTAACTTCAGGCTTCGATGAAACACCTACAACATAAGATACATCGTATTTTCTGTTTCTAAGGTCTATTTTGTATTTGTTTAATTGAAGCGCAGACAACACCTCATTATTTTCTTCTATTATAATAGTATTTTTTTTATCATATAAATTTTCAAAATAGTATTTTACAAAATCTTCTCCATCCTCAAAACAATAATTCCAAAGTGAAACTATTTGATTTTTATCAGTTGCTCTAGCATATCTAATATTCAATTAGTTAGCCTCCCTAACAGTGTATTTTTCAACAAGTTTACATGGATGGTAAGATAATTTTGCTTTTCTAAGTCCTTCTATTCCCATATCTTCTTCTCTATTTACAAATTCAACTTCAGGGAATTCATGAACTAAAAATTGTTGGTTTATATAAGGATATAATCCTCTTATTTCTGGATTAGCTTTTTCTATGTGAATTAAAGCCATATTTTTGTTTAATAATTCACCCATAGTAAATGCTTCTAATTTTCCATCTATATATATACCAGCTATTTTTAATCTGTCACATATTTGGTCATAGTGAGTAAATAATTTTTCTATACCAGATCTTTCATCATCTACCCCTTCTTCTATGTTGTCGTTTTCTTCTTTATTTATTGTCCACTCATCTAAAAGAGCTCTACAATCGTCGAAATCTTCTTTTCCAAGAAGTCTATATTCAAATCTTCCGTCGTATTCAGTTAAGAAGTAATTTATATGATTTCTTTTTTTGCTATTTTTTCTACCTTTTAGAGTTCTCATTATTTCACCATCATAAACATAGTCAAATAAATCTCTTTCTGCTATATATTCAAATCTATCTCCGTATTCTTCCTTTAAATAATCTACTACTTCTTCTGTAATACCTCTAAAGTAAAGTTTTTCTTCTATTTGTGCAAAGTAATCTAATACGAAATCTATTACTTTTGGTAAATCTTCTTTTTTAGCAAGAGGTAAGATTGAGAATACTTCACCGTCATACTCTCCTACTAAAACTGCAAAATTATCACCTACATAATATGCAGTTTTGTATGCATGTTGCCACATATATAATGTGTTGAAGTTGTATTCACATGCTTCATAATCCACTAAATCAAAATATGGATTTAATATTTCTCTATCTTCAATAGTTATTTCCTTAAAATAAGGTCTTGAACTATTTGGATCTTTTTTTATTATTTCTTCAAAAAGATTTATATTATCTCTTTCTTTTGTTATTTGCATAACAGCCTCCTATAAATTAAATGAAAGTTTACATTTTAAATTTATTTTCAATTTATTGTATTTATTTCTATTTTAACGTCAAAACTCTTAATATATTTATTTCAGTATTCTATTTTACCCAAGATAGCATCCAATAAACATGTATTTTAATGGAGTGATTGTAACTTGAATAAAAAAATTTTAATATTTTCAATTATTATAATAGCACTTTTTACTGGCTGTAACAAAAATAAAGATTTTTGCATCCATATAATAGATGTTGGCCAAGCAGATTCTATTTTAATCACAACACAATCAAATAAAAATATGTTAATTGATGGTGGAGATGAAAATAGTGCTAAAATAATAAAATCCTATTTAAAAAATAAAAAAGTTAAAACTTTAGATGTAGTTGTGGCGACACACCCTGACAGCGACCATATTGGTAGCCTAGACGATATAATTGATAATTTTGATGTAGAGAAAATTTATATGCCTAAGCAAACCACAAATAGTGAATGCTACATCAACTTAATTGACTCTTGTAATAAAAAAAATTTAAAAGTAAATTATCTGTCTAAAGATGATTCTTTCAACTTAGATAAATACACAGAAATATATGTTCTAAGTCCAGATTATATCACAGATAATAATAATTCAAATTCCATTGTACTAAATATTTCATATAAAAACAATAATTTTTTGTTTACTGGCGATTGTGAAGAATCTAACGAGATGGACATGATAAACTCCTATGACCTTGAAAATATAGACTTTTTAAAAGTTGCCCACCATGGAAGTTCAACCTCCAGCTCCTTAGAATTTTTAAAAGAAATTTCACCTTCTATAGCTGTAATATCATGTGGGTATAAAAACGACTACGGTCATCCACATAGGTCAACTTTACAAAATTTAGAATCTGTCAACGCAAAAGTTTTTAGAACTGATGTAAATGGAAGTATGCAATTTTATTCCGATGGGAATAAAATTTACTCTACAATCAAATATAAACAAGAGTAAACTAAAATAAGAGCATCAATTATATGCTCTTATTTTTTTATCATAAACACCTCTACAAATAAATCATTTTATATTCTTATAACTTCTCCTACATAGATTAAGTTTGGATTTGTCATATTATTTTTTTCTATTAATTCTTTATAATCTACTCCAAATTTTTTCGCAATCGAACTTAATGTATCTCCCTTTTGAACTGTATAAAGGCTGCTAAAGTTTTCACCTCTACTTCCAGTATTTATAGAAGTTCTTATTTTTAAAATTTCGCCTGTATAAATTAAATTCGGATTGGATATATTATTTATACTCACTATACTTTGGACTGTTGTATCAAATTTTTGAGCAATTGAACTTAATGTATCTCCATTTTGTACTATATATGTCGTCATATATTGTCTTGTTGATGGGACTGCGATATTTCCTCTAGAATCTGTCGGTATTTTCAATATTTCTCCTACATAAATTAAATTTGGATTTTCTAAATCATTTAAGTCTACTATAGCTTGAACTGTTGTATCAAATCTTATTGCAATAGAAGTTAGTGTATCACCACTTTGTACTATATATGTTGTTGTAAATATTTTTCTTCTTTTTTTAATACTCCTATTACCCGGATAAATTTTCAAGACTTGACCTACATAAATTAAATTTGGATTTGTAATTGAATTTATAACTGCGATTTCATGAACTGTTGTACCGTATTTTTGAGCAATTGAGCTTAATGTATCTCCTGCTTGAACTGTATAATATATAACTGGGCTTTGTGTTGATGGTTGTTGTCTATCTCCTGGAATTTTACGTGGCTTTTTTTGTTCCTTTGGAACATCTTCGCTATCATCTAAAAACATTCCATCATAAATTAAATCTAAATCTGTACTTGCATTAATACCTCTCACTCTTCCTGTATCAGAATACTGCCACGCAACATATCTATCTCCCCAAATAGGATTTGGTGATGGTCCACCTTCACTAAGTTGTGCAATCCACAAAGGATACTCAGAAAGTCCAAGTCCTTCATATAAATAATGTTGTGCAAAATAAGTGTATGTGTAAATTGCTGTATCTAATCCACTATACTCCTTTACTTCTCTTAAGAATTCTATCGCTTGGAGAGTCAATTCGTAATTATCAAGACCTCCTATTTGTTCAAAATCCAATATTAATTTTAAATCGGAATCTAAACCTCTAATAGTATCTACAAAATATCTTGCTTGTTCTTGTGGTGTTGGGGATGAACCTGGATTAAAAAAGTGATAAAACCCAACTTTTAATCCATATGCTTTTGCTCCATCATAATATTCATGTAAATAAGGATCTCTATAGAAAGTTCCTTCAGATGCTTGTATTATTACAACTTCTACACCTGAATCTGCTACAGCTCTCCAGTCTATAGTTCCTGACCAATTACTTACATCTATTCCTCTATAAGTAGCCATATTAAACCTCCTAGATGATATTTATAATTAAAACTATTGTTTTATTATTATATTCTGCTTAAAGTTTTTAGTGATTTAATATGGCTATTATTTTATTTATATCCTATAATCGCAGCACCCAATGCCCCTATTATCTGTGCTTCATCAGATATAAATATATTTTTATTTAAATCTTTTTCTAACATTTTTACCAATTCACTTATATTAGCTAAGCCACCTGTAAAAGCAATATCATCTACTATTTTTGATTTATTTAATAAAGATACGCCTTTGTTTGATATTGATTTTATTATTCCAGCGGCTATTTTTTTCTTACAAACATCTCTTGCTAATAAACTTACTATCTCTGATTCCGCAAATACTGTACACATACTAGATATATTTTCTGGCTCGGCACCTTTTGCAAGCTCATCTATATTATAAATATCGCTGTCTAATTTGTTAGAAGTTATCTCTAAAAATTTTCCTGTTCCAGCTGCACATTTATCATTCATTAGAAAGTTTTCTACACTTCCATTTTCATTTATATTGATAACTTTTATATCTTGCCCGCCTATATCAAGTATCGTTCTTATCTTTGGATTTAAAAAGAATATTCCTTTTGCATGACATGTTATTTCTGTAACTTTTTTATCTATAAAATCCATGCTAACTCTTCCATAACCAGTTCCTACAACCTTTTTTATTTGAGAGTTATCAATATCTTTAGTAAGATATTCATATACTTCTTTTGATGTAGATTTTGGACTAGACCCAGTTGGAATTATAAGTTTTTTTGATATATTTTCTCCGTCAAATAATACCCCTTTTGTATATGTAGACCCTGCGTCTATACCAATACTATACATAGATTTCCTCCATTTTACTTCTTATCTTCAATCATTTCAATAAATGCTTCAAATCTCGTTCTAAGTTGTTCAGTATCTGTTTCTGAATAATCTGTCTCGATAGCCATATAATCTATATGTTTTTTATTTACTACAAAATCTTTTATTTTATGACTTTCGACATTAAATGGATGGCAAGACTGAAGTGCTACATCTATTACTCCATCTATTTTATATTCATCAATTAATTCATCTAAAAGATCTATTCTCTTTTGATTATTCATCATACATGCACAACCTATATTTAAATATCTCTTTGCAATCGCTTCATATATATCTGGATTATCCTCATCTATTAGCTCCCTGTTACTTCTTATAGATGAACATAGCTCATAAGCTACAATAGATGCTCCACTTTCTTCTAATGTTCCAATTATTTTTTTTACACATCCACCGATTGGAGAACCTGTAACTAATATTCTCGGTGCATCCTTTTTAACCGGACACTTTCCTTCTTCATATCTTTTTTTAGTGTCATCTATCACTTTTCTAAGTGATGATTTTAATTCTTCTCTATCGAATTTAAATTGAGCTTGGTATGAAACATTATATAATTCAGATGAAGTTAGTGCAGATGGCTCTAATTTAGCTAATTCATAAAATTCATTTAATAACTTTCTTTCTTCATTTTTATCTTTTATAGAATTTTTTATATCGTCGTCTGTTATTGTTACATCTAATTCTTTTTCTAAAACTTCTTTTAATAAAATAACTTCGTCTTTCCAAAGGTTAAACTCATTTTTACCACTTGCTCTATTTGGAAGTTGCATAACATGCATTGGTTTTATTTTTGATAATTCTTCATACATCTTTTTCTTTCCATCACAAGTAGTTTCTCCAACTAATAAATCTGAAAAATAAAAATATGGACAGGTATCTGTTATAACGTGTCCATAACTTGATTTTATTAATGGACATAAATTTCTAGGTAGTACCTTTTCTGCATCCTTTATAGGCTCTTCACTAACACCGCAAACGCCTACTGGAACAGCACCTGCTGCTAGCATAAGTTCAGTTGGTGTAAAACAACAAAAAACTCCGACCATCTTTTTCCCATTATCTTTTATATTTTTTGCTGCTAGAAAACCATTTCTTCTAGCTTCTGTAAAACTTTCAAATTGTTTTGGTAAATTATTATCCATTCCATTCCTCCCTTTTATCTTAATCAATAAATTATAATTAAATAGTAACAAATAATTTTCCATATTTCTACAAAATATACTATTAAATTATATTTATATACAAACAAAAAGGAGCAAATGATTTATATCTCATTTACTCCTTTTCAATTTATATTAAATTTTATATCTTATAACTATTTATAATTTCTATATTTTTTATTATCTTTCTAATAATTCTCTAACTACTACAGATGCTATAGTAAGTCCACCTACTGAAGGTACAAAAGATACACTTCCTGGAGTTACTTTTCTTCCATTCATTATTCTTTCTTTTAATTCTCTTGGTTGCTCTGTTGAGTAAACTACTTTTAATTTTTTGATTCTTCTATCTTTAAGTTCTCTTCTAAGAACTTTTGCAAGTGGGCAAGTATGTGTTTTATATATATCTGTAACAACTATTTTAGTTGGATCTAATTTATTACCCATTCCCATAGAACTTATTATGTTTAATCCTTTTTCTTTACATGTTTCTATAAGTTTTATTTTTGAAGTAACCATATCTATTGCATCTATAACATAGTCGTAATCTTCTGTTAATATTTCATCACTAGTTTCCACATTGTATAATTTTTTAATTGCTTTTATATTTAAATCTGGGTTTATATCTAAAAGTCTTTCTTTCATAACTTCTACTTTATATCTTCCTACTGTAGAATGAAGTGCTGGTATTTGTCTGTTGATATTAGTTATATCAACGTCATCAAAGTCAACTATAGTTATATTTCCAACTCCAGCTCTTACTATAGCTTCACAGGCGAAACTTCCAACTCCACCTACACCGAATACTATAACATTAGCATTTTTTAATTTATCTAGTCCGTCTTCTCCAACAATCAGACCAGTTCTCATCTTAAAATCTTTTTTCATATTTTTTCTCCTAAAATTTTTTTCTTGCACTATTATAATTTAATTTTTACTTTTTTTAAAGATATATTCCAATAAAAAATATTTATCCTTAATATATTTTTAAAAGTTTATGTAATTTTTTATACTTCACAAAAAAAGAGATATTGTAAATTTAATTTTAAAAGTTAAACTAAAAAAATTCAATATCTCCCCTTTTATTTAAATATTAAATATATGTTATTTAATATAGTGGATAGTTATAATGGTCTAAACCTCCACCTAAACTATATACTCTTCTAAATCCATTTAATATTAAAACCTTTCCTACACTTACACTTTGTATTCCATATTGACAGTATAATAAAACATTTCCATTTCTATATTGTTGAATTTGATTTATTCTATCTACAACTTGATTAGTAGGTATATTAATAGCATTTGGTAAGTGTCCTCTTGCATAATCATAATAATCTCGCAAATCTATTATCAAACTAAATTGATTGCCATTTAACATTCGTTGAGCTTGATTCGCAGTTATTGTGTTTACTGCCATAAATACCCCTTCTTTCTTTTTTAGCAATAAGAAGTTATAATAATATTTTAAATGTATATAATTTTCAAGCTAAAACGCATTAAAAATCAACTTAAAATCTTATTTCTAAAAAAATTATAATTATATAATAAAATTTTTAATTTATAAATTTTATTATATAATATTCTATATTATGATAAATTGTTACAATTAACTACTTTTTTATCTTTTTTTAACGTTGAAGGGTATTAATTTAACATAAACACAATAACTTTCTATTATATATTTGGAATTTGCCAGTCTATTGGCTCTTTTCCTAGGCTTTCTAATATTTCATTTATTTTTGAGAAATGTTTACATCCAAAGAATCCTCTATATGCTGAAAGTGGACTTGGATGTGCTGACTCTAAAACATAATGTCTACTCGTATCGATTAGTGATTTTTTACGTCTAGCATTTCCTCCCCATAAAACAAATATTGCTGGGTCTTCTCTTTTATTTAATAATTTTATAATATTGTCTGTGAATATTTCCCATCCGACATTTTGGTGTGAATTAGCTTCATGCGCTCTAACAGTTAATGCTGTGTTTAAAAGTAATACACCTTGGTCAGCCCATGGTATTAAATATCCGTTATTAGGTATATAACAACCTAAATCCTGATTTAATTCTTTATATATATTTAAAAGCGAAGGTGGAATCTTAACACCTTTTTGAACTGAAAAAGCTAGTCCGTGCGCTTGGTTTTCTCCATGGTATGGATCTTGACCTAATATCAGAACTTTTGTATCTTTAAACGAAGTATGTTTTAATGCTTCAAATATATTGTACATATTTGGGTATATAACTCTACTAGAATACTCTTCTTTTAAGAATTCTCTAAGATTTTGATAATATTCTTTTTTGAATTCATCTTTTAATAATTCATCCCAATCGTTATTTAATTTAACCATTGTAAAAACTCCTCTTCATATTTTCTTATTATGTTATAATTAAATATAACATAATAAAACAATTATTTGAAGGAGGCATTATGAACAAGAAAAAATCTATCCTTTTAATAATAGCAGTAATTGCTATTTGTTTTTTCATCTATTTGTTTAAGGGCAATTTTAATAAAGGGGATTATAGTCAGACTTACTATGACTTAAATACAGTAAGTGAAATTACTTTATACAATGTTAAAGAATCAGATTCAAAAGAAATTTTGAAAAAATGTGGAGATATACTACTTAATATAGATAATACAATGTCTAAAACAAGAGAAGCTAGTGATGTATATAAAATAAATCAAAATGCTGGTGAAAAATATGTTAAAATCTCTGATGATACATTTGAAGTAATACAAAAGGCAATACATTTTTCTAATATATCAGATGGAGTCTTTGATATATCTATAGGGCCTGTTGTCGATTTATGGGCTATAGGAACAGACAAGGCGAGAGTCCCAGGCAAAGATGAAATCAAAGAAAAGTTAGAACTTGTAAATTATAAAGATATCTCATTAAATAAAAAAGAAAAAAGTGTGAAGTTAAATAAAAAAGGTATGGAGATAGATTTAGGTGGAATAGCTAAAGGGTATGCTGCTGATAAGATTGTTGAGTATTTAAAATCTCAAAATATAGAAAAAGCCATAATCAATCTTGGCGGAAATGTATTTGTACTAGGAGAAAAATCTAAAGATACTCAATTTAAAGTCGGAATACAAGACCCTAACAGTGAAGATGGTACTTCTATTGCCAATATAGGAGTTATAAACCAGTCTGTAGTTACTTCTGGCATATATGAAAGATATTTAGAACAAGATGGCGTTATGTATCATCATATGCTTGACCCATCAACAGGTTATCCATTTGAAAATAATTTAAGCAGTGTCACTATTATTTCAGATTCATCAATAGTAGGTGATGGACTATCTACAACTACTTTTGGATTAGGATTGGAAAAAGGCATGAAATTAATAGAAAGCTTAGATAATACTGATGCTATATTTATAACAAAAGACAAAAAAATATACACTACATCTAATTTAAAAGGAAAATTAAATCTAAAAGATAGTTCTTTTGAATTAATTGACTAAACAACGAGATAACTGAACTAATTATAATAAATAAAAAGACAACCTAATAGATTTTATCCATTAGGTTGTCTTTTTATTTATTTTATATATATCATGCATATTACTTTTTTATCTTCTTATTAATTATCCTAAATTTATTTTTAATAATTATATTTTATTAGAAAATATATAATTATCTACTATATAAAATATGCATATCACCTTTTGAGTCATTTACAATTTCAACATCTATATCGTAAATTTCTTTAATAAATTCTTTAGTTAAAACCTCTTGTGGCGTTCCACTTCCCACGATTTTGCCATTTTTCATTACAAATAGTCTATCACAATACATTGCGGCAATATTTAAGTCGTGTATAGCAGCTACTATAGTTAAGTCTAAGTCTTTTACTATATTTAAAAGTGATAATTGATATTTAATATCTAGATGATTTGTCGGTTCATCTAATATTAAACAAGGTGTTTGTTGAGCCAAAGCTCTAGCTAAAATTACCCTTTGTTGTTCACCACCTGATAAAGTAGAAAAACTTCTGTTTTTAAATTCTAACATTCCAACTTTATCTAATGATTCATTGACAATTTGGTAGTCTTTACTGTTATCTGGTTCTAATCTTTTTTTATGTGGAGAACGCCCCATAAGTACTACTTCTTCAACCGAAAAATCAAAATTATAGTAGTTGTGTTGTGCTACTACAGCCAGTTTTTTAGCAGACTCTTTTACACTCATTGTAGATATAGGTGTATTTCCTAACATTATACATCCTCCATTCGGTTTTAATGTCCTATATATACATTTTAATAAAGTAGATTTACCGCTTCCATTTGGGCCTATTATTCCTACAAACTCTTTATTTTTAGAGTCTATAGATACGCCTTTTAATATTTCATTATTTCCTATTTCCATTTTTATATCTGTCGCACATATATTCACTACTCAGCACCTCCAAATCCATAAGATCTTTTTACCATTAGATAGATAAATACAGGTGCACCTATCATTGATATTAAGATTCCTATTGGCATTTCTGAATTTGGTATAACTATTCTAGATAAAGCATCAGCACAAATCATAAATATAGCACCGACTAATGCAGATATAGGTATTAATTTTTTATGGTCTGTACCAAATAACATTCTGACTGCATGAGGAATTATAAGTCCTACAAATCCTATTACTCCCGCACAATAAACAGAAAGTCCTATCATTATTGAAGTTATTATTAAGTATATATGTCTTGGCTTGTGTAAGTCTGTACCTAAAGTTATAGACACATCGTCACCTAAAAGCATTAAATTTAATACTCTGTATCTGCTCCAGAAGAATATACACGCTATAATAACAACAGGAAGTATAACTATATTAGTTTCCCATTTGGCTCCTGCTAAACTACCAAGAAGCCAATAAGTCACACTTTGCATTCCTGTTTTATCATTTGCTATATAAATTATAAAATTTGAAAATGAAGAACATACTGCACTTAGCGCCATACCTGCTAAAATTAATTTTGAAGAAGTCGCACTACCTTTTATATTGGCTAATAGTAATACTCCAAATGAAACTAATAAAGCTCCTATAAATGCCATTACTCCAACAAAATTTCCTCCTAATACAGCCCCAAATCCAAGCATTATTGCAAATGTTGCTCCAAGTGATGCACCTGATGATATTCCTAAGATATATGGGTCTGCTAGAGGATTTTTTACTATAGCCTGCATAACAACTCCACTAATACTTAATGCCATACCTATAGCTATTGCCAATACTACACGTGGAAATCTTATTATCCATACGACATCATGTATAGGTCCAGTTGCATACTCACTAAACGACTTAATTCCTAAAATTTTATATCCTAAAACTTTGTAAACTTCTGATACCGAAATTTTGGCACTCCCTAGGGTAACCGATATCATAACTGATCCGACAAGTATTATTAATAATATTAAAGCTACACCTATATACATAGGTGTAGACTCTTTGATTGATTTCTTATTCATATTATTTGTTTAAATCAGGATATAAACCTTGTGATATAGTTTCTATACCGTTTATTGTACGAACACCTGAAGCATACATATCTCCAAGCATTATTGGAACTATCCTTTTATTTTTAACTGCATCTAAACTGCTGAATGCTTTGTCTTCTAATAATTTATTTAATGCATCTTGTTTAACTTGTTCTGGATCATCACCTGAATAAGGCATATATACTACATATATTACATCTGGATTTAAAGATACTATATCTTCTTTTCCTAATTTACTTTGGTCTTTTGCTACTAAGTTTGCTCCTAGAGATGTTATCATATCTCCACCTAAACTATTTTCTCCATAGTTTGTTATTTCGTCACCTAAGAATTCTAACATTAATACATTTTGTTTATCTTGACCTTTTGCAGCTTTTAAAGCTTCGTCTATTTTAGATTGCATATTATTTACTATTTCTTGAGCTTTATCTTCTACATTAAATATTTTTCCTAAATTTAATATATCAGTCATCTCATTTTGTATAGTTCTCTTTTCGCCTTCTTTTCTTCTTGTATTAGTGTTTATGTATGTATTACATCCTTTATCTATCCATGTATTTACATCACCTAATTTGTCTTCTGCAAATATTGAACCCCAGCTAAGTATCATATCTGGATTTAATGCTGTTACAGTTTCTTTTGATGGTGTAAATTCTGTTAAATATTCAACCTTTTCAAATGCTTTTTTATATTTTTCATCTAATTCATTATCTAGACCAGCTGCAGCAACTAATCTATCTTCTAGACCTAATTCTAACATTGTTTCTATAGATCCTTGATATACTGCAAGTACTTTTTCTGGAGCTTTGTCATAAGTTGTCTTAACTTCATCTCCTGCATAATTATAAGTTGTTACTTCGACTGGGTAACCTGCTACCGCTTCTGAATTTGAAGAAGCAGAGTTACTAGCTGTATTGCTTTTAGAGCTACAACCAACTGATGTTATACACATTGCTGTTACTAATGTTGCTGTAGTTAATTTCTTTAACCTTTTGTTCATAACTTCCCTCTCAATTTTATTTTATAGATTTTAGCTTTATCACACTGTATAATGTGATTTTACTTATGATTTACTTTTTCTATTTTATCATGATAAACCTATTTTCCATACAGTTTTTTATTATTTTTATATTCCATTTCGTTATTACTAGTTATTATTTTACACAAATTAATTCTTTCATATTCTCAAATTTCTTCTCTCCAATTCCGTTTACATTTTTAATTTCTTCTATGCTTTTGAACTGACCATTTTCTTCTCTATAATTCAAAATTTTATTTGCTGTAGCTTCCCCTACCCCTGGAATTTTGTCTAATTCTTCAATATCAGCTGTATTAATATCTATTTTGTCACTATCTTTACTTTCTTGATTTTCTTTAGAGGTATAAGTATTTTGAGATATTGTATTATTAGATGAGTTCATTTTATCATTATTTGTACTTGTTTCTATTTTTTCACCTTTTTTAGGTATTATATAATGCATTTCATCTTCTAACTTCATAGCTAGATTTATATTATTCATATCTGCATTTTCAGTAACACCGCCTAATTTTTCTACAGCACTTGCAAGTCTTTGATCACTATTTAAGGTTACTATTCCTGGATTTTTAACCTCCCCACTTACATATATTGTGATTTTCTTAGAACCTATATTTTTATTATTAGATTCTTCTTTTGACTTAATTGATTTACTTTCTGACTCGCTTTCATTTGAATATTCCTTTTTAATATTTTCTTCATTAGAAGATAAATTATCACTTTCATTTAGTACATAAGTTTCATCAGAGAAATATCCTTTAAATACTAAACTAGATATTGAAATTAATATAATTATTATAAAAACTATTATTTTTCTTTTATTCTTCATTTTTCTTCCTCCTTATTATAGATTATTGCCAAAAATATGTTATACTAAAATGTAAGTTTATAAATTGGAGGTATAAAATGAAAAAGAAGCTATCATTCTTACTAGTATGTCTAATAACTGCTATGATGGTAATCAATTCTTCTATTACAGCCTTTGCTGAAACATATGATAATGTGGATTTAATATCTAATTATGGGGTTGTTATTGATTATGAGACTGGACAAGTTTTAGGGGGAAAAAACATTGATTCAAAAGTTTATCCGGCATCTACAACTAAAATTTGGACGGCTTATTTAACAGTTAAGAATACTAAAAATCTAGATGAACCTATTGAAATTACAGAACCTCCTGGCGTTGATGGTTCTTGTATGTATCTGGAAGTAGGAGAAATATTCACAGTTAGAGAATTATTACAAGGTTTGTTAATCCATTCTTCTAATGATGCAGCTGTTGTATTAGCAAAATATGTTAGTGGTTCGGTTGAGGAATTCGCAAATTTAATGAATGAAGAAGCCAAAAAAGCTGGTGCGTTAAATACTCATTTTAACAATCCACATGGTCTTCCAGATGAAAATCACTATACAACGCCATATGATATGGCAATGCTAGCTAGAAAAGCAATGAGTGAAAAAACTATACGTGAAATTGTAAATACAAAATCAATTTCATTTAAAGAAAAAAATACACCTAATAGCAAGGTACATTTTTCACGTTATTTTACTAATACCAATTTATTTTTAACATCAAATGATAATATGAATTATAAGGGTCAATCTGTTCCTATAAAATACGATATTGTCGATGGTATAAAAACTGGATATACAGATGATGCTGGTAGATGTTTATTAAGTAGTGCTGTCAAAAATGATATGAGAGTTATAGCAGCAGTTTTCAAAAGTAATGGAACTAATGTATATGTAGATTCTAGAACTTTACTTGATTATGGATTTGAAAATTATACATCTAAAACAATTATCAATAAAGAAGATTATACAAAAACCAAAAGAGTATTATTGACTAAAGAGAAAGAATTTATTTATAAACCAAAATCTAGTTATAAATTAGTTATGAAAAATGGGGAATCTACTGAATCTGATTACTCTTATAAAGAAAAATTAGATTATGATTTACCAATTTATGAAGGCGACAAAGTAGGTACATTAGAAATCTATAACGGTAAAAAACTAGAAAAAACTATAGATTTAGTATCTACTAGTGAATTGCATAGTACTTTTGCATTTTTCACTGAGAGTAACTTCTTCAACGTTTTATTTAAGATAATTTTATTCTTAATATTAGCATTTTTATTATTTATAGTTTATATTGTAGTAAGAAAAAAATATAAAAGAAAAATGAAAAAAATTTCTCAAAAGAACAAAAAGAAAAATACTCAAGCTCGCAAAAAAACTACTCAAAGAAAGAAAAGATAATAATAAAAAGCTATGTTTAAAAACATAGCTTTTTTTGTTTTATAACTTCTTATTATTTTAAGTTTTTCTTTATACCTTTTTCGATTATATTATTATAATCTATAAAGTCATATATATCTTCTTCAAATACTGGACTAAACTTTAATAATTCGTCTAATTTTAATTCTTCAATAGCTTTATCATTGTCTTCACAATATATAACTATTTGTCCAACTATACTATGAGCATCTCTAAAAGGTATGTTTTTATTTACTAGATAATCAGCAACTTCTGTAGCATTTAAAAATCCGCCTTTAACAGCTTTCTTCATATTATCTTCTCTAACTTTTAAAGTCGCTATCATACCCTCCATAGTCTGTAGGCACATTTCAAGAGTTTTTACACTATCAAAGAATCCTTCTTTGTCTTCTTGCATATCTTTGTTATAAGCAAGTGGTAGACCTTTCATTACTGTAAATAATCCAAATAAGTTTCCATAAACTCTACCAGCTTTACCTCTTATAAGTTCTGCACCATCTGGATTTTTCTTTTGTGGCATTATAGAACTTCCTGTAGTAAATAAGTCGTCCATTTCTATAAATCTAAATTCTTGAGAACTCCACAGTATTAATTCTTCACTTAATCTACTTAAGTGCATCATTATTATTGAAAAATCGCTCATTAACTCAAGAAGATAGTCTCTATCACTTACACCATCCATAAAGTTATCCATTGGCTTTTTAAATCCTAACTTTTGTGCAGTTATATTTCTATCTATATTATGAGTAGTTCCTGCTAATGCTCCACTTCCTAGAGGTGATTCATCTAGTATTTCTAAAGCATTTTTTATTCTCTTTTCATCTCTATCAAACATATTATAATATGCCATTAGATGGTGTTTAAAAGTAACAACTTGTGCTCTTTGTAAATGAGTATATCCCGGCATAATAACAGAATTATTATCTGCTACTTCTTTTATTGTTTCTTTTAAGTTTACAATATGACCTACGATATCATTTGCCTTTTCTCTAGCGTAAAGTCTCATATCTACAGCAACTTGATCATTTCTGCTACGAGCAGTATGTAACTTTTTACCTACATCCCCGATTCTTTTAATTAGATTTATTTCAACAAAACTATGTATATCCTCATAATCACCGCTTAAAGGTAACTTGCCAGATTCAATATCTTCTAGTATTGAATTTAAACCTTCTGTTATTTGTCTTCCTTCTTCTTCAGTTAAAAGCCCAACCTGTACCTGCATATATACATGAGCTAAACTTCCTTCAATGTCTTTTTTGTATAAAACATAGTCAAATCCAAAAGATTTATTGAATTCCTCCATTAATTTATTCTCGCCTTTTCTAAATCGTCCACCCCATAATTTCATATACTTCAATCCTCTCTATATTTATATAACTATACCAAACTTATATTACTTTTAAAGTATTAAATGATATGAGTTTGTAGTATAATCTCCCTTAAATAAATTTATAAATTAAATTCCTAAAAATTTATAAATTGCTTTTGCTACTCCATCTTCTGTATTTGTAGAAGTAACATAATCTCCCTGCTCTTTGACTGCCTCATCTGCATTTCCCATAACTACTCCCACTCCTGCAAATTTTAGCATGTCTAAATCATTGTAGTTATCGCCAAATGCAATAACTTCTTTTCTATCTATACCTAAGTATTTTACTAATTCTTTTAATGCTTCACCTTTATTTACACCTTTGTGCATAATTTCTATATTATTAAACCAAGATGAAGTTATTTCAATATCTTCTATTTTATTAAGTTCATTTTTAACATTATTTAATTTATCTCTATCATTATCATCTATAGCTATGATTTTTAAGATTTGATGATTTAATACTTCCTCTTTTAAATCATCTCCAAAATGAACATTTATTTCATCATTAAAAAAGTTTTTTAGTCTATCCTGTGTTTTCTTTTGATCTTCTCTGCTTAGATTTTTACATAACATAGTATTTTCAGAATAAAGTTGATAGTAAATTTTATTTTTTTCAAATATATCTATTATTTTTAAACAAATATCATTTGGAATGCTATTTTTATAGATAAGCTTGTTGGTTTTTGTTTCTTTAATTATAGCTCCATTACATGCAATTAAAGGTGTATTTATATCTAGAAAATCAAAATGTTCTCTAGCTGAATTATAAATTCTACCACTAGCTGGTACTATTTTAACACCTTTCTTAAGCGCTTTACTCAAAGCTATTTTGTTTTCTTTTGTTATTTTGTGATTATCCCCAAGTAGTGTTCCATCCATATCTGAAACAATTAATTTATATTCCATTTGAATTCCTCATTTGCATTTTATATTATTTATAACCTCTTTAATTTACCCTATTATAGATTATATCATAAGAGTTTTTATTTTTAAATAATATATCTATTGTAGTATGGAGATTCTATACTACTTTAATCTAGGCGTTAATATTATATAATTCAGTCGCCAATGGCTTTGTCCATTATTTTAGATAATAATGAATAGACCTAATAATATATAATTTCCTTATAATTAAAAAAATACTGCCTTAACTTAAAGTCAAGGCAGTATCTCTTATTATAATACTGCTATTAATTCTATTTCAACTTTTACGTCTTTTGGAAGTCTAGCAACTTCTACACAAGCTCTAGCAGGTTTATTTTCACCGAAATATTCAGCATATACTTCATTTATTTGAGCGAATTCATTCATATCTTTTATAAATACTGTAGTTTTAACTACGTTTGAGAAATCAGCTCCAGCTTCTTTTAATATAGCTTGAAGGTTTTTTAATGATTGAGCAGTTTGAGCTTTTACATCTCCTTCTACTATTTCCATTGTTTCAGGAACAAAAGGAACTTGTCCTGATACGAATAATAAGTTACCAGCTTTTACAGCTTGAGAATATGGTCCTATAGCTGCTGGTGCATTTTCAGTATGTATTACTTGGTTAGTCATTACAACACCCTCCTATAATCTATTCATTATTTATACAATTTTTTCTATTGCTACTTAATAGTACCTTATATTTATTTTTTAGTCAACCACTTGGATACTTGGTATTATTTGTATATTAACCCTTCAAAAAATCGCTTTCTTGAGAATTAGCCACTTTCGCCAATCTATCTCTAAAATATATTTAATAGATATTTAAATATTCTTCTAGTGTGGCATTGCCTTCTCTTAATTTGTAACTTATATTCGCCCCGACATATCTATAATGCCATGGCTCAAATTTATATCCTGTTATATCTGATTTTCCCTTAGGATATCTCAATATAAATCCATATTTATAAGCATTATTTCTAAGCCATTCATATTCTTTTGTAAATTCAAACTTGTCTTTTACTGATGTCCGCGGGTCTTCTCCATTTAAATCAAATGCTAGACCTGTTTGATGTTCACTATATCCTGGTTTTGCAGAAAATTTGTCTACATTAGTGTATTTTTCTTCATAGCTTTTATATAAATATTCTTGCACATCATAGCTTCTATATCGACTGACTATATTTAAATATATGCCGTCTTTTTGTGCGGCGTTTTTCATATTATTATAAGCATTTGTAGCATTATCAAATAATTCTTGATTATTTTTATATGTATAATTTTCACCTAAGCCGTATTTTTTATTTACTATAATTGTTCCTAATACGTTGTAGGCACCATTTTTATTTTTGATTATTGTAGTTGTCTGTGCATTTACCATTTCGCTTGTTTTTGCATAAATTGAACTTTGTTTTGATTTAATAGTTATATATTGTTTTGCTTCAAAGCCTGTAAATATGGCAATTACAAAAATAGATAATAGTAATATCATTATTATATTTTTATTTTTTGTATTCATATTTTCACTCCTATATATAAAACAGTATCTTTTCCTATTTTTTAACATATTAGGAGTATTTCCATAAAATGAATTTTTATAACATATTATAACCTTATATAGAATGCTTAAATATAAAAATAACTGGATTACGTTATGTATTCCAGTTATTTTATAAACTATATTCTTTTATTATGAATTTATCTTAGTAGTTATAAATTATTTTAATATTTGTATTTCTATACTTCTAACTCCCCATGAGTTACATGCTGATTCACTAGCCATAAATATATCTATTTTATTACCTTTTATAGCACCACCACAGTCTTCTGCTACATAAACTCCTCCAAGTGCTGGTATATAAACTCTTGTCCCATAAGGAATTACACTTGGGTCTACCGCTATTGTTCTACCTACTTTAGGTATTGCACCTGTAGATGTCATTGAATCTCCTGCATATGCAGTTGCACTTACTGTCATAGTCTTAACTACATTTGATGATGATTGAGTAGTTGAAGTTGATACTGGTTTTGCTGATGTTGATGTAGTAGTTGTTGTAGTTTTATTATTTAATTCACTGTAGTCGTGTTCATTTTCAACTTTAGTGTCTACATATTTACCACATATAAATCCTGTTTCACCATCTTCTAACTCTATTTCATACCATCCATTTTCGAATGCTTTTAATACTTTTACTTTATCTTCTTTTACTTTATTTCCAACTATATCATATGATGTAGCTGGTCCTTTTCTTATATTTAATTTATCTGCTGTTACTTCTCCGGCTAAAGTTATATATTGTCCATTTGTCCATGCTATTTTCCCATCTTCCATTTCGATTTTATACCATCCATTTTTTATAGATAATAAATCTATTCCATCGTTTTTTGAAAACGATCCGATTATATCATATGAAGTTGATGGTCCACTTCTTACATTTAATTTATCTGTATTTACTACTGCTACTGATTCTTTTGTAGCTACGTCTTTATTGCTTTGCGCAAATACTGCTCCCGTGTTTAACATTGTAAGTATAGCCATTGTGGCGACTGTTGTTGTTTTTAAATATTTAATCATAATATTTCCTCCTAGTTTTTAAAAGTTACAAGTTTGTTACTTTTCTTTTGTTGATATTAATTATATTACAACTTTGTTACTTTTAAAACACCTTTTTGGCAAAAACTTTGTTCCCTACCCCTAATAAGACGTAATTTGAATTTGTAATCTTCTGCTGAAAGCCAGTATTATCAAAGCGTACACACTTTTCATTTTTTATACATAAGATTTCTTATTTTCTTCTTCCAAAAATTCAATTTTTTATAATATTTTCATAATTCTAGGAGAAAACCTATAGATTATACCTTTACCTCTACCAATATAGATTCTTTAAAACACATCTATAAAAATTATACTTATTTACAATTTATAAATGAATATAATTTCTTATATAGCATAAAAAAACACATCTTAGGCTTTTCAATATATTGAAATCTAAGATGTGTTTTTTATTATAAATTATTTATTATATATTAAAATTATAATGCTCTTAACATTCTAAGTACTATATCTTTTGAGTTTTCAGCTGCTTTATCAACAAATTCTTCATATGTTACATCTGCGCTTCCATCAGCTTTGTCAGACATCGCTCTTATTATTACAAATGGTACATTGTTTACTGTACAAGCATGAGCAATTGCTCCACCTTCCATCTCACCACAGTAAGCATTGAAGTCATTATCAAGCTCATCTTTTAATTCTTTTGAACTTATGAATATATCGCCTGTTACAACTCTTCCTTTAACTATTTTGAAGTCTTCACCTTTTGCTTGTTCTAAACTAGATTGATATGCTGTTTCCATTAATTTTTCATCAGCTTTAAATACTGAGTTTTCCATTTGAGGTATTTGACCTTTTTTATAACCAAATGCTGTAGCATCTACATCATATTGTATAGCTTCTGTAGATATTACTATATCATTTACATCTAATGATGAATGTATTGCACCTGCAACACCTGTATTAACAACTGCATCAACACCAAATTCACTTATTAGTATTTGTGCACATAATGCTGCATTTACTTTACCTATTCCACATTGAACTAATACAATGTCTTTTCCTTCTAATTTACCTATATAGAATTTTAAACTTGCTTTTTCTACTGTTTTTTCTATGTCCATCATTTGGATAAGAGTTCTTACCTCATTATCCATAGCTCCGATTATTCCTATTTTTTTCATATGATCCTCCTAAGATTATTTATCTAAAAAAAATCGTTCTAATATAGAACGATTCCTTATAATATATTTAATAAAAAAGATATTATACTGTCAATATCTTTTCTAAATTTTCTTTTTAAAATATCTATTATAATACTGCTGCTAAAACTGCACCTTGAGAAGTGTATGTTCCCATTACAGGACCAACTTCACTTATATAAACTTCATCAAATTGATGAGTTTTTTCTATTGTTGAAAGTAATTTTTCTGCTTTTTCTTTACAATCAGCATGCATTAGACATAATATTTTATCTTTAGTGTCTTCTATACTTGTTGTTATATGACTAGCAACTTTTTTGATACTATTACTTTCTCCTCTAGCTTTATCTACAGGTTTAACTGCTCCGTCTTTTATTTGTACAATTGCTTTAAAGTTTAATGCTCCTATTATTTTACCTGCTAGTGGACTTATTCTTCCACCTTTTACAGCATTTTCTAAAGTTTCTAATGTTCCATAGAATGAAACTTCATCTTTTATATTTTCTATAGTATTAACTATTTCATCTATATCTTTACCTTCAGAAATCATTTTAGATGCTTTTATTAATAAAAGCCCTGCACCTATACTTCCAGTATTAGAATCTATTACTCTAATATCCTTTTCATCATTGTCTGCTAAATATAAGTCTCTTGCAAGTACAGCACTATTGTATGTTCCTGATAATTTAGCTCCTAAAGTTATTACTATTACCTTTTCTTCACCTTGATATTCTTTAGAAAAACTTTCTGGAGATGGACAAAATGTTTTTGGCAGTTCTGTGCTTTCTTTCATTTTAGCATAAAACGTTTTATTATCTATATCAACTCCAGCAGTATAATGTTCTTCCCCAAAAGATACACCAAGTGGTACTACATTAATATTAAATTTATTTAAAACTTCATCTGAAAGATCACAAGAACCATCAGTTATAAGTTTAATTTTATCCATATTTTTTCCTCACTTACATATAATTATTTTTTCAGTCGGTCGAACGACCGATTTTTATAATAATATTTTATTCTTTTATGTATTAAAAGTCAACATATTTAACAAAGTGTTATTCTCCTTAATTTGACTTTATTTTCATATAAGATTATAATTTAAATAAATTTAGTAAGATTATTTTTATTATAAAAAAAGAAAGGTTATTTTAATATGAAGCCGACTAATATGAAAGCAACTATTCTAGCGGCCTCTACAAAATTAATGGCTAAACAGGGGATAAAAAATACTAGTCTTTCAGATATAGCTAAAGAAGTTGGTATTAGCAAAGGTACCTTATATTATCATTACGCAAGTAAAGATGATATTATTTGTGATATGGCTGATATGCATCTATCTATAATCACAAATTCACTAATTGGATGTCTGCAAAATGTAGGCTTTGACTCTAGTACGGAAGAGTTTGTATCTGTCACACTAAATAAAATATCCGATATAAAAACCCATGGAAGAATACATATGTATCTAATTTGTGAGGCTATAACTAGTAATGAAAAACTTAGAGAGCGATTTAAAATCAAATATATACAATGGAGAAAAGCCCTAGAATTAGAAATTAAAAACTCAATTAGTTTTAGAGATGATTCTTACCCAATTTCTTTTTTATTGATATCTATTGTAGATGGATTAGTAGTACAAAGTTTATTAAAGACAGAAGAAATACCATATGATGAAATTTCTAGATTTTTAATTACTACATTAAATTAAAAATTTTATATTCAGTTAAATATTTTTAGCTATATCAAAAAAACCGATTTGGAATATTTCAAATCGGTTTTTTATATAAAATATAAAAATTATTTTTTAGTTATTTTTATACCAGTTTCATGACCATTTAAGTCATATTTTTCAAAGTCAGTATTGTCTACTGCTTTTATTTCAACTGCTAATGTTTCAGTTTGTATATAGTTTTTGAATGCTTCTACAGCCTTAGCTATATCTTCATCTGAATTAAATTCTATATCTATATTATCTAAAACTTCGAAGTTGCTTGCTTTTCTTATTTGTTGAACTTTAGATATAAATTCTCTTACATATCCTTCATTTATTAACTCTTCTGTTAAGTTAGTATCTAATATAACGAATATGTTGTTTGCCATAGCAACGTCAAATCCTTCTTTAGCATCTATGTTTATTAAAACATGTTCTCTATCAAATTCGAATGCTTCTCCATCTAAATCAACAGTTACTTTTTCTCCAGCTTCTAATTTAGGAACTACTTCATTTGCATTAAGTTTAGCTAATGCACCTGCAAATAATTTCATTTTTGATCCTAATACAGGTCCTAATACTTTAAAGTTTGGTTTTAAGCTGAAGTTCATGTATTCTTCTAAGCTCTTAGCGAATACAACTTCTTTAACGTTTAATTCTTCTTTTATTAAGTCAACAACGTCGCTTATTACATCTTCATATTTACCATCAACTAATACTTTTGATACTGGTTGACGAACTTTTATTTTACTGTCTTCTCTTGAAGCTCTACCTAAAGCAACTAACGCTTTAGTTAATTCCATTTTTTCTTCAAGTTTAGCATCTATTAAGCTTTCATCGGCTTTTGGATAGCTTGCTAAGTGAACAGATACTTCTCCAGTTAAATCTCTATACATTTCTTCTGACATGTATGGAGCAAATGGAGCTATTAATCTGCATAATCCAGTTAATAATTCATAAGTTGTATTGTAAACAGCTTTTTTATCTTCTGTTAATTCAGTAGCCCAGAAACGTCTTCTAGATCTTCTTATATACCAGTTAGATAAATCGTCATTTAAGAATGCTTGTATATTTCTTATAACTCTGTTAACTTCGAATATTTCTAAGTTTTCTACAGTTGATTTTACTAAACTGTTGTATTTAGATAATATCCATCTGTCTAGTTCTGGTCTATCTTTGTATTCAACGAAGAAGTCTTTTGGATCTATATCGTCAGTGTTTGCATATAATGTGAAGAAGTTATATACGTTTTTCATAGTTCCTAAGAATTTACTTTGTATTTCTCTAAGTCCAGCTTCATCGAATCTGATTGGAGTCCATGGTGGAGATACATATAATAAGTACCATCTTAAAGCATCTGCTCCGTATTTGTCGAATAATTCAAATGGATCTACTGTGTTTCCTTTTGATTTACTCATTTTCTTACCATTTTTGTCAAGAACTAAGTCGTTAACAAGTACGTTTTTATATGGTGCTTTACCCATTACGAATGTTGATATAGCAAGTAATGAATAGAACCATCCTCTAGTTTGGTCTATACCTTCACAGATATAATCTGCTGGGAATAATCTTTCAAATTTTTCTTTGTTTTCAAATGGGTAATGATGTTGAGCAAATGGCATAGCCCCACTGTCAAACCAGCAGTCTATAACTTCTTTAACTCTTGTCATTGGTTTACCACAATCTGAACAAGCTATATGGATATCATCTACATATGGTCTATGTAATTCTACTGTAGCTGGATCTACATTTTCTATAGCTCTTTCAGCAAGTTCAGCTCTTGATCCTATAGATTCAGTATGTCCACAGTCACATCTCCATACGTTAAGTGGAGTACCCCAATATCTAGTTCTTGATACTGCCCAGTCTTTTACGTTTTCTAGCCAGTTACCAAATCTACCTTCACCTACGAATTTAGGATACCAGTTTACTGTATTGTTGTTAGCAACTAATTGGTCTCTTAATTTTGTCATTTCTATATACCAGCTTGGGTTTGCATAGTATACAAGTGGAGTACCACATCTCCAGCAGTGTGGATAGTTGTGCTCTATTTTTTCTTTAGAGAATAATTTTCCTTCTGCTGATAACCATTTTATTATTTCAACATCTATTCCATCTTCCATTACGAAGTGACCTTCCCATGGAGTAGCTGTAAATTTACCATTTGAATCAACTGGTTGTATAACTGGAAGTTGATATTTTCTACCACAGTTGTAGTCATCTTCACCGAATGCTGGTGCAGTATGAACTATACCAGTACCATCTTCTGTTGTTACATAATCAGCGCAAGTCACGAAGAATGCTTTATCTGTAACTTCTACGAAAGGCATTAATTGTTCATATTCCATATATTCTAAATCTTTACCTTTCATAGTTTCAAGAACTTCATAAGTTCCTTCACCTAATACTTTGTTAGCTAAATCACTGCAAAGATAGTATACTTCTCCATCTTTAGCTACTTTTATATAATCTACTTCTGGATTTACTGTTAATGAAACGTTTGATGGTAAAGTCCAAGGAGTAGTTGTCCATGCTAAGAAATATTCATTTTCAGCATCTTTTTTCTTGAATTTACATATTACTGTATTAGTTTTTACTTCTTTGTATCCTTGTGCAACCTCGTGTGAAGCAAGACCAGTTCCACATCTTGGGCAGTAAGGTACTATTTTATGTCCTTCATATAGATATCCTTCTTTGTTGAATTTATCTAATATCCACCAAACTGATTCTATATAGTTGTTGTCTAAAGTTATATATGGGTTGTCTAAGTCAACTTCATATGCCATTCTCTCAGTCATGTTTCTCCATTTTGCTTCATATGAGAAAACTGATTCTCTACATTTTTCGTTGAATTCTTTTATACCATATTCTTCTATTTGTTGTTTATTTGTAAGTCCTAGTTCTTTTTCTACTTGTAACTCAACTGGTAAACCGTGAGTATCCCATCCAGCTTTTCTTTGAACTTGGTATCCGCTCATAGTTTTATATCTACAAACCCAGTCTTTTAATGTTCTAGCTACAACGTGGTGTATCCCTGGATTACCATTAGCTGTTGGTGGTCCTTCGTAGAATACGTAACTTGGATCATTTTCACCTTTTTCTAGCGTTTTTTCTAATATGTTGATGTCTTTCCAATATTTTGACACTTCTGCTTCTGCATCTTTAACAGAAGAATCAACAAGTGGCTTAAACTTAGCCATAATATCACCCTTTCTTATTTTTAAATTGCCATTATTTTCTCAATTTTCAAATTATACATACAAATGCTAGTTATCAATATATACATAAAACGTATATATATTTAATAATTCAAAAATTTTAAAATTAAAATATAATTGCTATTATATTAATAATCAATTATTTACCCAATAAAAAAACTCCTCCCTATACAAAGGGACGAGTTATAATCGCGTTACCACCCTAATTTTACATACTAAAAAAAATAATATGTAACACTCTATAGTTTAACGGCACTAACCGGCTCAGCTTAATAGATAAAATCGTTCAGCCTACAGCTCCAGAGTGATTTTCAACTTTCTCATAAATATTGGCTTTCACCTAATCCAACTCTCTGTAAAGTACTTAAAAGTCTACTCTCTCTATCACAGCTTTTATTTTTTCAATTATACTTGATAATTATACAATAATTCATTTATTTCGTCAATAAAAACATATTCAATTCACAATGTTATGATATTTCATATTATTACCAATATTTATTATTATATACATTTTATTTTAAATTTTTTAATATAATCCAAATGTATATTATTCATTTGTAACAGCATCATCAGTAGATTTTTTATCTACTTGGTTTGTATCTTCTTCAACTGCTATTTCTTCTGTAAATAAATCAGCACTATCCTCCATGTCTTCTTTTATATAACTACATTCTCTAAAAGGCATTTCACAGCTTTCATCTACATCATAGAATATTTCGTCTAAAGTTTCTAGTTCTTCTTTTATTAATGATTTAAATCTATTTCTAAATACTTTAAATTCTCTTACTAAGTTATCATATTCTTTTTTTAGTTCTAAAATACGATTATTAGTTTCGTCTATTATGTGTTTTGATTGAAGTTGAGCTTCTTCTACTATTATTTTTGCTTTTTTATTTGCAGCTACACAAGTATCCTCTGCAGCACTTTGAGCTGTAATTAAAGTTGCATTTAGTGTTTCTTCTATACTTTTGTATCTACTAACTTGTTCTTGATATAAAGTAACCTTTTCTTGAAGGTCCATATTTTCTTTATATAAAGCTTCAAAATCCTCAGTTACTATTTTTAGAAAATCATCAACTTCATCTTCACTATACCCTCTAAAGGCTCTTCTAAATTCTTTATTTTGTATCTCAATTGGAGTTATCATCCTCTAACCTCCTATATAAATCTTTATAAAATAATTTTTGCTTTTACTTTTGTTCTACCCTTTTTTGTTAAATCTCCTACTTCAATAATAGCTCTCCCATGACCTCTAACAGATATGAGACTGTCAGATTTTATTTCTCTTGATGGAGATATTATCTTTTCGTAATCTACATTTACTCTTTCACCTTTTATTAGCTTAACACTATCATTTCTAGATAAGCTGTAAACTCCACTTATTATTGAATCTACCCTTAAAGACGAAACTGTAAAAGATATCTCCTTAAAGTTATGCTCGCTTTGTACGATATCTTTTACAGTTATTTCTTTAACCTTAACTTTATTTCTAGAAACTTTATCTAAATTAATAATTATAAAGTCGCATATATCTTCACTTACAACTACTTGACAGAAGTTATCGTGTATTAATATATCTCCAATTTTTTCTCTTTTTATACCTAAGTTTAATAAGGCTCCTAAATAATCTCTATGAGAAATTGCTTTAAATTTAAAGTTACCCTCAATTTGTATAACTCTTAAATCACTTTCTACATCATCTTCCTCAATATAGTATGGAAAAATATATATTAGCTGTCTTTCTGCATTTTCATATCCACCGTCTACTTTATATTTTAAATCTGATTCAGAATTTAAAATATCTATAGCATTTTTAACTTCAAATGGATTTAAAAATTCTGTAGCTTTTATATCGTAATTTTTCAAACAACTATTCGCCTTATCAATTACTTTGTACATTTTATTTTTTAGTTCTATATCTTTGATATGTGCTGTAAGTTTTAACTTTTCCATTTTATAAGAATATAGAGTATATTACTCTTTGTAATATTTGTATTAATAAAATTGCTATTAATGGTGAAAAATCAACAGGAATTGACACATATCTATATTGAACTCGTCTTATAGGTTCTTCAATTGGATCAGTAATTACGCTTAATGCTTCGTAAATTCTACTCATTCTAACTGAAGGTATCCAGCTTAATACGCATTGTATAACTATGATGAATGATATTACATCTAATAATCTTATTAGTGATACTCCCAATACGCTCATATTCTTGCTCCTTTATTTAATTATTTTTGCCAAGGGAAAAAGGCCTTACTTTCTAATTCTTTTTTCATGTTTGCGTCTATATCAACATTACTTGGCGCTAAGATAAATATAGCTCTCGATACTTTTTGTATTGTTCCATCTAGTACATAAACAGCTCCACTCATAAAGTAGAATATTGCTTTTCTAGTATCTACATCTTGAGCTAATCCTTCTAAATTAACTATCACTGTTCTTTTTTGTTTTAAGTGATCTGCAATCACTGTTACATCTTCATATTTTTTAGGTTCTACTATTACAACCTTCATTGAACTTGTTGTATGTAAATTTACTATTTTGCTAGTTGTAGCAGCTTTAGATGATGATCTTATTGCTCCGATATCGTTACCCACCATATCTTCTTCATTTTCTTCTAAATCTGTGTCCATTTCTTCATCATCATAATATTCGTCCTCTTCTGTCATCCAGTTTTTAAATTTTGAAATTAGACCATTTGACATTATTTCCATCCTCCTTTAAATTTATAATAAAATACTTAATATTTTTAATTATATTTTTTATTAATATAATCCTTATCGTAAATTAATTTTAGTTATTGTAATTTCTAGGTCCAAAAATCGCTGTCCCTACCCTTACAATAGTTGCACCATGTTTTATTGCTAGATGATAATCATGGCTCATTCCCATAGATAAAGTGCTCATTTCAACATTTTTTAAAGAAAGTGAGTCTATTTCTAGAGATAAATCTTTTAATCCTTTAAATACTGATTCTATAACTTCATCATCTTCTACAAATGGAGCCATAGTCATAAGACCTTTTATTCTTATATTAGGATATTTTTCTGATACCATTTTTACAAAATCAACAACATCATCCTTATAAAGACCATGTTTTGTTTCTTCTTTTGATATATTAACTTGTACTAGACAATCTATGATTCTATCTATTTTTTCTGCTCTTTTTTGAATTTCTTCACATAAAGCCTCTCTATCTAGAGAGTGAATCATTGTCACTTTATCAATTATGTATTTTACTTTATTTGTTTGTAAAGTTCCAATAAGATGCCAGTTTACCTTATCCCCTATAACTTCATATTTTCTAGCTAACTCTTGGGGTTTATTTTCACCAACATCTGTTATACCTGCATCTATAGCTTCAAAGACAGCATCAACATCAACTGTTTTTGTAACTGCCATTAAATTAACTTCTTGTGGATTTCTTCCACAGTCATTACATATTGATGCAATTTCGTCTTTAATTTTTTCTATATTTGATTTTATACTCATTTATTAATGTCACCTGCTTACTTTAATATTTTTATTTATAAAATTTGGATATAATAATATTCTATCATATAAATTCAATTTATTTTCATCCTTATTTTTATTATAATCCACATAATAATATTTTGCATCTTTATAATAATTTTTGCCTAAACCTACAAACTCTGGCATATTATTTTCCTCATTTATTACATAAACGCCCAATTTATTATTTTTTTCTACAACTGACTCTACGGGTATTTTAAATCCTTTTATATTTTTATATATTATATCAAATTCTTGAACTCTTGTATTGTAAATTGACATATTTTGTTCCATAATTTTTATGACTATTACCTCTTCATCTTTTTTTTCATATATTTTATCTATCTTTGCCTTAATTGCTTGTCCATTAGAGATTATTTTTAAATCTTGTGCTTCTTTAAAATGATTCTTATCTTTATTTTGAAATATGCATATATAAGTTTCATTTGGATTGATTATTCTAAGTGCTACTTCTGATGAACTAACTTTATGAGTATTGCTATTTATTTTTATAAAATTATTTTCTAAAGAATCCAATATATTTGAATTTATATCATCTAATTTGTCTAATTTAACTTTTTCATAATCATTATCATATTCAAATGATACTATTCCAGAAGTAGGTGATATATTTTCTGTATAGTATTTTTGTTTTTGATTTTCTAGTATTTTAAGTTCTTCCTTTTTATTTAATATTATATTTGAGTTCATACTATTTTTCGATTTTTCTAAGTCATTTATTTCATTTTTTAGATCATCTATTTTTTGTGATATTTCTTCATTTTGTCCCGATTGACTTATAGTAAATAAACTTTTATCATTTTTAATTTTTTCGCCATCTTCTACATTATATTTTATGATTCCATCTTCGTTAGCTTTGATTATAGTCTCATCCATGACTACTATTGCCTTTTTTTTAATTTGAAGGTCTATATTTTCTTCTTCTAAAACCATAGTCTTTGTAAAATAGCCAATTGTCCAAATTACAACTTGAACTAAAATATATAACAGTACTATAAGTAAAAATAAATTTGTAAACTTTATTTTCTTTTTCTTCTTCTTAGCCATCTCTACACCCCCTAAAACAATTGGTTATATTATAATTTGTTTTTTTTAATTCTTTTTCCTTTAAATTGCCTCAAAACAAATTATTAAAAATACAAACAGCATATAGTGTTTTTTAACATAATTTAATATTTTTATACAAAAAAAATTACTGTAAAACGATTTAAAAAATCATTTCACAGTAATTCTTGTATAATATTAATTTCTAATTTTTAAATGAATGTATTGGTGCTGGTATTTTTCCGCCCCTATCTATAAAGTCTTTAGATGAGAATTTGTTTACTTTCATTACTGGCGCTCTACCAAGTAAACCTCCAAACTCGACCATCTCACCGACTTTACACCCTGGAGCTGGTATTACTCTTACGGCAGTTGTTTTATTGTTAATCATTCCTATTGCTGCCTCATCTGCTATCATAGCAGATATTGTTTCAGCTGGTGTATCGCCTTCGACAGCTATCATATCTAAGCCTACCGAACATATTGCAGTCATAGCTTCTAATTTTTCTAAACATAATGAGCCCTTTAATACTGCATCTATCATTCCTGCATCTTCTGATACTGGTATAAATGCACCACTTAGACCTCCAACTCTAGAACAAGCCATAACTCCACCTTTTTTAACAGCATCATTAAGTAGTGCTAATGCTGCTGTTGTTCCATATGCTCCGACAACTTCAACACCCATCTCTTCTATTATATTTGCTACAGAATCTCCAATTGCAGGTGTTGAAGCTAATGATAAATCGACTATTCCAAATGGAACGCCTAATCGTTTAGATGCCTCTTGTGCCACTAATTGTCCCATTCTAGTAACTTTAAAAGCTGTATTTTTTATAGTATCTGCTACAACATCAAAAGATTCTCCTCTTACTTTTTCTAAAGCCCTTTGGACAACTCCAGGACCACTTACACCTACATTTATTACTGTATCTGATTCTCCAACTCCATGGAAAGCCCCTGCCATAAATGGATTATCTTCAACTGCATTACAAAATACAACTAATTTTGCACAGCCAAATCCCTTTTTATCTTTTGTAAGTTCAGCAGTTTGTTTAATAACTTGACCCATTTGTTTTATTGCATCCATATTCATCCCAGCTCTTGTTGAACCTACATTTACAGATGCACATACTTTATTAGTACATGCTAAAGCTTCTGGTATTGATTTTATCAATATTTCGTCGCCTTTAGTATATCCTTTTTGACATAAAGCAGAAAATCCCCCTATAAAGTCTATTCCTAACTCTTCGGCTGCTTTATCTAAAACTTTTGCAAATTCTACATAGTCTTTATCATCACAAGCCCCTGCTATTATAGATATAGGTGTTACAGAAACTCTTTTATTTACAATCGGAATTCCAAACTCACTTTCTATCTCTTGTCCTACTTTTACTAAATCTTTAGCACAAGTAGTTATTTTTTTATATATTTTTTCTCTTGCTTTTTCTCCATCGGAATCAATACAATCAAGTAAAGATATACCCATTGTTATAGTTCTGATATCTAATTTTTGTTCTTCTATCATATTTATAGTTTCTAGTATATTCTTAACGTTCATGATTTCCCTCCGAATTAAATTCTATGCATTTTATTAAAGATTTCTTCTCTTTGAATTCTTGTCTCTACCCCTATAGATTCGCCTCTTTTTTGTAAAGCTTGTTTAATTTCTTCAAAAGATTTAGGACTTTTTTCTAAATCAACCATAACTACCATTGTAAAAAACTCATCCATCAATGTCTGTGTTATATCAATGATATTGACATTTAATTTAAATAATTCATCAGATATTGCTGCTACTATCCCAACCTTATCTCTACCTATTACAGTTAAAAATGCTTTCATAGTTTGATTCCCCCTTTATATTGATGATTTAATTCTATGCCTCTTTTTACTCATTGTCAAACATGACGTATATATTTTAATTTCCTATATATAAAAAAAGAATGCCCTATATAAACCGAGGTTTATTATGGCATTCTTTTTGCAAATTAAATTTAATTATTTAAATTCAATATTATTTTTTTGTTATTACATCTACACCCATGTATGGTCTTAATACTTCTGGAACTACTACAGAACCATCTTCTTGTTGGTAGTTTTCAAGTATAGCAGCTAAGGCTCTACCTACAGCAAGACCTGAACCATTTAATGTATGACAGTATTCTGCTTTAGAATCTTTGCTTCTTTTGAATCTTAATCCAGCACGTCTAGCTTGGAAATCTTCACAGTTTGAACAAGAAGATATTTCAACGTATCTGTTGTAACTTGGCATCCATACTTCTAAGTCATATTTAAATGCTGCAGTGAATCCTAAGTCACCTGTACATATTCTAACAACTCTGTATGGTAAACCTAATTGTTGTAACAAGTATTCAGCATTTGAAGTTAATTTTTCTAATTCATTGTAAGATTCTTCTGGAGCACATATTTTAACCATTTCAACTTTGTTGAATTGATGTTGTCTTACTAGACCTCTAGTATCTCTACCTGCAGAACCAGCTTCTGATCTGAAACATGGAGTATAAGCAGTGTAGTTTAATGGTAATACATCATATGAAAGTATTTCATTTGCATGTATATTAGTTAGAGGTACTTCTGCAGTTGGTATTAAGTAGTATCCGTTGTCTACTTTGAACATGTCTTCTTCGAATTTTGGTAATTGACCAGTTCCTAAGAATGAATTTGCATTAGCCATGAATGGTGGTATAAATTCAGTATATCCGTTAACTCCTGTATTTGTATCTAAGAAGAAGTTATATAAAGATCTTTCTAATCTAGCACCTTTATCTTTGTATAAAGTGAATCTTGAACCAGTTATTTTAGCAGCTCTTTCAAAGTCTAATATATCTAAATCTGTTCCTATTTCCCAGTGTGGTTTGAAATCGAAATCAAATTTTCTTGGTTCTCCCCATGTTCTTTCTTCTATATTATCCGCATCTGTTTCTCCTTGAGGAACTCTTTCGTTTGGAACATTTGGTATTCTAAGTAATCTATATCTTAATTCATCTTGAACTTTTTTAACTTTTTCATCTACAGCTTTTATTTTATCTGATAATTCTTTTAATCTAGCTTTATCAGCAGTTACGTCTTTTCCTTCTTTTATAAGTTGAGGTATTTTTTTAGATTCGATATTCATCTCATTTTTCATTACTTCAACTTCTTTTAATAATTCTCTTCTTTCATCGTCTAAAGCTACAACAGCATCAAGGTCAAATTCTTTTTCCCCTCTTCTGTCCATAGCTTTTTTAATATCATCTAAGTTTTCTCTTATTCTTTTGATATCTAACATTTTTTTCCTCCTAAATATTTTATGTATAATTGCACGTCTCATACAATATAAGCCCAACGTATTTATCCAATTTAACTATATTTTATTCATTTAAAATTATCTTGTCAATTCCCTTAAAAAATATAGTCTATGTAGTTTATAATAAATGGTCTCCCTAAAATATAAAATTTAAATATAATTCCCATTATGCATTTTTGAAATTTTACAAAAATAAGTACGCTAAATTTTAAGAAAATATACCTTTAATTTTCTGAAAAAGATTTCCTTATATATAATGCAATTTACACCCTATATAAAATTATAATCAATCTCAGAAAAATTTCCATATATAATTCTAATATAAATAAATATTTTTCTATTTTATGTCCATTTTTTTTAGTTTTTATACTAATTTGGAAAAATATTTATTTATTTTAAGTCGAATTGTTAATTAATGGAAGTGATAATTTTAAATCCTTACTTTCCATATTATAACTTTTAATATATTGAATAAATATGTTACGTAAATTAATATGTATCTTATTTTTCATTTTTATTCTATATTTTAATTAATAAATATTGCTCCAGTTTTAATTTTTAATCTTCACTTATCTTTAGAGGTATTAACGCAAAAAAAATTTCCTTAAACATTCTAAGGAAATTTCAAAATATATATTTTTTAAGGAGCAAATTATAACAACATATTCTTATTAATAATATAATTTAAAGAATAATTGTTATTATATTATTGCTGCCTTCATTTATAATTTTTTGTAGTGTTTTTTGGATTTTAAATCTAATTTCATCTGGCATCATATACAACTTACTTTGTAGCTGTTCTTTTACTAAATCATTTAATGACTTACCAAACATATTTGATTCCCATAATTCACTAGGATTTTGTTCAAATTCATTTAGAAGATATTTAACCATTTCTTCACCTTGATCTTGATTTCCTACAATTGGAGATACTTCTGTAGATATATCTGCTTTTATAATGTGAAGTGATGGTGCATTTGCTTTTAACTTAACTCCATATTGTTTTCCTTGTTTTATAATTTCAGGCTCTTCCAAGCTAAGTTCACTAAGTGATGGTGCTACAACTCCATATCCAAAAGTTTTAGCATCATTTAATGCAACTTCTATCTTGTCGTATTCTCGTTTTACTTTAGATAAAGTCGTAACTAAATTCAATAATTGACTATCCCCTTCAATCTTAAATCCACTCTTTTCTTCTAATACTGTATAGAACAATTCTTGTTTTGTAGCTAATTGAATATTTATTACTCCTTCACCAAGTTCTACACTATCTACATTTACGCCTTCTAAAAATTCTAATTCTTTAAATCCATTTATAATATCATCAATATCTCTAATTTTTTGTAAACTAGCTATACATTCTTTTAATGTAGCTATTATACTTTGTTTTATCCAATGATTTTTTTCTAATCCTTCTACCCATTTAGAAATATTTATTCTTATTTCATTTACTGGGAAGTCATATAATACTGTTTCTAAGATATTTTCTATATCAGATTCATTCATTTCTTCCACATTTACTGGCAATATAGGTACTTCATATTTTTCTTCCAATTCTTTTCTTAGAAGTTCTGTTTTTTCTTCTTTTGGAGTCATGCTGTTTAAAACTACTACAAATGGTTTTTGGATTGATTTTAACTCATCTATTACTCTTTCTTCAGCTTCGATATAGTTGCCTCTTTCTATACCAGTTACACTTCCATCAGTTATAACTACTACTCCTATTGTAGAGTGATCTCTTATAACCTTTTTTGTGCCTATTTCTGCAGCTTCCTCAAAAGTCATAGCGTCTTTTGACCATGGCGTAGATACTAATCTTTGTTTGCCGTTTTCTTCGTGTCCTAATGCCCCATCAACTATGTATCCCACACAGTCGACCATTCTGACTTTTAGAGAAACAGCGTCTTTTAATTCAATAACTACACCATCTGCAGGTACAAACTTAGGTTCAACAGTCATGATAGTTTTGCCTGAGCCACTTTGAGGTATTTCATCTCTAGTTCTATCTCTTTTGAATTCATTGTCTATATTAGGTAGAACTAGCGTTTCCATAAACTTTCTTATAAATGTTGATTTTCCTGTTCTAACAGGGCCAACAACCCCTATATATATATCACCTTGAGTTCTTTTTGCTATATCCTCATAAATGTTCATTCTTATTCCCTCCTGCATACATTTCTTATTAAAGTATATTGAACAGTTTCTAAATTTATAACAAAAATCTTATTGCGTGGTTGTGAATGAATATAATTTCATATGTGCTATAAAATGTAAAAAAATAAAACCTACATAGAGTTTAAGTTTTATTTAACTTAAAATCCATGTAGGTTTTATATATAAATTAATTATGTACAAATCCGTTATTAACGACTTCTTCCATTTCATTTTTCTTATGTCTAGTCATAAGTGCTTTTACAGTTTCTTCAGTATTTGCTCCTTCGTATAATACTGAATAAATAGCATTAGTTATTGGTAGTTCAATATTTAATTTTTTACCAACTTTATAAGCAACTTCTGTTGCTACAATACCTTCAACAACCATATCAACTTCAGCTAATGTTTCCTCTAGTGTTTTTCCTTGTCCCATAAGTATTCCAGCTTTTCTATTTCTACTGTGCATACTAGTACAAGTTACGATTAAGTCTCCAATACCTGAAAGTCCTGTGAAAGTTGTTACATGTGCACCCATAGCAACTCCAAGTCTACCTATTTCTGTAATACCTCTAGTCATTAATGCTGCTTTTGCATTATCTCCATATCCAAGTCCATCACACATACCAGCACCGAATGCTATTATGTTTTTTAGAGCTCCACCTAATTCAACCCCTATTATATCTGGATTAGTGTAAACTCTAAGTACAGGACTCATAAATGCATCTTGTACAATTTCAGCTATTTCTAAATTTGGAGATGCTGCTACTAATGTAGTCGGCATAAATTTAGAAACTTCTTCAGCATGAGATGGTCCAGATAAAGTAACATATTCATTATTTGGTAGTTCTGATTTAACTACTTCAGATAATCTAAGTCCTGTTTCTCTTTCAAGACCTTTTGCAACATCAACTATAATTTGATTTTCTTTTATAAAAGGCTTTATCTTTTTGCATACACTTCTTACAGCTTGTGATGGCACTGCCAATACTACTATTTTACTGTCTTTTATTACACTTTCTAAATCAGTAGATATTCTCATTTCTTTTGGGAAAATAACACCTGGTAAGAATCTAGAATTTACTCTTGTAGTATTAATTTCGTTTGCTTGAGATTCATCTCTCGTCCACATATCTACTTTATATCCATTTTTACAAAGAGCTAGGGCAAGTGCGCTCCCCCAACTTCCTACACCTACTACACATACCTTCTCCATAATGACACCACCTAGTTTATTATTTTTTTTCACCAAGTTTTCTTTCTGTTCCATTTATAAGGCGTTTTATATTTGCTCTATGAGTATATATAACTGATGCTGATAAAAATAATGTTACCCATATACCTTTTGTATTGTGGTTTATAAGCATCAACACAGGAGACAAACATATACTTAAAACAGAACCTAAAGAAACATATTTGCTAACTAATACTATTATTATAAATGCTGCTAAACATGTAAGAGCTACAATAGGATTTATAGCTAACATCGCACCTAAAGAAGTTGCTACTCCTTTACCGCCTTTAAAACCTAAAAATGCTGGCCAATTATGTCCTATTACAACGGCTACTACAGCTATATAAGCGCAAGTTGCCTCATCTGCTTTCATGTAATGGGCTAATACCCTAGCAAATCCAACTGCAATCGCACCTTTTAAAACATCGCCACCAAAAGTCATGGCTCCTGCTTTTTTACCCATAGTTCTAAGTACGTTAGTTGATCCTGCATTACCCGAACCTTGAGTTCTTATGTCTACGCCTGCAAATTTTTTGCCAATAATATATGATGTTGATATATTACCTAAAAGATAAGCAACTACTATAATAATTAAATAAACTAACATCTCTGGCCCCCCATATTTTTATTATTTTCTTCTGTTCTTTTCTCTGTACTCAAATTGCACTGAAGTTCCTTCAAATCCAAAGTTCTCTCTTATTTTATTTTCAAGATATCTTTGATAAGAGAAATGAGTAAGCTGTTTATCATTTATAAATAATGTAAATTTAGGTGGCTTAGTTCCTGTTTGAGAACCATAATAAATTTTAAGTCTTTTACCTTTGTCTGATGGTGGTTGATTAAGCATAACTGCTTCACCTATAACATCATTTAATGCTGATGTACTAACACGTTTAGCATGTTCACTAGCTACATAGTTTACTGTTTCTAGTATTTTATTCATTCTTTGGTTAGTAAGAGCAGATACGAATAATACTGGTGCATACATCATGAACGGGAATTTCTCTCTTATTTCTTTTGTGTAGTTTCCTAATGTTTTGTTGTCTTTTTCAATTAGGTCCCATTTATTTACGATGAATATGCATCCTTTACCTTCGTCGTGAGCTATACCAGCAACTTTAGTATCTTGTTCTGTAACACCTTCAGTTGCGTCTATAACTATTAAAACAACGTCAGCTCTTTCTACAGCAGTCATAGATCTTATGACACTGAATTTTTCAACTCTTTCATATACTTTACTTTTTCTTCTTATACCTGCTGTATCTATTAATAAATATTGTTGTCCGTCTTTTTCAAAGTATGTATCTATAGCATCTCTTGTAGTACCTGCAATTGGACTTACTATAACTCTGTTTTCTCCTAAAATATTATTTAAGATAGAACTTTTTCCTGCATTTGGTTTACCTGTTATTGCTACCCTAATTATATCTTCGTCATACTCAGTGTTTAATCCTTTAGGGAATTGCTCTACAACTTCATCTAATAAGTCTCCAAGACCCATACTATTTGCACTTGATATTGCATATGGATTTCCTAAACCTAATTCATAGAAGTCATATATATTGTCCATTTGGTTTATACTGTCTATTTTGTTTACAGCTAATAAAACTGGTTTATTTGTTTTTCTAAGTATTTGAGCTACCTCTTTGTCAGCTGCTGTAATACCAGCTTTTCCATCTACAACAAAAATTATGATGTGTGCCATGTCTACTGCTAACATCGCTTGGTTTCTCATTTGAGATAATATTACATCTCCGTTATCTTTTTCGATACCACCTGTATCTATTAATGTGAAGTATTTGTTTAACCATTCTACTTCTGCAAATATTCTATCTCTTGTTACACCTGGTGTATCTTCTACTATTGATATTCTCTTTCCTGCTAATTTATTGAACAGTGTTGATTTTCCTACATTTGGTCTACCAACTACTGCTACAATTGGTCTATTATCGCTCATTTTAATCTCCCTTCTAGTTTATGATTTTTTCTACAAAATCTTTTCCTTCATTTTGACAAGTTATTACTTGAACATTTAATTTTTCTGTTAATTCTTCTAATGTTATATCATCTAAAAATACTTCTTCATCGCTTTTTAACATTGATCTAGTTATATATAAAGCACTACCTAAATCTTTATCTTTTAATTGATTGATTATATCAGTAGCAGTTATAAGACCTGATACAGTTATTGTATGACCGAAATAATCATTTCTTATCTTATATACGTTTATTTTTACATTTTTGAATTTTTCCATAACTTTATTTGCCATATCAAGGATAAATTCATATGCTGAACTTCCTGTTGCTATAGAAACAGTCTTTTCTATGCTATCATCTGCATCTAAAGTTTTTAAGTAGTTTATTGTTTCAGTTCCTTGTTTACGAATCATCCCTACTCCATCTTCAAATTGTAAAAATCCTTCGTATTCATCATAATCTAATAGTGGTCTTTTTGCTATTATATAAAACTCATCTGATAAGAAAGCAAATCTTGTATTTAATTCTTTTAAATACTTCTCTTGTAGAGCATGTACTTGGTCGATTGTTTCATTTGCACTTTCATATTCGAAAATTTCTAGTTTTGCTAAATTATCTCTGTATTTAGTAATACCTACAGGTACTATAGCTACACTATTTACATAAGGATAAAGGTTTGATAAATCACTTAAAGTTCTATCTAATTCTTCTTTGTCATTATATCCAGGACATAATACTATTTGACAGTTCATCTCGATATGTGCATCAGCTAATCGCCTCATAGTATCGATTAATTTTCCAGCGTGCTTATTTGTTATCATTTTTCTTCTAAGCTCTGGATTTGTTGTATGAACTGATATATTTATAGGACTTATTCTGTATTTTATTATGTTGTCTATATCCTCTTCGCTCATATTTGTTAAAGTGACAAAATTTCCTTGTAAGAAAGAAAGTCTTGAATCGTCATCTTTGAAATAAAGAGTTTCTCTCATACCTTTTGGAAGTTGGTCTATAAAGCAGAAAACGCATTTATTTCTACAGCTTTTTGCTTTATCGATTATAGGATTTACAAATTCGATACCTAATTCTTCATCAAAATCCTTTTCGATTTCATATATATAGACTTCGCCATCTCTTTTTTGTATTTCTAATTCTATATACTCATCACTTATTAAAAATTTATATTCTATAATATCGTGAATTTCTTCGTCATTAACAGCTATTAATAAGTCTCCTACTTCTATTCCTATTTCTTCAGCAATAGAACCTTTATAAACTTTACTTATGATATTGTTGCTATTTTTTACGTTGACTTCCATAAATCTTTCACCCTTCTCTAAAAATACATCATCTTATAATATCGTATAATTTTAAGTTAGTCAAATATATAAATTTATATACATTAATTTTAGTGTTTAACTATTATTAGGGTTTCTTTTGCGATTTCATGAACAACACCATCAACACACTTAGCCATCAACATAGCTTTATTTTGCATGTCATCGTCATTATCTGCATAAAATATCGGACAACCTCCTCCAGATGTCATATTTTTATTCGTTGTTATTATAGCTAATGTAAAATCATTTATAGACATATCTGACATATTACTTACCTTCCTTTCTTCCTATTACATAATTTTTTAAGGCTATATTTTTACCTCTAGCACTTGATACTATAGGAGTTGATTTAACTGCTTGTATAACTGCCTCAATGTTTTTTTCTATAGGTAAATACGCTATTACTAGACTTTCGTTTTTAGGATTTCGTCTTGGTATAGGAGTAAAAACTGGCTCGTTTTTTTGTCTATAAAGCCCCAATCTGCTGTATAAATTATATGCTATTGTCTGTCTTTGGCCTGGGTCTTGTATTATTGAAGCATTTATATAATTATTGTCTTTTGGAAGTATTTCTATTCCAACTCCATATTTTAAAAATTTTTCTCGTTCTGACTTTAACCCTACGTTTGTTATTCCACTTAGTGAGCCAACTTTGAGTATACTGTTATCTTCAAATGATATATCTACAATCTTTACATCTGCGATATCTCCAATAGAATCCCTTTTTATAAGCTTTTTTAAAATAAATGCTAGTACTATACCTAATATAGTACTTATAAGTAAGCTTATATTTTGACCTAATTTGAATTCTGATGTAATTAAATAGTAGCAACCAACTGTAAAAAATGAAGATATTATACACATATAGTTTCTAACTTCATACGTCTTTGCAATTTCTTCTATAAATGCATTTCCTCTTTGCACAAGTTGTTTTGCTTCTAATTCTGTCAGTGTATCTCTTCTATTTTCTCTTACTTGTCTAAATTGTTCTGCTGCTAAAGATAAAAATGTAATTGATGTATATGATCTTTCGATTAATGCAGGAACTAATAATGCACCTAGTGCAGATGCAATAAAAGCTAAAACTAATTGTGAAATTAAAACATTTGGTTGTGTTGGATATTGTTTTTGTTCTAAATTAAGCATAATTAATCTAGTTAATATTCCTATTACTATTCCGATTAAAAAAATTTTGTCCATTTTATACCTCTCAAACTTATTATTTTATTAAACATTGGTAATTACTTTGTTTTCCTTTTGCCGCTTCTAGGATTGGCGTACTTCCGGCAACTTGTTTTATAAGTTCCATATCGTTTAGAATCGGCATAAAAACAATCAACACACTTTTTGTTTTTAAATCTACTTTTGAGGTTGAAACTATATCGTGTTCATCTACATCTTTATCTACACCTGTATGAATAAATATATTGTATATAATTGCATCTCTCTGACCCAAATCATTTATAACGCCAAAATCTTTTTCGTCTTTTGGCACAACTTCAATTGCTATTCCGTCTTTCAAAAACTTTTCTCTCGTCGCTTTTAGACCTATATTTGTAATAACTACATCATTGACTTTCATTATAGGTCCATCAAAGTAAATTTTTGCTTCTTTTATATCGGCTATATCATTGATACTGTTTCTTCTCAATATTCTTCTAAATATTAAACCGACTATCGCGGCTACAAGTATAGCTGCTACTGTGCATATTATTATATTTTCGCCAAATCGCATTGCAATGATGACATAAGCTATTGATGAGCCAAGACCTGCAAATAAACTCACATAGCTTCTTACTTCATAAGTAGATGCTATTTCGTCTATATAGGTTGCACCCTTTTTAACTAATTCATCTTCATCGATATTGTTTAGAGTTATCTTTTCTTGCTTAGATAATCCTTGGAATTGTTGGATACCTACTGCTAAAAAAGTCAATGCTGAGAACTCTTTGTCCATAAGGGCTGGTAGAGCAATTCCTCCTAATGCTGATGTAAGCCCTGCCATTATAATTTGTTCTATATAATCTTGGGGTCTTGTTGGATATTGTTTATCTTTTATTCTAAGAACTAAAAATCTGCATAGCGTTCCGAGTAAGACTGATACTAAAAATGAATGTCTAAACAGAGCTTCGTCTAATACGCTTTCCTTCATAAAATACACTCCTTTACAAAATAAATTTTATTGTATAAACGTTATAAATTTATTTTGTACAAAAGAAAAAATCTTATGTAAACTTTCTATATTGATAGATTTATTTACATAAGATTTCGTTTTTCAGATATTTAATTTCTATTCTGTATTTTGCGGAATTGTGACTATAAAATCACTCCCAACTCCTAAAATACTATTAACTTCTATATTTCCTCCTAAGGATTTTACCATATGCTTAGTAATCGCAAGACCTAATCCTGTACCCCCTATATCTCTACTTCTAGCCTTATCAACCCTATAAAATCGTTCAAATATTCTATTTAGAGATTCTTTAGGTATTCCTATTCCATTATCTTTAAATTCTAAAATTATATTTTGTTTATCTTTATCATAATATTGAATAACTTGTATTCGTCCATTTTCAGGTGTATATTTTATTCCATTGTCTACTAGATTTAAAAAGATTTGTTTTATATTGTCCCTTATTCCTAATATATGTACTTCTTCATCTTCAAAATCATATGATACTTCTATGTTTTTTGATGAAGCAATATATTGTGTAATTTCACATACTTCTTTAAATATATCAAATAATTTAACTTGTTCGTATGATAAATCTTGACCATTTTCAATTGAAGAAAGCATTAATATATCTTCAATAAGACCTTTTAATCTGTTTGATTCTTTTTCGATTATATCTAAAAAATGATTTCTTGTAGCTTTGTCTATTTCATCATTTATTTTTAAAGTTTCTACAAAACCAGTTATTGATGTTAGAGGTGTTTTTAGTTCATGACTTACATTAGCTACAAAATCTCGTCTCATATTTTCTAATTTTACAAGGTCTGTTATATCTTCAATATTTATAATAGAGCCTATTATCGCATGTTTTGAATCCTGCAGATATACTGGGTCTATTTTTATCCTATATACTAGGTTATCTCTTAAATCTAATTCTATTACTTCATTTTGAGTACTTCCTACATATTTATGAAATATCTCAAGTATTTTTTTATCTTTTACGATAAATTTAAAATTTGATCCCTCTACATTAGTTTTCAAATCACATTTTAGCATTTCTTTAGCTATATCATTTATAAGCAAAATATTTCCCTTTATGTCTATTGCTAAAATACCATGAGATATGCTTTTTACAATGGAAGTCAGTTGTAGGTGCTTATATTCAACTTCTTCAATTGTACTATCCATTATTTGAATCATATAATTAAAATTTTTAGATAGTTCTCCTAGCTCACCTTTTACATATGTATTAAATCTCGTATGGAATTCTTTATTACTTACTTTTTTAGAAACTCTAGTAAATTCTTTTAGATATCTTCTCAGTGTTACCGTATATCTTATAAGTAATATAGCTAAAGCTGATGTAATAAGCATTATAAAAAAATATACACCATTTACTTGCTGTAAGTTTGAATTCATAAGTATTACCTCAACTTTTAACTAATTTTATATCCTATTCCTCTAATAGTTTCTATATATTTCTCTTCGTCTGTTTCAATTTTTTTTCGTAAGTATCTAATATGTACATCAACAGTTCTTGTTTCTCCAAAATATTCATATCCCCAGACTTTATCTAATAAAAAGTTACGTGAAAGTACTTTTCCTTTATTTTGAAGGAGTAATTTAAGTAAATCAAATTCCTTAATAGTCAAATCGATTTTCTTATCTTTTTTAGTTACTTCATGCTTTATTAAGTCCATTTTTATATCTTTAACACTTAATATATCTTCTACTTTATTTGCAGTTTTATTATATCTTCTAAGAACCGAATTTATTCTAGCTAAAAGTTCTTTTATTCCGAAAGGCTTTGTTATATAGTCGTCAGCTCCCTCTTCTAGCCCTTTAACTTTGTCTCTTTCCATATTCTTGGCTGTAAGCATAATAACAGGTATATCTTTTAGTTCTTCATCATTTCTTATTTTTTTTAATACATCCATACCACTTATATTAGGTAACATCCAGTCTAAAAGTATTAGATTTGGCTTAAATTCTTTTGCCTTATGATATCCGTCAAAACCATCTAATGAGTAGTCAACCACATATCCGTTTACCTCTAAATTAAATTTTAAAAGCTCTACTATGTGCATTTCATCATCTATAACTAATATTTTCTCCTCCATAACAATACCCCCTTACTTTATCTCAATGAAGGTTCCTATTCTCTTTGGCGTTTTATCATGCTTTCTATACGAGAAAAATCTATCACAATTACAACTTGTGCAGATATTCATATTTATTATATTCGACTTTAGTACTCCAAATTCTTTTAATATTTGGGTATTTATTTCCCATAAATCAAGATAATACTTCTCATCTCTTATTTCATATATTTTTTCATCTGCATTTGGAAGAAGTGCACTGAATTTTTCTACTAAGTCATAAGATACTTCATAGCAACATTTTCCGATAGATGGTCCTATAATTGCAACTACATCTTCTGTATTTGTATTATAATTTTCTTTCATAGATTGAAGTGTTTCTGAACAAATTTTGCCGTATGTCCCTCTCCAACCTGCATGAACAAGCCCAACAGCCTTATTTACCTTATCAACTAAAACCACTGGCACACAGTCAGCTGTTAATATTAGAAGTGGAACGTTTTTCTCGTTTGTAATTATGGCGTCTCCATCTATTATTTGTCCTATATTGTCTTTATCTACTTTATTTACTATGTTTGAATGTATTTGTTTATTTTTACTTAAATTTTTTAAAGTAAATACATCTTTAAATGCATTATTTACATCATCTAAATTTTTTGCATCTATATTAGTAGTTGTAATAGCTATATCTACAAATTCTAATCCTTCTTTATTTATAGTTAAATAATCTTTTTTATCTATTATAGTTTGTGTCATATTAATCTCCCTTTTCCATTAAAATATTTTTTAATTCACTTACAAAAGTATTTATATCTTTAAATTGTCTGTATACAGATGCAAATCTAACATATGATACTTCATCTATATCTTTTAATTTATCCATTACCATTTCACCGATTTTATCAGTATTTATTTCGCTTATATAATTTTTATTTATTTCATTTTCTACATAAGAAATTATGCTTTCTATTTGTTCTATTGAAACAGGTCTTTTTTCACAAGATTTTATTATACCTCTTTTTATCTTTTCCCTATTAAATAGTTCTCTACTGTTATCTTTTTTAACGACCATTACAGGTGTTGTCTCTATAATCTCATAAGTAGTAAATCTTTTTTTACAAGATTCACATTCTCTTCTTCTCCTAATAGACTTGCTATCTGTATGTCTCGAATCAACTACTTTAGATTCCTTGTAGTTACAATATGGGCATTGCATTGTTTTCCTCCTTAGTTAGTTAAGATTTAGAATTTAGATATCTATTTGATTTTTATCAAAATTTGATCCTATACTTACAATAATAGTATCGCAACCTATTCTCAAAATATCCCTCCAAAATACAGTGTCGATTTCAGCCCCTCTTGAAAAAAAGTTGCCTGAAGACCCTGTTATTGAAAAAGATGATACTTTGCCATTTTCGACATCTAGATCTATATCTGTGATAAAACCTAGTTTTTTACCATTTTTCACATTGATTATTTCTTTTTCCATAATATCTGATATTCTCATCATAGTGAATCTTACCTCCTATATATTTAATATTGAAATCCTCACAAAAATTTTTAAATAAGGATTGTCTTATATAAGTTTATTATTTATAAGTAAAAAAAATTCACCATGATATCATCTATAATCTTTATAATTATTTTCCTATTAGTTTTATTTTACACATTATTAAAAAATAATCAAATATTTTAGTGATATATACAATAAAACTGTCGCAAAGTAAACAATTAAATTACTATTACGACAGCTTTAATTTTTAGTATTTTGTTTTTAGATGTATTTTCTCATATTTTTTAGGGCATTTTTTTCTATTCTAGAAACTTGAGCCTGAGAAATACCAATTTCATCTGCTACTTCGATTTGAGTTCTTCCTTTATAAAATCTTAAATCAAGGACTAATTTTTCCCTTGAACTCAATTTTTTTATAGCTTCTTTTAGAGCTATTTCTTCTAGCCAGTTTTCATCTGTATCCTTTTTGTCTTGGACTTGATCCATTACAAATATTGCATCACCATTATCTTGATATACAGGGTCAAATAATGATATTGGGTCTTGTATTGCATCAAGAGCCATAACTACAGATTCTACCTCCATGTCTAGTTCTTTTGCTATTTCTGATATTGTAGGTTCCTTTGAATTCGTTCTGATTAATTTTTCTCTTACTTGTAATGCTTTATAAGCTATATCTTTTAATGAACGTGAGACCCTAATTGGGTTGTTATCTCTAAGGTATCTTCTTATTTCGCCTATAATCATAGGTACAGCATAAGTAGAAAACCTTACATTTTGACTTAAATCAAAATTATCAATAGCTTTTATAAGTCCAACACATCCTATTTGAAATAAGTCGTCTACATTCTCTCCTCTATTATTAAATTTTTGGATAACACTTAGAACTAATCTCAAGTTGCCCTTTACAAACTTCTGTCTTGCGTCCTCATCTCCTTGTTTAATTTTTACTAATAGGTCTCTCATTTGATCAGCCTTTAGTACAGGAAGTTCGGATGTATTTACACCACAAATTTCAACCTTATTTATAATCATAAATTTCAGTCCTCTCTTAAAAGATTCTATATATGAAATTATTTACACATCATATATTTTTATACTTTTAATAAGGACTTATTTATCTATTAAACAAATTTTTTCATTTCTTTTTTTAATCTGGAAATTATTTTTTTTTCCAATCTCGAAATGTAGGATTGAGATATTCCAAGTATGTTAGCGACTTCTTTTTGAGTTTTTTCTTTTCCTTTTGTGCTCAAACCAAATCTTAATTCCATAATTTGCTTTTCTCTATCGGATAATTTATCTAGTGCCATAAATAATAAATTCTTATCTATTTCTTCTTCAATTATTTTATAAATTTCATCATTATCAGTTCCCAATACATCTGACAATAAAAGTTCATTTCCATCTAAATCCACATTTAGCGGTTCATCAAAAGATACTTCTGATTTTTTCTTATTATTCTTTCTAAGACACATCAATATTTCATTTTCTATACATCTAGATGCGTATGTAGCTAGTTTTATATTTTTATCTAAATTAAATGTATTTACTGCTTTTATAAGCCCTATTGTACCTATAGAAATTAAATCTTCCATATCTATTCCCGTATTTTCAAATTTACGCGATATATAAACGACTAATCTAAGGTTTCTCTCTATTAAAATCGTCTTTATATTGTCATCGTACTCTAATTTTTGTAATAGTTCCTTTTCCTCCTCAAGTGTTAGTGGTGGTGGAAGTACATTTACACCTCCCATATAATAACAACTATCAGGTTTTATTAGTTTTAGCTTATTGCCTAATTTAATTAACTTCATAAACAATAATCTTTTTAGTTTCTTTACTTGTAATATCAATTAAAAGTCCTCCTTTTTAATATAATATTCTCGGATTCAAAATTGCACTATATCCTTCATCTTCAAAATTGGATATGCCGAGAATAATATTACTTATTTTTTTATTATCTACGTCTAGATAATCTGCTTTTATCCCCAAAATCATTCCGGCATTGTTGTCACCTACATGTTTATAAGGTATTATTCTAACTCTCGACGAAAGATTTGGTTCTAAACACTCTGTTAAACTCTGGATATCTGACATATCCATTTTTTCGAAATTATAATTTTCTGGTAAAAAATTTTCTAAAAGACTTGCCTTGATTATTACAACATCACTTTTACTAATAGGATCCTGTAGAAGGTTTCCACTATCTAATAATGCTATACATTCTATATTCTTATCTAATATTTTTATTCTTATCTTTTTAGTTATATCATCTATATGCTTTAGCAATCTAAAATCATTAACTATTTTTTTCAATAATTTACAACTAATATAAGAACATATTATAAAAAAAGATATAGTCATATGACTAATACCTGTAAAATAAATAACAAAATAAGTGCTTCCGGATATAAATATATTTACTAGATAAAAATTGAAAAGTATCTTAAAAAAATCTTTTTTATTAGTTACATTGAAAGATATTAAAACGATTACTATAAAAAATATAAATTTAGAAGGTAGGGTAAAAAAGATTTCTAAGTCTTTATAGATATACATAACACTGTAGATAGTACCTATTATAGCTCCACATATTTGCTTAAATTTTTTTGTGTATATTTTTGTAATATATGTAGTACAATTTATTATAATATAGTTAATCAGTAAGTTTTCTAGAATATAATAATCTAAATACATTATATCTTCTCCTCTTTCTTACTTAATCACACAATGTACTAAAATCTATGAATGTTTTTAAACTTTTTCTTAAATATATTATAGAATACTTCATTTAAATAATTTGTCATTTCTAACAGTCGAATTCAAAATACTTTTTCTAAAAATATGCAAAAAAATAAAAAAACCTTCAATATTATTGAAAGTTTTTTTATCTATTATTAACTATCTTCTTTTATTTCTTAAGAAAGTTGGTATTTCCATTTCATCATCCCAGTCGTTATTTCTAACTGGTTCTGGTCTTTTTTCTATTTTTGGTTCGATTACTGGTTCAGGCTCTTGAACTGGTTCATGGTGATGAATCACAGGTCTTGGTTCTGGTTTAGCAACTGGTGGTATTTCAGTTTTTTTGATTGGAGTTGGTTCAACATATCCACCTTGAGGAGCTTCATTAAAGCCAGTAGCTATTACAGTTATCATTATTTCATCTTCTAAGTCTTCTCTTATAGACGCCCCGAAGATTATGTTTGCATCTGGATCACATGATTCTGTTATTAAGTTAGATGCAGCATTTGCTTCGAATAATGATAAGCTTGGTCCTCCTGTTACGTTAAGTAATACGCCTTTAGCACCTCTTATAGAAGTTTCTAATAATGGCGATTGTATTGCTTCTTTAGCAGCTTCTATAGCTCTATTTTCACCGCTAGCATTACCTATACCCATATGAGCTAGACCTTTATCTTTCATTATAGATGTAACGTCTGCAAAGTCTAAGTTTATAAGTCCAGGAACTTTTATTAAGTCAGATATAGATTGTATACCTTGTTTTAATACATTATCAGCTATAGAGAATGCTTCTACTATAGATGTATTTTTTTGAACTACTTCTAGTAATCTGTCATTTGGTATAGTTATTAATGTATCTACATTAGCTTTTAATTCTTCAATCCCAGCTTCTGCATTTTTCATTCTTACTTTACCCTCAAATCCAAAAGGTTTAGTAACAACACCTACAGTTAAGATACCTTTTTGTTTTGCAAGTTGTGCAACTACTGGAGCTGCCCCTGTACCTGTTCCACCACCCATTCCGGCAGTAACAAATACCATGTCAGTATCTTGTAATAGTTGTTCTATTTGTTCCTTACTTTCTTCAGCTGCTTTTCTCCCTACTTCTGGGTCTGCACCTGCGCCTAACCCTCTTGTAAGTTTTTCTCCTATTTGAATTTGATTTTCTGCTTTCGATGTAATTAATGCTTGTCTATCTGTATTAATTGATATAAATTCAATTCCTTTTATTTTTTCTTCGATCATCCTATTAACAGCGTTGTTTCCACCGCCACCAACGCCAAATACTTTTATCTTAGCATTATTATCAGTTTCTAAATCAAAGCTTAGCATAATATCGAAACCTCCCTCTCTTGTAATTATTTCTATATATATATTAATTATATCATTTAATATTTAAATATTTAATGTATATTTATTAAAATAAATATATTTTATTGTTGTCTCTAAATTGTCTACTACTTCAAATGTCTTATGTACTATTAAACCTATTTTAAATATAACATCTATATTATATCATTTATTTTATTTAATTTGTTAAACTTTTTATAATATATATAACTTATATACTAAAAAACGTTAAATTGTACTTATTTTTACTTTTTGTACTTCTTTTTCTCATATTATTTATATGTATATAAGGTGTATTTTGAAAATGTCATATCAATTTTTCCGTAATTTATATTTTGACTTTTTAAATCAGTTAAAATTTGAGTCAATTTTGCCATATCATGTTTCATATCACCTTTTTTATCAATTATGACTTTTATTCCCTCTTTTGTGTTCATGTTAATTGTGCTGTTATCTAAAAAAGCAATACTATTGATTTTATTATCTAGTCCTTCTTTTTTAATATTTTTCAGCAATGAAGCTAATTTTTTCTTATCATTTTTATTTTCAAAATTTAATTTATTATCTTTTATAGTAAAATCAATTTGAACTATTGGACAGTTATCCTTTATTTTTTCATACTTTACTTTATCTATATAATTCATGTCTTCGTCAATGTAATAGTAATTGTCGCCTTTATCTTTCAAAACACAATTAATACCTTTTTCTTTTACATCTATTATTATTGAATGTGGTATAGAAAGTTTAACTTTTACACTTTCTATGTATCTACTTTCACTTACATTTGCCTTGATTTTTTTTAAATCATATGAAAATAAATTTTTACCTGTACTAACTTTAGCTAAATCTTTGACTTCAGTTTTTGAAAGAACTTGATTATTTACTACATCTATATTTTTTAAACAGAAAAAATCACTTCTTATAAATACTATAAAACAAAAACAAAATAGGAATATAAATAGAAATAACATTATCAATCGATTTATTCTTATTTTCCTTCTTTTCTTTTTCATAAAACCACTCCTGAAAATATAAGTTTATAAATCAAAAATACTACACCGATGATAATATTTCCTACATATAAATTAATTTTTTTGAAACAAATTAATACTAATTCTTTTTATGGTTTATATAAAAAAGCCAAAATATATCGAGCTTTGTATTTTATTATCAAAAAAAGATATAGAGGAAATCAATTTATTTTGATTAATTCTATATCTTTTATATTTAAATTATTAACTTATTTTTTCTTTATTCCTATAACTTTAGGTTCTTGTGCAGTTTGTTGTTCTACATTTTCTTCTTTAACTTCAGATTGCTCTTTTTGCTTTTTGTTTTTCTTTTTAGAGCCAACAGCTTCATTATAAGATTTCATTATTTCATTGTAGATTAAGTCAATTGCTTCTGGTTTACCTATTTTCTTTGCATTATTTGCCATATCTATTAGTAATTCTTTGTCTCCAAGTAATTTAAATACGGCTTCATTTAAAGATTGTGGTGTTAAATCTTTTTCTAAAATTGCAATTCCTGCACCTTGAGATTCTATACTTTTAGCATTGTATTCTTGGTGATTTTCTGCTGTATAAGCTTTTGGAATTATTATTGAAGGTTTTCCAAGAGCAGTTATCTCTGCTAAAGATATTGCACCTGCACTACCGATTACTATGTCACTTGCTGCAAGACCATCAGCCATATTATCTAAGTAAGGCATAACTCTTTGGTATGGTTTAAGTTCGATATCTTTTATAGTTTCTATAAATTCATCATAATAAACTTTTCCTGTCGCAAATATAAATGCAACATCTTCTTTTACCATGTTTTCTATAACAAGTCTCATAGCGTCGTTTATTTCTTCAGAACCACCACTACCTCCGTAGCATAGTACCATTTTTTTATCTTCGCTAATACCTAGATTTTTTCTCGCTATAAATTTTCTAGAATTTAATATTTCTTTTCTTACTGGGTTTCCTGTAAGAACTAGTTTATCTTGACTAGCTTCTGGGAATCTTTTGTGAGAATCCTCAAAACTTGTAAGAACTTTAGTTGCTACTTTAGATAATATTTTATTTGTAACACCTGGGAAAGAGTTTTGCTCATGGACTATAGTTACTCTTTTGTTCATTGCTGCGTTAAATAAAACTGGTCCACTTACATATCCTCCAGTACCGATTACGATATCTGGTTTATATTTTTTTACGATTCTTCTAGATTGTTCTAAACCTTTACATAGTTTAAATACTCTTTTTATGTTGTCTAAATCTATTTTTCTTTTAAAACCTTGAACTGTGACTGTTTTTAATTCAAAACCTGCTTTTGGAACTATTTCAGATTCTATACCGTTTTTAGTTCCAACAAATAAAATTTCACAATCAGGATTATGTTCTTTTATTTTATTTGCTATAGCTATAGCTGGGTATACATGGCCTCCAGTACCGCCACCGGCTAATAATACCTTCACTTCATCATCTCCTGTTAATTAATTTTTACTTTTTTTGAGATGTTTAACACAATTCCAATTTCACCCATCAGCACCGTGAGCGAGGTTCCTCCATAACTTATAAATGGAAGTGCCACCCCAGTCGCTGGCATAGAAGATGTTGCAACAGCTATATTGAATGCTGCTTGTATTCCTATTTGGGCACCGATTCCTATCACTACCATACATGCAAATAAATCCTTTGATTTTAAGGCTATCTTCACACATCTATATACTAATATTACAAATAACATTATAACTAAAATACAACCTACAAGACCTAACTCTTCGCCAATTATGGCAAAAATAAAGTCATTTTGAGGTTCTGGTATGTAAAAATATTTTTGTCTACTTTTGCCAAGTCCCAGCCCAAAAAGGCCGCCAGAGCCTATTGCATAAAGACTTTGTATAACTTGATATCCACTTCCAAGTGGATCTTGAAATGGGTCTAAGAATGCTGTAAATCTTTTTAATCTGTATGGTTCTGCAATGACTAAAACTCCAAATAATCCAATACCTGCAATTAACATAGTCATTACGAATTTCATATTCATTCCTGCTACAAACAACATAATAAATACAACTATTATTAGAGTCCCAGCTGTAGACATATTAGGTTGTAACATTATTAATATAAAAAATATTGATGGAATTATTAAAATTGGTATAACACCTTTTGTCAAAGATTTTATATTTTCATATCTTTTTTCTATGACTTTTGCTGTAATTACTATAGTTACAAATTTTGCTATATCCGATGGCTGAAATGTAGCTCCACCTACACCTAGCCATCTTTTAGCACCGTTAGCTTCTATACCTAATGGTGTCAAAACTAACGCTAAACATATAACAGTAAATATACAAAGTGGCAATGAATTTTTCTTCCAAATATTATAGTCTATATTTGACATGAACATCATTCCCACAAACCCTAGCACTGCATAAATTATATCTCTTTTTAAGAAAAAATAGCCATCATGGTGTTTAAATGATGCTTGAACATAGCTTGCACTAAACACCATAACTATTCCAAATAGTACTAAGGCTATTGTTGTATAAAAAATTACTAAATCAAACTCCGTCTTCATCCCCTTTGTAATTTGCTTTTTAATTTTCAAACTTTCATTAGGCATATGAATGACTACCACCCTCCTCATCGCTATTAGCTTCGAAGGAAGAGGTTAAATTATAAATTGTTTACATTATCTTTGAAGTCGCGTCCTCTCACTTCAAAGCTTGTGTACATATCCCAACTTGCACAAGCTGGTGAAAGTAAAACTACATCACCTTCATTTGCAAGCTGAGCAGAAGTTTCTACTGCTTCTTTCATGCTTTTTACTATTTTTATAGTTTCAAATCCTTTAGTTTTTGCACAAGCCTCTATTTTTGGTGCAGTTTCACCTAATAATACTAAAGCTTTTACATTTTGTTTTGCAATATCTAAAAGTTCGTCATAAGTACTATCTTTGTCATATCCACCAGCTATTAATACAATAGGCTTTTTATAAGAAGTTACTGCTTTAATAGTTGAGTCTGGATTAGTACCTTTTGAGTCATTTACGTACATAACTCCATTTACAGTTTTTACATATTCTAGTCTATGTTCTACTGCTTTAAAAGTTTTTAATACTTCTCTTATTACTTTAATATCTATACCTGAAACATATGCACTTAACGCTGCAGCCATGCAGTTTTCTAAGTTATGTCCTCCTGGTAAGCTAAGTTCATCTTCGTGAAGAAGTACTATTTCTTTATCTATATTTATTACTATATTACCTTCATTGTTTACATATACTCCTCTTACACCTTGGTGTTTTCTAGAGAAGTATAAAACTTGAGAGTTACATTTAGTTGATAAAGCTCTAACTGCTTCATCATCGTAATTTAATATTGTAAAATCATTTTCGTCTTGATTTTTAAATATATTAGCTTTTGCCATTATATAATTTTCCATTGTATGGTGTCTATTTAGATGGTCTGGTGAAAGATTAAGTATCATACTTACTTTCGGTTTAAATTCTACTATACTTTCTAATTGGAAACTACTAAGCTCTGTAATTAAGAAAGATTTTTCATCAGCTATACCGACAGTTTCTATAACTGGTTTTCCTATATTTCCAACTACATATGTGTCACATTTAGCTGTTTTAAATATCTCTCCTACTAAAGATGTAGTAGTTGTTTTTCCATTTGTACCTGTTATACCTATGAAAGTAGGATTATTTGATAATTCATATGCTAATTCTACTTCACCAATTACTTTTATATTTTTAGAATATAGTTTTTGTATAAATGGTAAATCAAGAGGCACCCCAGGAGATACTACTGCTAAATCGATATGATCTACTTCTTCTGGATGATATCCAAGTATATAAGTTGCATTTTTTATATCTTTTAATTCTTCTAATATATCTGCTAATTTTTCTTCAGCTTTTATATCGTTAACTGTTATCTTAGCTTCTAATTTATCTAATAATTTAATAGTTGATATACCAGTCTTTGCTAAACCTATAAGTAAAACATTCTTTCCTTTTAAATCCATTTTAATTTACCCCCATCACTTAAAATACTGCTAAAACACCTATCCAACATAAAACTACTGTTGCAATCCAGAATATGAATACAACTCTTGTTTCTGGCCATCCACATTGTTCAAAGTGGTGGTGTAATGGCGCCATTTTAAATATTCTTTTACCATTAGTTAATTTGAAGTAAGTTACTTGTATCATAACAGATAAAGCTTCTGCTAAGTAGATAAATCCTACTATTACTATTAATAGTGGTGAATTAGTAAGAGTAGCAAATGCAACTACTGCTCCACCTAATGCCATTGAACCTGTATCTCCCATAAATACTTTTGCAGGATATGCATTGAATCCTAAGAATCCTAAACAAGCACCTGCTGTTGCTGCAGCAAGTATAGCTACATCAGAATTAGATATTGATACTGCAAATAGTATGAAGAAACATGATACTATTAAAGTAACACCTGATGCAAGACCATCAAGTCCATCTGTTAAGTTAACTGCATTTACAGTTCCTATTATGAATATCATCATAAATGGTATATACCATATTCCTAAATTGATTATATGGTTTGTAAATGGTATAACAAGTTGTGTTGCGCTTGGTGATGCACTATATTGATAATATGCAATATATAAAGCAAGAGCAAACTGTAGTATTATCTTTTGATAAGCTTTAAGACCTAACGATCTTTTCATTTTTATTTTTATAAAGTCATCTAAAAATCCTACAAAACCAAATCCTACTATACAAATAAGTCCAACTATTAGTCCTTGACTTATTTTTGCTCTTGTAAGCCCTGTAATTAATATAGCTACTATCATCATAACACCACCCATTGTTGGTGTTCCGTTTTTTGCTAAGTGAGATTGAGGTCCTTCATCTCTAACCGTTTGACCAAATTTAAATCTAGCAAGCATTGGTATAAATATTGGTCCAAGTATTACTACTATTAAGAAACCAATCATTGCTGTATACGTAAGTTGTTTAATTCCTAACATTATTAAAACTCCTCTCCCTGTTGTTTCATCTTTTTTAATTAATTATTTTTCATTTGCGATTATTAACTTTTTTTATGCTAAATATTCCTATTTATACATTTTAATCTTAAAGTTTTGTATGATGACTGTAAAAATTTTGGTTGTGATATTATGTTTCCAAGTTTAAAAACTTATTTATAATACTATCTACATCTCCAATCTTATTAATTATATACCAAATCGCCTCATTTTTGAAGATATTTATAATATAAGTATTACGTCGTAACGCTTTCATTTACTTTATCTTAGTATTATTAAATGTATATGTATAATGTCTAGAGTTTTATAATGTATTTACTTAATGTATATTTATTTATTTATTATTGTTGTAGTATAGGGTTATACTTGAACCTTCGTTTACTTTTACTCCTGGCTTTGGAAACATATCTGTAACTATATTTTTTTCGTCTACTTCTATATCTGTATCTAAATTTGATTCTAAGTTGCTTTCTTCTAGCACTTTTGTGGCTTCTTTTATTGTTAAGTTTCTTACATCTGGAACTTTAACTTGTTTCTTTTCATTTTCTTTTTTCTCTTCTTCTGTATAAACTTTTTTAACTCCTAAATATTCTAAACTTTGGCTCATTACTTCTTTTATAATTGGACCTGCTGTAGTTGAACCAAATGCAACTACATCTGTCGGTTCGTCGACTATAGCAAGCACTACTATTTGAGGGTCATCAACAGGGGCTACACTAATAAATGAGCATATATACTTACCTTGTGCATATTGTCCATCTATAACCTTTTGTGCTGTTCCTGTCTTTCCTCCTAGTCTATATCCAGGAAGATAAGCTATTTTACCTCCACCGTCAGTAACGACAGATTCCATAACTTTTAACATTTTTTGTGATGTTTCTTTTGATACTACCTGTCTTACAGTTTTAGGTTCAACTTCTTTTGTTATGTTGCCTTCGTTGTCTGTATATGCTTTAACTAATCTTGGTTGCATTAATTTTCCGTCATTTGCTATTGATGAAACTGCAGTTATTAGTTGGATAGGGGTTACTGATATTGATTGACCAAAAGAAATAGTCGCAAGCTCTACAGGACCTACATCTTTTTCTTTGTATAGTATACTGTTGGCTTCACCAGTCAAATCTATACCTGTTTTACTTGTAAGACCAAAGGCCTCTATGTAATCATATAATCTACTTACGCCGAGTCTCTTTCCTAACTCTACAAATACTGGGTTGCATGAATTTTGAACTGCTTGTTCAAATGTTTCACTACCATGTGGTCTATAAGATCTCCAACATTTAATTCTTCTACCTTCTACAGTTACACTACCTGTGCATGTGAATTTTTCATTTGGTTTTATTACGTTTTCTTCTACTGATGATGTAGCAGTTACAAGTTTAAATGTAGATCCAGGTTCATAAGTATCACTTATAAGAGTATTTCTCCACATTTCATAGTAAGCATTTATTTTTTTGTCGTCGTCATAGCTGTCTAATAGTTCTTCAAAGTATGGATATATTGCCTTTGTAGGTTGATTTGGATCATAATCTGGTTTTGATGCCATTGCCAAAACGTCACCTGTTTTAGGGTCCATCGCTATTATTTTAACCCTCTTAGCATTGTTTAATTCATATGCCCTTTGAGCTGCTTTTTCAGCATAACTTTGGATTACCTCATCTATCGTTAAAACAATTCCATTTCCTTGAACTGCTTCATAATATTGTTCTACCCCTTGATTGATTTCTCTACCAGATGCATCTGTACTGACAATTAATTTTCCATCTTGACCTTTTAATTCTTTGTTGTACTGTAGCTCTATTCCTGTTACACCTTCTCCATCTGATGATGTATGACCTAATACATATGGTGCAAAATTGCCATATGGATAATATCTTTGTGGGTCTTCTGATATCCATATACCTGGAATAGATGCATTTTGAATTTTATCTGCAACATCATCATCTACCCAACGTTGAATTCTGACTAATGCTTGATTTGTCTTAGATAATAATTTTAATATTTCATCATAATCCTTATCTTTAACAATTTCTGAAATTTTTTTAGCTGCTTCTTTCTTATCTTTTACTTCAACAGGTTTACACCAAATAGTATATTTTGTGACACTAACTGCCATCTCCTTCATATTTCTGTCGTATATTGTTCCCCTTTTTGATTCAACAGGTATTTCTCTAGTTTGTTGTTCAGATGCTTTTGTGCTCAGCCACTCTCCTTTTATAAGTTGTAGATAACAAGTTCGGACTATTAATACTAAGAACAAGGTACACGCACAAACAAGGACTAAAACTAGCCTTTTTTTGCTTCTGATTCTTATCTTCTTCATAATCATCCTCCTCTTTATAATGTATAAAAATCATATTATTTAATCATCCACAGAAATATATTTTTTTTGATATTCTGCAGGATAAATCATATCTAATTTTTTGCTAGCATCTTTTTCAATTTTTTTTGAATTTTGGTTTACCCTTTTTTCAACTTCTAATGTCTGTAGCTTATTTTGTTTTTCTTTTAAATCTTTTTCTAAATAGTATATATCGTATTTTAAGCTAGAAGAAATCTGGTAAATACATAAATCTCCTATTCCAACTGCTACAATTAAAACAAGCACCAATATTCCTGTTTTTTTCTTAAATATACCTCTTTTATTCTTATTCTTTTTCCTCTTCTTATATGCTTTAAAACTCTTTACTTTTTCGTTTTTTTCCTTCATATGACCGCCCCCTTAATTAGAAAAATTTAATTTTATTTTTTAACAAATTTAAGTAAATAACTTTCCCAAATATATAACTCCTATCATTAAAGAATTATTTATTTTAGATATATCTTCCTCTAAAAAAATTTTTCTAAAAATATACATATCTATTCAAATTTAGCTCTTTTTCTATATAATTTTTCTATATTTTTTTTATTCAAACAAAAAAATATGCCCAGTTAGATTTACTAACTGAGCATATTTTGTAATATTTATATAATTTTTAATCTAATTCAAAAGCACCAGTATATAATTGATAATACTTGCCGCCTCTTTCTATTAATTCATCGTGGTTTCCACGCTCTATTATTCTACCTTGTTCTAAAACCATGATAACATCAGAGTTTTTGATAGTTGATAATCTATGCGCTATTACGAATACTGTTCTACCTTCCATAAGTTTATCCATACCATCTTGAACAATTTTTTCTGTTCTAGTATCTATACTTGATGTAGCTTCATCTAGTATTAAAACTGGAGGGTTGGCAATTGCCGTTCTAGCTATTGATAAAAGTTGTCTTTGACCTTGAGATAAGTTGCTTCCATCTCCTGTTAATACAGTATTATATCCATCTTTTAGATGTTCTATAAATCCATGTGCATTTGCAAGTTTTGCAGCAGCGATTACTTCTTCATCAGTTGCGTCTAATTTACCGTATCTGATGTTTTCCATAACTGTTCCTGTAAATAAGTGAGTATCTTGAAGAACTATACCAAGCGATTTTCTTAAATCGTCTTTTTTAATTTTAGTTATATTAATTCCATCATATCTTATTTTACCGTCTTGTATATCATAGAATCTATTTATTAAGTTTGTTATTGTAGTTTTACCAGCTCCTGTAGCACCAACAAATGCTACTTTTTGTCCTGGCTTAGCATACATATTTATATCATGTAATACGATTTTGTCGTCGTTATAACCGAAGTTTACACCTTCAAATACAACATCCCCAGTTAATTTAGTATATGTTACAGTTCCTTCCGCTTTATGTGGATGTCTCCAAGCCCAAGTTCCTGTACGTTCTTTTACTGGTTTTATTTCGCCATCTTCTTCTATAGCATTTTCTAATGTAACATATCCGTCGTCTACTTCTGGCTTTTCATCTATTAAGTTAAATATTCTCTCTGCACCAGCAAGAGCCATTATTATTGAGTTAAATTGTTGAGATACTTGCGCAACTGGCATATTGAAACTTCTTGTTAATTGTAAGAATGATGCTAATGCACCTAAAGTTAAATTTCCTACACCACTTATTGCAAGTACAGCTCCTATTGCAACTATTAAAACATAACTTATATTTCCTATGTTATTCATTATAGGCATAAGCATATTTGCAAAACTATTGGCATTGTCAGCACTATTAAATAATGAGTCATTTAATTCGTTAAATTTCTTTTTAGAATCTTCTTCATAACTAAATACTTTAACGACTTTTTGACCTTCCATCATTTCTTCAATATATCCATTAACTTTACCTATATCTCTTTGTTGGTTTCCAAAGAAGAAAGCACTTTTAGAGCCTAATATTCTCATTACTTGATACATTACAAATACCATAAGAACTATTAATATTGTAAGTATTGGACTTAGTACTATCATAGAAACAAAAGTCCCTACTATAGTTATTACAGAAGAGATAAGTTGAGGTATACTTTGACTTATCATCTGTCTTAATGTATCTGTATCATTTGTGTATATACTCATTATATCTCCGTGAGCATGTGTATCGAAGTATTTGATTGGAAGTTTTTCCATATGTTCAAATAAATCATCACGGATATTTTTTAATGTTCCTTGAGATATATTAACCATAAGTCTACTATATATATAAGTTGATATTACACCTGTATAGAAAATAGCAGCCATTATAGCTAAAGCTGTTAATAATGCTTTAAAGCTTGGGTTATTATGTCCTAATAGTGGAACTATATAATCATCTATTAATGTTTTTAAGAATAAGTTTGCTACTACTGAAACAATAGAACTTATAAATAATGTTATTAAAACTATAAAGAATAAAAATTTATAATCTCTAAAAATATAACTAATCATTCTTTTTAAAGTTTTCATAGGGTTGTTTCCTGGAGCTTTTTTATTTCCTTTAGCAAATTGTTTACTCATTATCGTCAGCTCCTTTCACTTGTGATTCATAAACTTCTCTATATATAGCGTTGTTTACTTTTAATTCATCATGTGTTCCTATAGCGTCTATTTTACCATCATCTAAAACTATGATTTTATCACTAGCTTCTATTGATGATATACGTTGAGCTATTATTATTTTAGTTGTAGATGCTATATCATTTTGGAGAGCAGCTCTTATTGTAGCATCTGTTTTTGTATCAACTGCACTTGTTGAATCGTCTAAAATTAATATTTTTGGTTTTTTAAGTAATGCTCTAGCTATACAAAGTCTTTGTTTTTGACCACCAGATACATTTGTACCACCTTGTTCTATATAAGTATCATATCCATCTGGGAATGTTTGAATGAATTCATCTGCACAAGCTTTTTTGCATGCATCTACTAATTCTTCATCTGTTGCGTTTTTATCTCCCCATCTTAGATTTTCTTTTATAGTACCTGAGAACAGTACGTTCTTTTGTAAAACCATAGAAACTTCATTTCTAAGAGTATCTATATCGTAGTCTCTAACGTCTACTCCACCTACTTTTATACTTCCTGCTGTAACATCGTAAAGTCTTGGTATTAATTGAACTAATGTAGATTTTGCACTACCTGTTCCACCTATAATTCCTATTGTTTCACCAGATTTTATTTCTAAGTTTACATTTTCTAAGTTTAATTTGTCTTTATCATTAGCATAAGAGAAATCTACATTTTCAAATGATATAGACCCATCTTTTACTTCTTTTATAGGGTTTTTAGGATTTTTTATAGTACTTTCTTCATCTAAAACTTCAAGTATTCTCTCTGCTGAAGATTTAGCCATAGTTATCATAACAAACACCATAGATAACATCATTAAACTCATAAGGATTTGTGTAGCATAAGTAAAGAAACTCATAAGCTGTCCTGTTGTCATTGTGCTAGAAACTATCATTTTAGCACCTATCCATGATAAAAGTAAGATACAAGTATACATTGTAACTTGCATTACAGGAGCATTTAATACTATTAATTTTTCTGCAAAAATAAAGCTATTTCTTACATCTCCTGATGCTTTTTTGAATTTGTTTATTTCAAAATCTTCTCTTACTGCTGATTTTACAGTTCTTATTCCTGTTAAGTTTTCTTGAACACTTGCATTTAATGCATCATATTTTTTGAAAACACTTGTAAATCTAGGGAATGCAGTTTTTATTATAAGAGCTAATATTAACCCTAAGAATAGTACTGCACCTAGGAAAACTAGTGATAATTGTGGATTAATTAATATAGACATTACCATTGCTGATATAAGCATGATTGGAGCTCTAACAAGCATTCTTAAAATCATTTGATATGCATTTTGCACGTTTGTTATATCTGTTGTAAGTCTTGTTACTAAACCTGCTGTTGAATATTTATCGATATTTTCAAAAGAAAAATCTTGTATATTTTCAAACATTGCACGTCTTAAGTTTCTAGCATAACCTGCTGAAGCATTTGCCGCAAATTTTGCCCCTAATGCACCACAAACAAGTGATAACATAGCAACTACAAGCATAAGTAAACCTATTTTGGCTACATATCCCATATCGCTATTACTTAAACCATTGTCTATGATCATGGCCATTAAAAGTGGTATTATAACTTCACATATACATTCTAATACCATAAAGATTGGCGTTATGATAGAATTCTTTTTGAATTCACCAATATACGCCGATAATTTTCGTATCATTTTATTCCTCCTCAATATATAAATTTTTATTTAAATTAAATAAATTATTTAATTTTTAACATTATAAATTTCTCATTATAATACTTTTAAGATTAACTTAAAAGTATTATAATGAGAATTACTTTAAATTTTCTAAAATTTTATGCATATAATCAAATAACTGCT
>OLSC01000112.1_pt1 | contig 108643 bp, 91 predicted proteins | sample 1672881 | NCBI WGS metagenome assembly OLSC01 (sample SAMEA3136733, study PRJEB25190) | human gut metagenome | biome: human gut; feature: human-associated habitat; material: faeces | place: Austria | collected 2013 | reverse complement strand
GCCCGTGGGTTATACCCTAAGAGCAAACCACCCTTTTTAAGGGTGGTTCTGATTTTACAAACAAAAATATTGAAAAACGATAATTATCGAAATACAATAATCTTGTCATTTAAGTTTACGACGAGAGGAGGGGAAATGAGCTGGGTCAACGAGCCTGAAGACGGCGTTGCCGCTGCGTGTGGGAACTGCTTCTTCTATGCGCACGGTAATTGCAAGACGAAGTGTGCAAGCCAGTCGTGCACGATTCGCTTCTAATGAGATCGTTCCAGGATCTGATTATTCGGAAAGGAGGAAAGATGAATTGGGTTATTGAACCGGAAGCTGGTCCTGCCACCATGTGCAACAACTGCTTCTTTTATGCTCATGGCGGCTGCACTTCTAAATGCTCGCTCCAGGAATGCACTATCCGCTTTTAGCGGATAGGCGCACTGCGCAGTGCGCGTTGCCTTTCATAGATTATTCAGGCAACGCTTCGGGCGACGCGGATGGTGCCGAAGGGACGAATTGTATGTTACCTATATCCCTGGGCCCTCCGCGTCGCTCTCTCGTTGAGACTGTGGGAGGAATTAATGCAGAAGGCCATTATCGAACTGCGCGGGGTATCGAAGAGATTCGGTCGAAGCGAGGCTGTGCGCGATGTTAGCTTTACGATTTTCAAGGGATCGATATGCGCCCTAATCGGTGAGAATGGTGCGGGAAAGAGCACCCTCATTAAGCTCATTAACGGTCTGTCCAGACCATCGGATGGGAATATAGTCTTGTTTGGGCGGAGTGGCGCCAGCGCGATACAGAGGATTAGAAGCAAGATCGGCTATATGCCCGACTCAAATTCTTCATATAGAGATTTAAGCGCAAGGGACAATTTGGTCGCTCGTTGCATGGAATGGGGCATTCCAATTGATGGATCCATAGACGATGTTCTCGCTGTGGTTGGTCTCGGCGATACTGGGAAGACAAGGGTTCGAGGTTTTTCGATGGGCATGAAAAGGAGGCTTGATTTGGCTATCGCCTTGTTGGGGAATCCCGAGCTTCTTATCCTTGATGAGCCGACAAATGGATTGGATCCAATGGGGGTTTCGGAAGTCAGGAGAATCCTCACTCGATTGAACGAAGAACGAGGAGCAACCGTTCTTGTATCAAGCCATAATCTGGGAGAGCTTCATAAGATTGCAACTGATTATCTCTTTATAAAACAAGGTGAGCTCTTGCGGAGTATGTCTGCGCTGGAACTTGAAAGAGAGTGCGAAGAGGAGCTGGTGCTTCGGGTAGATAATCCCGCCAGGGCGATAGCGATTCTCGGGCAAAGCGTCTTGGCCTCACGGATGATGGATGGAACGGCGCTAATACGAATTGCGAAGACCGGTTCAGGATCTGGTGCCGTGGTCAAACTGTTATCCGATGCGGGCGTAAACGTTCTTGATGCCTATTCGGAGCGAAGAAGTTTGGAGCAGTTTTACTTGAGCTTAATTGGAAGCGAGGCGTAGAATGCCCATCCGCTCTTCTGTTTCTGTATTTAGATGCGAGGTGAGGCGCGCGGTTCAGGGACGCTCAACGCACCTGTTTGTTGGGGCTGCCGTTGCGTTGTGTTTTGTTGCATCAATGACAACATCGGAAATATTAATCATGGTTGCGGGGGATGATCCTTATACGCTGGGAGGGGCTATCGGGTTCATAGGTAATCTCGTTGACCGTTCTGATGTTGTCGGGTCTTCGGCCCGTACGGCCTTTTCCTTAACGGTCATGTGGATACCAATGTGCGTTGTCTACGCGGTCTACACCGCAGCGGTTGAATATGGAACTGCCGCGCATGCAGTCTCGAGGGCGCGGGGCGCATCAGAGCTGTTTTTGACTGGCGTGAAAACTGCAGCACGCTGCGCTGTCATTTGTGTTGTGTACTTGTTTATGAGCGCGGTCGTGTTCTCGATAAAAATGGCCCAGTGTGGCGCGACATTTTCCTGGGATGCTATTGGCCTGTTCGTTTTGCATGGCGTCTTGATCGCCGGGCTATTGAGCGCCCAGTATTGCATCGCATACGTACTCCAGGTGTTAATTGGGCATGCGTTTGCGTCAAGTGCCGTGACAATTGCGATTGCGATCCTTGTCTTAGTCGCCTATCCCAGCTCATATGGCTCTGGGGCCGTTTGTTTTGCATGTCAGCTTTCGCCGGTCTATTACTTGATGAACGCATGCGCTTTGAGCATGCGGGGCTCGGAAATGACATGTGCGTTTTTGTATGTCATTGCCGTCGTAGCAGTATCGGTTATTGCGTCGTCGGGCATTCTATATATCAAGGAGGGACTGCAATGAATGCGGGCGCAATGATACGCGCGGAGCTGTTCGTGTCCAAGAAAACGCGAATCGGACTGCTCGTGGTCCTATTCTATCTCGTCTTCGGCATGCTCTATCTGTTTGCTGGTTCCGGTGCTTGGGTATCGGCGGGTGACGAAAGCCAGTTTCTCGGCTTTTCGGCCGATGAGGCCTATCTGATGTCGTTGAGCATTGCACAAATGGAGGATTATTGGCCCGTTGTCGTGTCGTTCGCGCATACGGTCCTGTTTCCTGTGGTCGCAGTATTTGTATCGGGGATGATATTTGGCATTGGAGGCAGCGAGTCTGCCGAGAGTGTATCGCTTGCCCGTGGATCAACTCCTCGTAATGCGTTTTGCGCGAAAACGATAATCGGAGTTATGTATGCAATTGCTGGATATCTGGTGTTTACTCTGCTGGTTGTATTCGCATGTGCTATTTGGCGGGGGGCGAGTCTAACCACATCATTTGGTGTCATATTTACACGCCGGCTGATTGCTAATCTATTGGTAAATGTGAGCTATATGGTTATGTGCTCAGCTGTCTACTCGGTCATTGATTCTAAATCGGCGGCATCTGGCGGATTGCTGGTCGTCACATTTGTAGGTCTTGTTGTATCCATGTCTTACCCAGATGCCGTTGCGCCTTTTCACATGGCGTATTGGATGCGCACGTGCGGGGTTTCAGGGACGGATCCGCTAATTTCGGCGGTTGTCTACTCCATCGTATCTTCTGGAATCGCTTTGTTTGCCCGCGAAGCGGCATGTGCTTGGAGAACGGCAGCCAGGTGAGCATCAGCAGAGAAATCGATTCATTGAGGAGATATAACAGTTTAAGGAGTTGATAGCGTGATGAAGCTGTCGCGATTCAATGTTATTCATGAGGATAAAGACGGCGTGCTTATTATGAACGCGCGCAGCGGAGGAATTCTATCTCTCAACCAAGAATATGCGAAGAAATTCAAATCTGTCGAGCGGGGAGAGGAAAACGGTGCTGAAGATTTGGTGGATGAGCTTGTTAGAGGAGGCATGCTCGTTGATCAAGAAAGGGATGAGTACGCGGAGGTTGTTCTGCAGAGCCGCGCCGCTCGTTTTTCAAATGCGACGCTATCTCTGACGATTGCTCCAACTATGGCGTGCAATTTCTGTTGTCCGTATTGCTATGAAAAGGGGCAGCACTACACGACCATGGATGAGGAGGTGCTTGAGCGGCTTCCGAAATTTGTTGAAGAGAATTACCCGGGCATCTCTGAGTTGTCTGTGGGATGGTATGGCGGAGAACCCTTGCTTGCAATGGGGATGATTGAGCGCATTACTTCCGACCTGAAGAGGACGGTGGGGGCGAACTGTGCCTATACAGCATCCATCGTGACAAATGGTTATCTCCTGACTCCAGATGTTGCTGAAAGACTTGCTCGCTGTGACGTTAAGACTGCGCAGGTAACAATCGATGGATCGAAGGCCGACCATGACTCTAGGCGGATTCTTCATAGCGGTGCTCCAACGTATGAGCGAATCTTGCAGAACGTCAAGGACTGTGCGGGCATTCTTGATATTTCGATTAGGAGCAATGTCGACAAGACGAACATCGGTGCGGCTCGGGAGCTGCTCGACTACCTAGAGTCCAATGGCCTCAAGAACGAGGTTCACTTTTATCTTGCTCCCGTTGACGATATCAACGGAGTTTGCGCGGGCAATAGCCATTGCTTTACGGTGAGAGAGTTTTCGAGTGAGGAGACAGAATTTTACAGGACGGCGATTGCCAGGGGTTTTAAGGTTCAGCCTTTTGGTGGTACCAATTACGGGATTTGTTGCGCGGTTGGTTTGAACGCCTACGTGGTTGATCCTATTGGCGACCTATATAAGTGTTGGGATGATATTGGAATGAACGAGCGGAAGGTCGGCACCATATTTGAGCCTCCCATGCTGACGAGGAACATGATTAAGTGGATGTCTTACGAGCCGAATGGCTGCGAGTGCAAGGACTGCTTCGCTTTCCCGATGTGCATGGGCGGTTGCCCAAATCATGCAATCAATGGAGAGGGCAAGCGTTGCGTTTCGTTCCGATATGACGCAGAGCAGAAAATGCTGCTTTCCCAGATGATGAAGACAATGGGGCGGAATATGAATAGCAGTGCAACAAATGCTTGATTTTTGTCGCAGATATATTTCGGGACGTTTGTTTTGGGCATATCTCGGAGTGGCTTTACTGTCTAGTCTTCTCTCCCTTGTAGGCCCGTTTTTATCCGGCGATGTCGTAAACTTGCTGGCATATGGCGGGGACCATGTCTTTGGACCTGCAATTTGCTGCTGCATCGGTGTGGCATGTACGTTGGGGCTTCGTTCGCTTCTGACTTACTGTTCCGATATGCTCTATATCGATTTGCAATCGCATGCGGGCTTCAGCCTCAATGCTGAGACGCTTGAGCACGTCAAAAAGCTGCCCCAGTCTTTTTTTCGCGGTTTTGATTCTGCATACCTAACCCAGCAGATTAACCACGATTCCAATGATCTGGTGATTTTTGTGATTAACTCAGCGGTGCAGGTGACAAGCAATGCTCTGTCGCTCTCCATTGTTTTTGTCGTTCTCGCTTGCTTGAATTTGAGACTGTGCCTAGTCTGCTTTGCTCTTGCCATCGTTGGTGCGGCGCTATATCTGTTTTCTCGGGATAAGCTGTTTTCTAAAAGCTATGACGTTCAAGAGCAAAGCGCAAAGTTCTTCTCGGCGTTGCAAGATCAGCTGGATATGGCGCAGTTCATTCGAAGGCACGCATTATTTGAACAGTTTCGATCTAGACTGACCAGTTCGTTTGACAAGCTATATCCAGTGGTGAAGGAGAACCAGGCGACGGGGTCGCGTTTTACCTTGATTAATTCCTTAGCTGCTGCGGTTGCACATGGTTGCTTATTGATGGTAGGAACTGTTGAAGTGCTAAACGGTCGCCTTTCCCCGGGTTATCTCGTGACGGCGATCGGGTATTACTCTACGCTCAGTGGGGCCATTCAATTCCTTCTCTCATGGGGAAAGGAGTATCAGACGAATAGGGTATGCTATGAGCGCCTGAAGAAGATATGGGATTTGCCCGAGGAGGAAGATGGGGGATGCGTTCCCGACGCAATCGGGCGAATATCTTTCACGAGTGTAGTCTTGCGGTATCCGGGCGCTGATCGATGCTCACTAAGATTAGGCGATTGTACATTTGAGCGTGGGTTTCTTTATGGTGTGGCGGGGCCGAATGGGTCCGGAAAAAGTTCGATGCTGTCGGTCCTTCTGGGTTTGTATCCAGAAGATACAAAAGGTTCGATTCGGTACAACGACAATTTACTGCACGAGATTAACCGTTGCGAGTTGAGGAAGAAACGGATGGGGGTAACGGAGCAAGAGCCCCCGATATTGAACATGACGATACGTGACAATCTGACCTTGCTTGGCGGTGAAGTGAATGAGGAAGAGCTTCGCCGACTGATTGATTCGCTTGGTCTTCAGACACTGATCTCCTCATCTGCCAATGGTTTGGACACGGTTATTGAGGACGGTGGAGATGGCGTGTCGGGGGGAGAGAAGCAAAAAATAGCGATTGTGAGACAGTTGGTTAAGAACCCCGATGTAATGTTATTTGATGAACCTACGTCTGCGCTCGATGCCGAAAGCAAAAGGGGCTTAATTGGGATATTGGAAGAGAAGAAATCTGAGCACATAATTATTGTCGTTACGCACGATCGAGAATTACTGGAAGCATGCGATGAAGTCATAGAAATGCCAGGTGAACGGTAGACGGCAGTCTCGTGCTGCTTGCTACGGTTCGCTTCCACATGGAGGCTGGCCGCTCGCTGTTCGAATTATGAAATGGCTTGATCTGCAGGGCTGCACATTTCGGGCAGGGGGCACCGCTGGGGGCGGTGTGCAGGATAAGGCTCCACTACGTTTCGCCCGCTGATTAACGGCGCAACCCGGCGAGCCGGGTTCGAAAGCCCAGGTAGATGCCTGTGCCATAAACGGAAAACGCCCGCATCCACGTGTAGCGCGCGGATGCGGGCGCGTAGTTGATAGAGGCGTCTCCGCTGGATATGGGCGATTACGCGGCTAGAAGCCCTCGGGAACGTAACCTGCGACCGTTTTCGCCCTCGCCGGCTCTGCCGCCGTGGCGTCGGGGGCTGCCGGGCCGTTCCAGACCTTCGGCACCGTCTCGTTCCTGGTCTCGCGGCGGGCAACCGATTGCTCCATGAGCGTCCGTTCGGCATCGGGCGACGTCATTCCGAGCATGGGCCCCACGAAGGTCTCGGTGACGTCTCTGCTGGGAAAGGCCATCGGCACGCCGTCGTGAATCACGAGGGCGCCCGTCTTGCGGCCGGTCCAGCGCTGGAGCTCGTCGGGCGTGATGAGCGGCCTGCGCACGAGCCCCTCGCTCGTGCCCGTCGATCCAGTGTTGGCCCCCTTTGTTCGACTCGTGGACTGCGCGATCGCCGTGTAGGAGCCCATCGACTCCGAGAGCTTGCGGGCCGTGTCGAGGTTGGAGCAGGAGAGTGACCTGTATCGTCTTTTCGGACATGCGTTCAAGAGGAACCTATTTTCCCCTAGAATGCAGGGCAACAGACGAAAGGACGAGCCATGGCAAACCAGCCGGCGAAATACACCGACGAGTTCAGGCGCGAGACGGCCGACTACATCATCTCGACGGGCAGGCCCATCACCGAGTGCCGCGCCGAGCTCGGGCTGAATTCCAAGACGGTGAACAAGTGGGTGCAGAACCGCAGGCGCGAGCTTTCCGGCGAGCCCGACCCCAAGGCCGAGGACCGCGAGCTGCGCGAGGCCAGGAGGCGCATACGCGAGCTCGAGACGGAGAACGCCTTCTTGAAAAAGCCGCGGCCTTCTTCGCCAAAGAGCAGGGGCAGCCGCGCGCTACCGGCCGATGCTGGCGGAGAAGGCCGAATACCCGATCACGCTCATGGCGAGGATCCTTTGCGTGAGCAGGTCGGGCTTCTACCCGTGGCTTTCCAACGGCTGCCCCGAAGACGACTGGTCGGCCGAGCGCGAGGCCGTGAGGCGCGTCTGGCTGGAGTCGGACCGCAGGTTCGGCGCGAGGTTCGTGAAGTGCTTCCTGCCCGCCGAGTTCTCCGGATCGACCCTGTATCGGGCGCGCAAGCTGATGCGCGGGCCGGGCATACGCGGCTGCACGCCAAACCGGCGCAAGCGCACCGCGATTCCCGACCCCAAGGCCAAGCCCGGGCCCGACCCGGTGCGCCGCGACTTCACGAGCCCGGTCCCCACCTACAGGCTCGTGGGCGACATCACCCACCTGCGCACCGGCGAGGGCCGGCTGTACCTGGCGACCGCGATCGACCTGAACACGCGCATGGTGGTCGGATGGTCGCTGTCGGGCCGCATGACCGCCGACATCGCGGCGGCGGCGCTGGAACCCGCCAGATCGCGAGGATACGTGGCGGGCAACGCCATATTCCACACGGGCCGCGGCGCGCAGTACACCGGCAGGCTTCCGGCCGAATGGGCGCGCGCCAACGGCGTGCGGCTTTCCTGCGGCCGCACGGGAAACTGCCGCGACAGCGCCGTCGCCGAGTCGTTCTTCGCCACGCTGAAAAACGAGATGTACTACCGCAGGCGATTCGCCACCGGGGCCGAGGCCGGGCACGCAGTCGTCGAGTTCATCGAGGCGTACTACAACGGGCGGAGGCCGCATTCCTCGATAGGCTACAGGGTGCCGGCCGAAGCCATGGCCGACTTCTTCGAGCGGCCCGATCCCAAGCCCGACGCGATGCCTATGGCAGCGTGATTCCTCTCAATTCCGTGTCCGAAATCTTGACACAGGTCAGTATGAGATCGAGATCGTTCGAGGCGACATGTCTCGTCCGCTTCCCTTTGCGGATGGGGAGTTCGACCTCATCTTCCATCCCGTCTCGAACTGCTACATAGAGGAGGTCAAGCCGCTCTGGCACGAGTGCCATCGCATCCTGAAGCCTGGTGGTCGCCTGTTGGCGGGCCTCGACAACGGCTTCGGGTACGCGTTCGACGACGCTGAGGAGCGGGCGGTGTACAGCCTGCCGTTCAACCCGTTGAGGAATCCCGAGCACATGGCGGCGCTCGACCCCGTGGAGGACGGCATCCAGTTCTCGCATTCGCTTGAGGAGCAGATTCGAGGCCAGTTGCAAGCCGGTTTCCAGCTGGTCGACTGCTACGAGGACACGTACGGCGAAGGCAGACTGCACGACCTGAACATCCCGACCTTCTGGGCGACGTACGCCGTGAAGGGGCGCTAAACGGTTCTGGGTGCGACGCGCATGCGCCTTCGTTTGAACCAAATGCCGCATCGGGCTTGCACGCTTAGCCATCCCGATTGCTGAGATATTCCTCCAGAACCTCGCCCGAGTCATGCATATCCGATGCCGCGCGAAGCCCGACGTAGCGGTAGTGCCACGGCTCGCTTGCGATTCCCGTCACGTCCACTTTGTCCGGCGGGTACCTCAGCACGAAGCCGTACTCATGAGCATGCTCCGCGAGCCATTCGTAGACGAGCCCGTCATCGTCGTGGTCGTTGATGTCGACGGCCAGGCCGAGCTCGTGCTCGCTTGTACCGGGCCGGGCGACCCAGCGCAGCGCCTCTGCGGTCGCTTCATCGTGGGAATACCCTTCGTGCAGATATTCGGCGATCCGCTCGTTGAGAATCTGCTCTTGCTCGTCGCGCGTTCTGAAAGACGATCGGATGTACGGTTGGTTCCCCGCCGCCCGGCAGTCCGAGAGCATCTTCTCGAGTGGGGCCGCAATGCGAGCGTCCACGTTGTGGCCGCCTTCGAGCGCGGCCGTTTCGATGATGAAGGAATCCGGCAGCGGATGCGTCGCGTTGACAAGGGTTAGGGACCACGATTCTTCGTTCGAGTCGGGGTCTAGGGCCGTGTATGAGGCTTCCCCTGCAAGGAATGGGAGGCGTCCGAGGATTACATGGCTGCCTGGATGCAAAAGGAGCAGGGCTCCGGCGAGCAGGACCGCACCCAGCACCAGAAGCAAGGGACTCGGGGAGTCCGGATGTCGCGGCGTCGCCTTCCTGCGGCTGCGCGCCGCCTTGCGGCGACGCGGCGCTGCGGGCCTCTTCCCACTCGTTTCTGGTCGGATGGTCCCGCCCGCGTTCGGGCAGTACGTCTGCATCCTGGTCATGTGGCCTCCGATCCCGAGGCGCGCCGATTGCCGCGCCGGTATCCTTCGCGGTGCATCCAGTAGGCTATCGGGGGTCGCCCTTATGCGTCCCATGGCGCCTCCTTGCGTTTTCCTTCGGCTCCTTAACGATTCCTTATCTCGTTGGACGCGGCGCGCTCCCGGCGCAGGCGCCCTATACAATGGGGGCATGGTTGAGAATCCGAACATATTGGTCGTCGAGGACGAGCGCGACATCGCAGAGCTGGTGGCGGAGACGCTGCGCGGTGCCGGCATGAGCGCCGATATCTGCCTGAGGTCCGGAGAGGCGCTCGAGATGTTTGGCCACGGCGGCTACGACCTGGTGATGCTGGATGCGATGATGCCGGGCATCGACGGATTCGAGCTCTGCGTGCGCCTACGGGCGCGCTCGCACGTTCCGATCATCTTCCTGTCTGCGAAAGACCAGGAGACCGACAAGGTGCTCGGGCTTACATGCGGCGCGGACGACTATGTGACTAAGCCCTTTCTCCCCAGGGAGCTTATCGCCCGCGTGAAGTCCTGCCTGAGGCGAAGCTCCTACTCCGCCGCCGACGGCGCTTCGGAGGCGCTGCGCTGCCGGGGCATCGAGCTGCGCCCGTCCGCCCACACGGCGGCGCTGCACGGCGTCGCCCTCACCTTGACGCCCAAGGAATTCGACGTGCTCGCGCTGCTGCTTCGCGCTCACGGCTCGCCGGTGTCGACGCAGGAGCTGTATGAGCGCGTTTGGATGGAGGACTTCATGCCCTCGAGCGCGAATTCTGTGATGGTCCACATCCGGCATCTGAGGACCAAGCTCGCGGCGGTCGATTCCGAGCAGGTCTTCATCGAAACGGTATGGGGCGTGGGTTACAAGATCGCTCCTTGAGGGGCAGTCTGGGGAAGGGGGCTCGAATGAGGACGATGCAAGGTATCGCCTCGCGCAAGCGGGGCCTTCTTCGGCTCGCCATGGCTATCGCTGCGTATACGTTGCTGTTCTTGGCGCTCGTGGCACTCGGTCGGGCCCTGTTCGCCGATCGGCTTTCCGAGCTCATCGTCGACGCTACGTCGGTGTGGGTCGCCGTGCCCGACGGGGAGGTCGAGCTGTTCCGGTCGCTGGGGTATCAGGAAGGCGGCATGGCAAACGGCATGCACCAGTTTAGGGACCTCAGCGACTACCATGCGGTGGTGGGGTTCATTGAGGGTCCTTTGCTGTGGTCTGCGTACCTGTTGGGAGCGATGGTCGTGGCGGCCTGTCAGGTTACGCAGGCTGCACGCGATATAGATGAAATCGTATGCGCTGTATCGAACAAGCTTTCCTCGTCGGGATCCGACTGCGTTGACGATCGCTTACCGAACCACCTCTCGTATGCCGCGCGCGAGCTGTGCGCGCTCGACGACCGGATCTCCGCGATGGAGCGGGCGTCCGCAGCGGCCGAGGCGAGGAAGGACGAGCTCGTCGCATATCTTGCGCACGACATCAAGACCCCGCTCACGTCCGTCGTCGGCTATCTCGCCCTGCTTGCCGAGGAGCCGGATCTTCCCCGGGACAAGAGAGAGCGGTTCGCGGGTACCGCGCTGGAGAAGGCGCGCCGGCTCGATTCGATGATGGACGAATTCTTCGAGATCACCCGGTACAACCTGACCTCGATACCGATTCAGCGAGAACATGTGGATGCCGCGATGCTTTTGGTGCAGGTGGTTGACGAGGTCTTTCCGGCTGCGGCTGCGCGCGGCGTCGAGGTCGTCGCGAACGTGCCTCCGGGTTCCGTCGTCGCGTTCGTCGATCCTGAGAAGATGGCGCGCGTGCTCTCCAACATCGTTCGAAACGGCGTTTCGTTCGCGGAGCCGGGTACGCAGCTAGCGTGTTCTCTGTCGTGTGAGGATTCGGAGGGTGAAGGCCGGATCGTCTATCGCATTCGGAACAAGGGCAGGGAGATTCCCCCCGAGCACCTTGAGCATATATTCGAGAAGTTCTACCGAGCCGACCGCGCGCGGGGAACGGACGGCGGGAACGCGGGGCTGGGCCTTGCGATCGCGCGCGAGATTGTGCTCGCGCACGGCGGCGAAATCTCTGCAACAAGCAGTAAGGGGGAGACGGAGTTCACGGCGTCTCTGCCGCTAGGGGATTGATCTCGTCATCCTGTGAGCAAGGCGAATCAGGACCAGGGACCATGTTGGGATGAGTGGTTGACAAGAACATATGTTCGATTATCATAGGGTCACGGTTGCTTGCGAAAGGGGATTGCGATGGCGTTCGACTACAAGAAGGAATACAAGGAGTTCTACCTTCCGCCCAAGAAGCCGATGCTTGTCGAAGTGCCCATGATGACATTCCTGGCGGTCTGTGGCCATGGTGACCCTAACGAAGAAGGCGGGGCGTACAAGGATGCACTCGAGGCGCTCTATGGCGTGGCGTATACCATCAAGATGTCCAAGAAAAGCGACCATCGCATCGAGGGCTACTTCGACTTCGTCGTGCCGCCGCTGGAGGGTTTTTGGTGGCAGGACGGCGTGTTGGGTGTGGATTACGCCCACAAGGAGGACTTCAACTGGATCTCGGCCATCCGCGTTCCCGAGTTCGTGACGCGTGAGGAGTTCGAATGGGCTGTCGCGGAAGCGTCTGCCAAGAAGAAACGGGATTTATCGATGGTGGAGCTGCTCACTATAGAGGAAGGACTTTGCGTCCAGTGCCTGCATGTCGGGCCGTATGATGACGAGCCGGTTACCGTCGAGGCGATGCGCGCGTTCGCTGAGGAGCAGGGTTATGTCGAGGATTTCAGCAAAGAGCGCCTCCATCACGAGATCTACCTCAACGACGCCCGCCGCACCGCGCCCGAGAAGCTCAAGACGGTGATCAGGCATCCGGTCCGCAAGGCGTAGATGGGTACCGCCGTTAGCCGCTGGTGCCTCTATTGAAGAACGTGGTATAGTTAGGCCACAACTTGAAAGGGGTGCATATGGCCATAGCAGTCCCGGTTCGCGATATGAAGGACACCGCGACTTTTACCGCGCTTGTCAATCGAGAGCGTGATGTTACGGTGACGCGTAACGGTTACGAGGCATTTCATTGCCTGTCGGCAGAAGAGTGGGCTGCTCAGCGCGATGAGGTCGCGAAGGCACGCCTGTTTTCTCGGATTCTGCTCGCGGAGCAGGAAATCGAGAACGGCGAGGTGGATGAGTACGACGTCTTCGCGTCGAAGCTCAGGGAAGAATATGGGCTATAGGTTATCGATTGCTCGTGAGGCACAGCGCGAGTACCGCGATATCGTCTCCTACCTTGTCAACGTAGTGAAGAGCCCTCAGGCTGCCCGTCATTTCATGACGGAGTTCGATGCCAAGGTGGAAAGCGTTCGGAACCATCCTGAAGCATTCAGCCTATGCCACCTGCCTGAGCTTGCTGCAAGGGGATACCGGTCCGCCTCCGTGATGAGATATACGTTTCTCTATACGGTGCGCGGCGACGACGTGACCATCGCCCACATCTTCCATCAGTCGCAAGATTACGCTCGACTCGTATAGTGCTTCTACAGATGTTCGCAACGCGTCAATGAGGTGCGTGAAAGGGGGTGTGGGCGGCACGGTTCCATCACAGGAAACATCGTTGTTTGCATCGAGGGGGATAACCTGCTCCACAGGCGCCTAAAAATAGAACAGTTCCTCGAACTTCTTGTCGAGCGCAATGCAGAGGACGAGCGCAAGCTTGGCTGTAGGATTGAACTGTCCCGTTTCGATGGAGCTGATCGTGTTTCGGGACACCCCCGTCAACTCGGCAAGTTGTGTCTGCGAGAGTCCACGTTGCTTGCGAGCCTCTCGCAGTGAGTTTTTAAGTGTCAGCGATTCCTTCACAGTGGCATCAGCCCAACAGCGCGTAGGCACATAGCCAGGTCACGACGAGGGCCGTGTATAGAGCAGATGTCAAGAACGCCCAGCGCGACCTTGTTTTGCTCCATCTGTACGCGCTCCCAGCGGAGAGGTACGCGAACAGGATGGCGAGCAGGTCGTATGGATCCCCGCCCTTTGTGAGCGATCGGATGAGAAAGATCACGGCAACAGTAACCGTTAAGGCCATTACTCCCCAAGCGCTCGCCTCGTCAGCTAGCTTGTGATCCCGCTCATCAAGGTGTCGGTTGTCCATACGGTTTCTTACAAGGATTTCATCTCTGTCCATGTCATCCTCAATTCTGCCAAGTTTTATTGTCAGCGAAAGGATATCACCGACAATAAAACTTGGCAAAATGATCATGGTAGGCTATGACAAATGCCGACGGGAATGGGTGGGAAGGATGTTGCCATGCGTCGACCCTTTCGTTCCACCTGCGGAGCGTTGGTAGGATGGTGCCAAGAAACAAAGCGGACTCGTCCGCAGTCCAGTACATGTTTTGGTCCATGCGCGACGCGCAGCCTCCTCGACCATCGCTTCCATGACGGTCTCGTAGGTATACGCGCCCTCGTCGTAGCACCAGCGGCAGAAATCGTCCATCTCGGTTCCATCCGCCTCATGTCCATGCTGGCCCGGTCTCGTGAACATCATGTCGCAGCTTTGGCGGTAGTTCCCGGCCATATCGGGCAAAGGGTTGCTGTTTGGAAGGAGGCGGGGTCCAATTCTCGTGCTATGCCGTCCTTCTCGTGCCGAGAGTCCCTGCGATGGTGACGAACAGGACGATGGGCGTGATCCGTACAAAGACCCATTCGAGCCCGTGGAGCAACGTTGCGGCCACCGCGTATTCCGGATCGGAGAAATCCCACTCGAGATACGAGCCGCCGATCGTCGCCAGTGCGATAAGGACAAGTGCCGTGATGGCAGCGATCGCGATGCAAAGGGCGTGCAGCGCACGGCGCTTGAGTTCCTGTGCCCGTGCGAACTGGTCGTTCAGCACTTCGAGCTTTTCGGAGAGCGCTTGCAGGCCCTCGGGCTCGGATGCGGGGACGGTCTCGCCGAGCAGCGTGCTCACCGGGGTGTCGAGCACCTCTCCGATGGCGACGAGCATCTCGGCATCGGGCACCGACAGTCCGCGTTCCCACTTCGAGACCGTCTGCCTCACCACGTTCAGCTTGAGCGCGAGCTCCTCTTGCGAGAGGCCCTTCGATTTTCTGAGGGCCTGGATGTTCTCGTTCAGCATGGCGGGTCCTTTCTCTCGCCTGGCTCCTACGTTACCGCAATGCTGCCTTCAGATGGCCCGTTGCCGCAAGCAACGGGCCATAACATGGGCTATCGAGGGGCGCGTGTTTGTCCCTCGGCTTGTCTACCTGCGGTTTGCAACCGCAGGGTGCCTGCAAGTTGCGTAAAATGAAGCCCCAAGTTGGTGGTTCTCGCCGTGCGGCAACCGTAGTGTGTAAGTCGCCGGCAGGAAAAACGCCAAACGCTGGATGTCGAGTTCGGGCGCTGCATTGAGTTGGATTGCGCCGTTCGGACTCTCGCCCCAGCCAACGAGAGGACCCATCATGAGCTTCCGCACCAACCTGCAATATCTGCGCGCAGAGCGCCACATGACCCAGGAGCAACTCGCCATGTTGCTCGGGGTGTCCCGTCAATCCGTCACCAAGTGGGAGGCCGAGAAGTCCTACCCGGAGATGGACAAGCTCATCAAGATGTGCCAGATCTTCGAGTGCTCGCTGGACGATCTGGTGATTGGGGATGTGTCCCGTCGCGGGATTCCCGTCCGGGAGGACCTGGGCGGTCGCTCCATGGCGTGCTCGCCCGCACGGATCGTCGACGGCGACATGCCCGCCGCCTCGTTGGCCGTCGCGCCGCACGACGCTTCGCTCGGCGCGCCCGCGGAGCCCGCGCACGCATCTTCCATCGGCGGCGCGTGCGCCATCCCGGCAGGACCGGCGACGGATGTATGCGGCTACGATGAGCACATGGTCACCTTCGCGCGCAAAATCGCGATCGCCGTCGTGCTTTGTATCCTCGGTGCGGCGGCAGCCATCTTCACCGATGAGGTCATGCACTCGGACGGTATCGTCCTCCTCGCGACGTTCGCGTTCGTTGCCGCCGGCCTCGCGTTTACCATTCCCGCGGGGATCGACCACGCCGCATTTGCCAAGGCGCACCCTTATGTCGCGGATTTCTACACGGCGGAGGAGAAGGCGGCAGCTCGACGCCGCGCCTCGATCGCAATCGTAGCTGGCATCGCGGTGATCCTGCTCGGGGTCGCGGTTGCCGGTTTGTTCGAGGTCGAGTCCAACGTGCAGGTATACGGCGATTCGCTGATGATGGTGCTGGTCGCGTTCGGCGTCGGGATGATCGTCCACTGGGGCATGCTCTGGGGGCGCACGGACCTTGCGGACTACAACAAGGAGTGGCTCGAGACCGTTGAGCTGAGCGATGACGAGCTGGCACAGCTCGACCAGCGGAGCCGCGAGGCCTATCTGCGCGCTAACAACCCCAGGCGTCGAGGCGCCGCCGACCGCAAGGGGAAGGCCTGCATGGTGATCATGCTCGTCGCCACGATGGTGGCGCTGGTATGGCTTTTCGCCGCGTCCGCCATGGGCGCCTCCGAGGGTGTCTCCGGCTTGTTCTGGCTTCCTTGGGTCGTTGGCAGCCTTGGCAGTGGAATCGCCTTGATCGTGATTGACGATGACGACGCTGAGCCTCATTGTGAGGGCAAGCTTTAATCGAGGTCCGGCATCGATATCCGGAAGATTGCCTATGACTTCCTTCCGATTGGGCCCCTTGAATCGGCTGAACAACATAGGCAATTGCAAGGGGCCCATAGACATTTCGGGGGAGCCGCGGGGATACCGCAAGAGCCCATAGGTAATTTCGGAGAAGCCATAGGCAATCGACGGATGCCTGGCCCTCCGGCAGGCTGGTTAGTTCAGCAACCCCCAAATGATGTAGCCGATTGCCGCGCCGATGACGCCGCCGGCGAGAATTGTCAGCGCGTTGTAGGCATGACGATGCTTCGCTGCCCAGCCGCGGCGGGGGAGGGCCCGAGGATCGCGCTCGATCTCCGCCTCGCCGTTCATGAAGGCGAGGATCTCCTTATAGGTGGCCAAGTCGTTCTCCTGCTTGATGTTCTCTATGGTGTTACTCAAAACAAGGGCGCCTATTGCGGGGATGAGCGTTGCTATGGCGGCGATCTCCACGCCCCAATACCCCCGCATCCAGTCAAACGCAGGTGAGAATATTAGGGCAAAAGTCAATACGAGCAGCGCGAGCATCAGCACGGCCAGCCGCAGCATCCGCGTTCCCATGCGCTTGCGGTCCCTCTCAACAGCCTCTTCCATAACGGTCACGTCTCCCTTCACGAGCGTGTCTATGGAGGTGTCGAACAGGGCGCTCAGCATGAGCAGGCTCTGGACGTCCGGATACGTCTTGTCCCGCTCCCAGTTGCTGATCGTCTGACGCGATACATAGAGTTTCTCGGCAAGTTGCTCTTGCGAGAGGCCCATCGCCTCGCGCCGCGTTTTGATCTGGTTGCTGATGTCCATCGTCACCTCCCGGTCGTGAAGAAGCGTCCCGCGATCACGCCGCGTGCGCTATCGAATCTGTTGTACTCTTACGCGGAACACCTCACCGCCCGCTGCAAAATCTGTTTTACACGCTTGTGAGCTGGGAGATTCATCAATCGTGATGCTATTGGAGGAAGGCGGTCCCGAGCGCTGCGGGCAACCAGAAGAGCGTTCGCGCGGAGCCCGTGGCGAGCATGCCGAGGGCGACCGCGGTGATCGGGAGAAGGGCGTAGAGGAACGCCATCATGGCGAACATCCCCGCATCGGGCGGGACGACGCCGACCAGGAAGGCGGGGACCGCCCAACATGCGACGGCGATGGCGGCTGCGGCGATGAGCGATGTGCGCGCGGTTGCGTTCATGGGGCCTCCTCAACGAGAATCGCCCCCATTCTGCCACGGGGGCGGGAATGGGGGCGATCGTGTCGGCGAAAGGCCGTTCGGTCTGCAGATCTACCTAGCTCAGCATTTTGGCCAGCATGCCGATGCCTACGCCCACCAGGCCGCCGGCGATCGCGCCGAGGACGATCTGCACCGCGTTGCGGGTCCCCTTCACCCAGGGGTTCATCTCGCGCTCGCGGCGTCCCTCGAGCGTGTCGCGCTCGACCTGCTCGCCGCGGCTGAACGCCAGCACCTCGCGGTACGTGACGAGGTCGTGCTGCTTCTTCATGCGCTCCATATACACGAAAGCCACAAGCATCACGACGAGGGCCACGGCGGCGAACGCCGCGGTGGGCGCGATGTGGGCGCCCCAGCCCCATTCGAACTGGAACGCCGCCCACGCGCTCAGCGCCAGGAACACGACCGCGCTCGCGACCGTGACCGTGGAGAGGACGTTGTACTTCTTGACCGCTTCGTTCATCACCTGTGCCATGGTTTCCATATCTCCTTTGATGAGGGAGTCCACGGTCACCCCTAACACGTTGGAAAGCAAGAGTAGGCTCTGGACATCTGGGTACGTGCGGCCACACTCCCAGTTGCTGATGGTCTGGCGCGACACGTAGATGCGCTCCGCCAGATCGTCTTGGGACAGTCCGAGTTCCGTGCGATGCTCCTTGATGTGCGAGCCCAGCTCCATGCGCTTGCTCCTTGCGGGTCGGGGTGACCCCTGTCGAGAGTCACCATGGCATTGACGGGCAAATCGTACCATCAAAGGTCTTTATACCGCGTCCCCGAGGGGTCAGATCGCGCTGCCAAAAGGCTTTATACACGGCGCCTAGCTGGTGAAACCTTGGAATTCTCAATGCTCGCAACCGCCTTGAATGTGCGCTTGGGAAAGGCCCTTGGGATGTGTTCCCAAGGGCCTGGTGGCTCTATGATATGCCTTTTCAGTTTAATGTCGGACCTGCTCCCCGCTGCCTTTAGAACCCACGTCCTTCTTTGGCAGTCTTCCCGCGCGCTTGAGGGCGTCGCGCAAGATCCACTCCACCTGGCCGTTGGCGCTGCGCATCTCATCGTCGGCCCAGCGTTGGACGGCCTCCCATATGGCGGGGTCTATGCGAAGGGGGTATTGCTTGCGTGCCATGACGTGCTTTCTTATCGAGCTGAGATGCGTGTGGCTGGAAAACCTCAGTTTAGGGACTGTCCCTACATTGAGGTTGGGTGGTTAGTACAGAGAACCCGCGTTCAGGACCGGGTGCGCCTCGGATTCACCGCAGAGAACCACCATGAGGTTGCTGGCCATCTGCGCCTTGCGCTCGTCGTCCAGCTCGATGGTGCCGCCGCCGGCCATCTCCTTGACGGCCATATCGACCATGGAGACGGCGCCCTCGACGATCTTCTTGCGCGCGGCGATGACGGCCTCCGCCTGCTGGCGGCGCAGCATGGCTTGGGCAATCTCGGGGGAGTAGGCGAGGTGCGTGAGGCGGGCGTCGTCGACCTCGACGCCGGCGGGAGCCAGGCGTGAGGCGAGTTCGCGGCGCAGGGCCCCGGAGACCTCCTCGACGTTGGCGCGCAGCGTGATGGCGCCGGCGGCGTCGGATTCGTCCTCAAGATGATCGTAGGCGTACACGCTGGCCACGTGGCGCAGCGCCGTCTCGGCCTGCATGGCCACGTAGCTCTGGTAATCGTCGACGTCGAACAGGGCCTTGGCGGTGTCGGCCACGTGCCATACCACGACGGTTGCGATCTCGATGGGGTTGCCCATCTTGTCGTTGACCTTCAAGCGCTCGCCGTTGAGGGTGCGCACACGGGTGGAGACGGTGGTGGACAGGCCCTTGGCGGCGTTGCCCGCCGCCTTGACGCTCTCGCTCAGGGAAAGACTTGCCTTTGCGGCGGCTGCGGCCATGGCGTCCTCGGAGGCGCCGCTCACGCCCATGCTCTTGCTAAAGAACGGGTTCGCCCAGAAAAAGCCCTCGTCACGCACGGTACCCACGTACTTGCCGAAGAGGATGCACACGCGCGCCTGGCCGGGCTGCAGCGAGAAGAAGCCGTTGAGCGGCAGGAACCAAAAGCAGAACGCCATGATGCTGATACCCATGCCCCAGCCGTAGGCGGCCGGCGCGTCGACGCCGTCCGGCGTTCCGGCTAGCCCCGCGACGCTCCATATGAAGAGGCCGACGATGGCGACGAGCGCCGCGATGACGGCGGCGAGCATGCCGTAGCCCGACTTGGCCTTGAGTTGCTTTTCCACGCTCATGTGAGTTCCTTTCACGACTGCGCCGGCGTTTGCGTGACGGCCCCGGCGCCGCCTCCAGATTGCGATGGGGAGGAGGCGAATCCCCGAGCAGTCCGTGCGGCTGCTGATTACATTGTGATATCACATTGAGACCAAGTCAAGAAGAATCGCTTCGGTCGAATCTCGTCTTTTGGGTGAGTTCTCAACGTCCGCTGCCGCTGGTTTCCACCGTATGCCGAAAACACCCGGACGATGCCGTGCAGATCGCTTCGCTCTGCTATAGTCTCCCAAATTCACGTTTTCTACGGGGATGGTGGTTAATTTGGGCGACATGCTCGAATCGTTCCTGCGCGTGGCGATGGTGGTTTTCATCGTCGGCCCGCTCACTGCATGGGTCGCCCGTCGTGGCGCGCGCGAGCGCAGTGAGGCGACGGACAGCCTCGATCGCTTCACGGTGCGCATGCCCGCTGCAATCCGCACAATCATCGCCTGCTGTGCGGTCGCGTTCGAGCTGATTATGCTGGGGATCTACGTCTGGCAGGGCGTCTCGCTGGGTGAGTGGGACCACGAGCTCGTGTGGTTCGGCCACGCCATGGCGCTCGCGGGCATGGCCATCTGGGCGCTGTTGAGCATCCCGCGGATCGACGAGGACGGCGAGCGCATTCTCTCGCGCAACGCCTTCGGCATCCGCAGGGAGTCGACGTTTGGCAACATCACCCGCGCAACGCTTCACACGCAGATGATGAGGATCGACCTGTTCGAGGGCGATCGAAAGTTCTGCTCGATAAGCCTCGAGGGGGTGTGCTCGCTCAACCTCCTCGCCCGTTTGGAGGAAGAGGGCATCGAGGTCTCGGACGCTGTTGACGGCCCCATGACCAAGGCGGGTCTGTGTTGGTCTGCCATCAAGCCGTTGGCTTTTGCAGGCATCGAACATCGTCCGGATTGTCGAGCCCTTCTGGCCCAATGTCGATAAGCGCCTGACCAAGACCCCAAAGATATTCTTCATGGATACGGGCCTTGTTTGCCATCTGACGAGATGGATAACGCCGGAGCAATTACGCAACGGGGCAGCGGCGGGGCACATATTCGAGACGTTCGTTGTTTCGGAAGTTCTAAAGAGCTTCATGAATGCGGGGAAGAGCCTTCGTGACGCATGGTTCTATCGAGACCAAAAGAAGCGCGAAATTGATTTGATCATCCAAGAGGGTCATATCTTACATCCAGTCGAGGTGAAGATGTCCGCCACGGTGGGCAGAGACGCAGTAAAGAATTTTTCCTGTCTCGAGAGTCTGACCGGCTATGAGGTCGGGTTTGGACACGTTGTCTGCCAAACTCCGGATCCATACCTCATTACCAAGGATGTCCAGGCAGTTCCCGTGTGGGGCATATGATTTGTGTAGCAGCGAGCGGGGCCCGGAGCGCGATATTGCTGCGCTCCGGGCCGCGTTGGTTTGTGGCTTGGACCAGTTCGACTGCCGTCGTCTTAGTCAAACAAACTCGGCATGTCGTTTTCCTTCATGAGGGCACCGGCGGAGGGTAGGCTCTGCGCAGTGAACCTCTCGGCAGAGACGCCGGCGCCAAGGATTTCCTCGGTCGTGCCGACGGTGGTGACCGAGCGGCCCTTCTTGGCGGTAAAGGCCTGGACGCCCTGCGTGTTGGTGGTCGTCTTGGTCTTGAGCACAGACGTGTTGAAGTTCATCAAACGATAGTCGCTCGAGACCAGCGCTAGGTCGCGATCTTCCTTGAGCACCTGGGCATACAGCAGCTTGCTGCCGCCGTAGATGGCGTTCTTAAGGCGCTTGCGGTTGGTCTTGGTAACGTAACCGGAAAGTGCGACGCGCACCACGCGGCCGTTCTCAAAGACAAACAACACGTCGGCCTTGTAGTCCTCGGGGTCAATGACCCAGATGACGCTCTCATCGGGTTCCATCTCAAGATCGGTCGGCAGGTACGAGCCCAGCTGGGCCGACTTGGTGTCCTCAAACGCCGCGACTTTGCACTTGTACACCTGGCTCTTGTTGGTAAACACGAGCAGCTCATGCGTGTTGGAGGACGGGAACTCAATAAAGGGCTTATCGCCGTCCTTGTACTTGAGTGTCGCAGCCTTCTTGAGCACGCGGTCCGTCATCTTTTTAAGGTAGCCATCGCGCGAGAGCATGATGGTGACCGGGTACTCCTCGACCTCGGGTTCCAAGCTCACCTCGATAACCTCATGGGGCTCAATCCTGCCCGTGCGGCGCGGCATCACATACTTTTTGTTGACGGCGGCTAGCTCGTCGCTGATGACCTTCTTGATGTTGTCCTCACTCGAGAGAATCTCCTCAAGCTCGGCAATCTCGCCTTCGAGCTTGGCAATGTCCTTGGTGCGGTTGAGGATGTACTCCTCGTTGATGTTGCGGAGCTTAAGCTCGGCAACAAACTCTGCCTGGGTCTCATCGATGTCGAAACCCTTCATAAGGTTGGGCACGACCTCGGCCTCGAGCTTGGTGCCGCGTATGATGGCGATGGCCTTGTCGATGTCGAGCAGGATTGCCTCAAGGCCGTGCAGCAGGTGCAGGCGCTCGGACTTTTTGCCCAGGTCAAAGTTAATGCGGCGACGCGTGGACTCAATACGCCATTTGACCCACTCGTGCAAGATCTGGCGCACGCCCATAACGCGGGGGTAGCCGTCGACCAGTACGTTAAAGTTGCACGAGAACGAATCCTGCAGCGTGGTCGAACGATAGAGCTTGGCCATGAGCTTGTCGGGATCGACACCGCGTTTAAGGTCGATGGCGATGCGCAGGCCCGAAAGGTCGGTCTCGTCGCGGATATCAGCGATCTCCTTGACCTTACCCTCCTTGGAGAGTTTGACGATGCGCTCGATAATGACATCGGTTTTGGTGGTGTAGGGGATTTCGTAGACCTCGATGATGCGCTCTTCGGGAATCCAACGCCAGCGGGAACGGATCTGGAAGCTGCCCAGGCCGGTCTCGACGATCTTCTCCATCTCCTCGCGGCGGTAGATGATCTCGCCGCCGGTCGAGAAGTCGGGCATGGGCATGTACTCGAGCAGGTCGCAGTCGGGATCCTGCAGGTAGTGCATCGTGGCGGTGCAGACCTCATTGAGGTTGAAGCCGCAGATGTCGGACGCCATGGCGACGCCGATGCCCTTGTTGGCCGAGACGAGGATGTTGGGGAACGTGGTGGGCAGCAGGCGCGGCTCCTTCATGGCGCCGTCGTAGCTGTCGACGAAGTCGACCGGGTCCTTGTCGATGTCCTTGAAGATCTCGGCACTGATGGGGGAGAGCTTGGCCTCGGTATAACGCGAGGCGGCGTAGCTCAGGTCGCCCGAATAGTACTTGCCAAAGTTGCCCTTCGACTCCACGAAAGGGGCGAGCAGTGCCTCGTTACCGGTGGCCAAACGCACCATCGTCTCGTAAATAGCGGCGTCGCCGTGCGGGTTGAGCTTCATGGTTTGGCCCACGATGTTGGCGCTCTTCTGGCGCTCTCCCTTGAGCAGACCCATCTTGTACATGGTGTAGAGCAGCTTGCGGTGCGAGGGCTTAAATCCGTCGATCTCGGGGAACGCACGCGAGACGTTAACGCTCATGGCGTAGGGCATGTAGTTGACCTCGAGTGTCTGCGTAATCGGCTGGTCGGTGACCTCGGAGTGCAGGCCAATGACGTTCTCGGCGTTGACCTGCTTTTTCTTGGGCTGGTTCTTCGTCTTCTTCTTTGCCACGATTTCCTCTTGAACTTCTTATGGGCCGTCGTTATCGAGGTGCTGTTACTGCAGGTCCAGCTGGTCCAGGTATTCCTTGCCATGCTCAGAGATATGGCGCTTGCGGCCTGTCTCGTCGTTGCCCAGCAACAGGTTGAACATGGTTTCCATCTTGGTGACGTCCTCGGGCTCAACCTTGATCAGGCGACGCGTCTCGGGGTTCATGGTGGTGAGCCACATCATGTCCGGATCGTTCTCACCAAGACCCTTCGAGCGGTTGATGGAGCACTTCTGGTCGCCGATTTCCTTGAGGATGCCGTTCTTCTCGAGCTCGGTGTAGGCAAAGTAGGTCTTCTCTTTGCAGTTGATCTCGTAGAGCGGCGACTCGGCGATATAGACGTAGCCCTCGTCGATGAGCGTGGGCACCAGGCGATAGAGCATGGTGAGTACGAGCGTGCGGATGTGATAACCGTCGACGTCGGCGTCCGTACAGATAATGACCTTGTTCCAGTTGAGGTTGTCCAGGTCGAAAGCGCCAAGGTTCTTGATGCGCTTGTCCTTGATTTCCACGCCGCAGCCCAGCACGCGCATAAGGTCCATGATGATGTCGGACTTAAAGATGCGCGGATAGTCCTCCTTCAGGCAGTTGAGGATCTTGCCGCGGACGGGCATGACGCCTTGGAACTCGGCATCGCGCGAGGTGCGAATGGCGCCTGCTGCCGAGTCGCCCTCTACGATGTAGATCTCGCGACGGCTCTTGTCCTTGGAACGGCAGTCGATGAACTTCTGCACGCGATTGGCCATGTCGGTCTTTTGCTGCAGGTTGGTCTTGATGCTCTGGCGGGTCTTCTCGGCATTCTCGCGCGAGCGCTTGTTGATGAGCACCTGCTCCAGAATCTTGTTGGCAGCATCTTTGTTCTCGATCAGGTAGGTCGAGAGGCGCTCCTTAAAGAACGCCGTCATGGCCTGCTGGATAAAGCGGTTGTTGATGGCCTTCTTAGTCTGGTTTTCGTAGGACGTCTGGGTGGAGAAGCAGTTGGTCACCAGCACCAGGCAGTCCTGGACGTCCTGCCACTTAATGCCGCTCTCGTATTTGTTGTACTTGCCCTGTTGCTTGATGTAAGCATCGATGGCGCTGGTCAGAGCGCTGCGGGCGGCTTTCTCAGGCGAGCCGCCGTTCTCGAGCCACGATGAGTTGTGGTAGTACTCCTGCATCATGAAAGTGCGCGAGAAGCACATGCAAGCAGTGATCTTAACGTTGTAGTCGGGCAGGTCCTCGCGATCGCGACCGCGGCGGTCGGCCTCGATAAAGAAGGGCTCGGTGAGGTAGTCGGCGCCGACCTTCTCGAGCACATAATCCTCGATGCCCTTGGGATAGCAAAAGTCCTCTTCGGTAAATTCGCCATCGTCGCCCTCGATGCGCAGGCGGAAGGTAACGTTGGCGTTGACCACGGCCTGGCGGCGCATGGTCTCGCGATACCAGTCGTGGGGAATGCTGATCGAGGTAAAGACCTCAAGGTCGGGGCGCCACTTGATGGTGGTACCAGTGCGATCCTCGTCGCTGGGCTCAATCTCGAGCGCCTTCTTTTTGGCGCCGACGACCTTGCCCTTCTTAAAGTGCAGGGAGTACTTGTTGCCGTCGCGCCAAACCGTGACGTCCATGTACTCGGAAGCATACTGGGTCGCGCAGGAGCCCAGGCCGTTGGTGCCGAGCGAGAAGTCGTAGTCGCCACCCTGGTTGTTATTGTACTTGCCTCCGGCGTAGAGCTCGCAAAAGACGAGCTCCCAGTTAAAGCGCTTCTCGGAGGGGTTCCAGTCGAGCGGGCAGCCGCGGCCATTATCCTCTACTTGGATAGAGCCATCGCGAAAGGCGGTGAGGGTGATGAGCTTGCCGTAGCCCTGGCGCGCCTCGTCAACGGCGTTGGACAGGATCTCGAAGGCGGCATGCGCGCAGCCATCGAGTCCGTCCGAGCCAAAGATAACGGCGGGGCGCAGGCGTACACGCTCCTCGTCCTTGAGCTGACGAATACTGTCATTACCATAGTTTGCGGTGTTTTTTGCCATGCTCGCTCTCTTGGTGCTTCCTCTTGTGCATTTAAGTCGTATAGATAGTCAAGGTAGCATAGCCCAGCCCTTGGGCAATTCCAACCAACACGAAATCCATCGAACAATCGTTCGGAGTTCGATGGAGATTCGTTTACTCGGACAAAACCGAGTCGGCTCTGTCCGAGTAAGTTTGAATAGCGAATCGAAATTGCTATGTCCGCATAGCGATGGCGGATATGGTTTTCATAATGACAGATATAGTTGACATTCTCTGATATATGCAATATATTTCTGTCATGTTGCAACGGATATCTGTCCATTACTACGAAAGGAACTCCATGCCGGGCAAAGGGAACCTACGCATGAAGGCGGCGCGCGCGGCGGTTGGCCTTTCGCAAGCTGACCTGGCCGAGGCCGTGGGCGTTACGCGCCAGACCATCGGCTTGATCGAGGCGGGCGGCTACAACCCCACGCTCAATTTGTGCGTGGCAATCTGTAAAGCGCTACGCGTTACGTTGAACGACTTGTTTTGGGAAGACGAGAGCGACGTCGACCCTGACGCTCTTTAGGAGTTCGCTATGAAATTTGAAGATTTAAAACTCGTGCAAAAGTGGCGTGAATATGCCGGCCCAAAGGATGAGCGCCTGGAGGCCGAGAGCGCGAAGATCTACAAGGATTGGTTTCGTGCTGCTTTCGTTTGGCATGTTGATGATCTTTTTCTACCAGTTTATAGCTCGACAGGTTGCGTGGGCTCACAGCGACGCCAGTGAAATGCCGCATGGCTTTGCAACGCCGTTCGAGGCAGCCATGTATTTGTGGCTCGTTCTCGTGATGTTGATTTGCGCAGGACTGCAAACGCGGAAGGGCTATGTCGACACCAATCGTTTTGGGCAAACCGAGCATCTTCCTGTTGGATATTTCCTGCTTCTCAGCGGTCTTAGCGGCGCCGCGTTCGCGCTTGTTATTGCCGCAATGCGCTGTATTGCTGAGGCGCAGATCGTACCACTCGAAAGCGTCTTTTGGTTGGCGAACCTGGCCACGGGCGTGTTCTGCGGTGCGACGATTTTCGCGGCCACGTTTGCTGGCCTGTGCGCAACGTTTTTCACGGCGAAAAGACGCCGTGCCAAGCTCGAGGCAGAACTCGACTCCACTGACGATATCTAATGTGAAATGGGCTGGCTCTGGGTATCCAGAACCAGCCCATTTGATGTTCGATGAGCCGAGTCGGCGTCTCTCACAAAAGTAACTAGGAGCTAGCGAGGCCTATCCGAATTAACCTCTTTGGCGGTGTCTTTTTCGAGCGCCGTGCGGCGGGCGCTGTAGGCGACGAGGCCGGCGCCTGCCGCGGCGAGTGCTGCAGCGGCTGCCGTAAGGGGAGCGTTGACATCGCCCGTGCCCGCAAGCGCGCCCGCTTTTCCGGAGCGCTTGCTATTGCCGTGGTCCTTGCCACTGCCGGAGCTGCTTCCGCCGGAGCCGCCGCTCTCGTCAGTACCGCCGCCACTCGAGCCGCCATCGCCGCCTGCTGTCATCGGGGCGTCGTGAAGTCCTGCCGTATCCGCGCCGTCACATACGCCGACCTGAACTTCTGAGCGCTCACATGCCGCGTCGGGCACATGAAGCTCGTGCAGTACGGCACCCAGTGCCGAGTTTGCGCCCGGTCGAATTTCCTCGAGCGTTACGGGATCGAGCGCCACCAGATTACGTGCCTTCGCATACAGCGTTACGCGTTTGCCCACTTCGTCGCTCCAACTCTCGGGAATGGCGAAGCTCATGCGGAACTGTGCCGTGCAACCCGGTGCCAGCACGGCGTTACCGTTGTCGGCTACCAGTGGGTGCGTTGCAAAACGTGTGCCCAGCGTCTCGAGCGCGTACTTCACGTGTGCCATGTCGTTGGCCGAAGCGTCCTCGGCAAGCTCTGGATCGTAGATCGAAGCCATGCGTGCATTCACTCCGAATCCGATGGATGCGCTGGAGAACGGCTGGCTGGAGCCCTCTCGGTACAGATCGATCGTGCCGGCGGTCAGCAAGGTGTTGCCGTCGTTTCGCACCGTGACCATAAAGGATTCACCTGCTGCTCCGGGTACCACCGCGCCCGAGGTAGCGACTGCGCCCGTTGGAGTGGCACACGCCACCAAGGGCACTTCGATGCCGTGCAGCTCTGCCTCGCTCTTCTCCGCGCTCACAATGTGTGTGGCGAGCGCGGAGAGCATGCCTCCCGACGTCAAAAATGTCGTTATCTGATCGACGGGATGGTCCACCTCGCACATCACGAACGGCTCCGTGAACAGATCGCCTGCCAAGGTGCTGGCGAAGATGCGGAAGTGCTTGCCCATCACTGCTACCGGGTTGCCTTCTTCGTCGTAGGTTTGCCCTACCTTGCCATCGGTGTTCTCTACATAGAGCACGCACCTGCCGTTGTTGCTTACGCTAAACGATGCCGGGCCACAGCCTGCGGCACCCACGGGCTGCGTTGCAAATGCCGATGCGCCTCGCGTCCACGTAACATGCTGCAGCTGCTCGTTGACAGTTGCCAAAAAGCCCGTGTGCTGCGGCCACGGCACCGCGTGGGGTACTGTGGCATCTGGCGACATAACGCCCCAGCCCGCAATGGACTGGCCGATCACGACGTACGATGCGCAGCCGCAACCGTCTGCGGTCTCGTATGCAACGGGCACCACCATTTTGCCGTTGATATTCTCGGGCTCACCCAGCTCGATACTCGACGGTGCTTGCGGAAAGCGGAGAACTTGGCGGAACGTCAGGCTGTCGCCCGAAACGTCCGACCATAGGGTAAAGCACTCCAGCGCAACCTCAGCCTCGCTGCCGAGCGCCTTTTCTGCGGTGGTCCCGCGGCGGTGGAGGTAAGCGCCCGACAGACGTCCGTCGACCAGCGCCTTGCCCACCGTGATGCGTGGGCACTGCAGACAATGGTGGCCATCCTCCTGAAGGCGGCCGCGCGAGATGCTGCGCCATGACGTGTGCGATACCACGCGAACTCCGTCGTTGCTGATGCGCAGGCGCACAACGGACAGCATGCCGGATGTGCTCGCCGTATCGAAATGGGTGTTGTCGCCGGCGGGGCGCTCGCCCGAGACCAGCAGCACGTAGGCGTCTTGGTTTCCCCTCCCGTCTGTATATTCCACCACGTCGAAGTCGTAATCGAATATGCCGCTGCGCTCCACGTCGCCCTCGCCAAACCCAAGGGGGAAGTCCACGGGCGTGGGAGCGGACCACGTGCCGTTCGTTTTTGTATGCACCACCAGGCGCGAGCGACCATTCTCGCCGTAGCGCACCGAGGCGATACGGAACAGGCACTCCACGCCGGCGATCATCGCCAGCTTCATGTGGGCTTCGCTGAGCACGCCAGCAAACAGCACGTTGTCGCTCGAGGGCTTGATGCCGCCACGCTCGTCCTCCGATACACCAGCAGAATTGGCGTTGGGGTCCGCAGCGGCGTCCTTCGCCTGCCCGATATAGGTGTACTTATACATCGTCGCGGCGTTTTCGTCGTTCTCTATCAGTGCATGGACGAAATGCTCGATCTGTCCCGTGTCGTCGCTTTTTGCATCCGCCTCGAGCTCAATGCGCGTGACCGCTTGATCCCAATCGCGCACGACGGGCGCGACGTTTACGACAGCGGCCTTAACCTCGGCGCGTGCGAGCAGCTCGGCGTTGGTGACGATGGTGGCCGATGCGATAAATTGCGGCACGCCGCCCGCCTCGATGTTGCCGGGCGTGCCGAAGTGGGCATCCAACGTGTAAGGCGTATCTCCACCCAACGCGAGCTCAGAGCGCTGGAGCACATACTGGTTGCCATTGTTCACCGACATATTCCACGAATCGAGGAGTGTGGGCCACGACCCCGACCAAGCCTTGGTGGTCCACTTGAACATTACGAACTGGAGTATCACATCGACATCGACGTCTGCACCTACGCGCAGTCGCGGAAGCTGGTGTCCATCTGCCTTCTCGTACCCAATGAACAGCGTGAGGGATGCGGCGCCGCGCACGGCAGACGAAGCGACGCCTGCAACGCCGGCGCCAAAGGTGACGGCAAGCCCGATCTGGATGGTGAATAAGCCCGAGGTGTTTGAAAAGTCGAGCGAAATGTTTTTAAAAAACGCCGCGCCGCTGCCGTGCGTGTGGGCACCCACGGTGAGCGCCAGCTTCGCCAGCACCCAGGGGTTGACGTTTAGGAAAAACGGCACCGGTCCTAGGGTAAACTGCTCGGTCCAATTGAGGTCGGTTCTTACCTGGAAGAGGGCCTTAATATTGCCGTATGCGGGGTCGTTGTTGTTACCCCAGGTTTTGTCCACCCAATCGTAGGCGAGCGAGCCGTACAGCTGTGTGGCGATATCCATCGTGAACAGCAGCGTGCAATGGTGGCGAAGGAGCTTGGTGTTTCTTGGATCGGTGCCCGAACCGGCACTCATACTCTTGTACTGATTCCACTTCCCCTCCATCTCGTCGAGGTAGCGGTTTGCCTGCTTGGCGCCCGACTCGCGCGGCGATTTCTTCCAGTACTCTGGATCCGGATTGCCTGAATCGTTCATGTAGCCGACCGGTTTGTATCCTCCGCCAAACAGCACGTATCCAGCAAACGAGAAATCGAAGAGGATCGGAAATGTGGGCATCCAACAGGTGAACTTGTTGCCGCCGATGCCGGGAAACGCCGCCGGGAAATCAAAGGGAGTAATCTCTTGGTCCATGGTAGTGGGGACGATAGTGGTCGAGCCCGATTCTGCCTTTGCGGCCGGCGCGGTGACAACGGCCATGGGGGAGGAGAGCGTGTAGGTTTTGCCCTGATAGTCGAGGACAAAGCGCAGCTTGCATCCTTCTTCCAGAAGGCCCGATGCCGCATCGAGGAACTTGTCTTCGAGTGTGAACGTTGCCAGATTATTCGCGCCCGATGCGCTGGCCTTGACTTGGCCGATCTGCGTGACGGTTTCGGATGAGCTGCCCGCGGCGGGCGTCACTTTGTTGATGCGCAACGTTGCCTGTCCACCCTGTGGCAGATGCGCCTGCACGGTAAAGGCGTGCGTATCGGGTTGCTCGTTTGCCGTGTCGTTCTTCGGCAATGCCATGAACGTGGCTTCAGCGTACTGGATGTCCCATTCGTCGAATGTGAGCTGGCGAAAGTACGGCTCGCCGTCGGAAAGCGGACGCGTGGGTGCGGTTATGGCGGTGCCGCCCTGGATACGCGCAAGGGGAATCTCGACATCACGGTAGCCCGCCATGCTAATGGAGATGCCGCCGTTAAAGTCGTACGCGTCGAGAAGCGTTGCCTCGTCCACGTAGCCTTCTGAAAGAGGAGCGATCTCAAAGATGGACGTGCCTTCTTCATCGGTAGTGGCGGTGAGCTGCTTGCCTGCGGCATAGCGCGATGTGAGCGTGACCTGGGCACCCGTGATGGGCGTATTCTTGTTGGCGACGTCGACCACGACCACACCAAACATGGTGCGTGAGAGAACCAAGACCTTGAAGGGATCATCTTCGTCGGCGTATGCCTCGGCGGGGGCGAACGGCAATATGAAGGCGTTTGCGCTTCCCGGCACGCGCGGCAACATAATGCTCGCCAGCGAGGACGCTCCGGCAATAAGTAACGAACGGCGATCAAGCATCTTTGGCTCCCATCCCGCAGGTATCGGTGGAAATAATCCAATTTTGCGAGAAGGCATCCTGTCACGGTAGTGCCGTCCGAGGGCCAAAATGTCCAATTTGAGCGAGCGAAGCGCCGGGGCTCCGGGGCGCACGTGCCGCGCTAGGCAGTCTGGCCGCTAACGCAGCATATGCGCGACCAGTTCGGTGCGCGTGCCGATGCCAAGCTTTGCATACACGTTGGACAGTCGATTTTTAACGGTACCTGGCGACACGCCCATGTGGCGTGCGATTTCGGCGTTGGTCCATCCGCGGCAGGCGAGCATGGCCATGGTGAACTCCGTGGTCGTTAAATCGTCGGCAACGTTCTCGCCCGAATCGGGGTTGTGGATGCGCCGCCAGCCGTAGCTGAATCGATACGTAATCTCGATGATACGTGCGAAATCGTCAGGGTATTGCGATTTTAGGCATGCCTCGATGAGCCCCTGCAAAAGGCCGTGGTGCTCGCCAATGAGCTCGATAAGGCCGTCGGGGCGCGCAATGTTCCAAGCGGCTCCGAAGTGCGTTTTTGCGGCGTCGACGTCTTTGAGACTCATGCATGCCATGGAAGCTGCCAGGTGCAGGAACAGTTCCGAGATCGGATAGCTCCCCTGTTTCATGATCAGGGCGTTTTCCGCCATGCCCAGACTGCGGTCATATTCGCCGCGCAGGTACAGGGCATGCGCCATCACGTAGCTGGCGAACAGGCGCAGGCCTTCGGGCAGATGCGCCGCAAGCGGATAAAACTCTTCGGCAGAATACGGGGAAGACAAGTGCAGCAGGACGCTTGCGGCCGAGGCGAACAGGATATGCGTGGCGTGGACGGCGGGTGATTCCTCGTCAGTTGGCGTATCGAGGATGCCCGCAAGACAACGGCGGGCGTCGGCGATACGGTTGAGCGACAGGCTGGCGTATCCGCAGATAAAGCATGCGGAATAGCGCAGTGCGGAATCGGTGGCGTCAAGATAGGGGCGCGCCGTCTTGGCAGCGAGGGCGGCCTGTCCGCGAAAGTACAGCGCTTCTGCCGTGGCGATGGTGCGTGAATCGGGGTCGGAAATGCCTGCAACCGCAGCGTCAATCTGCCCCGGCACAAAGGCAGTGCACATCAACGGCATGGGAACGCATGGGTAGCCATCGCAGTCCATCTTCCATCTCCCAACAGCTGGCAACAATAGCAGCAATTGTACTCCTGTTGCTCGGGACCCCTTTCGTTTTACTGCTCGGTTGACGCTGCGGATCGTTTTGGAAGGCTTACGAGCATGGTGGTTCCGTTCTCGGAACTTGCTTCGACCTCTACCGTGCCACCGTGAAGCGCCACAATCTCCCAAACGAGCGCTAGCCCGAGTCCTGCGCCGCCGTATGCCCTGCTGCGGGATGTGTCTAGACGAAAGAACGGCTGGAAGATGCTCTCTCGGTACTGCCTGGGTATTCCTGGGCCCTGGTCCTCGACTCGCAGGAACACGTGGCTGTCGTTGTCGCGGATGGAGACGTTGACAGTCGAGCCGGAGCGGCTGTAACGGATGGCGTTTTCGACCAGATTGAACACCAGCCGATAGAGGAGCGTATCACTTCCGATTGCCAAAGCGTCTCCGGCGCAATCGAGGGTTACGCCCTTATCCTCGGCAAGTGGCGCAAGGTCGGTGAGGACCTCTTCGGACAGAGGACCGAGTTCAACATCATCCTCGCAAGGAACGCTGCGGAGCTCACTCATCTCGAGCAATACCTTGGTCATTCGAGACATGCGCTCAGTTTGTTCTTGTAGCAGGCCGAGCAGCTCGGCTGTTTCGGGTTGCAAACCGGAGTGCTCGGAGATGAATAGCTCAATCTGTGCTTGCATAAGGGCGAGCGGGGTGCGCAGCTCGTGCGCGGCGTTGCCGGTAAACTGACGCTGTGCAGAGAACCCTTCGCCAAGACGGGCGATCATATCGTTGAAAGAGGCGCTGCATCGTTGTAGCTCGGTGGGCACATCTTCACTGAGTCTGATTTCGCTTAGGTTGTCAGGCTGCACGCGCTCTACCTGGGCGGCGAAATCCCGTAGCGGTTTGAGTGCACGGCCGCTCACAAAGTATGCCAGCACGCCGCCAATGAGTGTGACTCCAGCCGTGATGCACCAGGTTGTCGTGCCAAAAGACTCCTGTGCGTCGTTTACGACGATCGTGACCCTGTCATCGGGGGCCGCTTTCGTCGGGTCGAACGCCTGGGGCGAATCTTCGCCGGTTGCGTTAAAGGCCGAGATGTTGCTGCCGATGGCATCCATGTAGCGCATGCCCGTATAGCCGACCAGGCAGTTCGTCAGCACGCACGCCGCGCACGTGAGCAGTGCCGTCATAATCGTTATGCGCCATTGCAGCGAAAGCCTTTTCATTCGCCATCCTCCATAACGTAGCCCTCTCCAATCCGATTGCGAATCGGGTCGTATCCTAAAGCGCTGCGTAGCTTTTTGCGGAGTGACGAGATATGAACGCGGGTTGCGTTGCTAAAGCTGTTCACGCTGCTATCCCAAACATGCTCGATAAGCTCCTCCTGACTTACCGGACGCCCCTGATTAAGCATCAGGTATTCCAAGATTCCCGTTTCCTTGCGCGTAAGAGATAAAGCCTCGCTGTCCACAGAAGCGGTGCGCGCCTTGGTGTCAAAGCTGAGCTTTCCGCAGGTTAAAACTATGTCGCTTTGTGTAAAGCGTCTTAGGGTAAGGCTGCGAATCCTTGCCGCAAGCTCGTCCAGATGAAACGGCTTGGTGAGGTAATCGTTGGCGCCGGCATCGAGTCCGGCGACTTTATCGGATACTTCGCCACGCGCGGACAGAATCAGTACCTTAGTCTCGCAGTCAGTTTTCCTAAGTTCCCTGAGTACGGTCATGCCGTCGATACGGGGAAGGTTGAGGTCGAGTACCACGAGGTCAAAGACTTCGACGCCCAGCAGGTCGAGCGCCTCCTGCCCGTCGTGGCAGCAGTCGACGCTGTACGCCAAGTTTCGCAAGCTGCGTGCGATTGCATCGCACAGTGCTCGCTCGTCTTCGACGATCAAAATACGCATAACAGTCTCCTTGCACATTCCAAATCGCGCTTAACACGGATTTTATAGTCGATATGGTCCAATGGTCGCGTAACGAAAGGAGTGATTGGGTTGTTCAAAGCGGTAAAACCCGTGGTACAGGTCGCTTTGTTGATCGTCGGAATTGCCATGGTGTGCTTTGGCGTTATGCGTGGCGAGGCGGATGCCGTGCTGGCCAAAGCGATTAGGCTGTGCTTGGAGTGTATCGGAATTGGATAAAAGAGAAAACACTGCGTCGCATGTTTTGGCTCGATTTCGCGGATTCATTCAGGCGGCGGCGACGCTCGTCACCAACATTCACCTGCCAAACTTCGCCAAAGGCGGCATCTATCAGGGCGCGGGAAAAACAGTCTGCGTACCCGGGCTTAACTGCTATTCGTGCCCCGCGGCATCGGGTGCGTGCCCCATCGGGTCGTTCCAGTCGGTGGTAGGTTCATCGAAGTTCAACTTTTCTTACTATGTTACCGGTACGCTCATTTTGCTCGGCGTGCTGTTGGGACGCTTTGTATGCGGCTTTCTGTGCCCGTTTGGCTGGCTGCAGGAGCTGCTTCATAAGATTCCCGGCAAAAAGTTCTCCACGAAAAAGCTCAAGCCGCTCACGTACATCAAGTACGTCGTGCTGCTGTTTGCCGTGGTGCTGCTGCCCGTCTTGGTGGTTAACGACGTGGGCATGGGCGACCCGTTCTTTTGTAAGTACATCTGTCCGCAGGGCGTGCTCGAGGGTGCCATTCCGCTGGCCATTGCCAATGCCGGCATTCGATCTGCGTTGGGACATCTCTTTACTTGGAAACTTGCAGTTCTCATTGCCGTGGTAGTGCTGAGCGTTTTGTTCTACCGCCCCTTCTGCAAATGGATTTGTCCACTCGGCGCATTCTATGCGCTCATGAATAGGGTGTCCCTACTGGGGATTCGGGTTGACGCATGCAAATGTGTCTCGTGCGGCAAGTGCTCAAAGGTTTGTCAGATGGATGTTGATGTGGTCCGCGCGCCCAATCATGCCGAATGTATCCGGTGCGGAAAGTGCATCGGGGCCTGCCCTGTCGATGCCATCAGCTATCGCTATGGCCTGGATGTGTCGGCGGAAAAGCTTCCCTTGACCGCCGATAAAAAGTAAACAAGCTTCGACAAAACGGAGGAATGACTATGAAGCTTTCTAAGATTGCGGCCCTGTTTATGGTGCCGGTATTGGCCTTGTGCCTTGTGGCATGTTCGGCGGCCGGTGGCAATGCGAGCGAATCTGCGAGCTCCGATCCTAAGATCGCAGAACTCACTGCGCAGAAGCCGGCCAATGCCGACGAGGCCGCCGAGCTGTATGCGAAGCTCATGCAGAAGGAGAACGAGATCTTTTCGAGTGATAACGCGCTGTGGGAAAAGGTATTCAATGCGGCAAATAAAGACTCGGCAATGATTGAGGACGGCAGCAATTACGGCGATTTTCTGCTCAAGACCATCGACGGCGCCAAGGATGAGTTCACGGCGGATGAGCTTAAGACACTCAAGGCCGGTGCACAGCAGATCAAGGAGATCGAGGACAAGCTCGAGAGCCTGGAGAAGGAGTTCCCCGGCTGTGGAAGCACGCCGAGTGCAGGCGAGAGCGTCGACGCTTCGACCGCTGGCATGACGGCTGGTGCCAATGCTTCGAGCGAGGCGACGAAGTTCCCCAGCTTTACGGGCAAGGACCTGGACGGCAACGACGTGAGCAGCGACGAGCTGTTCTCTAAGAACAAGGTTACCGTCATGAACTTCTGGTTCACCACTTGCAAGCCGTGCGTGGGTGAGTTGGGCGATCTTGAGAAACTGAATCAGGAGCTTGCCGAGAAGGGCGGCCAGGTCGTGGGCGTCAATTCCTTTACGCTCGATGGCAACAAGGGCGAGATTGCAGATGCCAAGGACGTGCTGAGCAAGAAGGGCGTGACATATAAGAACATCTGGTTCAAGTCGGATAGCGAGGCCGGTAAGTTTACGTCAAATTTGTTCTCGTTCCCGACAACGTATGTCATCGATCAGAATGGCAACATCGTAGGGGATCCAATCGTGGGAGCCATCAGCTCCGCCGAGCAGCGCGCAGCACTCGACAAGCTTATCGACCAGGCGATTGCGAATAGCGAGCAGTAGAAAACGCGTAAAGCATAGCGAGGATCGTGGGCCGCTGTGCGAAGTAGTCAGCTACCTTTCAAGATAAGCTCCACCATATAGAGGTCCCGCTCGGGACCTCTTCTTTTGGGCGCCGTCCCGTTCGTTTTTTGGCGTGGTTCACTACATTCCTCACTGGCGCCGGCAAAAAATGGGGATAGAGTAGGACAAACGCGTCGAATACGAACGGCGGGGGAGAGCGGGCAAGTGCGCCCGCGTGGGAGAGGTTGCCGTCCATGCTGGAGCTCAAAGGTATTTGCAAAAGGTACGTCACGCAGTCGTTTACGCAGGTGGCGCTCGACAGCGTGAGCCTGGCTTTTCGCGATAACGAGTTCGTGGCCATTCTGGGACCTTCGGGGTCGGGTAAAACTACGATGCTCAACGTTATCGGCGGACTGGATCACTTTGATTCTGGTGACTTGCTGATCGACGGCATCTCGACCAAGGACTTTCGCGATCGCGATTGGGATGCCTATCGCAACAACCGCATCGGCTTTGTTTTCCAGAGCTATAACCTCATTCCGCATCAGACCATTTTGGAAAACGTGGAGCTGGCGCTCACGCTCACGGGCGTGGGGCATGCCGAGCGCCGCCAGCGTGCGCGCGAGGCGTTGGAGAAAGTCGGCCTGGGGGAGCACGTTAACAAGCGTCCGAGCCAGCTTTCGGGCGGACAGATGCAGCGCGTGGCCATCGCCCGCGCCCTGATCAACGATCCCGAAATCGTGCTGGCAGACGAGCCGACCGGCGCCCTGGACTCAACGACATCCGTGCAGGTCATGGATTTGCTCAAGGACGTGGCGCGCGACCGTCTGGTTATTATGGTCACGCACAATCCCGAGCTGGCGTACCAGTACGCCACACGCATCGTCAACCTGGCGGACGGCAAGATCACCGACGATTCCGACCCCTTTGATGTTGCCAAGGCCGCGCGTCGCGAGGCTAGGCCTACGCGCAAAACCTCGATGAGCTTTGTGACGGCGCTGGGGCTTTCTGCCCGAAACCTCATGACCAAGAAGGGCCGCACGGCCATGACGGCCTTTGCGGGCTCGATTGGCATTATCGGTATCGCGGCGATTCTGGCGCTGTCCAATGGCGTAAACGGCTACATCAAAAAGGTCGAGGAGGATACGCTCTCGAGCTACCCGCTTACGATCTCCAAGCAGGACTACGACCTGTCGTCCATGATGGGCGGACAGGGGGCTGCGGATGATGACTCGCCTGAAAACGTGGATTCGTCCGACGACAGTGCCGGCGGCAAGGCTAAGGGAACCGATAAGATTCCTGTGGTCACGGCCGTAAAGGATATGTTTGCGAGCGTTAAGTCCAACGACATGACGAGCTTTAAGGCATGGCTCGATGCCGGTGGCGACGGCATCGATAAAGAGGTCAACGCCATTCAGTACGGCTACGGTGTATCGCCGGTTGTCTATCGTGCGGGTAAGGGTGACGAGAAACCCGTTCGGCTTGTTCCCAACGCTATGACCGAGGCAATGAGCGGAGGCGCGAGCTCGGCGGCAACGGTGAGCATGGAATCCATGGGAACCTCGGTCTTTAACGAGATGATTGAAGACCAGAGCCTGCTCGACAGCCAGTACGATGTCGTCGCCGGTCATTGGCCCACGTCTGCCAACGAAGCCGTAATGGTGCTTTCGAGCCGCGGTACGGTGGGCGACTATACGCTCTATAGCATCGGTGCGCTGGATATTGATGAGCTCAACGATCTGGTAAACAGCGCTATGACGGCTGACGGTGGGGTCGAAACGCCCGAGACCGGCACCGACTTTACCTACGACGATGCGCTGTCTACCACGTTTAAGGTGCTGTCGCCGGCTGATGCGTATCGCAAAAACGAAGAGACCGGCATGTGGACTGACATGTCTGACGATGCCGACTTTATGACGGCCAAGGTTGCCGACGGTATCGACGTGCGCATTGTGGGCGTGGTGCGACCTAACGAGACGGCCAACGCGAGCGCATTGACCCCGGGCATTGCCTATACGCATGCACTGACTCGTCAGCTTATGGAACGCGCCGCGGATTCGCAGATTGTGCAGGAGCAGCTCGCCCACCCCGAGACGGATGTCTTTACGGGCAAGTCTTTCGATGAGCTGCAAGGCGAGGCCAAACAAGGAGTGGATCTGGGCAGCATGTTCAGTGTGGACGAGGCGGCGCTCAAGAGTGCGTTCTCGTTTGATGCGTCTGCACTCTCGGGTGCGGCCGGCGGTATGGACCTGTCGGGTCTTGACTTGTCCGGGCTGGACATTGACCTTTCAGGCGTTGGTAGGGACATCGACTTCAGCGACATTATGGCAAAAGCACCGGGCCCAGATTTCTCGGGTATCTTTGACGGTCTGGAACTCACGCCCGAGCAAATGCAGCAGGTGGGAACGCTAGCCAACCAGCTGTTTGAGGGCTTTTTGCAGTCTGATCAGTTTAAGGCGCTGTCGCCCGAAGATCTTAAAGACGCGTCAAAGCTCGCTGCCGCATTCTCGACGTATCTTGAGAATGATACCGCGGCCCAGCAAATCCTGGCCCAGCTCAAAGCGCTCGGCGGCGATGCCTTGGCCGAGCGCCTGCAACAGGCGATGACCGACTATGTGCAAAAGCAGCTGGCTCCGTATCTGCAGCAGGCTATGGATCAGGTGACGAAGTCGATCAGCGACCAGATTGCGGCGACGGTGTCAGCTCAGCTCAAGGCAGGCGCGGCGGGGCTCATGGGTCAGATGGCTACACAGATGTCGTCGAGTTTTGCCAACCTAGCGAGCGCCATGCACATGGATGCGAGCGCCTTTGCCAATGCCATTCACTTCAACATGGACGCCGAGGATCTGAGTTCGCTCATGATGAGTTACGCCAAGGCGTCGAAGCTCACCTACGACAACAATCTGACCACGTTGGGCTACGCGGATGAAGCGGACCCCATCTCGGTCAAGATTTTCCCGCGTGACTTTGAGGCCAAGGAGCGCGTACTCGACCATATCGATGCGTACAACAAGCAGGTCAAAGCTGCCGGCCACGACGAGCAGGCAATCTCGTACACCGACTACATGGGCATCATCATGGGCTCGGTGACTGATATCGTGAATACCATCAGCTTGGTGCTCATCGCGTTCGTGAGCATCAGCCTGGTCGTGAGCTCCATCATGATCGGCATCATCACCTACATCAGCGTACTGGAGCGCAAAAAGGAGATTGGCATCCTACGCGCGATCGGCGCGTCAAAGCGCAACGTGGCCAACGTATTTAACGCCGAGACGTTTATCGAAGGTCTCATTGCCGGCGTCTTTGCTATTGTCGTCGTGGTACTCGTGAGCTATCCGGTCAATGCCTGGGCACTTGCTGCCAAACAAGTACCCAATCTGATGAGCCTGCCCGTGCAGGATGCGCTGGTGCTCATCGCGATTTCGGTGCTGCTGACGGTTGTTGCCGGCCTGCTGCCTGCCCGCAGCGCATCCAAGAAGGACCCCGTCGAAGCCCTGCGCTCCGAATAATGCGACAAAGGGACAGTCCCTTTGTCACGTTCGTTGATATGAGAGAAGAGTAGATGATTCTATCGTTGGCCCCTATGGAGGGGATTACCGGGCATGTGTTCCGTCGCGTGCATGCGGAGTGCTTCGGCGCGCTCGATTGCTATTACACGCCGTTTTTGCCGCCGCCGCGGGTGGGAAACCGCTTTGGCGGCAAGGCGTTTAAGGAGATTGATCCTGCCAATAACCAGGGGCTCAACGTGGTGCCTCAGCTGATGTCCAAGAACGCGGACGAGTTTGTGTGGGCGGCACAGGTGCTCGCCGACATGGGCTATCGCGAGGTCAATCTCAACTTGGGTTGTCCTTCGGGAACGGTTGTCGCCAAGGGCAAAGGATCGGGCTTTTTGCGCAACTTGGACGAGCTCGAGGTGTTCTTGAGTGACGTGTGTGAGCGCTCTCCGCTGCCGGTATCGGTCAAGACCAGGTTGGGGTTGGAAAGTGATGACGAGTACGAGCGCGTGCTCGATTTGTATTGCCGCATGCCGCTGGCGGAGCTGATCGTGCATCCGCGCGTACAAAAGGACCGCTATACGGGCACGCCGCGCAAGGAGTTTTACGGCAAGACGTTGGAGCGGGCGCCGTTTCCCGTGGCCTATAACGGTGACATTTTTGATCTTGAGGATATGGACGCGCTGGTGGAGGCCTATCCCGGCACGCGCCATGTGATGTTGGGGCGTGGCCTGCTCGCGAACCCCGCGCTGGCTCGCATGGTCAAGGGCGGCCCTGCTGCAACGGCTGCTGAGCTGCAGCGCTTCCACGACACGCTGTTTGCGGCATATGCAGAAGAGATTGGCGGCAATGCGGTCTTCCGCATGAAGGAGTGGTGGTTCTACGCCAAGTGCGCTTTCGCTGATCCCGCTACCGTCCACAAGATCGTACGCAAGACCAAAAAGGTCGACGAATACCGCGCTGCCGTCGAGCACGTCTTTCGTGAACAGCCGTTTGCACCCACAGCTCGCTTCCACGGCTAACTAGTCATCGGGGGCGTTCTTTAACGACTGGTCATTTAAGGACGTCCCCAACGACTATGTAGCAAAAAGCTGTACACCAGCATCCAAAGATGTCGAAAAATGTCGACTTTGGATGCTGGTGTACATGTTTGGGTCCGACGGGGGAGCGGGCCTAGGCAATCAGTGCATCAAGTGTAATGAGCTCTCTGAGCCGCTCCGTGCGTGTTTGCCCATGGCGTTTGGCTTTTTCGTCAAACGCCTCAAGAATCGATTCGCCCACACGTGCTGATATAACGACGCTCGGCTCATCGGAGATTGGTGGCCTTCCCAGCTTGATGGTGCGACCCTTCGGCCACTCATCTTTTTCGTATGCCTCCGCGGCTTTCTCCAACTCTCCGGGGGCAAATCCCATCATTTTTTCAAGCTGCTCAGCATTCATAGCGCCTCCTATCGATCGGCATAATGTCGAGCACAGGTCAACGGATACTCTTTTTGTATACAGTTTTGTAGACAAAAATATAAACAGTTTATCAGGCTAATTAGCTTGTTTTGACCCGCGTGTTCGATAGGAAATGAGCATTGACGGCTTCGATACTCCTTTGCTTTTCAGCCTGGAATTTAGATGCTCATTGAACTTCCGGAGGAGAGCGCTTTATTAGGCTATCGAGATTCTGGGCAGGAGCTCTCACTGGTCTTCGATAATGGGACCAGCTTAATTCGCGACACAGTGTGTCGCGAATGGGAGTAGTCGTTAGGTGTCCTTCAATGGCTAGTCATATAAGAACGTCCAAGTGTCGGATTTTGTCATTTAGTGTCGTCCTCAGCGGCTATTCTGGAGGGTCGTGGTCAAAAAAGGGCAAATATGAGTACTGTTGCCATTATAGTTGCATTTATTTTGCTATAATTAGTAGCTCCTGATGAGACTTGTTCCCATTAGGAGCTACTTTTATTGAACATATGAGGAGAAATAGCGTCGTCTACGGACGTATGGAACGTTGAATAGCTCCTGAAGTGATCAAAATCGCTGCTACTAAACAGGTAGCAGTACTCATATTTGCCCTTTTTTGACCACAGCCCTCTCGGAAACCCTTTCCAGAGGCGTCAAACAGCCATAATCCAAAGGTCGCCTCAAACAATTAGCCGGTTAAGAGCGTCCATGACTACCCGCAAAAGCTGTACACCAGCATCCAAAGATGTCGAAAAATGTCGACTTTGGATGCTGGTGTACATGTTTAGGCCGTATGGGGTGGGGCCTTGGACGGACGGGATGCGCGTACTAGAGCAGGTTCTCTTGCGCCCACGCGATGATGTCGCTCGATTCGTAGAGTGGCTTGCCGTCGATGAACAGGCAGGGAACCTGGCGCTTTCCGCCGACGGCGATGAGTGTCTGTTCGGCATCGGAGTCGGTTGAGATGTTGCGCTCGGGAATGGTCACGCCGTTATCGGCCAGAAAGCGCTTGACCTTTATGCAATACGGGCAGCCGGTCATAACGTAGAGCACGAGCTCGTGATCAGTAGTCATAGGTCTCCAATCGGTTGCGGTTTTGATTGAAATACCCAAAGCCGCCGCGGTCTATGCGCACGTCAACGACGACTCGATGGCCTGGACCAGAAACGCCGTGGCTCCGGTGCCGCAGGGCTTGTCGTAGTAGTCAACAAAGCGCTGGTCGGCAAGATAGCCGTGGGCGAGGCCCAGGTACGCCTCGTCTTGGGGCTCGCATCCCCAGTTGAGAGCAATCCATCGACGGTGCATCGCGACAAGCTTGCGAGCCTCGCTTCCGTCCGCATCGCCATCGCCCATGGCGATCGATAGCTGGCCCAGAACAGCGCGTTCAAGTTCCTTCATGTCGTTCCATGTCTCGGGGTCCATGTCCAGCAGCGCTTCGTTTGCCGCATCGATAGCCTCATCGCCATAGCGCGCCCGGGCTTCGGCACCGTAGCGCTCCTCGTTTTCCTGCACGGTGCGCCAGCGCTCCAGTTGCGGCAGGACGGCGCCCATGAGCGAGACGGCTTCGTCGAGCGACATGCCGTTGTTTTGTGCCAGGCGCGGGGCACAATCCTCGATCATTGCCTCCATGGTGGTGTCGTAGGTGTACTTGCCGTGGTCGTAGCACCACTTGCAGTAATGGTCGGTCGTGGCGCCTGTGGCATCGGTGCCGCAGTCGTCGGGCGTGAGTATCATGCCGCAGCTCTGGCAATAGTGCTCGGGCATTTCGAGCAGGTGGGACAGGGGCTCGCCGGTTGCGGCGGCAATGAGCTTCATCATGTCGATGCCCGGTGTGACCTCGCCGCGTTCCCAACGGCTGATGGCCTGGCGTGTGACGAAGAGCTTGGCAGCGAGCTGCTCTTGGGTAAGGTGATGGGCGCGACGGACAGCGATGAGCTTTTCTGCAAAGGCCATAACGGCTCCTTTCTGCTGGTTGATGGCTTAAGCATACGCGGCGGCAGGCGCCCTTCCAAGCAACCGTTGGTTGCACGACGGTAGACCGCGGCGAAGAATTGCGCGCAACGCCCCATGCCCCCATGCCGTACAATGACCGGCATGGAACCTATTGCACACATACATACCGACCTGCCGCAGAAGTTCGGCATTCCGCGCAACAGCTTTTTGGCGCCTCATCTGCAGGGACGCATCGTCTTTGAACCGGAATTTGCCTCCAACGCAGCAGTTGAGGGTCTGGACTCCTTTTCTCACCTGTGGCTGCTGTGGCGCTTCGAAAACGGCACGCCCGGCGGCACGGCTAAGGACATAGCCGCCGATGCCAAAACGCAGGACAGGTCCGGCACCAACGCAAAATGGTCGAAAACCGTGCGCCCGCCGCGTCTGGGTGGAGCCGAGCGCGTGGGCGTGTTTGCCACGCGCAGCCCGTTTCGCCCTAATCCCATCGGGCTCACCTGCGTCAAGCTCGATCGCGTCGAGCTCACCGACAATGGTCCCATCATCCATGTGCTGGGGGCCGACCTGCGCGACGGCACGCCCATCTACGACATTAAGCCCTACATTCCGTTTGCGGACTGCCACTCGGATGCAACGGGTGGCTGGATTGAGGATGCTCCGTGGCAAGAGCTCGACATCGAGTTCCCGCAGGCGCTGCAAAACACAGTCCCAAGCGCAAAGCTCCCCGGCTTGATAGAGGTGCTCCGCCAAGATCCGCGCCGCGCGGGCAGCAAGCACGAGCCAACCCGCATTTACCACTTGGCTTACGCCGGGCTCGACATATCTTTTACGGTCGATGAAACCCAGCTAACCGTAGTCGCCGTCAACGACGCGCGAGACTAACCAGTCATTCGTCCGCACCCGTCAAATTAAGCGCCAAACCCCGCGCCAAAACCGCCCACGCTGGTGGACAATAACGCCTATCGAAACAGTCTACTTTGCACGGGAGTCCAGCATGAAATACGACTTCACTTCAATCATCGACCGCCACGGCATGGACTCCATCGCCGTTGACTCCTGGGGCGAGATCCCCGGTATGGCTCCGAACGCACCCGACGAGGGCTTCGACCGCATTCCCATGTGGGTGGCGGATATGAACTTTGCCACGGTGCCCACGGTCCAGGAGCACATCATTCAGCGCGCTCAGCACCCCATGTTTGGCTATTTCAATCCGCGCCCCGAGTATTTCGACCGCATCATCGAATGGCAGGGCCGCCGCAACGGCGTCGAGGGCCTGGCGCCTGAGCATATCGGCTACGAAAACGGCGTGCTGGGCGGCGTCGTGTCGACGTTGCGCGCGTATGTCCAGCCGGGCGATGCGGTGCTGGTCCACAGCCCCACCTACATCGGCTTTACCAAGTCTATCGAAGCCGCGGGCTATCGCATTGTCCACAGCCCGCTTAAACTCGACGACCAGGGCGTGTGGCGCATGGACTTTGAGGACATGGAGTGCAAACTCGCCCAAAACAACATTCATGCCGCGGTGTTCTGCTCGCCGCACAATCCCTGCGGCCGCGTATGGGAGCGCAACGAGATCGAGCGCGCCGTGGACATCTATCGCCAGCACGATTGCGTGGTGATCTCGGACGAGATTTGGTCCGATATCATCCTGCCGGGACACAAGCATATCCCGACGCAGTCGGTGAGCGAGGATGCCCGCATGCGCACGGTTGCCCTCTATGCGCCGAGCAAGACGTTTAACCTGGCGGGTCTGGTCGGCAGCTACCACATCATCTACAACGAGACGCTGCGCGACCGCGTGTGCGCCGTGTCCAACAAGACCCACTACAACGAGATGAACGTCCTCTCTATGCACGCGCTTATCGGTGCCTACCAGCCGCAAGGCTACGAGTGGGTGGACGAGCTTAACCAGGTGCTTGCCGGCAATATCGAGTACTTCTGCGCGTATGCAGAAAAACATTGGAAGGGCGTCGCGTTTTCGCGTCCGCAGGGCACGTACATGGTGTTCCTGGACTGCACCGAGTGGTGCCGCGAGCATGGCCGCGATGTTCAGTGGCTGCTCGACGAGGGGGCGCGCGTGGGCGTGGGGTATCAGGACGGCCGTCCGTTCCACGGGCCCTGTCACATTCGCGTGAATCTGGCGCTGCCGCTTTCGCGCGTAAGGGAAGCGTGCGACCGCCTGGACCGCTACGTTTTTAATGCACGGTAAGTGAGCACTGCATGCGGGGTCTTCTGCCAAGTCGGCTGGAAGGCCCCACATGGTAAAACGTCTGTAACCATTGGGCACTCGTGTGACTTCGTTTGCTATTATTTTTTACCGTTTCAGTCTGTGAATAGGATCGTCTGGAGCTCGATGAAAAGGCCCCGTCGCTCGGTTGCCATTTCGTTGTTTGTTGCGCTTGCAGTGGCGAGTGCCTTTGTCATAGCGATAGCCGGCTGCTCCGGGTCGAATGACGAAGCCTCGACGCCAGCATCAAAAGTCCCGGACGCCTCGCAGGCCAAAGACGACAACCTTAAGACGCTCAACGTCGGCAGTGACCTCTATCCACCGTTTGTGTATACCGACGAGTACGGCGATATTGTTGGCCTGGATGTCGAGATATTGACCGAGGCTTTGGCCCGCATTGGTTATAAGCCAAAATACCAGCTGATCGACTGGGAAAAGAAGAAGGAGCTGCTGGCGAGCGGCGAGCTCGATTGTGTCATGAGCAGCTTTAGCATGACGGGTCGCGAGAACGAGTATCGTTGGGCCGGCCCGTACCTTGCGAGCCGCCAGGTGGTCGCGGTCGATCCCCAGAGCGATATCTACACGCTTGCCGATCTTGAGGATAAGATCGTGGCGGTTCAGTCCACCACCAAGCCCGAGGGCATTTTGCTCAATCGCACAAATGAAAACGTTCCGCAGATCAAGGAACTCTACTGCTTTTCGGACCGTTCATGCCTGAACCCGGCGCTCGTCGAGGGCCTGGTCGACGCCATCGCCGCGCATGAGTCTTTGCTGCTCACCTACGAAAAAGACTATGGCGTAACGTATCGCATTTTGGACGAGCCGCTGCTAGAGGTCGGTTTGGGCACCGCTTTCGATATCAACGATACGAGCGGCGTCGACGTTAAGCTCACTCATGCCTATCAAGAAATGCTTGCCGATGGCACCATGGAACGTCTGGTGTCAAAGTACTTCGATGACCCTTCGCCATTTTTGAATATGGAGGGTCTGTCATGATCGATGCGCCCGACCACGCCGCTCAGGAGCGGGGCAATCGTTCGGCAGGGGCATGGCTCCTTGTCGCTCTGCTGGGGATAGCGCTCTCGGTTGCTGCCGGCATGATGAGCTACGGTTGCATGACGGCCCAAGCCGAGCAGCGCTTTGCCGACGTTGTCGATTACGTGGCGACGCAAAGCCTTTCCTACGATGCATTCAACAGCGCCTATACGACCAAAAACCTGATTCGCGTTATGGAGATTGCCGGAGAGGCTGCCCGCGATATGGAGCGTGACGGTTTGGTGGATAACGCCATGCTGGAGCAATATACCGACCAATTCAACGTGAGCGCACTGATCGTGACGGACGCATCGGGCAATTTGGTGTCCGAGTCCTCGACGGATGGCGTGGGCTACGAGTCGCTCGCTACGTATCTCAAGGAAGTACCCGTGCTGGAGGTGGCGGCCCATCCGCTTAAGTCCTATACCGCCCGCATTACGCTTTCGGATGATTCGGTTGCAGACATTGGTTGCGTGACGCGGCAAGATGGCGAGGGTATCGTTATCGCGGTAAGGCATCAGAGCGCGAAGGCAGTTGCAAGCAATACGCTCAAACTGCAGAGCCTGCTCGGTGGTTATGAGACCATTGACAGCGGCAATATCGTGATTGAAAGCGATGGCAAGGTCGTTGCGACCAATGCCGTTGAACCCACCATATTGGGCGTATTCGATCTGCCTGTGACGGATGCCTTCATTGTCGACGGTATAAAGGATCGGTGCCCGGCTGGTAAGGTCAGATTGGTCAACGCCAATGGCGAGTGGTATTTGGGCACATTTGGAAAAGCGCGCGGGTTCTACGTGTACACCTATGCCTCGGCGCGGCGCTACTTTGAGGTTGTCGCGGCTGTTGCTGCCGGCGTGCTGGTGCTCTACAGCGGTGTTGTAGCCGTTGTTGTGATGGTGCGTCGCCGCGCTGACCGTCGACGTTTGACGGACTTGTTGCAGCAGGAGCGCGACTATGGCGACAAGCTGGCAAAGGCGGCGCGTGAGGCCTCGTCTGCCAACTCGGCAAAGACGGAGTTTTTGCGCCGCATGAGCCACGATCTGCGCACGCCCATCAATGGCATTCGCGGTATGGTCGAGGTCGGCGATGCCAATGCGGACGATCTGCAAAAGCAGACCGAGTGCCGCTCAAAAATCTGGATGGCATCGGGACTGCTGCTTGACCTTGCCAACGAGGCCCTGGATATGAGTCGCCTGGAGAGCGGGCAGGTCGATCTGGAGCTTGTTCCCACAAACTTGGCGACCCTCAACCACGAGGTGCGCGATATTCTGGAGCGCCAGGCCGAGGAGCGTCTGGTGACAATTATCTCCGACCAGCAGACGCTTAATCATCCCTATGCGCGGGTGAGCGTGACGCACCTCAAGCGTTTGTTGCTCAATATTGCCGGCAATGCCGTCAAGTACAACCGCCAGGGCGGCTATGTCCGCCTGGTGTGCCGTGAGGTGGAGCCAGCGGATGGCGTCCCCGTCTATGAATACACGATCGCCGACAACGGTATTGGCATGAGCGAGGAGTTCCAACAGCACCTCTACGAGCCGTTTTGCCGCGAGGAGCAACAGGTGGAAGGTGCCTCATCGGGAACTGGCCTGGGCGCGCCTATCGCAAAACAGTTAGTCGAGCTTATGGGCGGAACCATGAGCTTTACGAGCGTCTTGGGGCAGGGGACGACGTTTACCATCCGCCTGCCGTTCGAGAAATGCAAACGCTCCGAGATTCCTCAGGCAGTTCGCGCGGATGCGGGCGATGGCGATGCACTCCTGGGCTTGCGCGTTTTGCTCGTAGAGGATAACGATCTGAATGCCGAGATCGCGCAGTTTACACTCAGCCGTGCCGGTGCCGTCGTGACGCATGCTAAGGATGGCGAGTCTGCCGTTGAGGCGTTTGCCGCGAGCGCACCGCACGAGTACGACGTGGTGTTGATGGACATCATGATGCCCGGCATCGATGGCCTTGAGGCCACGCGTCGGATTCGAGCACTCGATCGCGAGGATGCCGCGACCACGCCGATTATCGCCGTGAGTGCCAACGCCTTTGCCGACGACCGCAGACTTTCGCGCGAGGCGGGCATGGACGCGCACCTGAGTAAACCCGTGAGCTCGCAGGAGCTCGTCGAGGCGCTTGCGCACATAGCTGCCGACGCTTCATAAGCATATGGCCCGGTTCCAAGGTGGGTTGGAACCGGGCCATATTGCTATTTGTGAGTTTTGCTTTTGAGGCTTACTTTTCTTGAATCTGCTTGCCGCAGAGATGCTCAATCGTAATCTCGTAGAGCTGGACGCCCTTAATGTCCTTGGCGATTTCCTCTTCGACCTCCTCGGCAGAAGGGTAGTACTTAAGGGCGAGCTGGCGGACTTTGTCCTCGATAAACGCGGGGGTGTCATTCGCCAGGCGACAGCGGCCAAAGACCACGGTACTCATAACGTAGGGAGCCCAGTCACCGTCCTTGTACCACTCGTTGCCGTAAACGGTAAAGCAGACCTTGTCATCGCGCTTGAGTGCGTCGACCTTGTGGCCAGCCTTGGCGCCATGGAAATAAATCTTGTCGTGCTCGGCGTCAAAGAAGTAGTTGACGGGAATGGCGTACGGGTAGCCATCGTCGCCGTTGACGGCAAAGACGCCGCGCTTGCAGGTGGCGAGCAGTTCGCGCGCTTCCTCGTCGGTGATGGCGCGTTTCTTTCGACGTAAGGGCCTAAACATCGTTGGCTTCCTTTCTGGTCGTGCGTGGTGGTTGAGCACAAACTATAGCGAAACGGATCCGTTTTTCTTGATGCGGGCGAGTATGTTTTTGAGCTTGTTAAAGTCGAGCGGTTTGGACAGATGGGCGTTCATGCCGGCGTCGTGTGCCGCCTTGGCGTCTTCGGCAAAGGCGTTGGCGGTGAGCGCGATGATGGGGATATCGGCTGCATCGACCTTCTCGCTCAGGCGAATCGCGCGGGTTGCCTCGTAACCGTCCATGTCCGGCATCATAATGTCCATCAGGATCGCATCGAAGCTGCCGGCGGGATGAGACAGGTACAGATCGACGACTTCGTTGCCGTTGACGGCGCGGGTGACCACGACGCCCTCGGATTCTAGCAGCGTCTGGGCAATCTCGGCATTCAATTCGTTGTCTTCGGCGAGCAGCACGTTCATGTCGGCGAGTGAGCAGTCGAGCGCCCTCTCGACCGTATTCGCCCGCGCCCGGGGGTTCTTGTCGATATCGAGCGGAATTTCCACGTAGAACGTGGTGCCCACATGGAGTTCGCTGGTGACTTCGATGGTGCCGCCCATCAGTTCAATAAGCGACTTGACGATTGGCATGCCCATGCCGGTTCCTTGGAACTTGCTGCGCGCATCGTCACCTTCTTGGGCAAACGGCTCATAGATATGCTTTAAAAACTCGGGAGCCATGCCAATGCCGGTATCCGAAACGCTAAAGCAAAAGAGCGCGCGCCCGTTATCGAGTGACTTGGTCTTTGAACTAAAGGTGACGGAGCCGCCGTGCTTGTTGTACTTAATGCTGTTGCCTAACAGGTTGATCATGATCTGTCGGATATGGGTGGGACTGCCGATCATGTATGGCCCCGTGGCGTACGGCAGACTATTGTCCTGCATTGTGATGCCGTTACTGGACGCGCGGAGCTTGCACAGCACCAGCGTATCGTCACAGAGCTCTTTGAGGTTAAAAGGCGCATGCTCCAGTGTTAGCTTGCGGTCTTCGATTTTGCCCATCTCGAGGATGTCGTTGATCAGCGAGAGCAGGTGATTGGCGGCAACGCGCGCCTTGGCACGGCTCTCGCGGGCGACTTGCATATCGCCTTCCTTCAATTCCTCGATCTCGATAAGGCCCAGGATACCGTTGAGCGGCGTACGGATGTCGTGGCTCATGCGCGTGAGGAATGCCGTCTTAGCGGCGTTGGCAGCATCGGCTTTTTTGCGTTCGGTTCGAGCGCGCACGAGCGCCCAGATGAGCAGGACGATGCCGACCGACAACATACCGATGAGGGTAGCTGCAATGGCGGTGCGGTTGCGATAAAGGAATTGAAGCGTGTTGGATTTCTGGGCCGTGTACGACGTGGAGGAGAAATTGCTTGCGGAGAGCGATTCTCCGGCATTGATGATGCCCTTGTTGATGATTCCCAACAGCTCGGGTTTTCCGCGCGAAATCCAGCACGAGAGCTCGCAGGTGTCAGGGAGCTCGACCGTCTCGCAGTCCTCGAGATCATAACGATCGCCGAGGGTTTTTACGCGTGAACTGGGAGCGACGACGCAGCGCGCCGTTCCCCTCCTGAGGGCGTCGAACGCTTCATCGTCGGATCGGTATTCGGTCACGGTCGCTGTGGGGAACAGACTTTCAAGTGCATTTTTGTTGACAAACGATGATTTGGTACAGGCGATGTTCTGAAGATCTTTGTCCAGGTTGCTTCCGCTGTGGATGGCGGTGAGGGATATGGTCCCCAACGATACCGACTGCACAACGCCTGATTGCTCGGCAAACCAGTAATCTCGGTATACCGGCAGCGCGACGTCTATGCTTCCCTTTGACAGGGCCTTTGACATCATCTTGTAGCTATCAAAGGCGACGGTTTCGACCGTAATGCCAAATTTATCGTGCAACGTCGTCGCAAGCGATGCGAGCGAGCCTTCCATTTTGCCGTCTTCGTCTTCGTTGCAGTAGGGGAGTTTGCCCGTAATGTAGCCGAGCGTGATGGTGTTGTTGTTCGCCTTGAGCCAGGCGCGCTCATCGCCGGTGAGCGAGGATGATCCGCTGTTTTGCGCTGAATAGTTCGATTTGACCTCGTCGTTATAGCGGGGGTTGACGCGGTTGATTGCCGCCATTGCGGAGTTGATGTTGTCCATCAGGTCGGGGCGGCTTTTGGGAACGGCAAAGTAGTAGTCGCTCGAACCGACGTAGAACATGGGCGACGCCTCGGGCGACGAAATGGTGTCGTTCATGATGATGGCGTCGACCTCGCCGTTTGCGAGCGCGTCAAAGAGAACGGAGCCTCCGTCATACTCCCTGTATGTGCAGGCGATTCCCTCGTTGGCGAGCCACTGCTGGCCGACGATGGTTTGCATAACACCGGAGTTGTAACCGATGGTGAGACCCTGGAGTGTTTGAGGGTCACCCTTGGCCAGGTCGTCACGGTCGGGCCTGGCGTAGATGTAGTAGCGCTCGGTGCCCTCGGGGTTCGAGGAAAAGAGCAGCTTTTGGGCGCGTTCCTCGGAGTAGGAGATGTTGGGCATGAGGTCGATCTCGCCTGTCTCGAGCATGTCCATAAGCTCGGTGAAGGTGCCGGAGACGTATTCGTACCGCCAGCCGGGCGTGTAGTACGACAGGGTCTGGAGGTACTCGTAACCCCATCCCGAGAGACGCTCGCCGGGGGTGCCGTTCTGGAAGCCCTCGTTGTTGACGAGCCAGCCGACGCGGACCGTCTTGACTGGCTGACTAGAGTCATCGGCAAAAGCCTGGACAGGCGCGATGGAACTCAGTGCGGCAAGCGCGGCAAGCACAATGGCCAGGGCGCGATATATAACTGAACGAAGGACAGTGGCAGCTCTCACATGCAATCCTAACGAATCGAGACATTACCGCATAAGGATACCAGCTCAGTCTGCCCAGTCGGCAGCTGCACCGCTAAACGGTCCCGCCCGGCAGTTGGGGACAGTCCCTTTCTGCCGGCACAAAAGGAACGTCCCTAACTGCCGGTTGTGGGACAATACCGAGCGAACGAGATTGGGTGTCTGGGAAAGGGGTCGCGATGAACAGGTTGAGGACGCTTGCCGATGTGCTGCGACAGGCTGGCTTTGCGCGCATCACGGGCCTGTTTCTAATCTTTTACCTGCTGTGCTCGACTGCCGTCTGGCTGTCCGAGCCCACGTCCCTTACGTTTGGCGACGGTCTCTGGTTTAGCTTTGAGACGGTCTCGACCATCGGCTTTGGTGACATTCCTGCCGAGACACCGGTTGCCCGCGCCATTACCGTCATTCTGAGCGTCATCAGCATCTTCTACATCGCCATGCTCACGGGCGTGGCGGTGAACTACTGCAATACGCTTATCAAGCTGCGCCAAAAGGACACCATGGCGCGCTTTATGGACGATCTTGAGCATTTGGAAGAGCTCGATCGTGACGAGCTCGCCGATCTTTCGCGTCGCGTGCGCGAGTATCGTCGACGCCAGCGCTAAGACGAACGTCGTGCGCCACAACAAGGGGGACCAAATATGAATATCACCGTGTATCTGGGTGCCAGTGCCGGCAATGATCCGGCGTTTCTGCCCGCGGTGCAGGAGCTGGGCAACTGGATTGGCGCCAACGGACACGCGCTCGTATACGGCGGGTCCAAATCGGGGCTGATGGGTGCGCTCGCCGATAGCGTACTCGAGGCGGGTGGACACGTGACGGGTGTTGAGCCGAGCTTTTTTATCGAGGTCGAGTTTCAACACGACGGTATCAACGACCTTATCGTGACGAGCGATATGGCGGAGCGCAAGGCCAAGATGATTGAGCTCGGCGATGCGTTCATCGCATTTCCGGGCGGTACGGGCACGCTCGAGGAGATTGCCGAGGTCATGTCCGCGGTGTCGTTGGGACACCTGAGTGCTCCGTGCATCCTGTATAACCTGGACGGTTACTACAACGACCTCAAGGCGCTGCTCGGGCACATGATTGATAAAGGGCTTTCGAGCCCGAGGCGCCAGCACGGCATCTACTTTGCCGACGATTTGCGCGAGATTGCCTCGATTATCAACGGATAAGTCTTGAGCCTGCCCCACCATGACTCCCAATGGTGCCGTTTGCGGCGCAGATGGTTGGCTCGTTCGAGCAACGCTCGCTCTACAATAAAACGTATCTATGTCGACTTTAACCGCGGGAGGACCCGATGGATGACCTTGCCAAACCCACAAACCGCGCGCTGTTTTTGGTCAGCGTTGCCGTGACCGGTGCACTCGCAGGTGCTGCGGTCTGGCTGTTCTTTTTTGCGATGGAGCACGGTATCGACTATCTATGGACCGAGATTCCGCACGCGCTGGGCGTCGCTTCGCCCGAGCTTGCCAGTGGCCCGTTTGGCTTTTTGCCGTACCCGTTTTTTGTCTGCCTGCTGGGCGGCTTGTTGATCGGTCTGTACGAAAAGATGACAGGCACCAAGACCGATGACCTCAACCAGGTGATGGCTAAGGTTAAGCAAGACGGGCGCTACCCGTACGACAACCTGGGCAAGCTTTCGCTCGCGGCGTTGCTGCCGCTGCTGTTTGGCGGAAGTATTGGACCGGAGGCCGGCCTGACCGGCGTTATCGCGGGTCTGTGCAGCTGGGTCGGCGACCGTATGCGTCGCTTTGGCGCCGAGTTTAGGGAGCTCACGCTGCTGGGCACCCAGGCTGCCCTGACGGCGCTCTTTACCGCGCCCGTCTTTGGCTTTGTGGCGCCGCTTGCCGGTAGTGCCGACGGCCAGGGCGAAGACGCCGACGATGAGTCCACGTCCGGCGAGATCACCATCAAGCTGCCCAAGGCGCAAAAGACCGTGGTCTACGGCATTGCGATTGCCGGCGGCCTGGGCACCTATCTGCTGCTCGGCCAGCTCATGGGCGGCGGCATGGGCATGCCCAGGTTCGAGTCCGCCGAGGTGGGCAACCTGGAGCTTACCTGGCTCATCCCCCTGTCGCTGATCGGAACAATCTGCGGCTGGCTGTACTTTGTCTCTGAGCACGCGAGCGAAGTGCTTGCCCACGCAATAGGGGAGCACCCCATCGCTAAGGCCATGCTGGCCGGTCTGGTACTTGCCGCCTGCGGTACGGCTCTGCCCTACACCATGTTTGCCGGCGAGACGCAGGCCGACGTGCTCATGGAAACCTATCTGACCATTCCCGCCGGCGTGCTTATCGCGACCGGTCTCGTCAAGGCCATGCTGACGCCCGCCCTCATCAACCTTGGTTGGCGCGGCGGCCACTTCTTCCCGGTTATCTTCTCGGGTGTGAGCCTGGGCTATGGCCTTGCTATCCTCACCGGCGCAGATCCGGTCTTTTGCGTTGCCGTCTGCACGGCATCGACGATGGGCGCCGTCATGCGCCAGCCGGTCATGGTCGTGGGCCTGCTGCTCATGTGCTTCCCACTCAAGGGTATCGTCTGCATGACCATCGCGGCCGTCATCGCCGCCGGTATCCCACTGCCCAAACCGCTGCGCAAGTAGTACGGTGGCGTACGCCGGGGATATGCCATTTGTCACGGATTTGCGGGGGGCGATCGCGTCCTTCGTGGATTGAGACTCGCGTGCCTACAGGTCGCGTACTTGATAAACCTTGGTGCTGACGGTGCAGCTGATTGCGCATAGCGCGAGGGCCAGCACGGCAATTCCTGCGCACAGACAGCCCAGAACGGCAGGATCGGGATTCGCTCCGGCAATCGACATGAGCCAGTTGCTGATGGGGTTGGAGGAGCTCAGCGTGGCCATGGTGCCGCAACCAAGCAGGGCAAACAGGCCAACGGATAGGCGCAGCGCCTCCATGTGTCCAAATCGAAAGAACAGCGGCTGCGCCAAAAACACCATCATGAGGGAGATGAGCATTGATGCTGCTGAGGCTATTGCAATCTCAAAGACGATCTGTTCCGTCAACGGGATACCTGCGCTGTTGAAGAGCGGGAAGGAGACGATGCTCAGAAGCGCGGCGGCGCACGCCATGACAGCCGAGAAGACAATGATGCTCAGGTAGCGTGCGCAGATGATGTCTTTACGCGAGAGAGGCAGCGTTGCGCGATAGCGCTCCCAACCGTTTTGATTGTCGAAACCGGCCAGTGAGTTCATGAATATGATGGGTGACATGGCACTGACGGCGCAGGCGCCGGCGCTCATACCGGAATCGCCATCCGACGCGTTGGCGAGCGTCAGCACGACGAAGATGAACAGGCCGACGCCTGCAATGCTCAGGATAAGCGAGCGAGCGATGGCGAGCTCGGACATAAAGGCGCGTTTCATTTTGAAGCCCCTTTCAGCGTGAGGCGCAGATAGTCATCAATGGTTGCCCGATCGCAGGGAATCTCGGGAAAGGCCTCGAGCGTATCGCGACGGTTGGGCACGAGCACGTCCACACTGTAGGCGTGGTGGACGGCACGGGCGCCTTCGACGCAAGCCATAAGCTCGGCGGCCTGTGCTTGGGTACAGTGGGCGATGCCGGCGCGGTCGGTAATGTCCTCGCGCGGCAGGTCAAACACAATCGAACCGTTATCGATGCAGATGACGCGGTCGGCGGCGCGATCGAGGTCGGATGTAATGTGGCTCGAGAGCAGCACGCTGTGCTGGCCGTCGGCGACAAAGGCAAGCAGCTCATCAAGCAGTTCCTCGCGCGCCATGGGATCAAGGCCTGCGGTGGCTTCGTCCAAAACGAGCAGCTTGGCCTGGTGGCTGAGTGCACAGGCAAGCTGCAGTTTCATGCCCATGCCGCGGGAGAGGTCCTTGACCTTTGTCTTGGGATCGAGGCCAAATCGGTCGATGAGGCTAGCGAAGGTGTCGTGGCTCCAGGTGGAGTACGCCGGGCTTACGAGTGCCTCAACTTCGGTCACCTTGAGTGTGGAAGGGAAAGGACACGTGTCCAGCACGAGGCCGACACGAGTGCGCAAACAGCGCTGCGCTTCACCGGGCGCGTCGGCGCCACAGCGCTGCCCAAACAGGTGCACTTCGCCGGCATCGAGCCTTATAAGCCCGAGCGCGGCTCGAATCGTCGTTGTTTTGCCAGCACCGTTGGCACCAACAAAGCCGACGATCTGGCCAGGCTCCACGGCAAGCGTGACGTCGCGCAGCGAAAAGCGGTCGCTTACAGTGCGTGAGATGCCTTTGAGTTCTAGCAAGTTTTGCATGGTATAGCCTTTCTTGCAGATGGCTACTGCATGGTTTCGGGGGCTACAAGGTCGAGCATCTCGTGCAGTTTGTCGCGCGTGACGCCCAGGGTTTCGGCTTGGCTCGCCGCTTGCGCAAGCAGCTCTTCGATATGGCAGAGCTGGTTTTCGCGCAAGAGCTCCTGGTTGCCCTCGGCGACAAAACAGCCCTTGCCCTGCACGGTGCAGATAAACCCGAGCTGTTCCAGGTCGGCGTAGGCGCGCTTGGTGGTGATGACGCTCACGCCTAGGTCGCTCGCGAGTGCACGGATGCTGGGGAGTTTGGCTCCCGCAACGAGCGTGCCCGAAAGGATCTGAGCTTTGACTTGCGAGGATATCTGCTCGTAGATGGGCTTGTCGCTCGAATTGGATAGGATGATGTCCACAGCGGCTCCTTAGCTGTTGGGCTGCACGTGTATATAACCGGTAAGCACAGTATATATACACTATGCACAGTTATGCAAGAGGCAAATGCGGATTGGGCCGGCTGTCCAGGCCCCAACTGATGAATTTGTCCTGATAGGTGCCCTATGGCGGGATTTCGCGGCTACAATAATGCGGTTACAACGACGTAATGCACTCAATGCAAGAAAGGATCCGCATGGCAAGCCTGTCGGATGAAATCTCGTCGCGCCGCACATTCGCGATCATCAGCCACCCGGACGCCGGTAAGACCACGCTTACCGAGAAGCTGCTGCTCTATACCGGCAGCATCCAGACTGCCGGCTCGGTCAAGGGCAAGAGCTCGGCCAAGCATGCCGTCTCGGACTGGATGGACATCGAGAAGGAGCGCGGTATTTCCGTTACCTCCTCGGTGCTGCAGTTCACCTACAACGGCGCCTGCGTCAACATCCTCGATACCCCCGGTCACCAGGACTTCTCGGAGGATACCTACCGTACGCTTATGGCCGCCGACGCCGCAGTCATGGTCATCGACGGCGCCAAGGGCGTCGAGGCCCAGACCAAAAAGCTCTTTAAGGTCTGCACGCTGCGCCACATTCCCATCTTCACCTTAGTGAACAAGCTCGACCACGAGGCTCGCGATCCGTTCGAGCTCATGGAAGAGATCGAGAATGTCCTGGGCATCAACACGTATCCCATGAACTGGCCGATTGGCAGCGGCCGTAACTTCCGCGGCGTGTTCGACCGCCAGACCCGTCGCGTTATCGCCTTTGAGGGCGACGGCCACGCCAACGCCACCAAGAAGGTCGCCGAGGTCGAGGCTGAGCTGGGCGATCCTTCCATGGACGAGCTCATCGGCGAGGAAAACCATAAGAACCTGATGGACGACATCGAGCTGCTCGATGGCGCCGGCGACGAGCTCGACTTGGATGCCGTGGCCTGCGGCAAGCTGAGCCCGGCGTTCTTTGGCTCGGCGCTCACCAACTTTGGCGTGGAGCCCTTCCTCAAGGAGTTCCTGCGTCTGGCCCCGACGCCGCGCGCCTATACCGATACGCTCACCAGCGAACCGGTCGATCCCTGCCGCGACGACTTTAGCGGCTTTGTGTTTAAGATCCAGGCCAACATGGATAAGAACCACCGCGATCGCATCGCCTTTGTGCGCATTTGCTCGGGCAAGTTCGAGCGCGGCATGGACGCCTTCCACGTGCAGGGCAACCGCAAGCTTAAGCTTGCCACGGGCACGTCGATGATGGCCGATGACCGCGCCATCGTGGACGAGGCGTACGCGGGCGATATCGTGGGCCTGTTCGATCCGGGTATCTTTAGCATCGGCGACACTGTGTGCTCCGGCAAGCGCCACGTGCAGTATCCGCAGATCCCGACGTTTGCCCCCGAGATGTTCGCTCGCATTACGCAGGTCGACACGCTCAAGCGCAAGCAGTTCGTCAAGGGCATGGAGGAGCTTGCCCAGGAGGGCGCCATCCAGATCTTCCGCGAGCTGGGTGCCGGCATGGAGAGCGTCATCGTGGGCGTGGTCGGCGTGCTGCAGTTTGAGGTGCTCGAGCGCCGCCTTAAGGCCGAATACCGTGTTGAGGTTCGTCGCCAGCCGCTGCCCTATACGGACATCCGCTGGATCCAGAACGACCCCGATACCATCGATATCCCGGCTCTTTCGCTCACGCGCGACACGCTGCGCGTCGAGGACATGCGCGGCGGTAAGCTGCTGCTGTTCACGAGCCCGTGGAACGTGGATTGGGCAACCGACCACAACCCCGACCTTATCCTGTCGGAGTTTGGCAACGTAGCCTTTTAACGCATCGGCGCGGTGGTCCTGCGGGGCTGCCGCGCCGTTTGCTTGCCTGATGCCGCACGAGCGGCTATCATACCCACCGTCGTCTCAAGACCGGGGCGTCCGAGCAGTTCGGGTCCGATATCCTGCTCGTTAAACCTAAAACCAAAGGAGTACATAATGATCAAGAAGGTCATGGAGGACTACAAGGTCCTGTTGCGGAGCATTCCCGCGGCAACGGTTTCGCTGTTTTTCGTGAGCGTCATCATGATGAACCTGCTGGCCAACAAAGAACTCATCAGCCTACCGTATCTGGCGCTCGACTGTGGCTTTGTGGTGAGCTGGGTTTCGTTTTTGTGCCAGGACATGATTTGCAAGCGCTTTGGCGCCAAGGCATCCATCAAAATCTCTATCCTCGCGCTGCTGGTCAACCTGGCCGTGAGCCTGTGCTTTTGGGCATGCTCGCTCACGCCCGGCATGTGGGGCGCTTACTACGACACGGGTATGATCGAGGTCAATACTGCCCTTAACGCCACCATCGGTGGCACCTGGTACGTGGTGCTTGGCTCGTCGCTTGCCATGCTCGTTTCTGCCGTGGTTAACTCCACGCTCAACCAGTCGCTTGGCCGTATGCTCAAAAAGAATAACTTTGCGAGCTTTGCCTTCCGCTCCTATGTGTCTACGGGCATTGGCCAGTTTATCGACAACTTGGTCTTTGCCATTGTGGTGAGCCACACGTTCTTTGGTTGGACCTGGGTGCAGGTCCTTATGTGCTCGCTGACCGGTGCTGTTGCCGAGCTGCTGTGCGAGGTCTTCTTGAGCCCCGTGGGCTACAAGGTCGTGCGCGGCTGGGAGCGCGAGAATGTGGGCTCCGAGTACCTCGAGCGTCACGCAACCGCCTAAGGAGCAAGTATGCGGGTTTTGATCACGGGCACTTCGGGCGGTATCGGAGCCGCGTGCGTGCAGCGCTTTTTGGATGAGGGCCACGAGGTCGTGGGCTTTGATCTGCTGTCGCCGGCGATCGAACACGAGCGCTACCGCCATCTGATCGTTGATGTCCGCGAGCCGGACTCGTTTCCAAGCGACCTTGAGCCTCAGGTAATCGTGAACGTTGCCGGTACGCAGGATTCGGCCGACGACATCGCCGCCAACCTGTGTGGCACCATCAACGTGACCGAGCGCTACGCCTTTGTGGGGGAGGGGCTCGCCGCCAAGCCTGCGCCGGCTATCAAATCCGTGGTCAATGTGGGGTCGGCGAGCGGACATACGGGATCGGAGTTTCCCGCCTATGCCGCCAGCAAGGGCGGTGTTATCGCCTACACCAAGAACCTTGCAAACCGCCTGGCACCGCAGGCCATCGCCAACAGTGTGGACCCGGGCGGCGTTATAACGCCGCTCAACCGTTGCGTGATGGAAGACGAACACCTGTGGAACCAGATTATGGAGCTCACGCCGCTTAAACGCTGGGCCACCGCCCAAGAGATCGCCGAGTGGATCTACTTTGTGGGCGTGACCAACCGGTTTATGACCGGGCAGAGCCTGTTGATCGATGGCGGCGAGGCCGGCCGCACGCAATTTATTTGGCCCGAATAGGAAACGCGCCCGATGGAAAGCCGTCGGGCGCGTTTTTGATGTATCGATTTTTAGCCGAGGCAAGCCCAGTTGACGGGGGTCGAGCCGTGCTGTTCGAGTAGCCGATTGGCAGCAGAGAAGGGGCGCGACCCCATAAAGGCGGGGAGTTCTGCCGTGGCACGGTTGGCCGAAAGCGGCGAGGGGTGCGTGGATGCCAGGCAGAACTTGCCGGTTGCCTTGCCCGCGCCGGTCGCGGCGAGCTTACCATCGACCATCTGCTGGGCAAAGCGGCCCCATGCCAAAAAGACGACCGGTTGGGGCAGCTGACAGCAGCGTTCGATAATGTAGTCGGTGAGCGTGCTCCAGCCCAGTTTGGCGTGCGAGTTCGCGGCATGCTCGCGCACGGTGAGCGTAGTGTTGAGGAGCAGGACGCCCTGTTGTGCCCATGGCGTTAAATCTCCTGTGGCGGGAATGGGACAACCCAGATCGGCATTGAGTTCCTTGTAGATGTTGCGCAGGCTCGGCGGCAACTTGGTTTGCGTCGCGGGGACCGAGAACGACAGCCCCATGGCCTGGTTGGGTCCGTGATAGGGGTCTTGACCCAAGATGACAACCTTGACCTGGTCGGCCGGCGTGTAGGCGAGGGCATTGAGGATGTCGTCTTGTGCCGGGTAGATAGTCTGCTCGGCACGCAAAAGGGCGATGCGCTCGAGCAGCTGGTTCGTAGTGTCACGTACCGGCTGCGGTGCATCGCCCAACCAAGTTGCTATGTTGCGGTCGCGGGTCGCGGCGTCCATGGGGCTCCTTTACGTCAGATGCTCTGTTGGCATCTATTGTAAAGGCGCACCGGTTGCCTTTATGCCGCGGCTGTATGAAGAGCGGGGTCTACGAGACGTGCTCGGGCGCTCCTGCCATGCGAGCCTGTCCATGTGCGCGGAGGCGCGGAAGCTCGACGGTTGCCACCATGACGCCGGTGAGGATGAGGGCGGCGCCAAAGAAGGCGATGGGGCTCAGGACCTCGCCGACCAGGAAGAACGAGAAGACGGCGGAGCAGACTGGCTCGAGCGAGAAGGCGAAGCCGGTGGTCTCGGCGGGCACGTGGGGCTGCACGAGCGTCTGGGTGATAAAACCGTAGGCAGAGCAGATGAGCGCGAGGGCAACGACGACCACGATCTCGCTGGGCGTACTGGGAAGTGTGAAACCGCCAAAGACGCATGCGGCAATGCCCGAGAACAGGCCGCCAAAGCCCAACTGCCAAACGCCCAGGGACAGCGGGTCGACATCTTCGACAAAGCGCTTGGCTACGATAATGTGGCCGGCATAGATAAAAGCGGAGAGCAGCATGATGAGCGCGCCCGGATTCAGGCTGGTGAAGTCGGTGCCCGAGAGCAGCAACATGCCGCAGGTGACGATGGCGGTGCCGATGAGCACTTTGCGCTCGGGGGCGCGGCGCAGCAGGGCGGCGTTGGCAAACGGCACGATCACGACCGTCAGGCTCTGCAAAAAGCCGGCAGTGGAGGCAGAGGTGAGGCTGGAGCCCAGGCACATGCAGGTGAGCTCGGTTGCCATGATGGCGCCGATGATGGCGGCGCGAACCATAAGGTCGCGGTTGATGCGGAACGCGCGCTTGTGGAAGAGCAGCAGGCAGACCACAAAGGCGATGATGCAGCGTAGCGCGACGATGCTCGTGGCGTTCATGCTGTCCATGCCGATCTTCATGAGAGGGTACGAAAAGCCCCATGCGACGGGAACGGAAAATGAGAGCGCGATTGCTTTTTTGCGATCCATGGGACTCCTTTTGTTACAGAACGGTTTCGTACAAAGGATTCTGCTCCCAGATGTGGATGTAGTAAAGCGAATGTATCTTCAGTATGATTAAGAAATGCTAAAGTAGGCGCGAAAAGCGCTGACAAAACGTTTTACGGCTGCATTGATGTGGAGGCACGATGGCATCGCGGTATCAGATTGTTTGTATGGTGGTCGATCGCGGCAGCCTGAAACGTGCGGCCGACGAGCTGGGCTATACGCAAAGTGCGGTGAGCCAGGCCGTCAAAGCGCTCGAGCGCGAGCTGGGTACCACGCTTATCGAGCGCGGAAAGCAGGGCGTTACGCTTACGCGCGACGGTAAACAATATCTGCCGTACCTGCGCCAGATCGTGACTGCCGAGGCCGAGCTCGAGGGCAAGCGCCAGGAGCTGCTGGGGCTTTCGTCGACCGATATTCGCATTGCGACGTTTACCAACGTGAGTCGAACCGTGTTGCCGCGCGTGATCCGCGACTTTGGGGCCCTGCATCCGGGCGTGCACTTTACCCTCAAGCAGGGCGATTACACGCGCAACGCCCAGTGGGTGCACGATGGCGTGGTTGACTTTTGCTTTACGGCACGCGGGTTTACCGCTGGTCTCGAGAAGCGCGTGGTCTATCACGACGAGTTGGTAGCATTATTGCCGGCCGCGCATCCACTGACGGCAAAGGAAAAGGTGACACTCGCCGACCTGGCGTCCGAGCCGTTTGTGCTGCTGGATGAGGGCGAACAGAGCCTGGTGCTCGATGCATTTGCTGCGCATGGCCTGTCGCCGCATGTGACGAGTGAGGTGACCGACGACTACACCATCATGGCGATGGTGGAGGAGGGCCTAGGCGTGAGCATGCTATATCGCCGTACCGTTGAGGGCATGCGAGCCGATATTCGCGTGCGGCCCATCGTGCACGCCCCCTCGCGCGACGTAGTGGCAGCCTGGCGCAGTTGGGACACCATGCCTATCGCCACGAGGCGCTTTATCGACTACATGAGCTCACATATTGTCAATTAATGACTGGCGTGGCGTTGAGTGCGGTGTTTAGCGTGCTGTCGCTTTGGCTTGGGTGGCGCGATAGGTGCGTGCCGGGTGGCAGAGCAATACCGCTACGACCATAAAGAACGCCGTGGTGCCCAGGCTGATGGGGTAGACCATCATGATGTTCGCAAAGGTGCGGAAGTGCGGGAACACGCAGAACACCCAGTAGAAGCGGATGCCGCAGACGCAGATCATGGTGATGAGGGCGGGCGTGAGCGAGATACCAAAGCCGCGCAGGTAGCCCGACATGTTTTCGTAGAACATGCTAAAGGCGTACGCCGGGAAGATCGAACATACGCGGATATAGCCGATCGAGACGATGTTGGGATCGCTGTTGAACAGCGACAAGATCTCGCGCCCCAGGCCAACAATAACGATAATCGTGGTGAGCGCGACGATACCGCCTTCGACTAGGCAGACCTTGAGCGTCTTGGTGCAACGGTCGATCTGGCGGGCACCGTGGTTTTGTCCCACAAAGGTGGTGCAAGCCTGACTAAAGCTGTTGAGCAGGTTGTAGCACACGTACTCCAGGCTCATGGCGGCGCTCGATGCCGCCATGACCTCGGTGCCCAGGCTGTTGATGGCGGACTGGATGATGATGTTGGCGACGGCAAAGACAGCGCTTTGGATGCCGGCGGGCAGGCCGATCTTAACGATGCGCTTGAGGGCGACGGGGTCGATAGCCAGGTCGCGCGGGGTGACGCGGACGACGGAGTCGGTCTTGAGCAGGCGAATAAAGAGCGTAGCGGCGCTGACGGTGTAGGCGATGGCGGTGGCGATGGCGACGCCCGCGACGCCCCAGTGGAGTACGGGGACAAAGATGAGGTCCAGGCCAATGTTGAGGACGGTGGACACGGCAAGCGCCTGCAGCGGCATGCGGGTGATGCCGACGGAGCGGAAAATCGCGGCCTCAAAGTTGTAGAGCAAAATCGAGGGCATGCTGAGCAAAAAGACACGTAGGTAGAGTGAAGCGAGCGGCATGGTCTCGGCGGGAACGTTGAGCGCGGCGAGCATGGGCTCGGCAAAGACCTCGCCCAGGGCGATGACGACAAAGCCCACGAGCGCCATTAAAATCGAGGTATGGACGGCGCGTTTGACCATGTTCTGATCGTTGCGGCCGATGGCGTTGGCGATGACCACGTTGGAGCCAAGCGACATGCCAATAAACAGGTTGAGCATAAGACTGGTAAGCGGAACATTGGAGCCGACCGCTGCCATGGCGAGGGTTCCCTGGTCGCCCGAGAAGTTACCGATGATGACCGTGGCGATGAGGTTCGACAGCTGCTCCAAGATGCTCGTGGCGGCCACGGGGAAGGCGAACAGGGGGATATTGCGCCACAGCGAGCCGGTGGTCATGTCAATGTGCTTAGATACGGTGTCAGCCATATGCTCTCAATCTCTAATATGCTCTTTCGTGCTTATTTGCGCAGATGATGATACTCCTAATCGACTAGTCATTGGGGACGTTCTTAAACGATTAGTCCTTCAAGAACGTCCTCAATGACTAGGCGGGGAAGGCGTGCGACAATGGTGGGCGTTGTGTTGTTCGCGCTAAGGAGTTGCCATGTTGTTGTGTCCCGTTTGCCATGAGCCGCTGGTGGATGACGAACGCGGTGCTGCATGCGCGGGTGGGCACCGGTTTGACCGTGCGCGCGAGGGCTATCTGTATCTGCTGCGTTCGTCCAAGAGCGGCGACTCCATGGGCGATCCCAAGTCTCAGGCGCGCAGCCGTCGTGACTTTCTGAACCGTGGTTACTATGCGCCGTTGCGCGATGCGATGGTTGAGTTGGTGCGCGAGCGGGTGTCTGGGCGTGCCGCGTCTACGAACGACCCCATGACGCTGCTCGATATTTGCTGTGGCGAGGGCTACTACACCTGTGCCATGGGCGCGGTGCAGGGCGTGGACGCTTACGGGTTTGATTTGGGCAAAGAAATGGTGCGCCTGGCCGCCAAGCGCGGCGATGCGACCTACTTCGTGGCCAACATGAAGGACATCCCCGTGGCCGACGGCGCCTTCGATATGGTGACCGAGCTCTTTGCTCCCTTTAACGAACGTGAGTTTGCCCGCGTACTGGCGCCAGAGGGCTCACTCTATACCGTGGTGCCGGGTGCCCGTCATCTGTTTGGGCTTAAGGAAGTGCTCTACGACACGCCATATCTTAATGACGAGAAGCTGCCGCAGACCACCGAACTCGAGTTGGTCGGAACGCGGCGGGTGTCTGCGAACATTACGCTCCAAACCCAGGCCGACATCGAGGCGGTGTTTCAGATGACGCCGTACTACTACCGCACGCGCCCTGCCGACAAAGAGCGCCTGACAAACCTGGACACGCTCCAAACCGATATCGACTTCATCATCGCCGAGTACCGCCACAGCTAACAACCTGCCAAAAAGGGACAGGTTTATTTTGGCAGGTTTTATCTGGGCAAACGTAAAGGGCCGACCGCGGAGATGCGCGATCGGCCCTTTTTAGTTGCTTGGCTGCAACAGAGGTTATGAGAAGCGGGCGCTTACAGGCGGTCCTTGTTCTCGGCCTTAACGGCGTGTGCCTGCTGAACAAAGAACAGGTCGTACACCACGATGACAAAGGCGCCAAAGTTGATGGCGTCGCCGCCAAACGCGGGAAGCGTGAGCACCGCTTGGGCAAGCGTGGCGACCGCGGCAACAATACCGAGCTTAAACGCGCCGTCCACCTGCGAAGGCTTGTTGGCGCCCTTGATACCGGCGGCGCCTGCGGCAAGGTCGACGAGACCCTTGGCGATAAGCACGACCGCTGCGAGCGTGGCGTACGAACCGTACGTGGAATCGAGACCGCCCGTGGCGATACCGACGCCGGCGGTGACGAGGCTGGCGATGCCCAAAATAAAGTAGATGAGAGCAAGGATTTTGAGAGTCTTGCGAGTGAAGCTCATGGCTGGTCCTTTCGATACGAGTACGCCAACTTGGCGCACCCAATGTACTGCACATATCGTGAAGCACATTGTAGTTCAACGGGGCGATGCATGCGCCTGAAAGCGTCTCTTGCCCGCACGGTCCAACCTTTCAAAAAGGAAAGCTGGGCGTAAGTCAAATCGATGGCAGCGTATGCGCGGCGCTGCGATGATGGGGCCATGGTAAGAACTGGACCGAAGGAGAAGCCATGATGTACGGAGCAGGGCAAGTGCGTGAACCGCGGTCGTTGGGAAGGCGCATGAGTGATTCCGTGATCGCTGCTGTGTGCACGGGATTGATGGCGGTGCTTTGCATTGGGATGCTGTGGGCCATGTCGCATGTGGGACAATAGCGGACGGTTGGGTGCTGGCATAAACGGCGCCCTGCGTATTCGTTTTGCTTGCTAAGGAGTACTCATGGGCGTCGTCGATCCCTTTTCTGTTGCTCGTGCTGCGGGGCTTGAGCTGACCGGGAAGTCCGAGGGCCTCACGCTCACCGACGGCACGATGGAGCTTCGTGCCGATTTCGCCCGCATGCTTCCGCGGCTCAAACAGGGCCGTCTGCAGCAAGAGCTACTGGTGAAGGCTGCGCGCACAAAAGGCATCGAGCAACCATGGGCGATTGATGCCACGGCAGGCTTTGGCGAGGATTCGCTGCTGTTGGCGGCTGCGGGCTTTACCGTCGATCTGTATGAGCAGGATTGCGTGATTGCGGCGCTCCTCAAGGATGCCTTGGATCGCGCGGCAGATGATCCGGCGCTTGCGACTGCCGTGGCGCGCATGCGCTTACATGCAGGCGAGGACAGTATTGTCGGCCTTCGCCATACAGCTGAGCTGATCGGGCAGGGCGAGCTCGCGGCTCCCGACGTGGTGTATCTGGATCCCATGTTTCCCGGGCGCACCAAGAGCGCGGCGGTTAAAAAGAAGTTCCAACTCTTGCACCATCTGGAACAGCCGTGCGCCGATGAGGATTCGCTGGTCGAAGCTGCGCTTGCGGTGCGGCCGCGCAAGGTGGTTATCAAGCGGCCGGTGAAGGGGCCGTTGCTTGCCGGCGTTAAGCCGAGCTATCAGCTTGCGGGCAAGGCCGTCCGCTACGATGTTTTGGTGCCGCCGCGCCCGTAGCTTGCGTGCGATGGCTGGCACTCCGTCAGCGCCGTGCCGATGCGGGGCCTATTTCCAGGGGTGCGACGTAAGATGCCATCCGCCGCAGTATTCGCATTTGTAGCAGGCCAAACCGCGCCGTCCGCGGTTTTCGCAGTCGGCCATAACTGCCTCGGCCTCGGCGCGCGTGTCGTAACGGTTTTTGCGCTCGCACGACTTGTAGCGCCAGGCTTCATCGCGCTCGGCGTCTAGTGCGTCGCGGCGCTCGTCTTCGCGTGCAAACAGGTCGCTCATATCGCCGCCCGTGGCAGCGCCCAAAAACTCGCTTTTGGCTTTTGACCAGGCGGCTCGCTTTTTGCTCCCCATCTGCTTCGCGCCCCTCTCCAAACGTTGGTATCATTGCTCAATCAAAGTGATACCAATAAACGTGAGGTCGCCGCGTGATGATCAGAAAAACCCTCGATACCGACATTCCCGCCGTCATGGCTATCTATGACGCGGCCCGCGCCTTTATGCGTGCGCATGGCAACGTCACGCAGTGGCCCGAGGGCACGCCTTCTGCCGAGCAGCTGGCTGCCGATATCGCCGCCGGTGGCAGCTATGTGTGCGAAGTCGACGGCCGCGTGGTGGCGACGTTTGCCTTTTTACCGGGCCCGGACGAGTGCTATGACGTCATTGAGGATGGTCAATGGCGCAGCGACGCTCCATACGCCGTGCTGCACCGTGTGGCATCCGACGGCACCGTGCACGGTATCACGGCTGCGATGTTTGCCTTTGCCAAAGAACGTGCCGATCACCTGCGCATCGACACGCATCAGGACAACCTGCCCATGCAGGGTGCGAGCCTCAAGGCCGGATTTGAGCGCGCCGGCATCGTGTATGTGTCAGACGGCACGCCGCGTGTTGCGTTTGACTGGCTGCGCGAGGCATAAGAGCGGCGGCGCGCATCAACAATTCGTGCGAACGAAAATGGCCCCGGGTGGGGCTATTTTCGTTCGCTGCACTGTTTTGCAAACCGGCTTTCGCAAGGCGCGAACCTACGAAAATCGCCGCGCGGCAACGCGGGGCGATGAGCTCGGTCGGGGGATAGGGCCCGCTTCGCCCGCCGGCCCGTAAATTGTATCATCCAGTGTGGAGCGTGAACGCCCGTTGCCGCGTGCGATGGGCTTGTAATAAGAGGAGAGCCATGTCGAAGCAAGCGGTCGTTGGAATCTTGGCGCATGTCGATGCCGGCAAGACCACGTTGGCCGAGGCCATGCTGTTCAACGCGGGTCGCATTCGCAAGCGCGGCCGCGTGGACGATGGTGATTCGCATCTGGACACTAATGCAATCGAGCGCGAGCGCGGCATCACGATTTTCTCGTCGCAAGCCGTGCTCGACCATGGCGATACCCACGTCATGCTCGTGGATGCACCGGGGCATGTCGATTTTTCTGCCGAGGCGGAACGCACACTGCGCGCGCTGGACTACGCGATTTTGGTCGTGGGTGCCAACGATGGCGTGCAGGGGCATACCGAAACCCTGTGGCGCCTGCTTGCGCGCTATGACATTCCGACGTTCATCTATATCAACAAAATCGATTTGGAGAATCCCGGCCGCGATGTTTTGCTGGCGCAGCTTGGGCAACGTCTTTCCGAGGGCTGCCTGGATACCAACGAACTGCTGACGGGTGGAGCCGTTCAGGAAGACGCTGCCGCGTTAGACGAAGAAGCGCTCGAGGAGTTTCTTGATGCGGGTGAGCTTTCTGTCGCAACGCTGTCGCGCATGGTTGCCGAGCGCAAGCTCTTTCCCTGCTTTGCTGGCTCGGCGCTCAAGGACCAAGGCGTGGACGAGCTGCTGGATGGCATATGCGCGCTGATGCGCGAGCGAACATGGCCCCAAGAGTTCGCCGCGCGTGTCTACCGCGTGAGTCGTGGAGACCGTGGCGAGCGCTTGGCTTGGGTTAAGGTGACCGGCGGCACGCTGCATGCCAAGCAGATGATTGACGGACGCTCCGGCGCCGAGGCATGGGAGCAAAAGATCGACCAGGTGCGCATCTATAACGGCGAGAAGTATGAGCTTGCCCAAGAAGTTGCTGCTGGCGGTATTTGCGCCGTGACGGGTCTTGCGCACGTTCGCCCGGGGGACGCCCTGGGCGCGGAGCCCGCGGGCGATGCGCCTGTCATTGCGCCGGTCCTCACCTATACGGTGCTTCCGGGCGAACATGATGTCCACGCGGTGTTCAAAGCGCTGACTGAGTTGGCGGACGAAGACCCCATGCTCGGCGTAAGCTGGAACACGCATCTTGAACAAATACATCTGCAGTTGATGGGCGCTGTGCAACTCGAGGTTGTGCAGCGGGTGTTGGCCGATCGCTTTGGCCTTTCGATTGCGTTTGAGCCTGGCGGCATTCTCTATAAGGAGACTATTTCGCAGCCGGTCGAGGGCGTGGGCCACTTTGAGCCACTGCGCCACTATGCCGAGGTGCATCTGCGCCTGGAGCCGTTGCCGGCGGGTTCGGGCGTGCAGTTTGGCACCGTGACCTCGACCGACGAGCTTGATCTTAACTGGCAGCGTTTGGCACTCACCAACGCCATGGAGCGCGATCACCTGGGCGTGCTGACCGGCTCGCCCATCACCGATGTGCGCATTACGCTCACGGGCGGCCGTGCGCATGCCAAACACACCGAGGGCGGCGATTTTCGCCAGGCCACGTATCGCGCGATTCGACAGGGACTCATGCAGGCGCGTGAGGCCGGCGCGGCGGTGCTGTTGGAGCCGTGGTACCACTTTGAGCTCGAGGTGCCGGGGGAGTGCGTGGGCAGGGCGTTGTCAGACGCTACGCGCATGGGTGCCGAGTACGAGCCGCCGACGATGGCGGGCGACCGGGCGAATCTTGTGGGCCGCGTGCCGGCATCTGAGGTGCAAGATTACGCGCTGGAGGTGGCCGCCTACACGAGCGGTCGCGGGCATCTGTACCTGGAGTTCGCCGGCTATGCAGCTTGCCATGATGCCGAGCGCGTCATCGAGACGGCCGCCTATGGGCCCGAGGCCGATCTGCCCAACACGCCCGATTCGGTCTTTTGCTCTCACGGCGCCGGTTACACGGTCAAATGGTACGACGTACCCGCCGCGGCGCACGTAAAGGTCGATCCCGCCACCTTCCGCCCCTGGCGAGCAGCAGGCGCCGAGTTTTTCGGCCACATGTGACAAAGGGACAGCTCCTTTGTCATATGCTATTGGTATAATTCGGTATAAGTTGGTATAACTATTACCAGGGTTTGCCAATCCGAGGAGGCCGACATGAATCCAAATCCCTTTAAGCCCACGGCTGGCAAGCGGCCTCCGATACTCATCGGCCGCGAGTCGGTCATCGAAGATTTCGAGGAAGGGCTCGATAACGGCGCCGGAGCGCCGGGTAGACTCATGCTCATTACGGGAAACCGCGGCTGTGGCAAGACGGTTCTCCTACGGGAACTGCAACGTCTAGCCAATGAGCGCGGATGGGCGGTTGTCTCCGATTCCGCTTCGCTTGGCTTATGCGACCGCTTGGCCGACGCGCTTCGCTCGAATAAACCCGTTGTGACGTCAATGGAGTTCGGTCCGTCGTTTGGCCGGATGTCGGTCGAGGCGGCGCGGGCAAAGGGCGAGACGTTGCGAGGGCTGGTCAACGAGCGCCTCAAGAGGCTCGGTCCAGGCAAGGGCATACTGTTTGCGATTGACGAGGCGCAATCGGCGTCTATCGAGGAACTGGCGGCTCTTGCCGTTCTCTATCAGCAGGTGCTCGGAGACCAGGATGCCACGGGCTTGCCCGATAGCGACCAGCGCGGTCTTGCGCTGGCGTTCGCCGGCTTGCCCAGTATGGTTGACGATCTGCTCGAAGAGCCGAGCGTGACGTTTTTGCGGCGTGCCCAGCAGCGTACGTTGGGGGCGATATCTTTGCCCGAGGTGCGCGATTCGTATATCCAGACGGTCAAAGACGCTGGTCTTTACGTTGACGCGGAGACGGCGGACCTTGCGGCGCGCAAGAGCATGGGGCATCCCTACATGGTTCAGCTGGTGGGATATTACATGTGGCGCTCTGCCGTCCGGCGTGGCTCGCAGGTCATCGAAAGGCGCGATGTCGAGGATGGCCATGCGGATGCCGTCTCCGAGTTCTACGAAGCGGTTGACGCGCCTCTGTATTACGGGCTGCGCAGTCCACAGCGCCTCTTTATCGAGGCCATGGCTGCTGACGAGGGTGAGCCGACGCGCATGGCGGATATCATTGAGCGCTGCGACCGTACTCAGAGTTGGGCGAGTAAATATCGCGCAAGCCTGATTCGCGAGCGCGTCATCGAGGCTGCCGGATACGGCCTCGTCCGGTTTACCGTGCCCATGCTGGGCGCGTACATTCGCGATCGAGTTTTATGGCATGAGTAGGGTGATAAAGGTGACGGAACAGAAGATGAGCCCGCAGGCTATCGAGGTACGCGGCGCGCGCGTTCATAACCTCAAGGACATCGATATCGACATTCCGCTGGGAAAACTCGTGGGCATTGCCGGCGTGTCGGGCTCGGGCAAGAGTTCGCTGGCGCTGGGGGTTCTTTATGCCGAGGGCTCGCGTCGCTATCTGGAGGCGCTCAGCACCTATACCCGCCGTCGTCTGACGCAGGCCGAGCACGCCCAGGTGGACGAGGTGCTGCACGTGCCGGCGGCGCTCGCATTGCATCAGCGCCCCAGCGTGCCGGGCGTGCGTTCCACCTTTGGCACCATGACCGAGCTCAACAATAGCCTGCGTCTACTCTTTAGCCGCTGCGCCCATCACGTGTGCCCGCATTGCGGGGCGCGTGTGGAGCCGAGCCTTAACGTGGCTGCGGGCCTGTCGCTCACGTGCCCCGCATGCGGCCGCGAGTTCTACGCGCCGGGTGCCGAGGACCTTGCCTTTAACAGCGGCGGCGCGTGCTCTACCTGCGGCGGTACCGGTGTCATGCGCGAGGTGGACGAGGCGAGCCTGGTGCCCGACGAGTCAAAGACTATCAACGAAGGCGCGGTGCTTCCCTGGGGTACGCTCATGTGGGATCTGATGAAGCAGGTGGCAGGCGAGATGGGCGTGCGCACCGACGTGCCGTTTAACCAGCTCACGCCTCAAGAGCGCGACATCGTGTTTCATGGTCCGGCGGTTAAGAAGCACATTCTCTACGTCCCCAAAAACGGTGAGGGCGCCACGCCACTCGACTTTACCTACTACAACGCCGTCTATACCGTCGAGAATGCGCTCGCCAAGGTTAAGGACGATAAGGGGCTTAAGCGTGTAGCTCGCTTTTTGTGCGAGAGGCCATGCCGCGACTGTGGTGGCACGCGTCTCTCCGAGGCTGCGCGCCAGCCCCAGGTGCGCGGTATCAATCTGGCGCAAGCGGCGGCCATGACGCTGGGCGGGGCGATTGAGTGGGTGCGCGGGGTGCCCGCATCCTTGCCGCCCGAGATGCGGCCCATGGCGACGGATATCTGCGATTCGTTTTTGAGCGCGGCCCGTCGTCTGGTCGACCTGGGTCTCGATTACCTTTCACTCGATCGCGCCGGTGCCACGCTCTCCACGGGTGAGCGCCAGCGCGTACAGCTTGCTCGCGTGGTGCGCAACCGATCGACGGGCGTGCTTTATGTGCTGGACGAGCCTTCGATCGGCCTGCATCCTGCCAATGTCGACGGCCTGGTGGGCGTGATGCGCGATCTGGTGGATGACGGCAACACCGTGGTTGTTGTCGACCACGATACGCGCGTACTGGCGGAAGCCGACTATCTGGTTGAGATGGGCCCCGTTGCCGGAGCAGGCGGCGGCAATGTAATCGCCGCTGGTACGGTAGACGAGGTTGAGCAATCGCAGGACAGCCGTATCGCGCCGTTTTTGCGCGCCGAGCCCAAGCGCTTGCGTCCGCAGGTGATTGACGACGAAATGTTCGACCAGGGCCATATCCGCATGGCGACCGATGCCATCCATACCGTCAAGTCGCTCGAAGTCGATATCCCGCGTGGCCGTCTCGTCGCGGTGACGGGTGTTTCGGGTTCGGGTAAGACGACGTTGGTACTTGAGACGCTCATCCCGGCACTCAAGGCGCAGGCAGCTGGCGAGCGCCTGCCGGGGCACGTGCGTTGGGTCGATGCCGAGGGCATTGCGCGTGCCAACCTGATTGACGCCACGCCCATCGGCGCCAATGTTCGCTCGACGGTGGCAACCTATGCCGACATCCATGATGAGCTGCGCCGCGCCTTCGCCCGTACGCCCGAGGCCAAGGCAGCCGGCTACAAGGCGGGTGCCTTTAGCTACAACACTGGCGCCTTGCGGTGCCCTACGTGCGACGGCACGGGATCGATATCGCTCGACGTGCAGTTTTTGCCCGATGTCGAGATCGTCTGCCCGGCATGCCGCGGCTCACGTTATGCAGACGCGGCTTCGCATATCCATCGTGAGGGCAAGGACGGGAGCCTGCTTACGTTGCCGCAGCTCATGGATATGAGTGTGGACGAGGCTATCGACGCCACGGTGGGGCTCAAGAAAGTTCAGACGCGTTTGCAGACCTTGCACGATCTGGGCCTGGGTTATCTCACGCTTGGCGAGCCCACACCGGCGCTTTCGGGCGGTGAGGCACAGCGTCTAAAGCTTGCGAGCGAGATGGGCCGCGTGCAGGATGATGCTGTATTCGTGTTCGACGAACCCACGATCGGCCTGCATCCGCTCGATGTTCAGGTGTTGCTGAGTGTGTTCGACGGCCTCGTTGCCAAGGGCGCCACGGTTATCGTGATCGAACACGATCTCGACCTTATCCGTAACGCCGATTACGTAATCGACATGGGCCCAGGCGGTGGCGACGCCGGCGGGCAAATCGTCTGCGCCGGCACGCCGGGCGACATCGCGGCCTGCTCCAAGAGCATTACCGGTCGCTACCTATAGGCAATGTGACAAAGGGACTGCCTCTTTGTCACATTGATTTCTATTTCACGCATTGAGCCGCGAGATAGTCGCGGAAGAATGGCAATTCAAATGCGACGAGCCCTCGTCCTCGTTCTCCGATGATGCCGGCATCTATCATGCGGCGTCGGTAGCGGGAGACCTGCTGCGGCGAACGCTTAAGGCGCTCGATAAGGTCGGCGGTGGTGGACTCTTCTTCGTCATCGAGCATGGCGATGAGGAATCGCTTGTCCTCTGCAGTGAGTTCCCGATAGGTTGCCGCGAGGATTCGGTCGTCCATCTCGTCGCGCGCGATTTTGATTCCCAGGTCAAAGTCGCGTGACGAGATTTCCTTCGAATCGCTTGTGAGATCCCAGGCACGGTAGCCTACGAGTTGCAATAGGAAGGGAAAACCAGAGATCGAGCGAACGGCTCTATCGATTCCCTCGGCATCTGCCAGGCGATCGTTTTCCTGGATTGTGCGAATCAAGGCCTCGCGCACGTCATAGTCGGCAATGCGACCCAGATGATATTGTTGGGCGCGGCGAAGGAACGAGACCGTCTTGTGGTTCAGCAACGTCGAGACATTGTTGGGAAGTCCCGCCATGAGCAGGGCGACGCGTTTCCCATCGGTCACAAAGTGCTGATACGTCGCTGCGAGCTGAATCATCTCGTCGAGTGTCGGGTCCACCTCGTCAACCGTGACGAGCAGACCGGTACCGGCCCCGTTGAGCTGGTCGATGATATCGCTCATGCGATAACGCCAGGTTGAGGCATCGTGAACGCGATTGACCTCGATGCTGCCGAGCGGTGCAATTCCGAGGCCGGTGACTTCGAAGTGGTAGGACGAGTCGATGAGATGGGCTGCGGCGCGTTTCGTCCCGAACTCGATTTCCTCAAGCATTCCCGGGAGCGCGGTCGTCTTTACGGCTATCCAGCCGTGGGATTCCGCCCTTGTCGCGAGCGATGACATGAGAGCGGTTTTACCGGTTCCACGCGCGCCTGAGAAGATCGAGGTCAATTCTGGGCGCCTGCGCTGGCTCAAGAAGGCGCGGTCCAAATCCCGAATAATCTGTTGTCTGCCAGCGAGATGGGCAGGAACCTCACCAAAACTGGGGGTAAACGGGTTCTCGAGATATTTCACACTGCTCTCCTTTCACACCGCCGTTTAACTTCATTTTACTTTAGTTAATTCTGATTAAAAGTGAGGGCCTTTATCTAGAGCATCAATTAGGCGTGTGTGCCATCGACGTGGCGCTCGAATGTGGCAAAAGGATAGTCCCTTTGTCACATTCCCGGAAAGCCTGCCTGGCGTAGGGCCTCGTAGAGGACGATGGCGGCGCTGTTGGAGAGGTTGAGCGCGCTGATGCGGTAGTCGTCGGGGTTAACGAAGTTGCCGCAGATATCCTGCTGCAGGATGGCCTCGTGGCTGTCCTCGGTATGCCCGAGCGATTCCTCGTGAGCTTCCCAAGTCTCGGCGTTATCGAGTGAGTCGCAATCGCGCAGCATGGGGATGCGCTCGCAGCGCTCGGGCGCCGCGGCGAGCAGCTCCTCGGGAATGCCCGAGCTCTCGCTGCCAAAGACCAAGTAGTCACCGTCACGGTAGGTGCTTTGCGCATAGGTCCTGCGCGCCTTTTTGGTCAGCAGATGCAGACGCTCGTCGGTAGGGGAGAGGCCGTTACGCGCAAGGAAATCCTCCCAGCTGGCATAGGTCGTCACGTCCAAGTTTTGCCAGTAGCCCAGTCCGGCGCGACGCACCGTCTTGTCGTCGAGCGAAAACCCCAGCGGCTCCACCAGATGCAGGCGGGCGCCGGTAACCACGCAGGTGCGGCCGATATTGCCCGTATTGGCCGGAATCTCGGGCGCATACAGCGCAATGTTGAACATGAATCTCCTTGGCTCAGAACGAAAAACCACCACGAAGGGCACCTTCGTGGTGGTTTGGCGGTTACGTAAGCGGAAAACCACCCGCTTGGATAAACCTAGGCGCGGTGCCAGTCGGTCAGGCAGGCATCGAGGGAGGCGATGAGCGCATCCTTGTCCATGTGACGGCCGATGATGCACAGGCTCGTCATACGGTCGCCCGTCTCGTCGTCCCAAATCTGCATGATCTCGGGGTTCTCGTCGATGATCTTCTGTTTCTCGCCCTCGGGCGCCGAGTCGACAAACAGGCCGTTCTCCATCAGGCGCATCTGGTGGCCGGCCTGCTCAAACATGTAGCACATGTCCGGATCGCCGGTCTGCCACAGCGGGCCTTTGACGCGAATGACCTCGTCGGGCCACTCCTGCTCAACAAAATCGGTGAACTTCTGCAGGTCAAACGGCTTGCGGCGCGAGTACACAAAGGTCTCGATGTCGTACTCGAGCACCTCGGGGTCGTCGTGCTCTTCGGGATGCTCCATGGCCTCGATCCAGGCGGCGGAGTTGTAGGCGCGCATAAAGTCGAAGCGGTCGGTATCGAGCAGCTCCTCCATGGGGACCTCGCCGTTTTGGGCCTCGACGATCACGGCGTCTTTCTGCAGGCTGCGCACGATGGCCTTGAGCTCGGCGATCTGCTCAGGGCTCACGGTATCGGTCTTGTTGAGGATCAGCGTGGAGCAAAACTCGATCTGCTGGATGAGCAGGCTCTCGATGTCGTCCTCGTCGATATCCTCGGCCAGCAGGTCGCGGCCGCCGTTGAACTCGTCGTACATGCGGGCGCAGTCGACCACGGCCACGATGTTGTCGAGCGCGAGTTTGGGCTCGCCGCCCACCTTGGCCTCGTCGCAGAAGCTCGAGATGGTGTAGGCGATGGGGATAGGCTCGCAAATGCCCGAAGCCTCGATGATGATGTAGTCGAAGTTGCCCGAATCGGCGATGCCCTGCAGCTGGTTAGCAAGGTCGTCCGAAAGCGTGCAGCAGATGCAGCCGTTGGTGAGCGGGATGAGGTCGTCGGTCTCGGAAAGGCCGCCGTCGGCGATAAGGCTGGCGTCGACGTTGATCTCGCCGATATCGTTGACGATCACGGCGGCGCGGATGCCGCCGTCGTTAGCGAGGATGTGGTTGAGCAGCGTGGTCTTGCCGGCACCGAGGTATCCGGTAAGCATGATGATCTTCACGGGTTTGTTGGGCATGTGCCCTCCTTTGTTAGACATGGCTTACAGTTAAATCTTATGCCAAACGCCTGCTCTTATACCCACGCGCCGGCAAATAACACAGGCTACTCCCAGGCTCCCCACACATCGGGGCAATAACCGACGGTGGCCTTTTTGCCGTTGCGCACGATGGGCTCGGCTAGAACCTGCTGATTCTCGAGCAGTTTATCGAAGCGCTGGCTAGGGGTGAGGTGCTGGATGAGCGCGAGCGTCTCCTCGTCCTTAGCCTTGGGGTTGAGCAGCTTGTCGATGCCGCCGACCGCCTGCATCACGCTCGTGAGCTCGCCCTTGCTCATCTCCTTTTCCTTAAGGTCGATAAACTGCACCTTAATGCGGCGCTCCTTAAAATAACGCTGAGCCTTCTTGGTATCGAAAGACTTTTTGGTGCCAAAAATTTGCACGTTCATGTATTTGTTCCGCCGTTCTACCTGATGAAGTTGGTGCGCTCGCGATCGGCTTCGGGGGCTTCGATGCCGGCGGCCTGTCCTGCCTCGATACAATGCAGGAGCCAGGCCATGTTCTTGCCGATGTTGCGCATGGTGGCCAGGCCCTCGGCGTCTTGGGCGGCCTCGCCCGGCATGGCGCCAAACACGTTGTTCCAGTACGTGGAAGCAACCACGGGCATCTGGTTGATGGTGAAGTACTTATTGAGCACGTCGAAGGTGGTCGACGTGCCGCCGCGACGGGCAACGGCGACGGCAGCGCCCGGCTTGTGTGCAAAGGCTTTGCTGCCGGCATAGAAGGCGCGATCGAGGGCCGAAAGGATGCGTCCGCTGGGGTGCGCATAGTAGACGGGCGAGCCAAAGACAAAACCATCTGCCTGCTCGGCGGCAGCGATCAGCTCGTTCACCACGTCATCGTCAAAGGTGCAGCGGCAATCGAGCTTGCCGCACTGACCACAGCCAATGCAGTCGCGAATGGGCTTGGTGCCCAGCTGAAACACCTCGGTATCAATGCCTTCGGCATTGAGTTGCTCGGCGACCTCGGCGAGTGCGCGGGCGGTGTTGCCGTTTGCCTTGGGGCTGCCATTGACCAAAAGAACCTTCATCACAAACTCCCTCTGCTGTCGGTGACTTCTGCAGAGGATTATCGCACGATGGGGGAGGCGGTGTGGGCGCGGTGCTAATCCAGTTTGGTGCCTGGCACCTGCACGGCTTTCCCGAGCAACGCTTTGAGCTCGTTCAAAATGGAAACGGGCTGACGGTCGACGCCGTCCAGATGGAGCGTGGCCACGCGAATGGGTGGCTGATATTCAAATGGGCCAAAGAGCACGGGCGAACCCAGGAACCGCTCGATTTCCTCTGCAATCGCATCGGTTTCTTCGGGATCAAAGTCGTCGAAAAGAGCCACGAACATCGGCCCCGTCGAGCGGAACATACGACCCTTACCGCGCGAGCATTCCACCAGACAGGCGGCACATTCTGCCAAAACGCGGTCGCCCGCATCAAAGCCAAAACGGGCATTGACCTGAGCGATATCGTCGATTTTAATGGCGATCAACCCCGCCTTGCGCGCCACGCGACGCATTTCGCCAATGGCGTTGACCAGGGCGTGAATATCGCCCAAGCCGGTCACGGAATCGGTCGTATCTGCCAAGCTTCGGTTGATGATAATGCCCACATACATGCCGGGCTCGGTATCGGTGCCGTCCAAGCGGTGGCCCGTGCAGTCGCAAAGCACGTATTTTCCGGTGGCATCCATTACGCGATACTGCATGTAGTGGAAGTGCCACGTGCCGTTTATCACCATGTCGAGTTCGGCACGTACGTTGTCGCGGTCCTCGGGATGAACGCGGGCGAGCCACATGTCGAGTGAGTTAAAAGGGTGCTGGGAGGGCAGGTCAAAATCGCGCACGGCGTTAACCGACCATTGCGATTCTCCCGTATCGAGATTGAGGATAAACGGATAGCGCGTCTCGGAGCTCATGGAGATCGCTTGGAACACCCGGTCGTTGCAGGGAAGCTGATCGACGATTGGGCGTTGCGGCGCATCATTGTCTTTCGGTTGCTGCACACGATGCATAAGCTTATAGCGATACATCTTGCGATCGGCATCCATCGTCATCTGGCGACGCGTGTCGCCGGCAAGTGGATCGACGCGCGAGCAGCCAAAGCTAAAACTGCCGATCATGGGCGCCTTGCCGCCTGAGCTCGCCTCGATCAGCCCGGCACGTACCTGCTCCAAGCGCTGCTCGAGTTCAGCCTCGTTTGCGGAGGGCGAGATGAGCACAAACTCGTCTCCACCGATACGGAACAGCATCTCATCGTGCTCCATGGTTTCGGAGAGCGTGCGGCAGATGCTCAGAATATAGCGATTGCCTTCGGCGTGGCCAAACCTATCATTGCAATGTTTTAGATGGTCGATGTCAATATAGGCGCAGGTAAAGGGGTCGCCTTTGCGCCAGAGCTGCTCGACGTGACGGTCGAATCCGTTGCGGTTGCCCAAGTTGGTGAGCGGGTCGATATGGGCGTTGCTCTCAAGCAGCCGGCGCTCTTGTTGCAGGATGGCATGCGTCTTTTGCAGCTGCTCACCAACGGCGCGTAGCCCAGCGGGCAGCGCGGCAACATCGAGTTCGGCGGTCGAGACGCCATTCGCAAGTCGCTGAAGATAGGCAATAATCGATTGCTCGCCCAGGCGATATGACTCGTTCATGATGGATACCCTCCTTGGACGGAACAGCGGTTTGTATCATATCCCCAATTCGGTTTGAATTGGGGATATATGTTGGCTAATGGAGGCAAATCCCCCCGCTCGGCGGTGGCGTTTTGCGCGCGAGCGTATCAGTTGTTATTGCCACCATCGAGCAATGCCTCAAAATCCTTCGCCGGCATGGGACGGTAGTAGAGGAAGCCCTGAGCGTAGCGGGCGCCCATTTGTCGTAGCATGTTTGCCTGCTCATTTGTCTCGACGCCTTCAACCACGACGGGCAGATGGAGCGACTGCGCCATCTCGAGCATCGATGACACGATCTGCGCGCTGCGGCCTTGATCGCGGTCGGTGGGCACAAAGGTGCGGTCGAGCTTGATGACGTCGACGTTGACGTTCTTGAGCATCGCGAGCGTGGACTGGCCGGTGCCAAAATCGTCCATGTAGGTCGAGAAGCCACGGGTGTGCAGATCCGCGGTCAGCTTATCCACGGCCTCGGACTCTCCGGTATAGGCGGTCTCGGTGATCTCGATGTGCATGAGTTCGGGCGGCAGGTTGTACTGGGCGGCGAGCGACCCCATATGCTCGGCGACATCGCAGGCAAGAATGTCTACGCGCGACACATTGAGGGAAATCGGAACCACGCGAAGTCCTCGATTGAGGCGCTCGCGGAGCCACATGGCGACGCCCTGCCAAACATATTTGTCGAGCGTCACTACAAAGCCGCTTTCCTCGAGTGCGGGGATAAACGTTGCGGGCGAAATGAGAGAGCCGTCCTTGTTAATCCAGCGGGTGAGTGCTTCGGCGCCAATAATCTCGCCGGTTTCCATATCGACCTGGGGCTGAAGATAGTACGTGATGCGACCATTTGACAGCGCGTACTGGAATTCGGTCAGCGTGCGGTTGAACACGATTTCGCGCTTGTACTCCTCGGGGCAAAAAATGGCAATGCGCTCCTTAAAGTCGTTTTTTGCGCGCCGATTGGTAAACATGGCCTTTGCCTGCGCATCGATGGTGATCTCCTCATTGGAATCGATGGGGTAAACGCCCATGGACGGCCAAAAACCTACGCCGCCATCATACCTGGCTACTGCCTCGCGAACGCGGTTGTAGATTTGATGGACGGTGATGTGCTTAAAGGGGGTGAGTACGCAAAAGTCATCTTGGCCCCAGTACCCTGCGACGCCCATGTCGGCATTCTCGATGTCCTTGAGGACCGTGCCCACATCGGCAAGCAGGCGGTCGCCTTCGGCCTGTCCATACCATTCGTTAAATAGGCGCATGTGGCCCATGTCGACGGTGGCGAGACACCAAGCACCGTCGCGCCTTGCCTTGATGAAGGCGTTGGCGCGCCGCATAAACTCGCTGGGTCGATAGAGGCCCGTGAGCGAGTCGATACGTTCGGCGATGGCGCTTTTGCGCTCAGCCTCGGGTATGGGGAGGCTGTCGTTGGGAACAAGCCCGCCGGCCGTGCGAAGGCGACGGTCGAGTTCGCCTAAAACGGCGGTCGCCTGATGGGTTAAGTGCTCGTAAAATGCCGGGACGACAAGACAGACGGGAGTAATGGTGTCGCCTGCGATTCGAACAGGGGCGAAAACGGCCTCTTTAAGGTGGCGGGTCAGTTGCTCGAATGCATCGTGGTCCAAATCGTTGCTGAGCACGACAAACTGGACGCTTCGTGAACGGTAGACCCTGCTCCTGCCGCGGGTGATCGACAGCATGCGGCCTGCGTATTCGGCAAGCATGCTGTCGACCGCCTCGGCTCCATAGAGCTCGTTGAGCTTTGTCGTGCCACGAACGCGCACCGCTATAAGGCCCGTCTCGCAACGGTCGCAACGACAGGCGTCGATGGCATTGACCAACATGCGCTGGGTGCCGAGGCCTGTCGCGGCGTCGACGGTTTCGGCAAGTGAGTGGTTGACGAGCTCGCCGACATAGAGCGAGGGGACATTTTCGTCGCCGTCGATGCGAAACCCGCGAGCACGGCAGAGCACGTAGTCGCCTGTGGCGTTGCGCACACGATACTGCATGACGCGACGGTGCTTGGTGCCGTTATAGACCTGGTCTATGTCGTTGATGTAGGCCTCAAGGTCGTCGGGATGGACGCGCGTTTTCCAGTAATCGCGACAGTTGTCTATGTGCTCCGAGGGAAGGCCAAGATCGCGCAAGGCGCCTTGTGACCAAAGGGTGCGATGTTTGTCCAAGTTCTCGATAAAGAAATATCGGCCCTCATTGAGCATCGAAAAGGCGTCAAAAATTCGATCGCTTATTTCGAAGTCGTCGGCGTGAACTTGCGTGATATTGCGTCGATCGAGGTGCATGGCATGACGTAGCTTGTAGTCGTACATGCGATGGTCGGCATCGAGCGTCATGCGATTGGAAGCTTCGCCCAGGGCGGGGTCGGCATGTGACACTCCGTAGCTAAACGAGTGGGGCATCTCGGAATCGTTGTTTTTGAGCAGAACCGTTCGGCAGTGTTTCAGACGTTCGGCGAGGTCGTCCTCGGTTGCAATCGTAGATAGGATGGCAAACTCGTCGCCGCCTATGCGAAACGCCGCTTCGCCCACCTTCATATACAGATTAAGATAGAGACTTACCTGCAAGATATAGCGGTTGCCCTCGTCATGTCCAAAGACGTCGTTGCAGTGCTTGAGATTGTCGATATCGATGAACGCCATGGTAACGGGGGCGTCCTGCTCCCAGAGCTCCTCGAGGGAACGGGCAAAGCCGCCACGGTTGCCAAGCCCGGTAAGCTGGTCGGTAAAGGCGGTCCTGATCAGATCCTCCTGCCGCTCGAGAAGGTCGCGGACGGTCTTTTCGAGCGTTTCGGTGTAATTGCTGACAGTTTCCATGTTCTAAGTGGCTTTCTGAGGTCGGGGCGGATTGCGTCGGGCGAGCTCGTTGTGTACACGCGTCGTTGCTCAGCGTTTTGTGTGTATCCAGGCCCCCGCCTTGCTGCGTTGTTGAGTTAATTTGTCGGCTAATGTTCGCTGTTGATAACAGCTGAGTAGTGTAAACAACAATACACAATTATATATGGGTGCACATGCTGTGGGCGGCTATTATTCGACAGGCGGTAGCGCGACGATGCGATGTTCGATGAAAATGCGACTGAGACGATATATGTTGACGGGTATACTTGTTCCGTTTGAATTTGCGGGGATGGAGATGGTCGCATGGCACAGTCAAATATGACGCGCACGGTGGGGCTTGCGCTCGAGGGAGGCGGCTACCGCGGTATGTATACGGCGGGCGTGCTCGACGTATGGATGGAGCACGGCTTAACTTGCGACCATATGGTGGGTGTCTCGGCGGGCGCGGCGTTTGGCTACAACTTTAAATCGCGCCAGATCGGCCGCGCCATTCGCTACAACAAGGCCTATTGTGCCGACAAGCGCTATGCGAGCGTGACCAGCTGGCTGCGAACCGGCGATATGTTCAATGCGGATTTTGCCTATCACGAGGTGCCCATCGAGCGCGATCCCATCGACCTGGAGACATATTGCGCCTGTCCCATGCGGTTTACGTGCGTGTGTACCGATATCGAGACGGGCAAGGCCGTCTATCACGACCTGCCCTATGGCGATGAGCGCGATATCGAGTGGATCCGGGCGTCATCGGCGATTCCCGTGGCGACGCGTCCCGTTGCTATTGACGGGCATAAGTATCTGGATGGTGGCGTGGCTGATTCTATTCCCAGCGCATGGCTGTTTGCGCAGGGGTATGACCGCAATATCGTGGTACTCACGCAGCCGGCGGGCTTTGTGAAGCAGCCCAACAGCGTGATGCCCATGCTGCGGCGCGTGTTCCGTCACTATCCGGAGTTTGTCGCAGCGCTTGAGCATCGGCATGAGGTCTACAATGCCACGCTCGATGACCTGGCACGTCGCGAGGCTGCCGGCGAGATCTTTGTGGTGCGGCCGAGCGAATCGGTGAAGGTGCCGTCGCTGTGTCGCGAGCCCGATGAACTTGAGCGCATCTACCAGATTGGTCGCCGCGATGCGGAGGCGACCTTGCCGGCGTTGAAAGCGTATCTGGCGGGGTAAGGGTCGCATGCGGAAAGTGCATCCCGGAATGGAGATCCAAACTGGGATGCGCTTTCCATTGCTGAAGATATGAGGTCGCGAATAAGCTGCTCGGCCTATGCCTATGCCTGCTGCCAGGTGTCTACGAGCTCCTTGGCCGCGGCGTAGGGGTCATCGGCGCTGCAGACGGCACTCACCACAAAGAAGCCGTCGACGCCGGTAGCCTTGAGCTGCGGAAGGTCGGCCGTCTTGACGCCGCCGCCCACCACGATGGGCACGGGGCTTGCCGCATGGAGCGCGGCCAGGTCCTCAAAGCTCTTGGTGATGATAGAGCCGTCGGCCGCGCGTCCGCAGTCGCGCTTGGTCTCGGTCTCGTGGAGTGGGCCGATGCCAAGGTAGTCGACCAAACTCATGTCGGCGGTCTTGACGTACTCGAGCATCTCCTCGCAACGGGCCGAAAGGCCCACGATGGCGTCGGGGCCCAGCAACTTGCGACAGACCTCGACGGGAATATCGCTTTGGCCCACGTGCACGCCGTCGACGGCAATACCCTGCTCGCGTGCGGCGAGTACGCAGTCAAGGCGGTCGTCGATTAACAGGGCGACCTGACCGGTCTTGCCAGCCTGTGCGATTGCCTGCGCGGCGTCGCCGGTCAGTGAAATGATCTCGCGGGCACTTGCCACCTTAGAGCGCACCTGGATACAGGTAAAGCCGGCGTCGAGCGCCTGGGCCACCACATCGCCCACGGGGCGTCCGAGGGTGTTTTCGGGGCCGAGTACCAGATAGGCCGAGATATCAAGGTTGTCGCGGATGCTCACTGTGCTTCCTCCTGCTTTTTGATCTGCGCTTCCATGCGCTCGAGTTTGCCGGTCATGGTGTCGGTAAATCCGGGCCGAATATCGGCTTTGAGCACGACTTCGGTGCGGATGCCCTTGCTCGCCAACACAAAGGTTGCGTCGCGCACGACCTGCATGACCTCGTCCCAGTCGCCCTCGATCTCGGTGAACATCGAGGTGGTGCGGTTGGGAAGGCCGCTCTCGCGAATGACGCGCACGACCTCGGCGACCTCGGCGGACAGCTCATCGCCGGTGCCGCACGGGGCGATGGCCACAGCGACGAGCGTGTTCATGCTGGCATTGGTTGCGGGCTCGGACATGGCCTATGCCTCCTCGAGCTCGAGCTGGTTGTTGGCGATGTCCTGGGCGCTCGCGCGGTAGAGCTCGTCGATAAAGGCGACCTTAAAGCTCGCCGGGGCATCGGCGACGGCGGCAGCACGCGTGCCAGCGACGTTGTAGACGGCGGTACCGCAGACTGCCGCCGTAAACGGATCGGCGGCACAGGCGTACACGGCCAGTACGCCGCCTTGCGAGCAACCGCAACCGGTGATCTTGGACATGAGCGGGCTGCCGCCGTGGGACTTGGCCACGGTCGTGCCGTCGGTAATCAGGTCGACTTCGCCCGAGACCACAACGGCGCCGCCGGTGTAGCGGGCGAGCGCCACGGCGGCATCGCGGGCGGCGTCTACCGTGTCGGTGGTATCGACACCGCGTACGCGGCTCAGATCAGCCGCCTCGCCCTCAAGACCCCACAGGCCGGCGAGCGCGATGATCTCGGAGGCGTTGCCGCGCACGATGGCGGGCTTGTACTGCTTGAGTTCGTTTACCAACTGGGTGCGCAGACTACCGATACCCAGGCCCACCGGATCGAGCACCCAGGGCTTGCCGGCGTCGTGTGCCGCCTTGGCCGCGCGGGGAATCGTTTGCTCGTAGATGGGGAAGAGCGTGCCCATATTGAGATAGATGGCGCCGCCGCCGGCAACGAGCGCCTCGCCCTCGTCGGGCAGATAGACCATGGCGGCCGATCCGCCCACGGCGAGCTGTGCGTTGGCGACAAAGTCGATCGTCACCGTGTTGGTGATGGAGCCGGCCATCGGATTGGTGGCGCGAATCTCCTCCACGGCCTTGACCACATCTTGCTTAAGCTGTTCCGAATCAATCACTGCACATGCCTCCTTGGCATAGAAAAGGGGCGCTGTGCATAGACAGCGCCCCTGTAAAGGCGGCATGCTCCCTACGCCAGCATTAACTGACAGGTTCAAAGGATTGGGCCCCATGCCCTCTCAGCCTTGTGGTTTGCACCGCCGGCACTCCCGCATCGAATCTGTTGTTCCCTATACTAGCGCACCGTTACAATGGTTGCGGTGAAAATGACTGGGGGACTCTATGATCAAACTTGTGCTGACCGATATGGACGATACGCTGATTCCAGCCGGGCATGACGGCGCCAGCGACTACGCCATTGAGGGTATTCATGCCATGCAGGTGGCGGGTCTGCACTTTGGGCCGGTTTCGGGTCGTCAGCCGTCCGCGATGGGCTGGATGTTCAAAAACCGTTCCGAGTGTTTTTCGACCGGTGCGTTCTGTAACGGCCAGGTGATGTTTGTCGACGGCGAAGTAGTCGCCTCGCGCGCAATCGACAACGATGCTCTGATGCGTTTGGCCGACTATCTGGAGCAAGAGACCAACGATACATTTCTAAAAGTCTACAGCCTGGGCGATGACTTTTGGGGCAACGATGCCTATTGCGTGACGAGCAATCCCGAGCGTGTGCGTCGCGCTATGGAGTCGGGCGGCAATGCGTGGCTCAAAGGCGAAGAGGCCCCGTGCCGTCCCGTCGTCGATGACGCGCCGGTGTTTAAGGCGAATATCTGGAGTGCCCGTTCGCGTGAGGAGCTCGCGGAGCTACGCGAGCGCGTTGCCGCTGAGGTGCCGGAACTCTCGCTCGTGTTTCCCAACAACCGAGTGCGCCTGTTCGACATCCTTCCGGATGGTTGGGACAAGGGCTGCGCTGCGCTGGAGCTGGCGCGCGCCTTGAGCCTGACGCCCGACGAGGTGGCCGTATTTGGCGATTCCGATAACGATCTGCCCATGATCGATGCCGTTCCCAACTCCGTTGCAGTCGCCAATGCCAACGAGGCCGTCACGGCTGCCGCGCGCTGGCATATCGGCGCCGCGGTGGATGATGCGGTCGCCGGAGTCCTGCATCAGATTGCCGCCTGCGCCGCGACGGGGGAGATGCCGCCGTTTATGCGCCTGCCGGGTACTGCCGACGCGAATCTCACTAACAGCTAAGGAGACAGCCATGAAGCTCCAGCAGCTCAGATATGTCGTCAAAGTTGCCGAATGCGGCAGCATTACCGAGGCCTCGCGCCGGCTCTTTGTGTCGCAGCCTTCGATTACCGCGTCGATTCGCGATCTCGAAAACGAGATGGGTGTGCACATCTTTGAGCGCACCAACAAGGGCGTCATTGTGTCCGAGGAAGGCGAGACCTTCTTGGGCTATGCGCGCCAGGTACTCGACCAGGCCGACCTGCTCGAGGGCAAGTACAAGGGCGCATCCGAGCAGGTGCCGCACTTTAGTGTGAGCTGCCAGCATTATTCCTTTGCCGTCAACGCGTTTGTCGACGTGATCCGCGAGTTCGATGCCGCGCGCTACGACTTTACCCTGCGCGAGGAGCAGACTCACGAGATTATCGAGGATGTCGCGCACATGAAAAGCGAGCTGGGCATCCTATATCTGTCCGAGCACAACCGCGAGGTCATCGAGCGCATGCTGGTGGCCAACGAGCTCGTGTTCGAAGGACTCTTCTGCGCCACGCCGCATGTCTTCGTCTGCGCCGACCATCCGCTGGCGGACCGCTCCAGCGTGACGCTCGAGGATCTGGAAGACTACCCGTTCCTGTCCTACGAGCAGGGCAGCTACAACTCGTTTTACTATTCCGAGGAGTTGACCTCGACGTTCGAGCGTCGCAAAAATATCCGCGTGCGCGACCGTGCGACGTTGTTCAATTTGGCCATGGGCCTCAACGGCTACACGGTATGCTCGGGCGTGATCAGCCACGAGCTCAACGGCCCCGGCATTATCTCGATTCCGCTCGACGTGGACGAGTACATGGAGATTGGCATCATCACGCGCAAGAACACGACGCTTACGCGCTACGGTCGGGCCTATATCGACGCGATTCGTCAGCATATCTAGGCTGCTGTGCTCCGCACGGTTCAAGTCTCTTTATGACAGTCCAGACTGATATAGGAAACATCTATATCAAACTGTTATAAACGTATATTTTACGATGGTCATATGAGCGCTCATACTCTGTCCCAGTAAAGCAACCAATGCAAAGGGAGATATCTATGAGCACTTCGATTCAACCGAACGCGCCGTTTCGCGCCGATATCGTCGGCAGCTTTCTTCGTCCGCAGGCTGTAAAGGACGCCCGTGCCGCCTATGTCGCGGGTAAACTCGACGCTTCCGGCCTTAAGGCCGTCGAGGACGATGCCATTCGCGATTTGGTGGCCAAGCAGAAGGCCGCCGGCCTGCAGGTGATCACCGATGGCGAGTTCCGCCGCAGCTACTGGCACCTCGATTTTATGTGGGGCCTCAACGGCATTGTGCGCCGCACCTCACGCACGGGTTATATGTTCCATGATGAGGAGACGACGGCCGACACCGCCGTGGTTACTGGTCCCATTAGCGGCGAGAACCACCCGTTCGTCGAGCATTTTAAGTTCGTCAAGGCGCTTGAGGGGGAGGGCCAGGTCGCACGCCAGACCATTCCGGCGCCGATCCAGACGTTCTCTGAGGTCACGCTCGATCGCTGCGACGGCCAGCAGGAGAGCCTGCGCGCTGTCTATAAGACCGATGAGGAACTTGCCGACGCCATTGCGGCCGCTTATCGCACGGTGATCGCCGACCTGTACGCAGCAGGCTGCCGCAACATCCAATTTGATGACTGCACCTGGGGCATCTATTGCGATACCGACTTTGTGTCCAAGACCGGCATGAGCCCGGTTGACCTGCAAAAGGTGAGCGAGCTGGGCGTGGCGCTCAACAATGCCGCCATCGCGGGCAAGCCCGACGAGCTGGTTATCAACACGCACGTGTGCCGCGGCAACTATCACTCCACGTATGCCTTCGAGGGTGGTTACGATCCCATTGCGCCGTACCTGTTCGCACATGAGAACGTCGACGCGTTCTACCTTGAGTTCGATACGCCACGCGCCGGTGGCTTTGAGCCGCTCAAGTACGTTGCTCCCGGCAAGAAGGTCGTGCTGGGCCTGGTGACCACCAAGGCGGCTGAGCTTGAGGACGAGGACGTTATCGTCGAACGTATCCACGAGGCCGCAAAGTATGTGCCGCTCGAGAACCTGTACCTGTCGCCCCAGTGCGGCTTTGCCAGCTGCGAGATTGGCAACAAGCTGACCGAGGACGAACAGTGGGCAAAGATCGCGCTGGTCAAGCGCATTGCCGAGCGCGTTTGGAAGTAACGCTACCGCTTGCAGGTGACGGCGCGCGCGAGACATGACGTATCACGTACAATGGTCCGGATCGTATCGTTCGGGCAGGTTATCCGATATGCCTGATCGCCCTTCCATCATGAAAGGACTTCCATGTCCCAATCCTCGACGCCCGCCGTATCTGAACTCGAGGAGACTGTCGAATAGTAGTTGTGTTCAGCTAAATCAAAAAATGGCGCCCGTGCGTACGCGTGGACGCCATTTTTAATGCGTCAGTATCCAGTGGATGCCGCGCGCCATGCGCAGGTCAGTTTGGGCAAAATGATTGCCGGGGTTGAGCTCCAGCGTTGTTGGGATGTCGCGCTCGATAAACAGCTCTTCCATCGCGCGCGTATCGTCGAGTACGTGCCGCATCATGCGGTTGGGCGTCTTGGTTTCCTTTTTACCGAGCGACAGATAGGCGGCGTCGGGCGTAGCCGTCATCGTGCGCTCGCGCGCGTAGTCGATAAAGCCGGGGAACCACAGCGACCCCGATGCGCTCGCCACGCGCTCAAAGACATCTGTTTGCCAAAGTGCCCACAGTGCAAAAAGACCCGCCAACGAGTAGCCTGCAACGCCGCGCCAGGCGGGCGGTTGCGGGAGCGATGATTCGGCCTGGGGGATTATCTGCTTCAACAGCTCGTCAAGAAAACCAGCAGCCTGTCCGCCAAAGGGCTCGGCATCTCGTATAGTTCCGTCGCATTCCCAGGGGCTCAGCTCGCGATTCCAATCGAGCCCTCCAATGGCGACAAGGGTGAACGGCGGGCAGTCGAGCTCTCGGCAGCGCTCGTAGACTTCACCACCGTCGCCCATAACCACGGGGAGGTAGATGACGGGCGCGCCTTCCACACACTCTGAATAAACGGTTATCTGCTTATGATGCGCTTCCAAGGCAGGCTTCTCTCGGTGTTGTGATATTGACAGCCTCAATTGTCGCACGCTGGCACGGGGGCAGACGCTAAAAGAAAGGCGCGGAGCCGTTCGATGCGACTCCGCGCCTTGTTGTTTTGTTTTAGCAGACTATGCCGTTACGCCACGAAGAAGTAGACGAGGAAGGCGAGGGCTGCGATCCACATGAGCGGCTTGATCTTGGAGGCCTCGCCCTTAAAGAGCGCGACGACCACGTAGGCGATGAAGCCCAGGCCGATGCCGGCAGAGATGGAGTAGGTGAAGGGCACGCCGGCGACAATCATGAACGCCGGGAAACCCTGCGACACGTCGGACCAGTCGATCTCGGAGGCCTCGCTCATCATGAGATAGCCGACGTAGACCAGAGCACCGCAGGTGGCGGCGCTGGAAACGATGGTGACGATGGGGGAGAAGAACGCAGCGAGAATGAACAGCACGCCGGTGGTGACGGAGGTGAGGCCCGTGCGGCCACCGTCGGCGGCGCCGGAAGTGGACTCGACGAAGGTGGTGATGGAGGAGACACCCATGAAACCGCCCACAGCAGCGGCGGCGGAGTCGACGATCAGGATCTCCTTGATATTCTCGACGTTGCCGTCGTCGGTGAGGAACTCGCCCTGCTTGGCCACGGCCATCGCGGTGCCCATGGTATCGAAGAAGTCACTCATGAGCAGCGAGAACGAGATGACGAGGAGCGCGGGGTCGGTAAGGACCTTGACGATGGCAGGCACGCCGCCGGCGTCGGCGATGGGGCCACCGATGCTCGAGAAGTCGAGCGGGGCGATGATACCGGTCGGAGCCTGGGTCACACCTAGGGGGATACCGGCGATGACGGCGACGACGATGCCGATGAGCAGCGAGCCCGGCACGTTGCGGGAAGCTAGGGCAACCGTCACGACGATGGAGATGATGCCGACGATAAAGGTGGGGGAGGTGATGTCGCCCAGGCCGACGAGCGTACCGGCGCCAGCGGTGATAATGCCGGCATCGCACAGGCCAATCATGGCGATGAACAGGCCCAGACCCACCGAGATGGCGTGACGCAGGACAACCGGGATGGCGTCCATGATGGCCTCGCGCAGGCCACAAAGCACGAGCAGCAAGATGACGATACCCTCGAGGAAGATGACGCTCATGGCCACGTGCCAGTCACCGCCGCAGACGGTGGTGGTGATTCCGGCGATCATCGCGTTGACGCCTAAGCCCGACGCGCAGGCGAGCGGGCGGTTGGCGAAGATGCCCATGCAGATGGTCATGATGCCGGCGCCCAGGCAGGTGGCGCAGGCGAGCGCTCCCGCATCGATGCCAGCGCCCGAGAGCACCGCGGGGTTGACGGCGATGATGTAGGCCATCGCCAGGAATGTTGTCAGTCCAGCGCGGAGTTCGGTCCCGATTGTGGACTTGCGCTCACTGACGTGAAAAAGTTCGTCCATGCATACCCTTTCCTTGTTCGGCCCCGAGTTTAGGCCGATTGACACGAACTCAACTACTATAGCCCCTTTACGACGCTGTTGTTCCTCGCATGTTGATGTTCGGCGCTTTGTAGCAGACGGACGGTATTTTTCGCATGAAAATGTGTGGGTACCGTATACTTAAGCGGTTACAACGACCCCTATGGAGGAACGTATGATTAAAGAGCTTTGCCACGACGAGGCTATCCTGTCCCAGCGTTGCGAGGTTGCGACCGTCGAGGACGAGTCGGTTGCTCAGGACCTGATCGATACCATCAAGTCGCTCGACGATGCCGGCTGCCTTGCCGCTAACCAGATTGGCGTTACCAAGAAGGTTTGCGTCTACCTGGACGATGCCGGCGAGCCTCACGTACTCTACAACCCCCGTCTGGTGTTTGGCCTGGGCGCCAGCAAGATGGAGGAGAGCTGCCTGACGCACGAGGAGGTCACCAAGTCCACGCGCTATATCAAGTGCAAGGTCGCCTTTGATCAGATCGTCGACGGCAAGATGAAGGAGTGCCGCCGCGACTACGCGGGCTTTGAGGCACAGATGATCCAGCATATGATCGACCACTGTCTTGGAAAGTTGGTCTAAGGGGACCAAAGCACCGCACTTCGTCTCTTTTGGCCCGGGCATGACATTGTTGTCATGTCCGGGCTTTTGTGTTTAGCGCCTTTTTGTTTGGAGACAATGAAATTAGCAAGAACGTAAAGCTAGGAGGCGCTATGTGTACGAGTATTCGATTTACCGATAATTCTGGCCACATGTATCTGGGCCGCAATCTCGACTGGAGCTTTGACTACGGCCAACAGGTTCGCGTGATGCCGCGCGGATTTCACATTCCGTATTCGTTTATCGATGACGCGACAGCGGCGCACGCGGTGATCGGTATGTGCATCGATTACAAGAACTACCCTATGTTCTTCGACTGCGGCAACGATGCGGGCCTTGCCGTGGCGGGTCTCAATTTCCCGGGTTATGCCGAGTATGCCGAGGGCCCTGTCGACGGCAAGAACAATATTGCGGCCTATGAGTTTCCCCTGTGGGTGGCAGCGACGTTCTCGACGGTTGATGAGGTCGAGGCCGCGCTGCGCGACACGGTGATTGTCGCCAAATCTGCCGGAGAAGGGCTGGGCGTGTCGCTGCTCCATTGGATTATCGGCGACAGCCAGCGCAGCATCGTGGTCGAGATGATGGCTGACGGCCTGCATGTATACGACGATCCGGTCGACACCCTTGCCAACCAGCCCACCTTCCCGTGGCACATGGAAAACCTGCGCACCTATATCACCGCCACAAGCGATTTTCCGCAGACGGCGACATGGCGTGGCGCCGAGCTCAAGCCCTATGGAGCCGGTGCCGGCATGCGCGGCATTCCGGGCGATTGCTATTCGCCGAGCCGTTTTGTAAAGGCGGCGTACCTCAATGCCAATTACCCGCAAAAGGAGAGCGAGACCGAAAATGTCGTTCGCATGTTCCGCTCGCTCGAGGGTGTGGTGATGATCGAGGGAGCGTCCAGGATGGGCGATGGCAAGTTCGAGAAGACTATCTACACCGGATGCTTTAGCGCGCGCACGGGCAATTATTACTACGCGATGTATGGGGATCCGTCGATTCGCTACGTGAGCCTGATGGATGCCGAGGGCGCGAGCCCCGATAGGCTCGTGGTTCCCGAGCCGCGCCGTTCGTAGCCGCTAGCTTTACTGCAATACAAGACGGCCTTGCACCTCTCGCGAGGTGCAAGGCCGCTGTCGTTGATTTGTGACGTCGCTAGAAGTTGGCGTCGTTGAGTTGTTCGTTCTCGAGGCCGTCGAGCTGTTGCTGTTCGGGCGTATCGGCGACGCTCTCGAGCAACTCGGTGGGATCGACGTTCATGTCCTTACCGGCTTCGTTGCCGTTGACCAAGTCGTCCGAGAAGATGTCGACTTCCATTTCCTCGGCCTCTTCGATCTGAACCTCGAGCGGCACCTGGGTGCGCACGAGCTTAACGGCCGGGCGCATGCGGGCAAACAGCGGCACGTACTCGATGATGATGGCCGAGTTCTCAAGACCGTACCAGCGTGCCGGGCTTCCGCAGGCGCGGCGGACGGCGTACTTGATTGCCATCACGCGGTGGTCATTGCGGTTGATGTCCGTTTCGGGGGCAAGCATCTTGCGCAGCATACAAAAGCGGAAGTCACCCACGTTGCCGCGTGTCTCGTAGATGGAGTAGGTGTGATGTTGCGGCGGCAGCTCGCCCGATGCCATCAAGTCGCCGACGATCTGACGCAGGTAGGCATTAACGCGCTGGTTGACCTTAAAGCCCAGGTCCAGGCGCACGCGGAATAAAAAGTCCGTGCCAAAGGTCTCGACGGAATACTCGTGCGTATAGGGCTCGTCGGTGACATGCACGTTAATGAACCAATATGCCTTGGCGCGCTTGGGATGCTTATCCAGGATGGAATAGAGCACGTCGCGGTCGAGCGTGAGCGGATCGGGGCTGTTGGTGAGAAATACCAGATTGTCAGCGAGCACGGGATAGGTCTCGTCATTGCGCAGGCGATTGAGCTGGTCGATGTACTTGGAGACGGGCAGCAGGATCGTCTGCGTGCGCTCGATGGCGGTGCCACGGCGCCACACGTACATAAGGCCAAACAGCAGTGCGGCCAGGAAGATCATCACATAGCCGCCGTCAAAGAACATGGTGAGGCACGAGGCAAAGAAGCACAGCTCAATGGCACCGAAGAGCAGGGCGAAGACGCAGGCGCCCAGCTTGTGCTTGAGAATGCCAGCGATATAGCTCGTCAAAAGCGTCGTGGTCATGAGCATGGTCACGGTAATGGCGAGGCCGTAGGCGCTCTCCATGCGCTCGGAGTTTTGGAACAGCAGCACGATGAAGATGCAGCCGACCCACATGATGTTATTGACGAGCGGAATATAGAGCTGGCCCTTGGTGTCGCTGGGGTAGTGGATGCGCAGGTGCGGCATAAGGTTGAGGCGCGTTGCCTCGGATACCAGCGAGAACGAGCCGGTGATGAGCGCCTGCGAGGCAATGATGGCCGCCACGGCCGAAAGCACGATGGCAAAGGGGCGCAGGGGCTCGGGGAGCATCATATAGAACGGGTTGACGATATCCATCGCGAGCAACTGGGGATTGGAATTGTTGGCGAGCAGCCAAGCGCCCTGACCCAGGTAGTTAAGGATAAGCGCCGCCTTAACAAACGGCCAGGATGCGTAGATGTTGGCCTTGCCCACGTGGCCCATGTCTGAATAGAGCGCCTCGGCGCCGGTCGTCGACAGGAAGACGAAGCCGAGCACCATGATGCCCGAGTGGTTGATGGGCGAGAACAGGAACATGACGCCGCGGATGGGGTTGAGCGCGCGCAAGATGGACAGGTTGCCGAGCATGTTGAATAGACCGGCGCCTGCCAGGAACAGGAACCACAGCGTCATGAGCGGACCGAACAGCTTGCCGATTGACGAGGTGCCAGCGCGCTGCATGGCAAACAGGCCGCAGATAATGATGATGGTAATAATGATGACGTTAGTTTGCCCGTCACCCAACAGCGCGTGGCCCCACTCGATGGTGCGCAGACCCTCGATGGCCGTGGTAACCGTGACGGCGGGGGTGAGGATGCCGTCGGCGAGCAGCGCCGCACCGCCGATCATGGCGGGGAGAATCAGCCACGGTGCCACCTTGCGTACCAGGCTAAACAGGGCGAAGATGCCGCCTTCGTTGTGGTTGTCGGCCTTCATGGCGATTACCACGTACTTGACCGTGGTCACGAGCGTCATGGTCCAGATGACGAGCGAAAGCGCGCCCAGGATCATGTCCTCGCTGACGGTACCGATGCCGCCGTTGTTGGCGACGATTGATTTCATGGTGTACATGGGGCTCGTGCCGATGTCGCCATAGACGACGCCGAGCGTTACGAGCAGCATGCCAGCGGAGAGGGGGATGGCTCCGTGCCCGCCTTGACCACGCTGGTCTTGGGGGCTTGCCTCCAGTTTGTTGTGTGCCACGTGGACTCCCTTAGACATCCGGTTATCTGTCTAGGACAGATAATCTTTATGCCGTCTTTATACATACAAGAGCAGTTTGGCACATCAGGTTATTTTAGACAATAATCCCCAGCTGGGGATTATTTATGTACGTAGGTAGCATTTCAAAACAGGGGCTTTTAAGCACGTGCTGTCTGGGCTATGCCAGCCTTGGCGCTTGCGCGTTTGCCGGCGAGTTCGCAAAAAATCGCGCCGCCGATGATAAGCGCGGCACCCATCAGGCGGACCGGTGTTATGGCTTCACCTAAAAGGATGGCGGAAAACACGACGGCCGAAAGCGGCTCGAGGTAGCCGACGACCGCGACGGTCTGGACGGGCAGCTTGGCGACGGCACTAAAATAAAGCAGGCAACCGATGCCGGTGTTGACGACGCCGAGCATGACGACGGCGCGCCAATCAATACTGGCGGCGACGCCGGCGGACAGGAATGAGGGAGCGCCCTGCGTGATGAGCGTGAGGACCAGCGCGGTCACAAAGGCGGCGCTCACCTGGAGCGTGGAGTTCTCGAGGCCTTCGATGTGTGGCGCACCCTTGCTAGCGATGACCATCAGCGCATAGCAAAATGCCGAGGCGATACCGCAGACGATACCCGCAATGGGCATATTGCCGCCTAGACCTTGTGCTGCAACGAGAAAAGCACCGCAGGCGACGGCGATAAACCCGGCGATTTTGCCGCCGGTCAGTTTTTCGCCAAAGATGAGTGGGGAGAGCGCCATGACAATGATGGGGCCGCAGTAGTACAGCAGCGAGGATACGCCGACGCCGATCGTCTTGTAGGCGCGGAACAGAAAAATCCAGCTGGCGCCCAGCGCGGCTCCCGAGAGGAGGAGGGCTGCGGCTTCGCGGGGGCGAGATGGCGCCTGCAACTTATGGCTTTGGGTGATGGCGAGGATGGTGACAAGCGAGAGCGCGCCCAAAAACGTGCGTAGTAGCACGATATCGGAGCTCGGCAGCGCGATGGCAGCGGCGATGATGCCGTTGGAGCCAAACAATAGCAATGCTGCTAAGTACGTAAACAGTCCGTTGTCCATGCGCTTCCGTCCCCTCTATATTCGAGCATATTCACTATGGGTGAACTGGCAGTAGAAGAAAAGCGAATATAATGCATGGTTAACATGACAAAAATTCATGTAAAGGTGGAGGCGTGTCGTGGAAACGAATATTCAAAAGATGCAGGTGCTGCTGGAGACGGTGCGCGCCGGAAGCTTTACGCGTGCTGCCGAGCGCCTGAGCTATTCGCAGTCGGGCGTGAGCCGTATGGTGGCCGATCTTGAGGCCGACTGGGGTTTTAAGGTGCTCGACCGCAGTCGCGAGGGCGTGGCTCTTTCTGCCGACGGGAGGCAGGTCATGCCGGCTGTCGAGGCGCTCTGCGAGGAATTCACTCGCTTGCAGCGACGGGTGGATGAGATGCGCGGGCTCATGCGCGGCAAAATCTGCATCGGTACGTTTTCGAGCGTGGCGACCCACGTGCTGCCGCCGGTGATTGCGCGCTTTCGTGCCGATCATCCGGACGTCGATTATGAGTTGCTGATGGGTGATTACTCAGAGATTGAACAATGGGTGGCTGAGGGTCGTTGTGACCTGGGCTTTATCCCGCGCGAGCCACGCGGCGCCGGCATGGCGTCGCGACCGTTGGTGCAAGACGAGCTGATGGCCGTGGTGCCAGCGGACTCCTCGCTTGCCACCGCGGAGGTCGTTTCCCTTGCCGATTTGGCCAACGAGCAGTTTATCCTGCTGGAACGCGGTAGCGACGACGAGATTACGCCGCTGTTTCGCCGCGCGGGCCTAGCGGTGCGCTCTAAGCTGTCGACCTGGGATGACTATGCGATTATGGCCATGGTCGAGGACGGACTGGGCGTGAGCATTCTTCCCGCGCTCATCTTGCGCCGCTGTCAGTTCGATGTTGCCGTGCGACCGCTCGAGGGACATCCCCATCGGCAGATCAACGCCATATATCGAACGGCCGATGTTTCGCTTGCTGCCGCCCGTTTCCTCGAATACCTCTAAACGCGTGCGTGTCATTGTCCGCTTTGGGCAAATCTCAGAGTCCGGTGCATTTTCTTATGAAATTGAACTTGCGAATGAGGTACCGCGTTATACTGCTGCCTAAATTGAACCTTGGTTCAATTCGTGTTCTATAAATTGAACTTTGCCAGCAAGGAGGTTCTAGTGGCCCAAGAGACGTTTAGCGATCGCCTGCGACAGACTATGTCCGATCGCGACGTTCGCCAGTCGGACGTAATCCGCGCATCGGAGATGCTCGGCAAAAAACTCGGCAAGAGTCAGATGAGCCAATATGTGAGCGGCAAGACGATCCCGCGGCGCGATGTGGCCGAGCTGCTCGCCCGTATTTTGGAGGTCGATGTTACCTGGCTGCTTGCCGGCGACGCCGATCAAGGCGAGGCATCATCACCCCGCAACGATTCCAAGCCCGAACCCCATCCCTCAGCTCAAATTGCAAGGAGCGCTACCATGCGTACTTTTTCTAAATCCACCAAACTCGACAACGTCCTGTATGACGTGCGCGGTCCCGTCGTCGACGAGGCCGCCCGTATGGAGGACGAGGGCGAGCGCATCCTCAAGCTCAATATCGGCAACCCGGCGCCCTTCGGTTTCCGCACGCCCGATGAGGTCATCAAGGACATGCGCCAGCAGCTGCCCGACTGCGAAGGCTATTCCAATTCGCGCGGCCTGTTCTCCGCGCGCAAGGCGATCATGCAGTATTCGCAGATCAAAGGCCTGCCCAACGTTCAGATGGAGCATATCTACACGGGCAACGGCGTGTCCGAGCTCATTCAGCTTTCGATGAACGCGCTGCTCGACAACGGCGACGAGATTCTGATCCCCAGCCCCGACTATCCGCTCTGGACGGCGTGCGCAACCCTTGCCGGCGGTCATCCCGTACATTATCTGTGCGATGAGCAGGCGGATTGGTATCCCGACCTGGAGGATATGGAGTCCAAGATCACGAGCGCGACCAAAGCCCTCGTCATCATCAACCCCAACAACCCCACGGGTTCTGTCTATCCGCGCGAGGTGCTCGAGGGCATCGTCGAGATTGCACGCAGGCATCAGCTGATGATCTTTGCCGATGAGATCTACGACCGCCTGTGCATGGACGGCTACGAGCACGTCTCGATTGCCTCGCTCGCCCCCGATCTGCCCTGTGTCACCTTTAGCGGCCTTTCCAAGTCGCACATGATCGCGGGCTATCGCATTGGCTGGATGGTGCTTTCGGGCAACCAGCGCTGCATGAGCGACTTCATCATGGGCATCAACATGCTCTCTAACATGCGTCTGTGTTCCAACGTGCCGGCTCAGTCGATCGTTCAGACGGCACTCGGTGGCCATCAGTCCGTTAACGACTACATCCGTCCCGGCGGCCGTGTCTACGAGCAGCGCAACTTTGTGTATGAGGCGCTCAACAAGATTGACGGCATCTCGGTGGTTAAGCCGCGTGCAGCGTTCTACATCTTCCCCAAGATGGATGTGAAGAAGTTCAACATCACCGATGACGAGCAATTCGCCCTTGACCTGCTGCACGAGAAGAAGATCCTGATTACGCGCGGCGGCGGCTTCAACTGGGCTGAGCCCGACCACTTCCGCATCGTGTACCTGCCGCGCATGGAAGTACTCAAAGAGTCCCTCGAAGACCTCGCCGATTTCTTTGACCATTACCGCCAGGCGTAACGGCAAAGGTAGCCTGTAATGAAACGGTCGGCCCGCAACGGATGCGGGCCGACCGTTTTCTGTCTAAGCCCGTGCTGTTAGCGCTTGTCTCGTTGAGCGGGCGAGGTTCGCGCGTGAGCGGCTAGTTCTATTCCAAAATGGAATACAATGGGCTTAAGCTGGAATTGATGTCCGGGTACCTGCTTTTCTAGAATGTTTTCAACAAGATGAAAGGCGGTTCCAACCAATGATTATCGATGCAAATTCCTACTGGTTCGACGAGCGCATCTTTCATGACGAGACGCTCTGCGAACAGTTTTTGGCCGAGGTACCCCGCGCCTATGACACCGAAGGCTATCTGACCATGAATTCCGCCGGCAAACGACAGATCGTGATCGAGATGCCCGCCGGTTCTCCGGGTCTTAACTACATTGAGGGCGACTACACCCTCGAGAAGCGCTTGGCCGATATGGATGAGGCGGGGGTCGACAAGGCGATCCTCAAGCTCCCCGGCTGTCACGAGTGGATGTCGCTCGAGATGTGCCGGCGTTTCAACGACGGTATGGCTGCTGACGCGAAGGCGTCAAGTGGCCGTCTGATTCCGCTTGTCGCTGTGCCGCCCTTTGGCACCAAAGCGAATTTGGAGGAGCTCGACCGCAGGCTCGACGATGGTTTTGCGGGTGTGCAGCTCTGCGCTCACTACGGCAAGCGCTATCTCGACGACCAGGTCTTCTCGAGCTTTTTCGAGCACCTGAACGAACGCCATGTCACCGTTTACGTGCACCATGTTCCCGTGCCGGTCGAGAACGAGTCGCTTCTCGCGTACGACAACCTTCGCCGCTCTTATGGCCGCTGCGTCGACCAAACTACGGCGATCGGCCGAGAGATCTTTGGTGATTTCTTTGAGCGCTACCCCAATATCAAGATGGTCCACTCCATGCTCGGCGGCGCATACTTTGCGTTCAAGGAGATGCTGCTGCCTCATGGCCCCAAGCGCCCTGATGCTTCTGGCCGTTTTCAGGTCGATACCGAGACCGTTTCCAGGCACCTCGAGAACAACATCTATTTCGACATGTCCCATGCTCAGCCTTGGGGCAAGACACTCCTCGCCTGTGCGGTTGACGTGCTGGGTGCAGACCATATTGTTTTTGGCACGAGCTATCCCGTTAAACGCGAGTGGCTCACCGAGGGTGTCGCCTGCGTTCGCGCTGCAAATCTGAGCGATACAGACAGCGACCTTGTGCTTGGCGGTACAGCGCAGCAACTGTACGGTGTCGAGTGAGCGGCAATCAGAGGGGAGTATCTGCCATGGACGAAGGAGAGATGAGGGCTGGGGCCGCTCGTGTGGCCATCGATCTTGGGGACGTGTTGCCGTTCGACGGTTTCGACGAACTCCGTCATGAGGTCTTCGCCCGTGCCCTTATCATCGAGGGAACGGGGCGACGCGCCTGCGTCCTTTCGCTTGAGGTCACCTCGATCGCTCCGGCTCTACTCGCCGATCTGCGTGAGATTGTTGAGGATGCCGCCAATTGCAGCGGTGCTTATTCTTGGGTGGTTCCTACCCACACGTTTTCCATGCCTCACGTCCGCACTCCCGGGCATCTTGCCGACGATGCTACCCGCAATCGCAACGAGCGCTATCGCGCAGCACTCGTCGCTGCCGCCCGCACGGCTGTCGAGCGCGCTGTTGCGGGCATTCGCTCCGTCACTCTCGCCACTGTGGAGGGCGAATGCCCCGTGAACGTTAATCGCGACATCGAGACGCCTGCCGGCTGGTGGTTGGGCTCGAATCCCAGGGGGTTTGCCGACCACACGATGCCCGTACTCGCCATAAGGGATGCCGGGGGCGAGTATGTTGCCGTGCTCGCGACGGCGGACGTTCAGTCCTCCGTGCTCGACGGGTCGCGCGACTCCGAGGGGAGGCGCATGGCGAGCGGAGACCTCTTTGGTTTTGCCGCCATGTCACTCGAGCGCGAGCTGGGCGGCGTTGCCCTGTTGCTGCCAGGCGCCGCGGGCGACCAAAGTCCGGCGGAGCGCGCCATGAACGTCATGTTCGATGCGGCCGGCGTTAAGCAGACGGTCGATGCCCATGAGGACGGATACCGCATGTTGCACCAGCAGGGGCAGGCCTTGGGCGATGCTTTAATCGAGACCGCTCGCATGGCGCGTGAGGATGACGCTACCGGCATCGATGCCCGCACGGTCGACGTTCTCCTGCCCGCTCAGACACGCGCCGATTTTCACTCTTTGGCTCCGCACCGAACGTATGAGTTTCATGCCGCTGGCGAGCAGCGCACGAGGGTCTATCTGCTCCGGCTGGGAAACGTCGAGCTTGTCGGCGTACAACCCGAGGTCTCGAGTGCATTCGGCGCCACTGTGCGCGCCGCTCGGTCCGGCTCTGTGTTCTTTGCCACGCTCGTCAACGGCGGACAGAAGTACCTACCGGCTCCCGACGCGTACGAAAAGATCACCTATGAGGCCATGAACTCCGGTTTTGCCGCCGGATCCCATGAGCGCCTCGTCGAAATCATCATTGCCGCCTTGAATGCGGCGTGACACAGAAGGAGAACGTGCATGAACATTGGACACGCGCGCCGCAAAATCACCCCACAGGGCGACATCTACCTGATTGGCTACCGCAATCTTCCCAACCGTCTTGAACCTGCGACGGGCGTCCATGACGACGTCTTCGCCAACGCCATTCTCTTCCAGCAAGGCGAACGTGAAGTGTTTCTCTTTAATGCCGATGTCCTCGAGTTCGAGGAAAGCATGGCCGAGGAAGTCAAGACAATGCTCGCCGAGCGCTACGGCATTGACCGTGATTGCGTCCTGCTCTCGGCGACGCACGACCATACTTCAATCGTCGCTTACCACCGCAGCTGGTGGACGGGAAAATTCGACGAGAACTACTACCGCTGGTTCCTCGATACCATTTGCCAATGCTTTGAGGAGTGCCGCGCCAACGCACAGCCCGCGATTTGTCGCTTGGGCAAGCGGGTCATCACCGGTTTCTACGACAACCGCATCATCCCAGGTGAACTCGCCGACAATGAGGTCATTGTCGTATCGTTCTTCGATACCGAAGGCAAGCCATTTGCGGGCTTTGTGAACTGGGCGGTGCATTCCGCTTGCGTCGGACCCGACTGCACGGAGCTCACGAGCGAACTCGCCGGTCTCACCGGCAAAAAGCTCGCTCAGAGTCTTGGTTACTATCCGGCCATGGTCGTCGGTGCTGCTGGCGACTGTAGCGACCGCAATTTTCGCCAGGGACGCGGCATTCCCGAGGTCGAGCGCGTTTCGACCGGTCTTGCCGAGGCGATTTCCCAGATCAAGCTCGATCGCGAGGTCGTTCTCGACCGCATCGAGCCTCAGACGTTCTATCACACCGTTGCCCATGACGACTTTTCGGTCACGCTTAAGTGTGCCGTCATCAGTTTGGGCGGCCTGCATCTCTTTGTGTTCCCGAGTGAGCTCGGCAGCGACTTGGGTATTCGCATGAAGCGCGAATGCCCGGTCGAGGGAATAGTTTGCGGTTACACCAACGGCTATTTCGAGTATTTCCTTCCGGCACGCGAGTACGGCCTCTCCTTTGAGACCGAGCGTACTCAGATTCCCCAGGGCGAACCGGAACGTCTGTGTGACAAGTTCTGCCAGACGACGAGACTTCTCGGCGCAGCAGATTCGCGTTTGTAGACCTGATTGCGTGACATGGGCCAATGAGGCTCGCCGCCATGTGATCGGCATCTTCCATCTTCTCTGCCGTTTCGCATCCCGGGCGTACGTGCGTCCGCGGATTTCAAAGGGGGAAGCGGGTTCCTTGCCCTCCCACGTCGACTACGGAGGCATGAAATCGATGCTATACCCCGCTCAGAAAAAGGAGAATTCCATGAAATACCAGAAGCTTTGCGATGAAATCATCACAAAGGTCGGTGGTCGAGACAATGTGTTAGACGTGAGCCACTGCATTACGCGTCTCCGCTTCCACCTCAAGGATGAATCGCTCGCCCAGACTAATGAGCTTAAGGCGACGAAGGGCGTCGTTGACGTCATCCAGGCCGGCGGACAGTATCAGGTCGTGATTGGTGCCACTGTCGAGGCCGTCTACAACGACCTTGTTCAGATTGGCGGGTTCGACTCCAAACCCGCACTCGATATCGATGAAGGCGACGACGTCAAAAAGGGCGATCCATTCTCGCGTCTGCTGGCCATCATCTCCGAGATTCTGCAACCGGTTCTTGGCGTGCTTATGGCCGGTGGCTTTATCAAGTCGATGCTCGCGCTCTGCACGGTTGCCGGTTGGCTTGCCAAGGACAGCAATACGTATGTGACGCTCTCGGCAATCGGAGATTCGGTCTTCTATTACTTTCCGCTAATCATTGGCTGGACGTCGGCCAAGAAGTTCGGACTTAAGCCCGTTATGGGAATGGCGCTCGGCGGTATCCTCGTCTACCCGACGCTCGTTGGCCTTATGGGCGGAGATCCGCTCTACACGCTCGGCGCCGGCACGGTCTTCGAGTCCAATGTCTACGGTGATATTTTTGGCATCCCGCTGATCATGCAGAATTACTCATCGACGATTCTGCCTGCGATCTTTATCGTCTGGATTGCCTCCAAGGTACACAAGGCCCTTTCTAACGCGCTGCCCGCGCTTGTGAGCTCGTTCTTCTCCAACATCCTGACGCTCCTCATTTGCGGCATCCTTGGCCTGCTTGTGGTCGGTCCGGTCATGACGGTCCTCTCCAATATCGTTGCCCAGATCATTCTGATGCTCATCAACTTCCAACCCGCCATCGCCGGCTTCGTCATCGGCACGTTCTGGAGCCTGCTCGTCATGTTCGGCCTGCACTGGGGTATCATCCCGCTGTGGTTTCTCGATGTCGCAACCTACGGCTATGACCTCATTAACCCGCTCGTGTATGCAGGCGGTTGTGCCATCGCCGGCGCTGTGCTTGGCATGATCATCCGAACCAAGGACTCCGAGGAAAATGCTGCCGTCAACATTCCCGCCCTTGTCTCTTCGATTTTCGGTGTCAACGAGCCTGCGCTTTACGCCATCTTGCTGCCGCGTAAGCGCCTTATGTGGGCAACCTTTATTTCCGCTGGTGTAGGCGGCGCCATTGCCGGCCTCATGGGTGCCAAGCTCTATGCCTTCGGCGCCTCCGGCCCGCTCGGTTTCCCGAGCTTTATTAACCCTGCCGGCATCGACACGGGCTTTATCGGCCTTGTCATCTCCGGTGTGGTCGCTTTCGTTCTGGCTCTTGTCGCCGCTATGGTGATCGGTACCAAGAAGGACGAGGGCGGTAAGGCACTCAACATCTCGGTGGACTAGTCTTTCTGCGCACTTTAACTAAATATGTCTCGGACGGCGACGTGCCGCCCGAGGCATATTTGTATTATGTGCCGTTGTCAGCGTGTTTGCGGACACAGGTCTGCGGTTGTGGAGCAGCGGGGATTATGACGGTCGTGCCGCGGTGGAAGATGTACGGTCGCCCTGCAGGAGCTGACGGTAGGGGAGGAAGCCGATGAACGAGACGACCGCCTGCGAGTGCGCGGCGTTCCGCTTGAGGTAGAGCCTGACCTCGGAGGTCGTCGCGGGCTCAAGCGGCACCAGGGCTACCTTTCCGCTGGCAAGCGATTCCGCCGGCTTGCGCATGAGGAATGAGACGCCGGCGCCGCGCGCGACAAGGGAGATGATGTTCTCGGCTCGTTTGCCGGTGAACGTAACACGTGGGCCAAATTCAGCTTCGCGACAAAGGGAAAGGACGAGCTCGCTTACGAACGAGCCTTGGGGAAGCATGAGGAAATTCTCGTCGATAAGGTCGTCTATCTCAACGGCGTCACGTTCGGCGAGCGGATGGTCGAGCGGAAGGACGGCCACGAGCCGGTCGGTCGTAAAGGGAATCTTTTTGAACTCCGGCTCGATGGCGCCGCCGTCACGGATGAAGGCCAGGTCAATGTCCTCGTGCAGGAGCATGCGCTTGAGTGTGTCGCCCTCGCCCTCGATGAGCTCAACAGAATATGAGGGGTTCGCCTGCTGAAAATCGATGACGGCGTCCGTGATCCCATAAGGGGCCATAATGGGGATAGAACCTACGGTGAGGTGCTCGAGCGGCTCACCTGCGCCTATTTGAATGGCGGCAAGATAGCGGTGCTGAAGCGTCGCAATTTTTTGCGCATAGGGGAGGAGCGCTTCACCTTGCGCGGTGAGTGTTACGTGGCGCTTGCTTCGATCGATGAGCTTGCAGCCGAGTTCGTGCTCCATTGCCATGATGTGCTTGGAGAGGGTTGATTGCGACATGAAAAGCAGTTCCGCCGCATCAAGAAACGTGCGTGACTGCGCTAAGATGGCGAATTCGCCAAAGCGGCTGATATCCATAGGGAGGCCTCCGGTACCCTCATTTTGGCAGGTGGCCTAAACCACGACGCCATTGCAGTGGTCGATTTCGTGCTGGATGATCTCGGCGGTGTAGCCCGAGAAGTTTTTGATGCGGTGAACGAAGTTCTCGTCCAAATACTCAACCTTAATGCGGCGATAGCGGGTACAGGGACGCTCGCCGATCAGCGAGAGGCATCCTTCGCTCGTCTGATAGGCATTGACCTGCTCAAGAATTTGAGGGTTGTACATCAGGAGTGTCCTGTTGCCGTCCTTTACGCAGATGATGCGTTTGCGCACGCCGATCATGTTGGCGGCGAGGCCCACGCACTCGCGCTCATGCTCGTGGAGTGTATCTAGGAGATCCTGCCCGGTCGCGGCGTCTTCGAGGCCGGCGTCTTCGGAGGGCAGGCGTAAAAAGAACTCGGACTTCATGATGGGTTTAATCATGGCGGGCTCCTCATGTCTTATGCTTTCGTGGACTTTTAATAATAGCGCGGAAGGAAAGCCATGCGTCCGCGTTACAATCTTTCGATGTTGGACCATGTTGCCAGATTCGTCGTGTACGGCGTCTGGCGTAAGTCTAGGGCTCATTTTTCGCCCTGGACCGTTCCTCTGGGGCGATGCGACTGTCGTTCCAAGAGGAAGGAAATGCATGGGGAGCAAATCTCAGCAACAAGTTCAAGTAACGCCATCGGCCTCTGCGGCGATTCTCGTCGTAATGTATATTGCAGCCTTTGTTGCCGCGTTTAACGAGAACATCATTAACGTGGCGTTGCACGACATTATGGCAGCCTTTTCGGTGAGTGCCACCACGGCACAGTGGCTCGTTTCGGGCTACATGATCGTGACGTCGATCTTTACGGCCATCATGGCCTTTCTGTCCGGCCGTTTCTCGACGCGCAAGCTGCTGTTTTTCGCATGCGGATGCATGGTCGCCGGCGAAGTCCTGTGCCTGTTCGCTCCGTCGTTTAGCGTTTTGCTGCCAAGCCGTATTTTGCAGGCTGCGGGATCGGGCATCTTGTTCCCGCTCATGATGAACGTGGTGCTGTCTTGCGCCCCGCGCGAGAAGCTCGGCCTGTATCTGAGCCTGGGCGGTGCCTGCATCACGCTGGGACCGGCGTTTGGACCCGTGATCAGCGGTCTTATGTGCACGTTGTTTGGCTGGAGGGCGGTGTTCGTAGTGCCGCTAGTGGGCGGCATTGTGGTCGCTGCGGCGGGCGTAAAGCATGTTCAGAATGTCGGGGAGCGCTCGAACACCACGCTTGATATTCTGTCGGTTGTTTTACTCGCCGCCGGCATTACGGCATTTGTGTATTCCGCAGGCGAGTTCTCGACCAATCTGATTGCCGGCATCGTGACGCTCTTCGCCGCTGTTGTGCTGCTCGGCCTGTTTGCGGCCCGCCAGCTCAAGCTCGAGCATCCGGTGCTTAACGTGCGTCCCATGGCGAGCGTTCGTTTTTGGCCTGCGTGTTTGCTTGTGGTGGTGTCGATGATGACGACGTTCTCGATGAGTGTTTTGTTGCCGCTCTATTTTGAGGGCGCATACGGCATGACCGCACTTGTTGCGGGCCTGCTCATTTTGCCGGCAATTGCCTGCAACGCCGTGACCTCGATTGTGGGCGGACGCGTGATGGACGCCCGTGGCGCATGGCCGCTGCTGCCGGTCGGCTTTGCCCTGATTGCCGTGGGGCAGACTGCAATCTCGATGACGGCGGCAAGCATGAACATCGGCGTTGTCGTGGCACTGACCGTTGTAGTGTATGCCGGAGTCGGTTTGGTGCTGAGCCCCTCGCAGACGGCCGGCTTGGAGACGCTGCCTGCCGCTGAGCATCCCCACGGAACGGCATTGCTCAACACGTGGAACATGATTGCCGCATCGTTTGGCCCGTCCCTGTTTATCGGCCTGCTCTCGAGTTCCGCGGCGACTGCCGGTGCGGCTGGCGTTGCGACCGACGTTGCCCAGACGATTGGATTTGCAGCTGCCGTGCGCGTGGCGGCTGTGATTGCCGTGGTCGGGTTTGTGGCGTCGCTGGTGTACGCTCGTCGCGAGTCGCACATGTCGCATTAATGTGTGCACATAGATTCTGCAGCTAGATTAGATGACGACACCATAAACTAATGGACGTTTTGCCGAGAGGCATGAATGTTTAAAGCGCAAAGAGTGCGCGACGGGCCCCGCGAATGGGGCGATGATGCCCGAGAGGGCCAAGAAGGAGTCTCATGTCCGAGAACGAAGAGATCATGAACGAGACCGAGAACGAGACCATGGCTGCCGAGGTCGAGGCAGTCGAGACCGTGGAGACCGAAGCTGCCGAGGTTGAGGCTGCTGACGAGGTTTCCGCCGAGGAGGAGGCCGAGGTTGTCGAGGCCGCCGTTGATTACGATGACGAAGAGCTGATGGACAAGATGCAGAAGGCCGCCCGCCTGCTGCGTAGCCGTCGCTTTGCTATTTCCAAGGAGGAGGAGGCCAAGGCCGAGCGTATGGCGAACATCGAGCGCGCCATCAAGCTTCTTGACCTCAAGCCCAAGATGGAGCAGAAGGAAATGTCCGACCTGCTGGGCATGCGCCTCCGTGAGCTCGATGGCCTGATGGCCGAGGCCGAGGCTGCCGATCTGGTCGGCCGCATCGACGACGCCGAGGGCGATATGCGCAAGATCGTCGTCTTCGCCGCCGAGGATGCCGCTGAGGGCCTGGTCGAGCTTGCCAACAAGAAGGAGAAGCTCCTGCCCGAGCTTTCTTACGAGGAGGCCACCGAGCTGATGGCCGCTCTCGATAAGGTTATCGCTGCGCTCGTCGCCATGGGCCTGGACGAGGACCGCGGTCCTCGCGGCGGTCGTGACGACCGTGGTGGCCGTGGAGGCGACCGTGGCGGTCGCGGCGGCTTTGGCGATCGTGGTGGCCGTGGTGGCGACCGTGGCGGTCGCGGTGGCGATCGTGGCGGCCGTGGCGGCTTTGGTGACCGTGGTGGCGACCGTGGCGGTCGCGGCGGCTTTGGCGGCAACCGTGGTGGCTATGGCGATCGCGGTGGCAACCGTGGCGGCTTCGGCGGCAACCGTGGTAACGACCGTGGCGGTCGCGGTGGCGATCGTGGCGGCCGCAACGGTGGCGGCTTCCGCGGCAACCGCTTCTAGTTGGGTTACGCGGTTTTACCAAACCGCGTAACTAGTTGACGCTGCAAACCCGCCAGAGCGACAACTTGTCATTCAAAGAGGACGGCATGACCAGAAGGTCTATGCCGTCCTCTTTTCATGCCAATTTGTTCGCTCTGGTAGGCGCTCGCTGTCGGTGCCAAAACATCGGCATTGCCATGATCCAGACCTGCTAAAAGATAGTCGTTGGGGACGTTCTTGTTTGACTAGTCGTTTAAGAACGTCCATTACAGTCGAAATTGTCAGCCTGGGACCATCTCGGGCTACGATT
>OLSC01000099.1_pt1 | contig 112617 bp, 134 predicted proteins | sample 1672881 | NCBI WGS metagenome assembly OLSC01 (sample SAMEA3136733, study PRJEB25190) | human gut metagenome | biome: human gut; feature: human-associated habitat; material: faeces | place: Austria | collected 2013 | reverse complement strand
AGGAACTTGCGATTTGCGAGCCAACGAGAATTTCTTCGCCGTAGTTCAGCTGAACCGGGTTTCCCTGATTAGTAGTGTTTTGAGGCCCGTCGAAATAAAACGAGTCGGAGTTATCCGCTTGTCTCACTTCCGGGTTTTTTGCTTGTGGGGATAGGATCTGAGCCAGACCGCCCATCATCATGCTCATGCCGGCCACAACCAGCGCCGAGGATGTGCCTGCAGTGAAGATTTCTGTGAATGCACCAATGACCACCATCGCGGCGCCAATCGCGACCTGAACGTAGCCAAGCGTCTTCCCGCCACGTCCCTTTGGTATTGGCGTGATGCGTATTTTCTCAACATCCTTACCGGCGCCTTTCATCATGTATTCGGTTTCGTCAACCGACCATGTGGCTCCACTTTTGGTTGTGATTTGAATGTGATAACGGTCGTAAACCTTCGCATTACGACGAATCCAGGCATTTAAGCCTGGTTTGTTTGCGTCGATAAGGTTGATGGCCTGCGCCGCATTTGATGCGCGGAGATGCCAGTGTCGGCCGAAGCGGTTTGCAAGTGCGCCGCCCAGCTGGACATGAACTAATTCAGACATTTTTCCTTCCCTGTTAATAACGCCCGATGACGCAAATGATGCGTAGTATTTTTCTGGTACATACCACCGTAAGTGGCGTGACTGCTGAGTCTGTCGATTTGGTGATGCAGGATGCGGTTGTCACCAACGTAAACAGCGCAGTGATCTGGCATCTTCCCGTACTGAATGAAGAAGATGTCCCCCTTCTGAGGTTCTTCGCCTTGTGCCAGACGGACGAGGTTTTCATTGCGATAATTCAGGTCGAGAATGTCGTCGTCGCCCAGATACCACGACGGGATATGCAGGTGAGCGTTGGCGTTGATCTCGATATTGAATTCGCGTTTCAGATAGTCTCGACACAGCATCCAGCAGTCGAAGATGCCAAAGACATACGGTCGGCCGGTGTACGGCATTTCAAAGCCATTGGGCGTGATCACTTCCATCTCGCTTAAACGAAACTCGGCATCAATCTCCGGGTTAAGATTTTTTGTGACAGAAAGGATCAGCCATGGAAGCTCTGTTGCCTCACAACCTGCTCTATCGGCGTCAGAGGCCATCGGAGAGCGGTCAGTGTGGCTATGCCAGATAGCCACGACTTCACCCTCGTCTTCGGCAGCAATCACGTCTTCGTGATGCATGACAAACTCATTGGCCGGGTCTTCAGAGACGTTTCTCGCCTCAACAAAGCGATATTTCTCCCCCGATGTCTGGACGATGAATCCACACGCCTCATTTGGATAACGAGCAATAGCGCATTGATATAGCGACTGCGTCACCGCGGAGCCGGCAATGGATTTAATATCACTGAACACGTGTTGCCCCCGGAAAGCCGCCAAAAGCGATGATCCCGTTGGCGAAGAAGTTTCGCCTGGCCTTACACGCATCGAGACGCTTGGTGCAGTAGTCGTCGCTGAGCGATGTGACCTGATTGTTGTTCTTGTCGAAGTACGGGCCTGAGTAGCCACACTCCGCTCCGCGGTATTTCCACGGGCAGCTGTTTTTGATGATCTGACGTGCAGGTAACTGAACGCCCATCAAATCAAATACACTGGACAGCTCAAACTCAACGCTATCTTTAGTTTCCAGTGTCTTCTGCTCAACGAACCAGATTTCATCAGGGAAGTGCTGAGAAGCGTCGGCGGTCGCGTTTCCAGATGGGAAGTTCGACGCGTCGAGGAAACGAGCCAGCGTGCGACGACGCGTGATTGTGCAACCAACCAGATCGTCATTTGCCGCGACTTCGGCTGAAATTGTGCCGCCATAGTTAGAGACGGTCATCTTTGGTCGAGGCAAAGAACCCGAACCCGTTTTATCGAACCCACTCGCCTTAATCGGCCATGGTAGATACTCAACTCCCTGCCAGACGACAGATGTGTCGAGATTGTTCGTTCCGGCGTGAAAGAAAAGCTTCCCGCCCGAGGTTGTTACCGACATATCAAGCTCGAAAAGCTCGATAACGGAGGATGGCGCCAACCTCTGAATTTCCGTGCGAATACTCATACTCATCCTTGAGTTAAAAACGATACCTTATATATTAATAAGTAAATACTTACTTATCAAGATTCAAAAACTTGTCTAAAGGTACAACTGATCTCCAAATACCCCGGATAGCGTTTAACAGTATGAGAATCACACACACAGATGATTTTCTTATTGCGCGGGGTCGTCCAGTAAAATGACTCAACTGCGCCGCGAGCTGTCAGAAAATCGTCGATAGCATTACCGATGCTGTAAGGTCTTTTAAACGTCAGCGCCCATTCTTCTTTAATGCGGTTAAGACCGGCTGACTGGCGCTGCTCGTAATCGTCACCAAACTTCAGAACGGTCACTTCTGGCTTTACGGTTTTCTCTGACTCAAAATCCGGGAACCAGTTAAAGGTTTGTCTTGCCATTTTTCTCTTCCTTGAGATGCCGCCCACTTCCTGTAGGCGGCGTTGTTTTTACCTGTTGCCGTTGGTGTTTTTGTTCAGAGAACCACCAGGGCGCTTTTCCTGCGTAATCGTTTCGAGAACGATGTTTTTAATGCGTTGGGCTGCATCGTTCCAACCTTTGCCGTCCGCATCCGAGCCAGACGTTGAGCTGGAGCCGTCAGAATTAACACTGATGTTGATGGCAACCGGAGCAATTGTTCCGCCGCCGCCAATATTCCCTGTCATGGTTACAGGAATAGAACGACCGTCTGGCAGCGGGACATATGCCTCGTTATCACGACCTTCACCAAACAGAGCGAGTTGAGGTGTGGTGGCAATACCGCCCTTGGAGTAAGTTTTTAATGGAACCACTCCATTTGGCCCAAAAACCCCTCCATTTGCGTGAGCCACTGCGCCACCGCTGCCACCACTATTGCTACCGCCACCACTCGCCATGCTTCCAGCCCAAACAGACGTCGCCGCAGAAGCCATTGACATGCCGAAGTTCAACCATCTCCCCTTCGAAGACGTCGAACTAGCCCCCATCGATGCAAAGACCGCCGTCAACCCAGAAGCCACCGAGGACAGATTATTCATCGTCAGGATGTTGGCGCCGATTGCCTTTGTCTGATTACCCGTAGCAGTACCGAGACCAAGAAATGACTTTGTAGAATTCCAGGCGCTACTAACCATCCCAGATAATCCGCTGTTAGCATTCTCAGTGGCCGTACTCATTTGGCTAATACCAGCACTGGTCTCCTTCGCGGACTGACCAATGGACTTATCACCGTTATTGACATTAACACCAGGGCCGCCGGAGCTTACAAGACTTACACCCCGATTCAGCATCGCGCCAGCAATGTTGCCGGTATTACCCGCACCATTACTCCCCATGCCCATCATATTCATGAGCGGTGCTGTAATCTGCGATTTAACAATAATGCTGGCTATGTCTTTGACGATCGACCTTGCAAAATCACTGAAACTAGCCTTGCCGTCCATGATGAAGTCGGTAATCGTGTCCGTCATACCGGAGAAAGCATTACTCCACGCTGTTTCGATCTGACCTGCGACATCCTCATATCCAACGGCCAGCTTTTGAGTGGCTGTGCCGGTTTCCTCAATCAGCGCTCTGTTTCCAGAGGCAACGAGTTTCTGAATACGCTTATTGAAGTAGTCGATGTTGGCACCCTGCGTCGGGTCTTTTTCCAACTCCTTCATTGCGTTGTCGCGCAGAGTGATTAACCCGTCTAAGGAGGTTTTGTATCGCTCCCTAAAGTCGATAACATCATCTTCACGATTATTTGGTGAACCTGCTCTGATAATAGCGTCAGAATCAGGCGCCCATGTAGAAGCCATCTGTTTAGCGCCGCGACGGTTCATCATCGCGATGTAGTCTTCTGACAGACTGCTCAGCTTAGCCAGATTCTCCTTGGCCTTGTCGATACTCTCCTGCGAAATCAACTCAGAAGGGCTGGCTTTGGAAAGCTCCACCAGCGACTCTTTGGTTTTATCCAAAGTCTGTCTGAACGACACGACGGTCTTTGAGCCACTGCCCATCTGCGCGATCAGCTGCTCAGATTTTTCCAGTGCCTTGTCATAACCATCGGCTGTCTTTTTCTGCGCACGCGCCTCCTTTTCTGCAGCAGCGGCAGTTTTCTTGCTCGCTCGCTCGGCGGCGGCGGCAGCGCGTTCAGAATCCTTCTCTTTTGCATCGGCAAGCCACTTCGAAATAATAGCCTGGTCTTTCGCTGAAGCCTGTTCCAGCTTGATGCCTTCACCCAGAAGTTTGCGGATTTTAATGTCCGCCTTCATCTGGTTGTCGCCGACTACCGGATTATTCTCGACGTCGAACATGAGCGAGCCATCGGCATTGACGCGCTGCCGACTTCCCTTACCTTTCTGTTCGGACAGATAGCCACTTTCTAACTTACTACTTGTCTTCGCCCCTGAGCCGCCAAGTGTCGTTGTCCCGTCAAGTCCCGGAATCCCTTTACGACTATCAGCCGAACTCTTAGCGAGGCTATCCATTTGCTCAAACCGCTCTTTTGCGATCTTCCACGCGTCTGATTGGCCTGACAGCTGCGCCTGCATCAGACTGCGTTCTGACTCGGTCAGTTTTGGATTTTTCAGCCCTTCTACGAGGTTAGTGACTTCCTTCCCGAGATTCGATACAACAGTCTGCATTTCGTTAGCAGCCTGCCGATAGATAGCCGTCTGAGCGTTCCTATCCTTTTCGTTAATCTCGCTAATTTGAGCGTTTTTCTCTTCCCGAGACAGCTTGTTGTTTGACTCGATGGTGATGCGTTGCTGGCTGTTCTTCGCCATATCACCTGATGAGTACACCGCCATGTTTTTATTGAGGGTGTTTTCTATGTTTTGCAGACGATTATTGACAACATCAGTCGCCAACTGTCTTTTCTGCGCCACATCCCCCATACCGACAGTCTCTTTATAGCGAGAAATTTCAGAACTTAACTTCTCAATATCCGTCTTCAAGTTCTTGGCGTATGCGCTTTCCGATGTAAACATCGTCTTGCCATCTTCGATCTGCTTCAATAAACCCTGTTTTTCTCGCAGATCGTCTTCTTTGCTTTGGATATTCGCTACAATTTTGGCACGGTTTGCGGCATTCATTGCCTGTGGGATTTTGCGGATCTCTTCGACGGTTTCTGCTGTCTTATCCTTCAGTAGCGACATGACATAGATAATGCCGGAGACGGCAACCGCAACGGCGGTCAGAGCTGCGCCAATCGGGTTTGCTACGATGATCGCCGTCAGACCAGAGAACGCCGTCTTGACCGCCGTAATTCCGCCTCTAATGGCAAACAGAAGAGACGGAGCAGTCCCTAAACCGAGTCGAGAAGCACGACCAAAACGAGTCACCGCTGTAGATAACAGATCAAACGGTGCCTGTGTCGCTCGCACAGCGCTACCCAGAACCGACCCCATCTGACTACCGGCCGTGACGACGCCCAAAATTGAGGATCGAAGCAGCTTGAATCCGACAAATGCGGCAATCGCTTTACCAATCTCAATCAGCAGTGTTTGGTTTACGGTTGCCCATTTAGCCATTGAAATAAGGCTATCGACTACCGAACTCAGACCACTCCCCAACCCCATTGCGAGCTGACTTCCACTCGAACTGTTAAAGAATGACGCCGCCTCTTTAAGAGCATTGGTGATTGATGACAGATAACCGGCATCACCAACCTTCTTAGCGAACAGAGTGAAAGACGTCTGCATCTGAGCCAATGCGCCGGTATAGGCTTGCATAAGGCTTTTTGCGGCGCCGCGGTTCTGGGCGTCAAGTCCGATAAACAGCAGACGCAAACCTTCCTTAGCAGACACGGTGCCCGTCGAGATCTGCTTGGTCAGCTGTGACATTGTCACACCAGCAGCATCGGCCATTGCCTGCATTGCCGTTGGCACAGCCTCACCTAATTGCTGACGAAGCTCTTCCATCGAGATAACGCCCTTACCGGACATTTGCTGAATGGCAACGGCAGCTCGGTTCAGCAGCTCACTGTTTCCACCGAATCTTGCGACGGAATCGATAAGCGTCTTCCATGACCCATCAAGAGGGTCAAGCCCTGCAGATTTGAACTTGACGAACGAGTCCGTCAATTCTCTCATCGCGAACGGTGCAGACCTGGCCGTATCGATGATGAATTGCATTTCATTAGCGGCTGATGCTTTCGGGTTGGCGGCATTCTTGTTCAGCCCCTGAAGAAGGATCTCCATCTTCTGCATTTCTGCAGCGGCTTCAATGATCGGCTTTTGCCAAGAGAAGAGAACATCTGTAACCAGACGAGCAGCATCCCCAACTTCGCCCAGCATGAAAATGTTTCCACGAAGGCCACTAAACATGCCTCTGTCATGACCGCCGCCAGAGCCACCGCTGCGCCCAGAGCCACCGCTGCGCCCAGAGCCACCGGCATTTCCACCGCCTACACCGCCGCCGCCGAGGATTCTTCCGTTTAGACGGGATTGCCCTCGGATAACATCATCCATCCGTTCTCTGACGTTTTTGAGGCCATCTGCGGCTTTGTCCGTCGTGCCTTTCCACCGATCAAGAATTTTGGTGGTATTCGATAAGCGACGATTAAGCGATGTGGTGGTGTTACCCATACCAGCAGCATCTGAAGAGAACCCTTTTGCTGAGCGACCTGCGTGATCAGCGAAGTCAGCAAAGTCCATTAACTCGGATTGTGCTTTCTTCAGAGAATTGGTGAGAGAGCCTAACTTTGTACTCACCTGGTCTACTCGACCAGAGAACACACTCAGGCTTCGGTTGATAGCTGCGATGTTCTCACGGATGACGCGAAGACTTTGGCCAGCCAGCTCAGTGCCGGCCGCAAAATCCTCCATCTTGTTCGCGCCTTTGCCGAGAGAGACGCTTAGAACTGAAAATGAACGGCCTGTGGCGACGACAGACCGTTCAAGAGAAGACATTTTTTTGGAGTTATTAGAGGCCGTTTTACCGAATGTCTCTAATAATTTTCCCGCGTTTTTAATTGACGCTGAAAACTCCTTGTCATTCAGCGTCAATTTAAAATCTACAATATCGGACATTCCCTTATCCTATTTTTCCAAAGATTTCCATTAATTGCTCTTTGGCGTCAGGGTCTGCTTTGACTTTCGATGGATCGTAGACTTTATCGGTTACGACTGGTCTTCCTATCCGGTATTGCAAACCCTCCATGAACGCCGTAGCGTCTTCCGCCCCCGCCTGTGCTACTCGTGACACCTGGAAACCTCTCAGGTCGTCTTCGGCTTTTAGACGGTCGATGTTGCGGCTTAGCATCCAGAAGGTTGCCAATGGCAGCATCAAAGCTTCTCGCGGCGAAATGGCGTAATAAGCAATTACTCGGCTGAAGTAGAATCCGAAGTCGATAGATACAGTGGCGACACCGGATTCTTCGCAGGAAATTACTTTACTTCTTCACCTGCAGCGGCTTCGTTCTCTTCATCCGCCTGTTCCATGGCAAAGGTGAAGATCTGCTGAAGCTGAGGAATACTCAGACGATTGATAACTTCCTGCGGAACGTCTGGAATAACCTCAGCCACCAGACTGGCGTATGCCTCAACCTGATCCAGCATGGACATCGACTCGATGTCTTTACCTTCGAAGGCTTTAACTTTGGCAAACAAACCAACGGTCATTTCTGCAATCGCATAGGTTTTACCAGCCAGTTTGATTTCTTTTTTAGGCGGAAGGATGGAATCCAGATCCAGTAACTTAGTCATTTAAAAATCCTTTTAAAACAGAGGGTCGTCATGACCCTCTAAAATCTGCAATTAAGCGGTTACAGTTACGGTGACTTGTGAGGACACAATCGCACCGTCCTTCGTGGTAAACGTAATCTTCGCAGTACCCGCTGCCACGCCCCTCACAACGCCGTTGGCGTCTACAGTTGCAATCGCTGGGTTACTTGAAGCCCATGTACCACCTTTTTCATCTGCGGTTGACGGGGCAATCGTCTTAGTCAGCGTCGTTGTCGCCCCAACTCTGACTGACGCCGAAGCTGGCGTCACAGTCACGCCCGTCACTTTTACTTTGGGGCCGCGAGAGTCCCCAGCACGCCGGTGTCATCCGGGTACGCATTGAACTCAACAGAGAACACGCGAACATCATCCGACTTATAAGCCATGGTGAAATTACCACCGGTAGCGGCTTTCGGCAGGGTCAGAATGAAGTCAGTGCCATCTTGCGGGGTCAGTACCAATTCCTGAGCAACGTCAACGAGGTTGACGCCCTGCGCCGATTTGATGCTCAGCGTTTTGGTGTCGGTTGACATGCTAGAGCCAGGCATCAGGTTAACCATGTTCGCAAGCACGCTTTCCGCCAGCGGTACGGTTACTTTGATGTTACGACCCTGAATCAGCTCGGAAATCGTGGTCTGACCCAATTGGTCAACGGTCACTTTCAGGGTTTCGGTAGAGACTTCCACCTCCACACCGCCCTTTGTGTAACCCAGATCTGCACCTGCAAAGGTCACTGCACAGGCGCCTAGTTTGATATTTTTTACATGGGTATTAGCCATTCTTGGTAAACTCCTTTTACCGGTTTCGTCATCTTGACGGTTAGTAAGTATATACTTACTTATTATTTGTTTACAACATATAACCAGCAAATTCCACTGGAAGGCCGATCTCGAACATCGCCCCATCATTACGCGGGTAAACGACTGGCAATGTCATTGGTCGCAGCATCTTGAAGAAAACACTACCCGAAGAGATCTCTTTTGCTGGCAGATGCGCACTAACACTCTGCATTTTCCTCTGTGCGGCTGATAGAGAAATATCACGCACAACAATCAGCACTGAGTCCATATAGAAGCCGGCAAGTTCATGATCGACTTCAATGCCGCTGGTTGGTGAAGTCACCATCACGGCGCTTTTGGCATCTTGTGGCATTGCATCAGCAAAAATAGTGGAGCCGACTTTGCCAACCCCCATCTTCGCCAAATACAAAGCCAGACCCTCTACAAACATCATCGTCTCCTTACAAACCCTGCTTTCCTGGCTGAGTTTTCTACTATTTCAGGAAACCGCTTTCGAATGTATTCGACGGCTCTTTCCATGTACCGACGCCCGACGTTAACCCGTCGAGTATCTACCGGCCCCTGTGTCATCTGCTTCAGAATAGAACCGGCACCGAGGCTGTATTTGTGCTTTTCCATATAGATCGCATAATCACCAACTGTAGTGCCTGGTTTAACCTTCACCGCCCCACTGCTCTGTCTTGGTCGGCTTTCATCAACCTTCATTTCGATGTGCAAACTGTCGTAACCAGTCTTCACCACGCGAGCAAAAATGGCACTTTCAAGAGATCCGGTTTCCATCGGGGCCATTGCTCTTGCCATTCTCTGAGCGACATTAGCCAGCTTTGCCATTTCAGAAACAAGTACGCGTTTATAGGCTTTCTGGCTGTTACTGAGACGACTCTGGGCCTTCTTCAGATTCAGCGTGTTGATGTTTAAACCCATATATTCGCCCCGACTTCATAATGCCCCGGACGGCCGCGCAACCCCCATCGCTGGTGGATGCTTTCGACTCGCATTTTTTTGCCGTTAACGATAAGCACATCCTCTTTGGCGATCGGCGCCGACAATGGCACGATAAAGACCGCATCAAACAGCGCAATCTCCGCCTTGCCACGGCTTGCAGAACTATCAGCACGAACAGACGTTTTATCGATACTGTCAACGAACGAAACTACGCCCATCTTTATCTGAGCAGCGAACTCGTATTTCGCCTCTCCGTACAAGTCCATACCACCCTTCTTGTACAGAGCACCCTCAACCTGCCAGGCAATATCCATTTGACCCGCCTTACTGTCTGCGAACGATGACGCGGTTATCCATGTACTTCAGCAACATTCTCCACGTCGTTTTGGCGACAATAGAGACAGCACCTTTACCCTGGCGGTAAGCCATGGTCGTTTCTCCAATCGACTCAGAGACGATCCCATCCTCACGCGCACGCTGAATATCACTGCCACCGGCAATCTCACTGGCTTCATTCACAACGGCCAGAGCAAGTGCGTTCCGAAAGGCTTCTGGAAACTCCATAAAGTCATCGTCGGTCAGCTTATCCCAATCAACAATGTCGGAGGTGTACTGACCAGCCCAGCGGAAAGGCAGAGTCGACGTCTGAAGCATATTCTGTGGGCGATCATAGTCATCCCAATCCATGCCGTAGATCCGACGAATTGAAAACGACATCGACTTAATGCGCTTCGTCGCCTCTATCAGCTGGCGTCGCAAGTCCCCTTCGCCACCGGTTAGCAAACTTCCGCCGTTAAGCATGTCGATCGCCTGCAGCTGCGCTTCGCCAATGGAGATAAACGACTGCTTCGGGACAGACAGCTCAAAACTGCGTAAAACGATGTACTGCTGCTCTTTGGTAATGAAAGCGCCACCTGCATCAACTGACAGCGTAACGCGTCGCAAATCGCGTTCACGCTCACCCAGAGCGTTAATCGCCCCAGGGACAGTGACAGTGACAAACATCTGCCCATCGGAGATGGGGACATCTACGCCGGATGTGACGATATTTCCGCTGGCGTCTTTCACAGAGTAACTGGCTGAGGTCGCGCTCATCACATCGAGAGAAAAGCGCAGCGTGACATCATCCCCGTCTTTATAAACGCCAAGCTGCTCCATTACACGCCACCTTGTGCTTTCAGAATGCCGTCAATCATCTCTACGATGCCTTTGGCCTTCACGCCCATTACCCCACCAATCAAACGCAGACCCGCGATCCCTTCACTATCAGCGACAGCCTCAAGCTCTTCACGCGTGTAGATCTGAACACCAGGCTCGACAGTACCGCGAACGAGATTGGTCACTGGCTCTGCGGCATATTCCTTAACGGCCTCAGCATTAACGGAGTATCGCTCGCTATAAGCGCCAGCTGCCGAAACATTGCGGCCATCAACGGTTTCCGCACGCATCGACGCGCAGATACGCTGCTGATCCACAAACGGTAGCTCTTCGACAGAAACACCATCTTCGAACTGAACGCCACAAAGCAGACCGGTGTATCCCTTAAAGGTCGATTCCAGCAACTTCACTTTTGCACTTTTCATTTTCTATCCCTGAATATGGGCGCCATATGACGCCCTTTTGGTTAAACTTGGACTGTCTCTGGATTGTTTACGGTGATAGCCGCTTCGCCGAATACAGAGCCGTCATTGGCTACCAGACGAATCTTCACACTGCCTTCAGCGATACCCGTCACCAGGCCAGACACATCGACGGTCGCAATACCAGAATCTTCAGTAACCCAATGGTAAGAGCGGTCGGTGGCGTTATCAGGCTTAATAGAGCCTCCCAACTGAACCGTATCACCCACCAGCACAGTCGCCGTCTTCGGGGCAACCGTTACGCTCTGGACGTGAATGACAGCGGCTGCATCGGCGTGTGGCTTAGACTTGAAACATGCAGTCAGGCGATTCTGGCGATATTCAGTCATCGGCGCGTCAGACACTGATTTGGTAAACGACGTGTTAAACATCGTTCCGGTGAAATTAGCGAACTGCTCGTCCGTGATTTCCATTTTTTGCTCAGGCATATCCTTCCCTCAAAAAAAAAGGGCGGGCGCAAGCCCACCCATTAACTAAGTAAGTATTTACTTACTTATCTGATTAAATCTTAACGCCGCCCAGAGCTGCAATGGCTTTGTCATGCTTGTTAACCAGACCGGTGTACCACTTAACACGGGTACGGGTTGCGTCTTTATCCTGAACGGTGCCGATGGACTCGACAACGATACCGGCATTGTCACCGCCGTAGATACCGGACAGGCCGTTCTCTTCGGACATGTGCAGGCAGTAAATCGGAGCCGCGCCGTCAGTAACCGGGATAAAGTCGTTCACGATGAACGGAATGCCGTTGTGGGTCAGCATCGGACGACCGAAGTTCTCGACCATGATTTCACTCGGGCCGGCGTTCACGGTACGCAGCAGCGCACGGTACGCACGCAGGTGCTCGGAACGAACCATCAGACAGTCAGCGCCCAGATCTTTCACAGCATCGACGAGTTCGTCCAGCATGGAGAAGGTCATGGAAGCGTTAGCCGCGATGTGCTGGTCAGCAGCCATCAGCTTAGCAATGCCGTTAAAGGATTTCGGGTTGACGGTTTCATCACCCTGGATCAGATTGCGGCGGAATGCGCGAGCCAGACCTTTAACTTTCGCGCGGATCTGAATTGCCAGCTGGCTGTTGGTGTCATCCATGGTGGTAGCCAGGAATTTATCAACGTCCACATCACCGGCCATAATACGCAGCTTAGCGGTATGCTCGGTGAAGGTCGCCGCGCCTTCCGGGATAACTTCGTTCACGTCGATGAAACCGGCTTCGGACAGAGTCGCTTCGCGGTTATACAGGTACGCTTTGCTGTTCACTTTGAAGAACGGCAGGATTGCGAACAGGTCATCACGGTCGATAATCGTCTCGATTACGCCCTGCTCCAGTTCGTTATTACTCAGCTTTTCAGCTTCTTCACGCAGTAAAGGCATCTTTCATTTCCTTATGATTAAGATGTTTGTTACTTGTTCAATTTACCGATGCCGGCGGTCAACTTATCCAGTGTCGACTTTTTGGTTTCGGTATTCAGTTTCGGTTTGGTGGTGGTTTTGGAATGAGCACCCTGTTTCGCTTCACTGCGCAACAGAGCATCAGCCTCCGGGTCAGCACGCAGAATGCGTTCAATCGCACTCTCAAATGCCAGCGGGTTGCCTTGACCATCAACCAGAACCGCACGATCTTTCGCGCCAGCTGGTTTGTCGTAACCAACTACCTGACCGTCTTCGCCAATTTCGAAGTGAGAGCCGTAAATAACGCGGGCTTTTGCCGGAGTCATCAGGACTTTTTCACGCAGGAATTGGGACTCCCCAAACGAAGTACCGATGGTTTTCTCAACCAACTTGTTCTTCATACCTGCGATTTCAGCTTCGAGTTCAGCAATACGAGCGTCGCGACCTTCCAGGTCTTTTCCGTGTGCTTCGATCATCTGCTTTTTCACAGCGTCAAATTCACCGCGGCGCTCAAGCTCCTGACGCTCAGCGTCTTCGCGAGCTTTTTGAGCAGCGGACTCGGCTTGAACCAGCTCAAGCGCACGCTCCGGTGCGATATCGCCGTACTTAGCCAGTTTTTCTTTCAGAGTTTGCTCGTTACTCTTGCGCTTCATGCTCTCTTTCAGCAGAGACGCGGCGTTTTTACGCTCTTCACGAACCTTAGCGATCAGCTCTTCAGCGCTCAGACCTTCCAGATCGTCAGCTGTAGTTTCGCTCTTATCGCCTTTGTCTTCCGGTGCGGCGATCTTGTCTTCGACAGATGCTTCGCCACCGCCGCCACCTAACTCTTCTTTACCTGCAACATCCATATACCCGCGATGGGTATTGGTCAGCTGCATCCACTGCCATAATTTCATTCGTAAATCCTTTTATTCGTCATTACCCGGTTTCTTGGGTGATGGTTTCCCGGTTCCTTGGGATTTTTCTTGCCCATTTTCTCGGGCCGTATCTTTATCATAAGTAAGTGCTAACTTACTTTCAAGGGCCAAGGCGTCATTTTTTGGAGGAAATTGCAATAAATCTTTCTCAATATCCTTCATTTTGCCTTTGGAAAGATTCGGGAAGATTTTATCGATAAGGATTTCCATCTGATAACGACGGACAGAATCTGGCGCTTCCAGATCTTTCAGGTTGCTCGCGACTTCGAATTCATCAACCAGTCCACGGATGTCGAAACTCTCCGGGTACGTGACCAATTCTTCGCTCTCTGGCATCTTCTCACCCATCCATGCAGTTACCAGCGTCATCAACATTTCTTCGGCTCGCTGCAGGCGACTCGATTTATTGATGAGTAGACTATTTACTCGCTGGAAGTCATACAGTTTGGCTGCGCCGCTGGAGTTGTCGATACCCTTTGCGTTGTCCTGCTTCGTGCGCTCTCCGGCAACACCAACAGAGTGATAAATCTCGTTGATGATCTGCTGGACGGTCGAAATGATCATGCTCGCCTGTTTTGGGTCTGGCGACAGATAGAAAGGCTGGGCGCCATTTTCGCCGTCATAGGTGAAAACGCGCTTCGTGCCAAACTCCAGCACTTTTTTGTGATTCTCATCACCAGGCAGAAGAGACTGAACCGGGATGGCCAGCTGCGAGAATGTCTGATCCTGAATGATGGCATCAAGGTTAGACAGATAGTTGGCAACAGCCCGGTCGAGATAGGCAATATCGTCAATCAGTGATGGACTGAAGTACGGCGATTCGCTCTGACCCATACAGTCAACAGGGAAGACAGGAACCATGCCGAGACCGTGCTCTCCAGTATCTTCCAAAACAACTTTCGTTCTACTACCTGACCGCTGCCCCTTGCGATCTTCGCGGAAAAGATACCAGTGGTCTTTCGTCCATAGACGGTAACGCAGAAACTCTTTACCCGATGAGGTGAAGGGGTCAGCGTCGTCGCGGCTCACTTCGCAGATCAGAATCCAACTCAGATTCCCCTCTTCATCCCAAGCACAGTCCAGCATCTGCTGAGGTGAAACCCAATATGCATAGGCACGGCCATCAGACTTTTTCTGGTCTTCTTTCGACTCGATGTCGCCCGATACGGTGCTATCAACAACCACCCAGATACGGCCATAAATTGAAGACTGGAGGTCTACTTCAACCATTAAATCATCAATGTTCATATTCTGACGGGTTGCTCGCTTCCAGAACTCCTTCACTGACGGCGGGGCATCATCCTCGCAGCGCTGAATGTCCTCCTTGAACAGATATTTATTAATCAGATTCACGACTTCGCGGGTATGGTTAAACCGGTAAGCGCGTTCCAGACGCTCCTTGAACTCGGCATCACCCTCCTTAAAGTAGCGGAAGATGTTATCTTTAAACCAAGTGCGGCCACCGGCGTAGGTGGCTGCGATAAAGTCCCAATGAGCTTTTCGTAGCTCATAATCAGGATGGCGGCGATTCACCAGATCCTGAATCATTTTGTTCGACAATTCCATTTGTCATATTCCTATGTTAGTAAATACTTACTTATCTTGATCCACCAAGAATAACACGAGTTTTAACCGGGAAGCGACGGTGAATTGGATAACCCAAGGCATCGGCACTGTGCTCGACGTTACCTGTTTTATCAATGTCTCGGCCGCCAGGCTTATAAATCACCTTCTCAAGCGATTCAATCAGGTGCTTGCACTTCGGATCAATGTACAGACGAACGTCACCTGAAGCGGTCAGAAGCAGACGGTTTACGGCGTTAACACGGTCAGCGATTGGCGGGTGCTTCTTCGGGTGATCGATTCTCATAAAACCTTTCTCCTTGAAGATATCCACATCCGACTCGCCGCGAGCGTGCTGGCGATATGCGCCGGCCGGGTCAGGGAAAACCGTAACCTGGCTTTTCTGGCGCCAGTACCTTCTCTCCAGCTCATCACACACCTCTGAGGTGTTGGAAGAGAACAGAACAACCTCATCAATCGCCCAGACCTCACCATTGGGTTGCGGTTGCAGGATCACCGAGGACATGGGGTCGATGTTGAAGTCCTGACCAACCCAGATTGGCAAACGCGGATTGAACTGTAGCGGCCTGACATGCACGTTGCGATCGAACGGGTAATATACGCGCCCAGACATGTTTTCGAACGACGCAAGGTACTCCTGCGCGAACGATTTAGGGTCCATATCGTTCTTCGCCGCTTCGATCTCGCTGTCTGGTACAAACGGGGAGTCCGCCGTCACAAATTGCCAGCTCTTCCACAAGCCTTTCGCTTGCATCTCAGGGTTCTGACCTATCATGAACAGCTTATGGAACTCAGAGAATCCCTTTGGCGTACCGATGATCAGCGCACCGCCGCGCGTAGATGACAGCGTCGGTCGAAGCACCTTGTACCAGGTGTCCGGCTTCATGTCCTGAAACTCGTCAAGCACGACAAAGTTCAGCGCAACACCGCGAAGCGTATCCGGCTTATCTGCACCCTTCAGTGCGATTTCACTACCGTTTTTCAGGACGATAGTCATCGTAGTGTCGTTCTTTTTCGCAATCCATTTGCGAGGCAAAACTTCCTGCAGGTCGTCCCACAGGATCTGACGTGCCATCTGGTATGTCGGCGCGACGTACCAAACGCGCTGCTTACGATCGGCAGCGGCGGCTTTGATAATTTTGGAGATCGACAGACGAGATTTACCCCAACGTCGACCGGCGCAAACAACCTTAAAACGATGTGGAGACTTGAAGACCTTCATCTGCCCCGAATGCAACTGAACCAGACTCAGGGATGATGGAATAGCCATTATTCCTCCCCCTCATCGTCTACATCAGGAAGGTACAGATCCTCTTCATCGACAAGGTTGTCCTCGTCCATTTTTTTAAGCTCATCTACCTGGGCTGAAGTCAGCTCGCCGAACACAAGATTCGGGATTTCGTCAGTGATAACGTCATCTTTTTCCAGACCGAGAGCGCGGCTCGACACGTCGAAACACTTCTGAACGACAGCGGCAGCACGCTGAAGAGCCTTGATATCGTCTTCAACTAAACTAAGTGAGCGACCCTCCTTCTTGGCGGTGGCGATCTGGTTAATGGTGAGACCGCTCAGCCATATTGCCCACTTGTCATATTCTTCTTTCCTGCTTTCTACTTTTTGCGCTCGCGCTCGCGCACGAATTTCCGCATCCGACTTTAACGATTCGCGGATCATCTCCCCGACACTGTCTGAGCCTTTAGCGATACCTTTCTTTTTGAAGTACCGCGAGAACGTCTCAGAGCGAGTCCCGTACTCTTCTTCGAGCATCGATAGGGTGTATTCGCCTGAGCGCCACTTAACCTCAATCTCTGCCCATTGCGCCGGAGACAGGCGCGGTTTTTTTGCGGATTCTGTCATAGTTCCCTCTACTACCACTCGGCATCTTCCTGACGCCTTAAAACAATTTGTTTTCTGGTGGTTATATGTTTAAAAAACACACAAAAAACACTAAAAAGAGAGCCTGGCTCCTATATATTTATATATTCTGAAGTTCTTCTTTTAAAAACATACAGAATCAGGCATTTAAACTACCCCAGCAGCATTTTCGCTTTTGCTCGACCAAGAATAGTCAACCCCAGCGTGCGACGTTGATGCAGCGTTTCGCCCCGCGGCCGGCAGTCGTGCTTTTCAACCAGACCTTTCTTGATCAGCGCACGCAGCGAAAACTGAATGCTCTGTTTCGTTGTGCGATAGGGCAAAATCTCCAGCAGCTCGTCCAGATCGAGAAGATGTCCACGCTCATAGCCGAGATTCAAGGTTTTGATGACGTCTTTTTGTTTAGAGGTCAGGTTCATAGTGTGTCCTTACAAAATTTTCGTTAAATCCAGCGGCGCATCCAGCGGCTGGTTATCAAATGCGAGAAGTGGAAGAGTGTCAGGCAGCTGACGTCCAAAATCCGGGTTCCGATACACTCCATAGAGCGGACTGGTGAAACTCAGCGTGTGAATATCCTTCAGAAGCTTCACAATGCTCGCTTCGTCCGTCAGTGTGTCTGCAATGTCCTGAACAGTCGTCCCGCGGTTACGTCCAGCTTTCGCCAGCGACGAATTTTTGTGGTAGTTCGCAACCAGATCATGCAATGCACGTTTCCTGCGCCCCTCCGCCATTCTCAGCAGTTCTTTCACCACAGACTCGTTATCACCAGGGTCAGCTCTAAAATGGCGCTGGAAGACTTTCAGAGCGCTTTCGTAGGACTTTGGTCTTTCTGGTTTGATGAACTTAAACCCTGCTTTCATAGCGAACGGGTTGTACTTGCTCATTGACGACTGAATTTCGAGGATCGGCTTGTCGTGCATACGACAAACCATATTCATGAAACGATACGATAAGCCCAGACCACGATACTGCGTATCGGCTACCAGACGGCTGACAACGGCGAATTCCTGATTCACACGCTTACCCCAAATCTGGTTCGCCTCACGCGTATTTGATGTCGGTTTGATATCCGGGAACATGCGATGACGCGGCGCCAGTAGAAGTTTCGGGTAAGCCATGACCAGAACACCGATGAGACGACCGTCCAGCTCAGCTCGGTAATAAGACGGGGCAAAAGGTTTACCGTCAGTTTTGTAATGCAAGCCTTTCAACGTATTCCAGTCGTCTACCGTGCCTTTCTTCACAACTATGCGTTCCATGAAGTCCAGGTGGCGCGGGAACTCTTCAGGCCGGTGGCGTTTGATAATGATGTCGGTCATCTCTTCACCACCTTCTTGACACTGCCATAAACTCCGCGACGGATGGAATGCGGATCTCGGGTCACGATGGCTTCTACTGGAGGTAAGCCACCTGCTTTTTTATCAGCCTTGAATTGTCTGAATGCAGCATCCAGCTTCTCGGCGATGTACCCCTGCAGATAGGTAATGGCCTCCTGATCGACCAAATGAACGCCGTGCGATTCTGCGGTCGACATGGCAACATGCAGCGCCTCATGCCATAACGTTTTTTCGTCCCGGACGTCAGGCAGGAAAACGCCGTGAACCGAACGGTCTGCTTCGAAGTAACCCATATCCGTCACCCAGCCACCAGCGTCGCCGATAAACTCGCTATCGTCGACGCCGTAAAGCTGCTTCATCGTCTCGACATAACGATCTGCGCCAAATACCACAACGCAGCGACTGTAATACGGGGCCACACGGAAACCATATGCACCGTGCGCACGCAGCCAGTCTTTCCACTCTTCTTCAGTGGTAAAACGGCGCCTCAGCTGGGCGCCCTCATAAATCGGGAAAACCTTGTTATCAATGCTCATAATCCACCTTCACACGCTCTTTGTAGTGTTTGGTGATCTGCACTGATGGGCGCAGAGCATTTTTAAGGTCTTCATGCGTTGTCGCAACAATGACCGTCGCGCCGACAGCGCGAGCGGCACGCTGCAGATTGGAGGCAACAACCTGGGCAGTCACTCGATCCAAAACCGCGCCAAATTCATCGGCAACCCAGACATCTGCGCCGGATTCGATTAACTTGGCGATTTTGAGACGATACTTCTGGCCGTCGGACATCTCTGACGGCTTTCTGACGAACAGATAGGCGTCATTCAACCCAGCCATAGAAAGCAGCCCCAGCGCGTCGCTGGTGGTCTTCCCTAACTGATCGATAACGTTGGTGTCGTCAGCAAAGACAAAGTCGTCAATTGACGCAACGCGCTGGCCGGCATCAGCCATCAGACGCTGCAATTCACGAAGAACAACGGATTTGCCGGAACCGGACTGACCGGTCACGTAAACTACGTCACCGCGTTCGATATCCAGTTCCAGATTGTCATAAAGCGTCCACGCCTTTTCGTCCAAACCAAGCCCGAAAGATTCGGCGATCTCCAGCGTGCGGATCGTCTTATTGACTCGCGTGTTGAAGGAGACGTTGATGACGTACTTACTCATACTCGGCCACCTCTTCGGAAATCTTCTCCGCAAAGGCAATAAAAGCGGCTTCTCCCATCAGACCGGTTTTCTCTTCCATGTGAGCGAGCAAATCACCAACAGCGATCGCGCAACTGGTCGGGATGTCTTTGAAACCCAAAATGTCGATGATACGAGTTCGGCCACCAGCAACTTCTTCCGTTATCGCTTTATGCTCTTCGCGCTGACGTTCAGCCTCTTCGTTCAAGTCGTCAATCAACGTATCGTCGGCCATTTTTTCGGTCAGGTCTTCGATAAATACCTTCAACTCTCGATCATCAAAGCCGTAGATCTCAACGTCTTCATCCTGAAGTAGTTCGTTTAGCTCTTCCTGCATACGAATGGCGTCATAATCGATACTGGCTAATCGGTTGTCTTCGAGACGTTTCGCCCGAACAGCACTTTCTGACAGATCGTCACGAACAATGACAGGCACAAGAGCTAAGCCAGCCACCAGAGCCGCTTCGCGACGACCATGGCCGGTAATAATTACACGATGCTTGTCAACGGTGATTGGCTGGTCGAATCCACGACTGACGATGGCTGCAGCCAGGTCTTTAATCTGGCGCTCATCGTGCTTTTTGGCGTTTTTCTCATACGGAATGAGAGTACGCGGGTCGAGATACTGAATTTCAAATGACTTTTTCATCGGTTACGTCCTTGTAATATTGAGTTAGCCACACCAGAGCCTCGCCAGCGTCTTCCATTTCGCTGCCGGTTTTAATCCCCTGCTCTCGGATGATAGTTTTGATGACTTCTGTCACGCTCTCTGCTGTATCAAATGACACTTTGAAGCGCATGGTCTGGTGCTCAACACCTAGACGCTCTTTCTTCTCGCGAGCATCCGGCTCGGCGGCATGGTCTTCTTCCTCGCCCAGCATACTCAACTCTTCGAGATCGACACTTGACTCACGCGCCAGCGTTTCAGTCATTTCCTCGTCATACGGGGCGATGTCTGCCAGTGAATAGTCAATTTCAGCCTGAATACTCTCAATAAGGCGCTGCAGCTCGACGGCATCATCTTCACCGTAGCGCTCATTATCAACCAGTGACATCTGCTTGGCGGTATTGTCGTCAATCACACCGACGGAGGTGACTGGAACGGCTGCCATGCCGTGCTCAATGGCAGCACGCCACCGGTGCTCCCCACCGAGGATTTCGTAAGTACCATCCAACAATTCGCGAACCAGAATCGGCTTAAAAAAGCCAAGTCGGTCGATTGAGTTTTTCAGTTTGTCGAAGTTTCGAGCGCCAACCACATTTGTATTCCAGGGATTCGGCCTCAGCAGCGCCGTCTCCACCGTCAAAATACTGATTTTAATGTCCATATTTTTGATACAATCCATATAATAAATGATTACTTACATAGAATACCCAATTAACACAAATAAGGCACGAAGGAAATCAAAAAATGACAGTCAGAATCGTGTTTGACGCAGTCAATGCCATCGTCAAGGGAGCAAATGACGATGTGAAATTGAAAATACAGAAAATGCTAAGCTACGAGGTAGATGGGGGCAGATACAGCGGTGGCGATAGTGGCTGGAACGGTCAAAGTTCAATGTTCAGCTGGGCCAATGGCGTATTTCCGGCCGGGTTCGCTCGTGCCGTTGCTGCAGATCTCGGTCGGTCGGGTATTAAATGTGCGCTTGTGAGAAAAGAGCTTATCAAACCTCTCGGCGTCCCAAATCCCGTCGTAAGCCCTTTCCCCTACAACCCGGATTATGCCTATCAGGATGAAACCTGCGAGCGTCTGGTTCGGTTTGGTGGAATGATTGCTCAAGTGGCTACCGGTGGCGGGAAATCGCAAATCGCGTGCAAAGCCGCAGCGAGGATCGGCAGGATGACACTGTTTATCACCACCCGCTCGATGCTAATGTTCCAGATGGCTGATAATTTTCAGGAATCCATCGATTATCGAGCCGCCCATGGCGAGCCATGGCTTAAAAATGAAAAGGTTGGTGTCATTGGATCTGGTGAATTGAAGTTTTCCCGATTCATCAACGTGGCAACCGTCCAGACATTATCCAGCTTCCTGAGCGAGCCGGCCGCGGATTTGTCAAAGGATAAGAAAGAATTTCATCTCCGACGTCGCGAACTCATAAAGCAAATGCTATCCAAGGTCTCACTGCTGATCCTCGAAGAAGCCCATGAGGCATCCGGCGAGAGTTTCTACGAAATCGCGCGTCTCTGTAAAAACGCAGATTATCGTCTCGCGCTGACTGCAACGCCTTTCATGAAAGATAGCACTGAGGCCAACATGCGTCTTATGGCTGTATCTGGTCGAATAGAAATCAAAGTGTCTGAAAAATATCTGATTGATAAGGGTATTTTAGCAAAACCAGTTTTCCTTTATCGTAAAATCGGTTACGTTCCAGATATCGAGCTTCTAAACAAGGAACTAACAGGAAAACATGTTAACTTCCGAGTTAGTATGTCGACCGCGTACCAGAAAGCTTATCAGCTAGGTATCACGTATAATCTTGCCAGAAACCGAGCTATAGTGGATACCGCTGAAGAATTTAAGCGTCACAATCTGAGCTGCATGACGTTGGTCAGACATGAACGGCATGGACAGATTCTAAAGGCTATGCTGGGAGAGCGCGGGCTGGTGGCGAGCTTTATCAACGGCAAGTCATCGGCCGCGACTCGATCCGCTAAACTGGCAGAACTGGCTTCGGGAAAAATCGATGTTCTTATCGGCTCTACAATACTGGACGTCGGCGTAGACGTTCCGAGCGTTGGAGCTGTTATCATTGCTGGCGGTGGCAAAGCTGAAGTTGAGCTGCGACAGCGTGTTGGTCGTGGTCTTCGTAAGAAAAAGGGAAAGGCGAACGTGTGTTTCATTGCTGATTTTCTGGATACATCAAACAAACATCTGATGTCTCACTCTTACGAGAGAAAACATATCATCACCACTACACCAGGCTTCGCGGAGGGTGTGCTGGACATTGACGGAAAATTCGACTTCTCGATTCTTGCGTCATAACTTGTTGCCGGCCTCCAATGGCCGGTTTTGGGGTATGTGTATGAAAGAGTATATGGATAGTAAATTGCCTGAAACCATTACAAAACAACAAGGTGAGACGCCCAAGACCGAGAAGACGGTTAGCTGTCATCTCAAACTCACACCAGAAGCTGACAGACGACTGCTGAAGCTTCAATATCTGCTGCGGGCAGAAAACCTAAAGCTATCAAAAACCGGTATTATAAATCACCTTCTTGAAAACCTTAACGTTGAATATTTAAGCAAAGACCTGTCTGACATTTTTGGTGACAAGGTCAGAAACGATATCGTTCAGGTTTTTCTTAATTCAGAAATGAATGATGATGATCTAAAAATCTTAAAGCAGATGGAAAGAAACAACAAAAAGAAATAAAATATATAACAGCGCGTCCATTCGGGCGTGCTTTGAATTTAGTTTAATAGTTGGTTATAGAGAATGAATACTCGTACCGATTTTACTTACGGCATAAATGCCGAGTCCGAGAGAAACCTAGCATCCACGCTGGAGTATTTCAAAGACGCCCAGAGGCGAAAATTAGGTGTAAGAGTTGTCACCGCTAACGAGATGACTTTTCAAATGATTGTCTCTGGCTTCGACTTAAAATCGTACCGTGTCTATTTAAGCCCGGTGTCAGATAACAATAAGGCTAATCGCGTCATCATCCCTGTCGACTACATAATCACAGCAGAGAGAATCGCAGTCTCAGATGTCGACACAGCCTATAAGGGTCAGTTGACGATAAGACGAGGTGATTTGGAGGATGCGGGCTACAAGCGATCGGGTCGCGACTTCTTTCAGGTCATACGGTACGCCCACCAGCAGGGAAAGTCCATAAGGGTCTATCTCTCAGACAACCGAGTCATCGAAGGCGTGTCTACAGGCATGAATGAACAATCAGTAGGTGTAAGGTTGCCAGAGGGAAATCTCATCCAGATTTTCTATGATTGGGTTGACCGAATTACCCCCATTTAACGAACTCAGGAATGAAAATGACTTATAAAGCCATCACAGCATATCTTATTCTTTCAAGCGCCATGTTCACTTCATCATCATTCGCAAGTGAGGGGCCTAGAATGGCGAGAGTCCTCACGAATGTATCCGCCACCATTTGCACAGATCCAGAGAAGAGAAGTGAGTGCTATTCGATTATATCGGCCGTCGCAGAGATGTCGAGAATGGTTGGAGAGACCGCAGCCAACTGCGGGGATGACGTGAGTAGTGATGTCTGCATCTACAGCAAGACGGATTCTTTAATCATACAAAACTGGTATGATGCCTACGGGAAAAAATAATCTATAAGGTAATAATGCCGACCAAGTGTCGGTATTTTTATATGCATGACCTCCCTTTAATTAATTAAATCTTACCGCTCGAGCCTCACGTTATATATAAGGGTAAAAGCCTCGTTTGGTTATTTATTTAGGGAACACCTTCCAGCTATACGCGTTTTTTTCTAAGACTTTACTTTTTTGCGATTCATTAAAAAAAACGCTTGCGTAAAAATTTTATATATCGATAATGGAACCCAACGAAACGACACAAACAAATAAACGTTTCGAATCTGGCGAAAGCCAATCAGTTTAAATAAAGGAAAATAAAATGACTACTCTTAACAATCTCAAAAAATCCGACGTCCTGAATGCTGCAATCGTTGTATCAAAAGAATTGAGCGCAAGCGCGAAAGCGATGGAAATCAAATTTAACGAGCGTTTCTCTGCTGGTATGGATACCAAGAAGGACAAAGCGGATCTGCGTGCTGCGCAAACAAAAAGCGCTTACTTTGATAACAACATTCTGGAAGCGATGCGCGACGAAAAACAATGTGGTGTTTTTTACTTCTCCATTAAAATCGCGAAAAAAGAGCCAGAATTGTTTTTCCGTGAAACGTTAGCGAATAGCTATGCACTCGAAAAACTGGCGTATCTGATGGCGTCGATGGCTTCTGGTAAATGTGTCTTCAATAGCGCGCTTTCTACTAACTCACGCGTTTTCGCGATGATTGAGATCATCAAGAAAGATCCGACAACGTTCAGCAATGGCGACGTTTTCAAGATCATGAACAAAGCAAAACAAGAAAACGAGATGAAGCCAGATGCAACATATACGCAAGCCAACCAGCTGATAAAGTTATTCCGCGATTTGGGAATCGTGGAAGCGATCAAAGATGGCGGAAAATCTGAATTTGGCATGGCAAAATTTAAATTTATTAAAAATGATTTGTTTAATCATATCGCTACCAGTTTTAGCAAGTGACCAGACAAGCGCCAGAAATGGCGCTTTTTTTTGTTTCCGCTATAAAGCCACCAGCGCCCACTATGGGCGCTTTTTTCGTTTCCAGTGATCCAGTCATTCCAGCCAAAAGAAAAGCGCCCACGATGGCGTTTTTTGCGTTATACGCTAACCATTATCGCCCACGACGCAAAACAGGATGCGCCAGAGCGATTCTAAGCGCTTTTTATAACCATAGACAGCCAATCGTATTACCAACAATAAAAAGCGCTTAGAATGGCTTACAGCTCGTTTTAGCGATATTTCATGTTTTGCGAGGCATTTTAACCGATCCCGCGTGGCTTTCTGTATTATTTTTCCGTTGGCGCTTTCTGAATCTGGCTATCCAGCCATTTAGCGTTATAGCCATTTAGCGTTATAGCCATGTAGATGGCTCGTCACATTCTCACTCCACCCCTTAAAAACGACGCCTTGGCGTGGCCTTCTGGGTAGTCCGTAGGGACACCTCTACACATTTCCGCCGCTGTATATGCAAACCCAGCCGTTTCCCGAAATTTTCACCTTAATAGGCTTTTTGCCCGTTTCCCTGCGGCGCCACTTAAACGGTGAAAAGGGAGAACATCGTCTCCCCTTCTCTTTCCGCTTTACTTACCTTCCAGCACGATAATGTCGGATTTGATACGCGTTTTCCCCAGCGTGTTGCCGTTTATGACGATACTGAATTGGTCGTGACCGGCTTTGTAGACGACGTTAGTGTACCTTTCGCTATTTTCGACGGCACGAACGGCGGCGCTTGTCTGGTAGGCTGAATCCTGATGCGGTCGCGTTTCGGCCATCCATCCTGCGATCTGCACAGCCATTTCGAAGCGGCGGCTTTCACAGTCTCTCCCGCGCAGTGGGAAAATAAACGTTCCGAATCCGGTTGAGACGACGCGAGCGGCTTTAAAGGTTTGCGTGTAGCCGAAGCCATTCGCCAGATCTTGCTGTAATGAATTCCTTTCCCATTCCTGCAGGCTGGTGGTTACATCCTTATCGCCGTGCATAACAGTGATAAGACGTTTATGGATAGTGTTGAACAGCGCGGTGGATGTGCCAAAGCGAGTATTAACGGTCAGTAACTGGTTCATGTGCTTTCCTTTGTGTTTTTGTTTTGATGGAAAGCATTATCGCAGTGGCACTGAGGCAGTAAACAAGTTGTTTTAGGCATTAAGAAAACAATAACGGTGCAATGCCTGTAGCCTGGCTGCAGCCGGAGGGTAATTGAGTGGTGTTTTAGCCGTGCGGTAGCCTGGTGGTGTTCGAAGGGTATCAAAGAAAAAAGCCACGGCTTAGCGTGGCTTTGACAGGCGTTATAGCCGTTAGGCGGTGGTTGCGCCGGTTGTCGCTGAATCGGTCCCGTCGGCTTTCAGAACGTCTACGGGCAGCAGCTCGGTCAGCGCTTCGCCGGAGTAAATCTTCATACCGTAAACACCCATCCAGGTACTGCCGGCGGCAAGATTCCCTTCGATGAAGTCCAGTACCTCGGAAATCAGCCCTTCGGTCAGTGTTGCGGTGTCTTTACGGAAGAATGCTTCCGCGGCCACCAGCAGCGGGTCGCCGCCGTCGTTAATCATCTGCTGCCCTACGGCATAGACTTTCTGCTTATTGGAGCGCAGAACGGTGCGAGACAGTTGGGTTGATAGTTGAGTTACGCCGGCTTCGTCGCGTAGCTGAATGGTCAGCGTTGCGATGCGATCCGCGGTCATCGGGTCAGTGTTAGATGCGTAAAACAGGTCGTATACCAAATCGGTACGTTTAAGGCTCATCGCTACCTCCATGTTGTTGAGCAAGGTAAATATATACCGGTAAGTAAACACTTACAATACAAACGCAAAAAAGCCCCAAAAGGAAGAAGGGGCTGTAGACAATTCTGCGACTACTAAGCACATGATTATGCGATAGCAGCAAGGGACTCTCTTGAAATCTCTTTCTGAGCCATTTTGTTTGCATACAAGATGGCTGTCTCAAGCTGCGAAATAGGGAAAATCTTCTGCACAGCAGTCCAACCCGACTTCAGTTTACTGCGGCGCACACTAACGACAACGCGACGAGATACCCCATTATCAAAACTGGCGGCGCTCTCTTTAAACACGCGGATCGCAGTTCCGTTTGCTACGATATCCAGAAGAGTGGTGCTGGACAGGTTCGTCTTGCGCTTCTCTTTGAAGTCGTTGCGCTGCGTTGCGTAGTAAGAAGATAACAGGCGTTCAGTGTTATTCATGGTATAAATCTCGCTTCGTGTTTCGTTGAGAAGAATAATAGCAGCGCTGATGAGGGCGAAAACAACTTGTTTAAGGCGTTAAGAAAACAACGGAGGCGACTAAGTGTGGTAATTCGCCGTAGGGCTGGTGGGCTGAAAAGATAACGGATTGCTCCGCTATCTCTCTTATCAGGCTGGGTCTAATTCCATGTAGAACGTTACGTCTTCCTCTTCTACCAGGCGGGCGTTGTCCGCCATCTTATGAGCGAAGTCACCAGAGGCGCCATTGTCGTACTCCTTCGACATTCTCACAGCGTCTTTGGCTAAATATTCATAACTGGTGTTGAAGTCCACCAGGGAAAGCTTCTCCGCGTTGTGTACGTGAACAGTGCCAAAATCACCATCGCCATACGTGTTAACCATCGCCAGCACGTTTGACAGATCTGGCGCGATGTAAAACTCATTCTGCCCTTCTACTGGTTCAGTGATGATCGCAGTGAATGAAGTTTTAGCGGCGTTGCGAGTAGTGAAGTAGTGAAATCGTGTTGTCATTTGTTTAGTCCGTTGATTGTTTCGATAGATGTATTATCGCATCACGAATCAGGCAGAAAACAACTTGTTTAAGGCGTTAAGAAAACAAACAAGGCTAGAAAACAAAGAAAACCGCCGCAGGGAGCTATCGCATAAAAGCCACCGTTGCTGGTGGCCCAAGGTTATCGACTGTGTTCGTTCAAAAAATCTTTAACAATCTTCAGCGCGTCATACAGGCCGACGATGTTCGAGCCGTAGTCTATGCAAACCGGGGTAAGTGATGTTTTACCGTCATGCGACCTGTAATCACTTGTGCATGTCGCAGGTCTGTTACTTCGATAACAAACAGCCGTACTCTCGTGCCTAAGATATGCGATACCGCGCTCAAGATGGTATCTCAGCTGATCCAGTTCGTGTCTTTGCGCCTTTGTTAATTTAGCCATTAATCCTCCGGGAACTCTTTAGCAACAGCCGCAGCCAGTTCAGCCTTCTCTTCGTCCGTAAACGTCTCCCAGGCAACTTTCGCCAGTGGCGCGTTCTCGCCGTCCGTTTCCGGTGTGATGAATGACCACAATTTACGGTAAAGATCCTCACCCACGCCGTCGATGCACTCGGCGACCTCATCGACAGTCCAGTAATTCAATAAATCAGGCATTTGGACGCTCATATCTCCCCCTATACAATCGACTCAGAAACAGAGCAGTTCCAGGCTAGTTCAAAACTCTCAGTCCCCACAGGCACCCCAAAGGCACCGGAGCAGTGGCCTTTAGCCAACATATCTGACACCTTGGTAATAACTTCTGCCGAGCGAATCAAATTGCCTAACGCCTCATCGTTGCGAAGGGTCATGCTATTGTCCGATAGCGTAATGCTGATATTTAAATGCTTGAACATGTGCTTTACTCCGTTGTTTTCTTATGCTGGTTATTATCGCAATAACACAGCGGCGAAAAAGCACTTTCAAAAGGGTAGCGCGATAAAATGGCCGGACTTAACTCATTGACACCCGTCGTTTTCCTGACAGAATGAATCTGGCTGGTGGTATGGCCGTATTTATATGGACCTATGCCTGGGTCGCCTCATGCCACCAGCCGCCCAACTCCCGCGACCGCTCGGTTGACCTTTCATCAAGCAGCCTCGTCTATACGGCAACCTCCCCGTTCCCCGAACCGTTTCGGTATACAGCCGTTCCCGTTTCCCGACCGAAGGCTGTACCTGGCCGTTCCCCCGTTTTGCCGCGGCCAAAGGCAACCGAGCAGCGTTTCGCACCGTAGGGAGTTTGCGCGGCGCCAACGTTTTTGTAGGGCTGGGAAATTACAGCTTGAATTTCTACGAAAACGGAAGCGCGACTTTTTTCCTGACCCTACTTACACAAACGCCTAAACGCCCAAACCTCTTCCCCCTATAACGCCTTAATCCCAATACCCCAGAACTCTCTTAACGCTACCTTCCCAAACCGTCCCTTTCCTGTTCCCAAACTGTTCTGGGTATCTTCCCAAATTTCTTCTGACCTTCTCTATCGTTCCTATGGTGAGTGTGTATCCGGGAGTGTTCTTCTCTACGGGATTTCCTTCTATCGCTTCCTGTGATGTGGTTGTTCTTTCCTGGTGGTTTTCCTCTGGGTTGTTCTCTTATCCGGGATTCGTTCTACCTTGGGTGATGGCATATAGGCGAAGTGATTGTTTCGTCGTTTTGTTCTGGGAGATGGCAGGTGGCCGACTGTTTGTTTTCTTGTGCGCTTAAACAAGTTGTTATCTGGGTGAATGTGTCTTTAAGCCTTGTCCTGTCTGCTTTCCGCAATTCTGGGGATTTGAGGTTACGTTGCTATTGGGGGATGGCAGGTATGGGATTATCTCTTCATCGTTTCTCTCGTGTGCCTGGGGAAAGCTGGATGGTGTTTTCGTGCCTGTTGGGGTTTGGCGGGTGCTCCAATGCCTGTGGTAAGTCGAGTGGTGTTCTTGGGAATTTTTGAGCCTCGCTTCCTTTGGTTGGTGGTATGCCGGTTCCGCTCTTTCGGTTATGATGGAAGGTTTTGCCTGAATGTGTTGTTGTTGGTTCTTCTCTCGATTTCCGAGCTGATTGGCTTATCCTCTCAAACGCTCTGTAACGCTCTCTAAGCGACTCTGATTTGTGGTGATGGATTAGTGTGGTTTTTCCTGTTTAATCTAAGCCTGAGCGTTCTGGCTGGGTATGTGGCGGGTATAAGTGTGGTCATGCTCAAATGTCAAAAAATGAGGGTGAAAATGGGTTTTGGTTTGACGTTACGTTGATCTGCAAACAAGTTGTTTTCTTATGTGTGTTATTGCCTTGTTTACAGCGGTGTTGCGGGTTGGTGAGTGGTTGATTAGGTGGGAAAGTGATGATCAACCTCTCCTTATAGAAACTGCAAGAGGTTGACTGTTTACGTCAGTGAAAGGTCAACGATTTAACGCCCTCTTTTTAAGGGTCCGCCATTTTTGCCATTCTGAAATGATATTGCCCTCTGAAGTAACCTTTCCACTTATTGTGGTGGGAGGGTTGGCGATAATACTCTCCAAAGATTCTCCCGCTTCAAGACGTGCGTGTATTTTAAAGTCCGCAGCCTTGGGATTAGTCGGCACTTTATCTCCGTTGCTCATACTTCCTCTCTACCATTCCCAGCTTTTTAACCCGTCAATCGTATCTGCGTCTCGGTCGAAATGCACCACCTCAAAGCCGGCACTCAGGACTTTCTCGATGTTCTCGATAGTCGACCAGCTAATGCCTTCCTCGCGTAAAGACTCCTTCCATGTCCCAGCATGAAGACCGGCACGAACAATCCAACCATACTCAGTGCCGTGAATCCAGTTGTAGCCGCGATCAGTGATGGGGTCAAAGCTGATTTGAGGCAGTATCTCGGAGTCCGCTTGGGTAACGTGAGCGGTGCTGATAACGGCGACTTTGTATGATTCAGTAATATTCAGGCTCATGTGTTTTCTCTTTGTTGTTTTCTTAATGGTTTTATTATCTCAACTTGCTATAGGCAGAAAACAAGTTGTTTTAGGCTTTGTTGAACTCTTTCAACCACTCGGCGGCTGCTTCGTGAACCATGCGCCCTTTTGCGATGGTCATCTCCGCCTGTGGCACTGTGATGCCGTAATCCTCTGCGAACGCGGAGACGGAAAGGTAGTTGTTCATCCAGTCACGGTAAAGTTCAGCGAGGTTCTCTGAGGTTACTTTTTCTGGGTGGGTCAAGCTGACTGTCAGGTATGTATGGGAAGGGGTCATGATGGGTTCTCCTTTTCTGGTTGGCGTTATTATCACAAACCAGAAAAGGCAGAAAACAAATTGTTTAAGGTGATTACTTAATGCTGTCCAAGTAGTTTTTTGCGTCTCTGGTTATTCCTGCCACTAACAACTTCTCAGGGCCGTTAGCGTAGATGCTTTTAGCCTTAACCAGCACATATGCCTCATCTACAGTGCCGTAAATTTCGTAATAGTCCATAGGGCAGTGGTTCTGTTCTAACCCTGCTTCTGAATTGTACGCTTTACAGAAGCCTGGACTTGACTCGAAAGCGGCTTTATCTCTCACGCCAGCGCGAGTCGCCAGAGCCGGGCCATATTTACTTTTCAGCACGTCCTGCACCGTCTTCATCTTATCCACACTCACATTGACGATGGAGTACGCAATTTTCCCGTCTAATGTGTTAAAGATGACTAAATCTGCGTCTTTCTCTTCCTTGAGGGCTTTGCCTACGTAATCTGATGGTGCGTATAGATACTGAGAGAAACGATCCTTGGCTTTGACTGGTTTGTCCGTTGCCTTCCCGTCCTGATCAACCATCGTATAACCTGCCATATCCACCTGAGATGGTGTTTTGTTGAGCACCATCTCATATGGTTTAACGGCAACATCATTACAACCTGAAGCCAGAAAAAGTATTGCAACGATGCCAAAATTTTTTATTTTCATTTCAGTCTCTGATTAGTGGATTTTTTACAAGCCGTTTCATTCTAAACAATACGAAAGTGAAGATCTTCAATCAGTAAACCACCGGCCCGCATGAGCGTTCGCTTGCCCATATACTGATTTCTGACTTTATCCCAATCGGGCCAGTCGGTTCGCTCCGTAGACCATACGCCCCGATAGTCTGTGTGGATTGCGTTGTACTCCTTCAGCGTTAACTCAATCATCTGCGCCTCTATGCTCTTTTGAAAACGAATACTGCGACTGTGATGCCGGTGTCCTCAAACTCACCTGAGAACTCTCGGCCTGATTTAGCACAAACGAACTGATTGCCTATCCATTCTTCCGGCTTGTACCCGGCTGGCAGGACTGCCGCCATCATCCCATCTTCGCTGAGATGATTTAGTGCCGTGAGCGTGTGCTCTTTTGCTCGACCCTCCGAATACGGTGGATTGATTGCGATCTTGTCGTAGTCATAAGGCAGCTGCTTCGACCAGTCGATAAAGTCTTTGTTATGAACGTCGTACCCCTTTGCAGACAGGATGTCACAAAACAGTGGCGATATTTCCACGCAGGTCACGTTCTCCGGCGTCGCGTTGAGGAATGCCAGCAAATCACCACGACCCGCGGATGGTTCCAGCACTCGGTCAGTTGGCGTGCATTTCAGGATCTGCGCGACGTACTGAGCAATGGATGCCGGTGTTGGGTAGAACTGGTGTGACTTAACCTCTGGAATGAGGCCCATGGACACGATGCTGTCGAATGTTGCGGTTGGCTCATAAGGGAACAGCCAACTGCCTCGCTCCTTCACGCCACCGATAAATCTCAGCGTGCGCTCAAGGTCTTCTATTTGAGCCTTTTGCAGTGACGAGTCGGGGAAGTACCACGTATTGTCTTTACTATGGCGGCGATCGCGAATAGCACCTCTGGTTCTTTCAGATACGGTCTTCTGGATGTAACCAAACTCTTTTGGCGCCTTTGTCGTTGGCGCCTTGCGACATGGTGCCGGAATCGCTGCAGGCATACTGTAGGCCAGCACCTCGTTTAACTTCCACGCGACATCCGGGTGGATTTCAAAGTGAGCATTGCCGTTTTTGAAAATCTTCACACGCATTAAGTTGCCGTCGACATTCATCCACTGACCGGTTTCACAGTTGTGCGCTCTGTACGCCGCCGAGAGCATCTCAGAGCAACTATTAAGGGTGATGAACTCTTTATGTGCAAAGAAGTGCAACATGACGCGCAGGTCGTCGATAACATCAGCTTTGTGATAGTTCAGGCTAACGCTGCTATTCCAAAAATCGGTCACGCAGTAGGAGATGATTAGCTTTTCACTGAAGCCGTATGTTTTGTTGGTCTTGTGCGTTGGGCTTAATGCCTTGAACAGCCCATAGACGCGCTCGGCCAGATACTTGTGGCGATCATTAAGTAACGAGGTCATCGTTGGGATAACTGTGTCGGCCGTGAATTCAGGAACACCGACGAACTCTTCAACCTGACGCTCGAATCCACCGCGGTCTCTCTTCATCACCTTTTGCAAACCTAAAGTGAACTGGCTGCGCCACTGGTCGCGGCGCTCTGCTGGCATGATGAGAAGGGCGCCAGTCATATCCGTCACCTTGCGCCAGTATTCGGCCCAAATGTTTTGCTTAACGAAATCCAGGTTAACGGAGTTAAGCTGCGGGACGTTTCGGAGGTTCTCATCATTCGGGCGACGACTCAGCACCTGCAGGCGGTTAATCATCGACACGCGCTCACCTGAGTAAACGAAATCATGCACCTGATTCATCAGGGCGATCTCTCTTTCGCACTCTCCCACGATGTCATGAATGACGCTCATTTCCTTGCGGAAGTCTACGGCGTTGGCTGTGTTTTCAATGATAGAGATGGCTGTTGACATTGGGCGTTCCTCAAACAAATTGTTTTCTAATGTTGGTTATTATCCCAGATCAGATAAGGCATTAAACAATTTGTTTAAGGCAGAAATAAAAAAGACCGCATCGGCGGTCTTCGGTGGTATCAGGCTTCCATCGACTTCCATTTCTCCATCAGCCCGGCATTAATTCGATCTGACTTGAAGAACAACTCATCGGGAAGCTGGGAAAGCGCTGTAGCGACAATCTTTTCCGCTTCAATCAAAAGAGGGTGGTCGCCGACTCTGGACTCTATCTCTTCGCCCGACACACCAATCTCAGCGTCGGTGAACAGCACACGCAGCATAAAAGCCTTTTCTGCAAGGTACTGCGCTGCAAATTTCTGGTCGTACCGGGTTATCGACTGAGTGTTGTGGATCAGGTCAGCCAACTTAATGACGCGGCTCTGCATGTCGAGTCGCTCACGTAGAGCGCGGACGTTGATAAAGAATCGTGTCTCACGATTGCCGTCTTCTGGCTTGGCCTTATTGCTCAGCGCATCGACCATTTCAGCAACGCGATCCCCGAACAAGCTAAAGATATGGCCGAACGTTACTTGTGTATCTTCGATAGTGTCATGCAGCAACGCCGCAGCTACCATTTCATCAGTGCCGCCGCTGTTACGGACGATTTCGGCCACAGCCACCGGATGATTAATGTAGTCCTCACCAGTGTATTTGCGCTTTTGACCGACACCAGCATGGGCGCCGGCAGCAAACATTTGAGCCTTTTCAACAATATTCATTTCGAACCACCTGCAACCTTTGCTTCCAAAACCTCAATACGCCCCAGCAAGCCGATCACCACATCGACGATCGTCATCTGTGGGTCTTCAAGATGCCCACAATGAGGACACTGGTAACTATTCTCCAGTACCTCCAATGGCGTGGGGGCGTCAATACCTTCCCCACACTTTGAACAATAAACCCAGCTCATGCTAACTCCCCTCTGAGAGCGACCTTAATCTGGTCGCCGGTCAGGATATTCAGGTTGCGATCGTAATACACCGCTTCGCCAGTTTTCGATTCATGCTGCGAGATGAGGCTGTAGCCATACTTCGCTAGTGAGTCCAGACCGCTCTGGGCCACGCGATAAGAGTAGTCGCGCCCCCAAGTGGCATCGTTGCGCCCCTCGAAGCGGTCGTGTTTGTAGTGCTCGCGGATAAAGAGATAGTGACGCTGTCTGAAAATCATGTCTTGGCCCAATTGTTTTCTTGTTGCACTTATTATCACACGTATGAAAAGGCAGAAAACAAGTTGTTTGGTTATTTTATTAGGTTGTAAAATTAAGGAACTGAAACCGGGCCATTGCAAAGGACTTAGCTATGGGATTCGGACTTCAATGCTGGGATGAGAATGGCAATATTGTCTTAGACACAAGCGATTACAACTGTCGCTACATAGGGACCTACAATGTATCAACTGGTGGTGGTAATTCAGCCACTGTAGGCGTTTCAGGTATAAATGCCGGCAACGCCTATGCTGTAATCGTTGCTGGTTCTTACGGGAGCGTCTTTAACGAGGCGTTTTGTGCAGTAAACGACAATTCGTTCACCCTATTCACACTGTCTGGATCCAATACATCCCAGACATTCACAGTTGAAGTGTATCGATATGCTTAGGGATAAGATATGAGTTACGGATTTGAGGTCTATAACGACGCAGGTGCGCTGCAAATAGACTCAGACAACAAGACAACGCTCTTTTCTGACATCAGAAACATCGACGGTCTGACAGATAACGGGTACTACAAAATCGACAACCCGTTCGGGGGATCATACCCATTTGGTTTTCTAAAACCAGCAGACACGCCAGTACCAGGCTACCTATACTGGTTTCGCTTAAACGCGGGCGCATTTGCTATGCCCGGAGCCTACAGCTTCCAGAACGGCAGCGGCCAAATCATCAGGACAACTCGAAACCTTGGCGTTGAGAGCGGATATCTTGATGTGATGAATGGTAACGGCGATCTGATATGGAGTGCAAAAAGTGCCGGTCGCGTACCTCGCATCAGAGGATTTATCGATCTGCCGGCAAACTCACCTGTTGATAATCAGGTAGTGTCCTTTTCTCCAGAATTTAACCCGTGGATTTTGATGAATATGGTTCCTGGCAATATTTCTGACGATGGTGAAGTGACAGGTTACTCTGGTCTTCTCATCAAATGGACTGGCTCGCAGATTCAAGTGAAATACGTGTCACGATACCAAAACACATTCTCTCAATCGTTTGGTGGAAGAGGGGGGTTAAAAATCCCCTACGCATACTTCCAAGGCTATTAAAAAAGGGGCTTTTGCCCCTTATTCATTTCTTCGAGTGATCTGGCTCTACGTAGCGAGAAAGCACGTAACTCAGCGCCTCTCTCATTGAGCCGGTTCCGCAGTGTTTCTTTGCGGTCTGCGTCAGTTCAGAAACCAGCTCACGATAAATGTGAGGCGGTAGTTTCGCCATAGGCTCTTTAATCACTCGCTCTCCACCTGGCGCAGAAACCACTTCCACCTGGCAACCTGCTGCGCATTTCAGCGCTTCCTCGGCCATGCGCTTGTAGTGGTCACGTGACTGGATGACCTGAGCGTTGCTTTCTTCCAGATGCTCAATAAATGCCTTCAGCACATCGGCGCGATGCCACCCCCAAGGCTTCAACACATCAAAACGCCGGTCTTTCTGAATCCAATCCGTCTTATCCTGCCAAACATCAAAGGCCGCACGGAATGACTCGTCCCGCAAATGGACTTCTCGCACGGGTGTGCCGTTTTCTTTCGCTCGTTTGAAGGCTTCCTCAGAGCAATCTACCCAGGTATTGCCACCGTCATTTACCTGACGAATTACATTTCCCTTAATCATTTTCGGATCTCCACCACCAATAGATATTCAGGCGCCACAGACAGAACGAGTAATACGGCCCGTCGTGCCAAAATCGGCGGAATCCCCATCTCGCCACTTTTCGAGGAATCCAGCTAATAGCCAGCCACCAGCCACCGTAACGACCTGGTAGTTTAATTTTCAAGGAATCCACCTTTAGCTCGAACACGATCTCTTTCGAAAGCTACGGTAAGCTTCTGGGCCTTCATCGGATGGCCTTTCTCAAGCCGCCAATGCTTCATGTCTTTGACGATCTGCTTTGTGAAAAAGCCTTCGTCGTCGTTGACCACGATATTTTCTATGCGGCCGTCTTTGTTGACGTCGTATTGCACATGAACAGTGCCATAGACACCGTATTGATACGCGCGATCCGGGAACTTGATTGTGTTAACAGGTCGAGCGCTACAGCCGGCCAACGCAACGGCTAAAAGAATGATCGGTATTTTCATAGAATGCTCCAGAAAAGGCGCAGTTTTCCCGCTGCGCCTTGTTTTTACTTATTAATGCCAAAGCGATTCTTCAGTTCGCGGATCTGGGCATTAGCGCCGTCCATTGCTCGCGTCTGGGCAAGCTCAAAGGTATTTACGATGGTTTCGACGATACGCAACGCCTCTTCATTCGACATTTTATTACCTTCCGTCGGCGCAGCTTTTTCGCTCATCGTCATATAATTCAGAGTCTCATGAAGTCGCTTGTTGTCCGCCTCCAGCGCTTTGGTGTGGTTGGCAAAGTGGGCGATCAGCAGGAACAAGTTAGCCGGCTCAAGCAGTCCGTCACGGCCCAACTCTTCAAGATGAGTAGTCACCCGCAGCGCATCATGGATGGTGTTGATTTCTCCAGTTGATAAGACGGCCAGCTCAGCAATTTCGTTGGCACGGCTCAGGACTTGTTCTTTTTTAGCTTTACGTACTTCACAGCGAATGCACATGTGTTTTCCTTTTTGTTTTGATAACAATTTGTTTTCTGATGTTGCTAATTATGGACTGACTCGAAAGGGTGTGGCCCATGTTTAATCAGGCTGCTGACTTTCTCATTACCATGGCAGCTTTAACACTATCGCGACATGCACGATACGGAATGGTGTCTACGGTGATGATCCCGCGTTTTACGAGGTGGAGAGCGACATAGCAAAGCCCCTTAAACGTAAACTTCGCCTGGATGTGACCGCCGCCGGTGCTGGTTACGTTGCGGCCGTACTCGCGATCAATGAATTGCTTCACAAACTGGCGCGGGGTGGTGGAGTATTTTCTTTTAGCAAAGACATTGCCAACCATATCCATACAGGAAGCCATAACAGCCCCTGACGTACCCAGAATGCGACCAGCTTCATTGATACCATAGAGTTGCTCTGACGTTCCGGCTAAGCGATCCATGAGGATGGCTTTAGGGCGGGCGATACTCAGTGCTTCATCCAGTGCTTCATTCTGTTCAGTCAGCCGCTCATTTTCTTCAACCTGAGCAACAAGGTGGATCAGAGCCTCTTTATAGGTACGTGGCAGAGCCGGTTCTTTTACAGCCTTCTCAAGCTCAAGCCAGCGGTCTACCAGACGCGCCGTGAACTCTGGACTTAGCTGAGCTACAACGATAATGCTGTCTCGCTTCCCCATCTCCCCGGAGAACACGAAAAACGTCGCGGAGCGGCCTGCCGTGGGCTTTTCCCCCATTGGGGGAGAAGTTATAACGCCGCGTTTTACAAGTCTTTCGATGGACTGCTTGACCTTGTCATGGCGATTTCCGATCAGCTCGGCAATATCCATGCTGGTCATCGTTGCTGTGGTGATGCTTAATTCTTTCATTCGTTCTCTTCAGCAAAAAGGAGCCGAAGCTCCTTACTTTGTTTTGGCGCCTTTAATCAGAGCAGGCAGTAATAGAGTTATGCCTGTTATGACCAAAACACCGTCCGCGGCCACTGACAGAATCCGGCTGGTGAAATCCACCAGCACAGACAAAACCAGCAGCGCCAGCGCAATGCTGACGCGAGCCATCACAGATACTGATCCAGCGACAACTGCAACGCCTGAGCGATCTTCTTCAGCATCATCTCTTCTTTCTCATCGATGCCGTCGTTATCAGCGATATCCAGGCACAGGCACAGCACATCTACCGCATCGTTAGTACCGGCTACTTCAGCCAGTTGACGCATAGCTTCAGCGTTAGCAGAACGCGGGGATGCTTCGTAGCGAGAGCGAATATTGGCGCTCATCTGGGCAATCTCGCCAGCAAACGGGGAGAAAGAGGGCAGAGCGGAGATGGTTTTTTCCAGAACGCTGATCTCTTTCGCGTCGCATGAGCCATCCGCATAGGCGATCGCATAAGCGCCCCATACGGTTGCTTCTACAGCATCGCGGTTCTCCATTTTCTTAACTTCAACGGCTGCTTTGCGGACTTTCTTTTTAAACATACCAAACATGTGATTTCCTTTGTTTTCTTATGCTGTTAAACAATTTGTTTTTTAAATTTAGATATCAGGCTAATGACTCAGTCAAAAGACCCGGACGACGAATCGGAGCATCCAGAGTCATACCCTCCAACGTCCCCGTGGCTGCTGTAGCAGGAACTGGAGTCGTGGTGGTGGTGGTGGGGTGAGCCGTGATGTCTGGAGACAGATGCGCTGTCCTCGTGGACTTGGCTTCTGCTTCCCGTGAATTGCTGAGCGCCGGCTGCATCATCTGCGTAACTGGCGCGATGCCGAGAGGTGACAGAGCCAGCCCGATAACCAGAAGCGCCAGCGGCTGTAGTCTTTTTCTTTGGTAATTTTCCATGGGCAAAGTTTTTATCAGGGAACGGGTCGGGGCGCGGCGTCGAATCACTGCTCTTCGTGAGAGAGGTGATCGTGTTGGCTTGTGACACTACGGTGCTTTCAAGCACTCGGATTCGCTCATTGAGGTTTTGGATACGACTTTCGAGGAAGTTTAGATTTGAGATGACATTTCGCTCAAACCGCTTATTTCGAAGAAGATCGGAGAGGTAATTAATCATAAAGCCTCTTAACAGGAGCCTTAAAATAGTTGCGGCTGAGAAAACTCAGCCGCTTACAGGTCGTCTCTTCCATGAGACAAGCGCTAACCGCGCTATCATCCTTGCAGACCAAAGATACAACACGCCAGCGAATAAGTAAACACTTACTTATTAATTATAGGCACAAATAGATTCGTAAATACGATCAACCATCGTTGGCGATTCCGCAGCCGATCGCGCCATCATGTCGCACAGCTCATTGTCTGGGTTTCCATCATGACCTTTAACCCAACACCAACGGACACGATGACCGGATACCGCAGCATCCAGCTCCTGCCAGAGATCCACATTTTTAACCCGCTCACCGTTCGCCAGCTTCCAGCCGCGCTTTTTCCAACCTTTAATCCACAGCGAAATGCCATTAATTAGGTACTGGCTATCCGTGTAGATCGTCACGTTGCATTTTTGATTAAGTAGATCCAACCCTCGGATCGCAGCGAGCATTTCCATGCGGTTATTGGTTGTGGAGCGAAAACCTTCTTGAACTGTTTTATAGTGTTCGCCAAAACGAACGATGGCCGCAACTCCACCAGCACCGCCTGGGTTCTTCAGGCATGATCCGTCCGTATACAGAACAACCTCTTTCAAACGCGGGTCAAATTTTGTCGCCATGTTTTTGTCAGAGATATGTTTCTGCCGGTTGTATTTGATGCCTTTTTGTTTTGTTGGTTTTTTCGCCATTTCGCCTTTCCAGTTCGTTGCCTTACGCTTCTCTGTTTCGCCGTTTCGCTGATGTTTTAAATCTTCTCGGTAGGGGCTGCTGGACATACTTATCCTAACGATTTCGTTAAAAAAACTTCGACCCATATTGTTTAACGGTTCGGTCGAATCAGTGTCTTTTTAATCGAAAAAGTTAGGCGTAAGTCCAGCAACTCCCCCTACTGGTAAGCACTTTCATTCTCGTGGAAAGGGCTTACTCGTATAGGTTCCTCTTAGAATTTAATGGTTGAGCTTTTATTCTGTGAGTCAGGTATCTAAGTCGCTCCCCCTGTCTCACAGCCCTGTAGCTTTTGCCCTCAACCGACGCGAGTTACCACTTCGCGTCCACACCGGCAATACAGACCCTATGCTACAAATCCCGTCTGGGCCTTCCCAAGAGCGCTTGCTCAAGGTTCTTTACTGCTCCACCAGTCCCGACCGTTTCTCACCGAGAGACTGGTGTCGTTGCCATTTTGTGTTAGCTTGGCTGCTAAAAAATTTGGGCTACCATTGGTAGCCCAGCAATGATACATGCCAGATATTTATAAGTAAATAATTACTTATCATCTAGCCTCAGAACGACCCTTGAGCTGCACCTCAAGTGCAAAGTTCGAGTTAATCAGGTCGCCAACCAGCATCCCGATCTCATCGACATGTTTGCCTTCGCGCAGACTATCCACAACCCATTGATAGAGACTAAACGCCGTATCTCGCTTCTCCATCAGTCTGCGAGTGTTTTCCAGAAATTCGTTTTCCGCCAAGGCGACGATATTTGTTTCGTAAGTCATGCAGTGATCCTTTCGTTAGCTTAAAACCAGCTTAAAGCCAGTAAACCGGCTACAAAGCTGTAGTTTGAGGTGAGTGAAAAAAAATAGACTCCAGAAAAACAGAGATTAAGGCACGTAAGTGCCTGAATCTCTTAAATAAGCCTGGCTCCTATATATATTTAATATCTTTTAAAGTCTTTAAAACATAATGGGGTGAGGAGGTTTCTTAACAGGCTTCTTTCGAGGCTTCCTCTTCGCCGTCAGCGGATCATACCCACCCAGCGACTTCATAACGCCTATGTCGATCTCTGTCGTCTGGTGTCCAGCAGCACCACAGAACCCACGGAAGACGAGCAACATGCTGCCTCCAGTGTTCTCTCTGACTTCAACCAGTCCCAGATTAGTGTCTGGCTCCATGAACGCCACGCGCCCGCCCACAATCAGCACAGTCTGGTTCGCACTGCGTTTCACATCCAGATACCACTGAGTGTCGAGGGACTGAGGAACGAGCATGACAGTTGTCACTCCGTTGGCCTGTTCACGCGTCGCGGCGTCAATCCATGGTTTGATTTTGGAGTAGGGCGGATTGAGAAACGCGGTCGTGCCAGGCGAACCCCAACTGGACTTTAACGCATCACGTTCAACGCCTATAAAATCAGGCAGGAGCGCATTGTCTTTATTGCACGCGACGTCGACCTGAAACTTCATGCCGAGATACACCTCAATGGCTTTAAACAGCCATATAGGTGTTCTCCAGAGGTCTCGAAGACTACCGTCTCGCTCTCTGTTTTTGATTTTCTGAGAACCGTTCATACGCCCCCGTAAGTAGGTAAATGTTTACTTATTTTACAGTGTTGACTGTAACTAACAAGAGGATGTGTCGGGATCTGCTCTGTAACGCTCGGGATCGCGTTTTTTAGCGATGGATGATGCGATGGTTATCTTCAAGGAAAAAGCCCACGAGGGGCTTTCCTGCTTCGTCTCACATGCTGGTGTCGATAAGTGGGACGGTGGCTTCTAAATCGGCGATATCCAGTGCGCCGTATATCAAGCCCAATCTCATTGGCACATTCATTCGTCTGTTGGCGTAGAGAAAAGCCATAGCGCCGGCGCAGTACGCCTCCTTTCCTGACGGTAGATATCGATCCCCGTCGTCGTCATATCTTCCGCCTGTTGAGTAGGTTGTTTTGTGGCACTGAAACGGTCTCTGATCGTCTACCAGTAAGTCATTTTTAATCTGTTCCAGACGTCCCTCATGAAGCTCTATACCTCCGTCCTTCAGGAAAGGGCAGTCAGGGCATGGTCTTTTCATCTGGAAAAGCCGCTTGATATCCATTACATCGCCTCGTTTTTGAACTTCTTAACCAGCGGGGAATCTTCATTCAACGTGAGCGTTTTGCCATCTTTGATCGCCATCCCCAATACCGGAAGGATGCTCATCATCTGTCCCGCCTGCGCTGATGCGGTCGATGAGGGGTATGGTTTAGTTGGGTTACTCATCATAGCCAGACGGAATCCTGCCGTATCGCTGGCGCCTGTGTTAATTAGGTGAGTGACCGATATCTGGGTATATACGCTAAGCTCAGCCAGCCCCTGGCTCCAGGCCATGACGTTCTGAATCTTGTCCATCGCTTTTATCGGACAGGCATTATATCCATCCATGAAGGCTTTGCGCTCAAAACCTAGCTCAGCCATGACTTCGTCAGAAAGCTGATCGATCGAGAACCGTTTTTTGCGAGCGCCTGTTGAAGATGGTGAGCGTTTCGGCTTTTCAGGCTCTGACCTTGTTTCCGATGCCTGCCCTTCAACTACCGGCGCTTCAGACGGCGCTTCAGCCACTTCTATCGGTTTCTCAATCGGCTTAATTTCATCATCAATGTTACTCAGAAGCTCTTTTATTGCCTCTTCTTCACTTCTGACGGGCTTTTCAGCTGAGACTAGCGGCAAGAGTTCGCTGAACAGATCATCAGTTGTGTAGGTTGGTGACTTCTTCACTTCAACAACCTCTTCTTTCAAAACATCTGGCTCTTCGATGGATGAAAGGCCGTCCAGTTCGGATAGCATTGCAATCAGATCAGCGTTGCTGCTTTCTTTCGCGGTTGAATTTGTAGCGCTCATGTGTTTTTCCTTTGTGATAATCGTTTTGATGAAGCTATTTTGACATGTGTCATCAGGCAGAGAAGTGAATGAAACAGGTAAACAATTTGTTTTGAGGCATAATAAAAGCCGCCAGGAGGCGGCTTTGTGGTGGGTGTCAGACGGGTATGGGGAAAAATCCGTAGTCATTTCTGGCCTTAATGAAGCACTGCATAAGAAGCTGAGTATCATATAGCGCCCCATGCGCCTTTTCTTCGTCATAAACGAACCCCATGGCAACGGCCAGCTCCTGCAATCGTGGGATCTTCCCACTTTCACACGCCCATCGCGCATCCATGGTATCGATCAGAGGTCGCTGAATTAATTCTACGCCGCAATCTCTCATTTGCTTGGTGATAAATGGAATATCGAATTGCCGACCGTTGTGAGCAACCCATACGTCCGCCGCAGCCAATGCTTTAGCCAGCGAAGCGGCCTTGTCTTCGAATAGCGGGCAATCCGCCAACATCTCAAGTGAGATGTGATGAACCGCCTGTGCCTTCGCATCTATATTCCGTCTTGGATTGAACCGCAGCGATACTTCGTTAATCTTCCGCGAGGTCTCCAGCTCATATGAAACGAGAGCGATCTCAATAATTTTATGTCCCGAGTAGACGTCAAGACCTGTTGTCTCTATATCTATACCTGTTGCAACTGTCATAGTCGTTTCGCGCCCTGTTTGGTAAGCAGCTGTGCCACTTCCAGTGCCTTTTTAATCGTTCCGGCCGCGCTGTCGCACTCATAATCCATTGTGCGGTACTCGCTCGCCATAATTTTTACAGTGACCTTTCTTGCTGAAGTGTCTGGTGATACGGTGATGTACGCACCATTGGCGGTTTTCATATAGAGCGGAAACGGCGAAGGTCGCTCCTTCTCTATCGTATTCATCGCCTCTTCAAGAAGCTCAGCAACATCGACCCCAACCAGACCCATGACAGAGCAGAACACCGAATGAATCGCCGCCTTCGCTTCATTCGTCGTCATCAATCCACCAGTCTGTTTTTTGATAATGTCCACAAGGGTTTCTGAGACTTTTCTATCAAGCTCTTCAGCTGCGCTGTACATGTGTTTTCCTCTGTTTTTTTTATTATTCTGACTCATGAGATCAGGGGTTCAACATCAATGACAAGGCTCGCACTTCATAACAGAATTTGAAGCAATGCTCCCGACGATTTCATCCAGAGCACTAACACGGAGTTCCAGATCAATGACATCGTCCCGCATAAACGCAAACCGGGATAAACCATCGCCAATCACCTTTTGCGAGAATGACAGGATCATCGAAGCCATGAGCATATTGATGTGGTTAACGTAGAACGGCTGCAGCGAGGCTCTCTGCTTTCGACAATGGTCTTGTGGGGAAAGTTGGACGCCGGGGCGTAGCATGAGGCACAGATTGAAATTCATCGCAGCCGCATCCAGGCAGACCATGTGAGTCTGGGCATATAATTCCAGCACTTCATCGTTTTTGTAGTGTTTGGCTGCAATGTCGTGGGTATACGCCATGACGTCGATCGGCGTGCGATCTATGATAAACCCGGTCTTGTGCAGACCTGGCGCTTCCGTAATACTCGCGATGTGGCCGGCCACCATTAGCTGTACCTTCATGCGCTCAACAACAGGCATATCATCTCGTGATAAATCGACGCCAATATCGCTGAGATAATCCCCGACTTTGGCGTCAAGGTACGGAATGCCGGATGCTTCACTGTATGCTTTCGCCAGCGTCGTTTTGCCCGTCCCCTGAGCACCGCATAGACCAATTTTCATTTCATCTTCCTGTAAACAATTTGTTTAAACGACGGCGAATTGTCATCACCAATAAATTCATTTACCACGTCAACCGCTTCAAACCCCATCTGACGCATCGCTTCAAAGGGGAAGAAAGCATCAGCGTCCGGCACTTCGACATTGATGTGGCTTAGCCAGACTTCCGTAACATGTGACAGCATCGCCTCGTACACAGCAGATCCACCGATAACCCAGGCATTGGGGAACTCGCGCAAACAGCGTTCGACTGAGGCGCTCTGGATGCCTTGCGGAACTTCAATACCTTGTGAACGCGTCAACATGACATTGCGTCGACCGGGTAGAGGTTTTCCAAGGCTCTGAGCCGTTTTTCTCCCCATGATCACGGTGAATCCGTGCGTCAGCTCTCTGAAGAGACGCAAATCTGCTGAGCATTTCCAAGGCAGATCATTTCCTCTGCCTATTTCAAAATTTCGGCCAACGGCCGCTATCATTCTCATCGTTGAACCTGGTAAATATGAGGTTTGTGCGGGTGGTTATTCGCCATGCTGATTAGCTTGTTGCCAGCACAAATCGCCATGACCAAAATATTTTCCCGCTGATTGTCTTTGATCCATCGCGTCAGATGCTCCACGCTCTCGGCCTGAACCAGATAGTCGTAGGCGACGCCGTGAGCGGAAAGCCACGCTCTGGTGACTTCCCGCTCTTCTTTCAAAAGTCGTTTGGTTGTGACCAGCACGATTTCAATGCCCGAGCGATAAAAGCCTTTCAGCATCCTGCTCGTTGGGTAAATCAGCTCGTCACCGGCCATCATGTCGATGCGGTCTTTTTCAATGTCGACGGAGGCCCGATGTCTGCTGTCCGCGACTACGTCATCAAGCTCCACGAGCGCAAACATTCCCTTAGCCATATCAAACAGCCACCGGCACTTTGATCCACGGATGCGGCGCGTAACCTTCGATGCGAACGTCCTGCCAGCGGAAGTCATCAATCTCTTTCCACGACTCGGGGAAAATGACGACCGGATCTGAATTTTCCGGGATGTCACGATCCATCATCTCGTTAACACTGCTCATGTGGTTTTCGTAGACGTGAACGTCCAAACCGAAGTGAGAGAACATCATCGGCATGTGGTTAGTGACCTGAGCAATCAGAGACGTCAGGATGCCGTAGCCGGCGATATTGAATGGCATACCCACGAATACATCGACGCTGCGCTGAATCATTGCAGAACAGAGCGCACGGCGTGGGATGTTCAATGAGTCCAGCATTTCCTCACTGGCTTCGCCACAACGCGCGATCTCAGCCAGCAGGGCCGTATAGCGTGACTCGTGTAGATACTTGGCGTGTACTTCACCGATGGCATTTGCCTGGCGTAGACGCTCTTCAAAGCCGAGTTCGCGGCTCCAAACGTGATACATGAAGTGGCAGGGGGGCAGCGCCATGTCTTCGAGTTCCCCAACATTCCACGCACTCATCATTATGCGGCGATCAGTCGGGTCGCGTCGTAGCTTGTCTACAATGCGCTGTAGCTGGTCAATTTCACGAGACAGAACAACGCGATCTTCTTCGACTCCGATGTAGCCTTCAGTTTTGTATCCACGGTATAGATAACTCTGGTAGTTTTTTACAAAGTCATATCGATCGACGATCCGGGTATCGTTCCAGCGACGCCATTGCTTGCCATATACCGGGCCTAATGTCCCATCCTCGCGCGTCCAGGCTTCCCAGATTTTGACGTCATGCTCACGGAGAAATGCAACGTCGCCGGTTCCTTTCAAATACCACTCAAGCTCTACAAGTAGGGGCTTCAGATTTACGGCTTTGGAGGAGATAAGCGGAACGGCAGCGCCCCAGAGCGGATACTGCGAATTCACATAGCAGGTTCCAATAGTGGGGGTTCCAGTGCGATTGTCTGACTTAATGCCGGAGGAGGCGGCTTCCGCGAGAACGCAGGCGTAGGATGAGTCGGTCAAAAGGCCGTTTTCGAATAGTTCGTTCATTGAGTCTCTCATTGATAAGTAATGATTTACTTATTTTACACAACAACAAGAGGTATTGTAGAAAAAAAAACGGTCGACCAAATGGCCGACCGCTAAGATTCTTATGGAATGGTGGTTAAGCAAAACAAAATAATACAAGGCGAGAAAAAATATACATCAATAAGTATTTACTTATCAAGGCATAATTCATCTTTTTTAGAAAAAGTGACGCCCGATTACTGAGTTAATTGCCATATCAACGAATTTTGACAAATCAGCCGACTCATAAGTTGGCGACTTCAGGATTTTGCCATCGGAAATTCGATATCCGATCATACCATCCCGACCTTCAGCAACACGGAATGCCAGGTCATCTTTGTCGTATTTACAGCCTTCAACCAACTTAGTGCGCTGCTCGGCATCAGACGGCCAAAGTTTCGTCATATTACTACGATGGACTTCGGCCACCAGATCAACAACAGGGACATTCATCAAATCCGCCAGGTGATAAACCATCTGTGACGCCACGTAGATGCGATTCATTGCGCCACGCAAATCTACGGCTAAACTGGTGGAGTCTGCATACCCAGAGCGGATTTTGGCCGCAATAACCTCAAGCTCTTCTGCGGCCACCCCAAACTGAGACAGCCCGAGGATGATATCTTCCTGCGGCTTTTTGCTATGAGCGTGGACGTAGCTGGTGTAAATATCTTCGCTCTGCTCTTTTGTGAAGTGAGCCATGGCGTTAACCACGCCGCCACGCACGCTGATCAATGTGCCAATACCAACGTATAAACCATCGGCCATAGCATCCAGAACTTTATCCATGTCCAGATGTTCAACAGCTTCGGCAGCTTCGTCTACAGCCTCTTCACGGATGAGACCAGCACGAAGCTCTAAAAGCTCAGGCGTGATGTCGGCTGCGATCGGATGTTGAAATAGTTCGTGAAACTCTGACACCATCTCGCCGATTTTCATCGTAATGTCGGAGCCACCAGGGTAGATCTCGTAAAGCGTGTCTATTTTTGCGCCATTTTTGGCTTCAGATTTCAGGCGAGATTTCTCTAATACTTTCTTTAACATTTTTAATTCCGTGCATTTGAATGATGTGATTATTGTGACCCAGAGAGCCAGGCCACAAAATAAATCAAAAGGCTTACAGGTCGCCAAATCCGCCAAGCATTGATGTATCAACGGCTGCGTCAATTTGCCCCACCAGATACGAAGGGATCTCCGTTTCCTGCGGCGCCACCTGAACGTTGTCGGTGAACAGCCAGCTGTTCATCCACGGCAGCGGATCGAAAGTGACATCGTCAAACAGAGGGTTGAGATGAAGTCGCTTCATCGCCAGATTTGTGCGGTACTTCACGTACTGTTTCAGGATCTTCGCATTCAGACCAATCATCGAGCCGTCTTTGAACAGATAATCAGCCCAACGCATTTCCTGCTCGGCCACGTCGAGCATCGTCTGGTAGACAAATGGCTCTTCTTCTTCGGCGATTTGCTTCCACAGCAAACCTTCGCGACCATTTCGCATATTTCGCAACATGCGCTCAGTGCCTTCGCAGTGTAGCGCCTCGTCACGCGCAATCAGTCGCATAATCTTCGCGTTGCCTTCCAGCAGCTTTCGCTCGCCAAACGCGAACGTGCAGGCAAAACTGACATAAAAACGAATCGCTTCCAGCGCGTTTACAGACACGAGGGTACGGAACAGCTGGCGTTGCATCGGGTATGGCTTCCCGTCGAACTCAGACGCGTACAGACGCTCAAATTCATCTTCCCCGAGATGCTCGCGAGCGCAGACCATTTGATAAAGCTTGTCGTACTCTGCCGATACGCTCGATGCGCGGCTGATAATCTGTTCATCAGTTACGATGCCGTCGAAAATCTCGCTTGGATCATCAACCATGCCTCGAATGATATGGGTGTAGCTGCGGCTGTGAATGGTCTCGGAGAAGGCCCAGGTTTCAATCCACGTTTCAAGCTCCGGGATGGAAGCCAGCGGCAGCAGCGTAACGTTAGGGCTACGGCCTTGAACGCTGTCCAGTAGTGTCTGGTAGCGCAGGTTACTGGTGAAGATATGTCGCTCATGATCGGCCAATTTCGTCATGTAGTCGATTCGATCTTGCGAGATATCAACCTCTTCCGGGCGCCAGAAGAATGACAGCTGTTTCTCAATCAGCTTCTCAAATTCACGGTATTTCTGGATGTCATACCGTGAAACGTTGACTGAATTGCCGAGGAACATCGGCTCTTTCGTCGCGTCGTTTGCGCCGAGACGGAAAGTTGAATAAGACATGTGTTTCCCTTTGTTATTTAATAAATTCTATGCCACTTCAGCTATCGATAACGCCATGATATGTGGACTTAACAGGCTCTCAAACGGAGAAGAAAGGTGGGCTTTCGCCCACCTGGTTATCAAATTTTGCAAGCGCCACCGCACTCGTCTTCCTCATCGATAAATTCGGTCGACGATGGAAGATGGGCCTGATGTGTGATCTTGTCGTCTTCACGAGCGCCGGCGCCATCGCGGGTGTTGTGGTAATAAAGCGTCTTTACACCCATGCGATACGCATCCAGCAAATCAGTCAGCATCTTTTGCATTGGCACGCGGCCGGAAGCAAAGCGTGCCGGGTCATAGTTGGTATTGGCAGAAATAGACTGGTCGATGAACTTCTGCATGATCGCCACTTTGGTCAGGTAGCCAAAGTTATCCTCGATGTCCCACAGGTACTCGTAAGCGTCGCCGATGCGAGAAAATTCCGGCACGACCATCTTCACAACACCATCTTTGGACGACTTCACGGATACCGGGCCACGCGGTGGCTCAATGCCATTGGTGGAGTTGGTGATCTGACTGGACGTCTCGCAAGGCATTTGGGCGGACAGAGTGGAGTTGCGTAGACCGTATCGCTCAATATCTTTTCGCAACCCATCCCAATCCAGAAGAAGAGGGTGGTTGGCATTCAGTTCTGAGGCGTCCAGCTGCTTGCGGTAGTGATCGATAGGCAGTAAGCCTTTCGCATATTTCGTCTGACCAAACCATTCACATGCTCCCTTATCTGATGCAAGCAGGTTACTGGCCTTCAGCAAATAGAACTGAACCGCTTCAAATGTTTCGTGAACCAGTTTGTTTCCATCAACGCCGGAATACTTTGCACCGTTCTTAGCCAGCCAGTAAGCGAAGTTGGTTACACCAATCCCTAAACTACGACGCGCCTTGGCTGGTGTTTCCGCTGCAAACATCGGATAGTCCTGATAATCAAGCAGACAGTCCAGCGCAGAGACAGCGTAGAAGGCTACTTCTTCCAGATCTGCCAGAGACTCAAGAGCGCCAAGATTGAATGCGGACAGAGTACACAGCGCGATTTCGCCGTTCGGATCGTCAGTAAATGCCAGCGGCTTAGTCGGCAGGGCAATTTCGGCGCAAAGGTTCGATTGCTTAATGGGTGCCACAGCCTCATCAAAAGCGCCATGCGTATTCATATGGTCGATGTTGGCGATGTAGATGCGACCGGTCGATGCACGTTCCTGCATAAGCGAAGAGAACAGATCCACTGCAGGCACAGACTCTTTGCGGATTGACGGGTCATTTTCGTACTGAACATACAGACGCTCAAACTCATCCTGGTCAGCATAGAAGGCATTCAGAAGACCGGGGACATCGTGAGGGCTAAACAGCGTGATAGCACCACCCTCGATCAAACGACGGTACATTAAGCGGTTCAATTCAACACCGTAGTCCATGTGACGCACGCGGTTACTGTCAACGCCGCGGTTGTTCTTCAGTACCAGCAGACTATTTGCTTCCAGGTGCCACAGTGGATAGTAAGCCGTTGCCGCCCCGCCACGGACACCGCCTTGAGAGCAGGACTTCACTGCCGCCTGAAACAGCTTCAGGAACGGAATAACACCCGTATGGGTCGCTTCACCGTTGCGAATAGGACTACCCAGCGCACGGATGGAACCGAAGTTAACGCCAATGCCGGCACGCTGGGAGATGTACTCCACAATGGCCGAGGTCGTTGCGTTGATGGACTTCAGTGAATCACCGGACTCGATCAGAACGCAGCTTGAGAACTGGCGAGTAGGGGTGCGAACGCCAGCCATGATCGGGGTGGGCAATGACAGCTTGAACGTACTGGTTACGTCATAGAAACCTTTGACCATTTCCAGACGGGTTTTGCCCATATCGCCATTATTCCAGTCCTGATATAGACACATGCCCACCAGCATGTAGATATGTTGAGGTGACTCATAAATTTCCCCGTTTACTCGATGTTGTACCAAATATTTGCCGCGCAGCTGGGTCGTTGCTGCATAGCCGAAATTATCGTCACGTTCAGGTTTCATGTACGCGCCCAGCTCGTCGATCTCTTCGCAGCTGTATTTATGCATGATTTCGCTATCATAAACGCCGCGAGTAACGTTCTTCAGGATGTGCTCGTAGAAGTCCGGGTATTCGTATTGGCCGTGAGCATCTTTGCGAATTTTGAAAATACTCAGACGCGCTGCAACCTGGCTGTAGTTAGGGGAGTCGGCACTGATAAGATCGGCGGCAGCTTTGATTAGAGCGTCGTGTACCTGGCTAGTCGTCATACCGTCAACGATACTCGCTGCGGCCCCCATGGCGACGGCAGATGCGCTTACGCCATCAACGCCGTCCGTTGCCCACATAACGACGCGGTTATACTTCTCTTCAGACAGTGCTTCGGCACTGCCATTCCGTTTGATGATTCGAATCATGTTGTTGTCCAAAAGAAAAAAGCCACTAAATGTAGTGGCCTATAGTAATAAGTAAATGTTTACTTATCAATGAAGCAAACTTAAAAGAATGCTCTCATCATAGAAACAGCTTGTCGGTATTGATCGGTTTCCAGTCCGGTGTAAACAGCAGCCAATGCGTCAGCCGGGTGTTCGTTTTTACTGACAATGCTCACTTCACCTTTAACCTTCTTCGTAAACCAACCAGCATCCGGGTGTTTAGATACTGCCCACTCGATGATGGTATTTTTGGAGGTGTCTTTTTTTCCGCCGATATGCATTTTGATGTCATTTGGTGTCAACTGAATAATAGGTTTATCGATACACGCCAGAACACCGAGGCACAGGCCGTAGGATGTTTGGGCGCGGGAGGACTGGCTACCCACTGGCAGCTCCGCAAACACGATATTTACGCTATCAACGATGGGCTTAATGCCGCGCCAGATTTCGTTTGCTCGACGCAGATCGTCGCTATTGGTTCGAACAGTTTTTTTTGCTGAAGTTGCCTCTGTTTCAATCAGTTTAATTGACACGTCGGTCACTTCAGCAGTGTCCAGATTCAGCGAACCAGTGACGATCCCAAAGTTACGCAGACTTGGGTCAAACCCTGCGAATTTAATAATTTTATTACTCATGTGCTTTCCTTTGTTTTACCACGTTCCCCAAATGGGGTTAGCTTTGCGAAGCTCTATCACCTCGCTAAATTCATCAAGTTCGCATCCCGATGCCCGAATCTCTGAGAAACCGGCAATGACATCGGGCCACATTTCAGCGATGCAAACAGCCAGTTTTTTCATAGTTTCACTGGCGTACTGAAGGCTCTCTTTTGCGTCATCTGGGACGGCAGTCGACACGATGAAACCTGTTTCAACTTTGTCATCGAAGCGTATGCCGAAGTGAAGAACACCATCGCCAATCAGCGTTACCGGCATTTCCACCTTCGAAAATGCCTTTGATTTATGTCGTTGCCCAAATCGAGCCATGTCATTCTGAACGCGACGAACAGCCATCCTCGCGCTCATATGCTGGATACGGCCAGACAAATGGGCAGACTTCACCTGGTTAAAAACAATATCAGTATCTTCCTTGCTCGAAACGATTATGCCGCCACCCATATGATCGGCACCAAATACATTCCCCATGTAGACAAGCGCTGAATCACCTATCCACTGAGCATCAAACAAGGCTTCGCTTGCCTCAATAATGCGCTGGCGTGTCAGCTCGTCTTTGTAATGGCTTGTGAAAGAGCCAAAATCTACAATACCGCCAAAGCGCATAGCCATTACCCGCGCTGCAGCAACGCAGGTAACGATCTGACCAAACTGATTGCCAGTCGGATTAAACGACATAGCTGCGACCCTCTTTGATCTCCAGCGTCACCGTTTCGCGGAACCACGACTTCATCTCCTTGTGCGAGACAATCATCACCGTGCCACGCTCACGTGCCTTCGCCTCTAGAATCCCCATTAGACGCTCAAGTCCTGCCGAATCCAGCGCATCGTCGATCTCATCGCCGATAAACAACTGAATGCTTTTGCTGGCCCGGTTCGCGACCATATCCTGAAGCGCCAGCGCACAAGCCAGACGCACTTTCCGCTTTTCACCACCGGACAGACCACGGAAGTCTTTGCTGAACCCGGCCTTCTCAACGGCAATGTTGAACTTGTCGCGGATCTCTCCTTTCTTCGTGGTGTCCATCGTTGACCATACCGCAGAGATATTGCCATCCGACATCGTACTCAGGTACTCCGCCGTTCTGTCGTTCAGGAATGGTGTTACTGCCGTCAGAATGTGCGAGCGAACGCCGGACGGGGAGTAAATCTGACGTGCCTTCTCAAGCAAAAGCGCCTGATCTTTCATCCCTTCGATTTCGCGTCGGATCTCTTTCAGCTTCTCTTTGTGGATTGCCAGATTTTCGCGATGACGGGAAATAGCTGCATTGTGAGGGTTGGCTTCTTCTGAGATCGCTTTAACTTGTGCGTTTGCGCGAGCCAGAGCGCTCTCTGCCGCTTTTATTTCGACTTGCCGTGACTTTACGTTACCCAGACTGCGGGTAAGCTCAGAAATGCGCTCAGTGATTGCGGAGACGTCGGGGGTCGACGCAACAAGACGATCACGCAGCACGACGATTTTATCGTGACGCTCAGTTTTGGCCGCTAAATCCGCTGTTAGTGATTTAGCTTCGTCTACATACTTGCGGACTTCGCCGACGTAGTTGTCATGAACGTGAGACAGATCACCGCTAGTGTATGGCTTACCGCACGTCGAGCATGGCTTGCCTACGCTTGAATTGACATTATCCGCATTCAGCTTGGCTTTTTTTGCTGCGCTAACGGCTCTGTCGCGGGCTGATTCAGTCGCTCGGATCTCCGCCGCTGCATCAGCCACCATTGTGTTCGCTGCCTGAACTTTCTTATCATGTTCAGCCCTGCCGGAAAGCTTTTTCTTTTCATCCGTGATTTGGTTCTCAATTTTGTTGATGGTGGCCGGGATGTCGGCCATTTCCATGCTGGCCTCCGTTACCTTGACTTCGATCAGCGTCGCTTCGGCTCGTGCTTCATCGAGCCTAACGGAACGTGTTCTCTCCCACGCCTCGGCAGCGGCTGTACTGGTCTCAATCTCCGCCTCTGTTGAAGTGATAAGCGATACTGTGCTTTCAGCCTGAGCGTTGGCTCTGTCGAGTCGAGCGCTCATCGCATTAGCTCTGTCGCGGGCGATAGCATAAGCCTTTGTCAGACGGTCGATGCCAGCTGCTTCTTCAACAATCGCCTTCAGGTTTTTATCCGTCATACCTGGTAAATCCGGCATGGCTTCCTGACTGGCATAGATGGATGCCATGAATACTTCTTTCGAAGAGCCGATCAGCCGCTCAACCAGTTCCTGAGTCAGCGTGTCCTTGCCTTTGGTCAAATCACCGTCTTCACTGCGGACAATGAGACGATTTTTGAATTCTTTGTGAGCACGGTGACGAATTACCGCATATTGCTTACCTTCGTCTTCAATGGTCACGGAAACGCGGCAGTTCTTTGGCGTCGTTGAGTTCAGAACGTCATCGCCCTTGTATCCAGTGGCTGTTTCCCCGTACAAACACCACATCAAAGCATTCATCAGCGTTGATTTGCCGGCGCCATTACTCGCTGCACTGGAGTCCGCGGCGTTAATGCCCTGAATCAGAACCAAGCCTCGGCTATCCAAATCAACGCTGGCCTCAGCAATGACCATAAAGTTTTCGACTTTCAGATTTAGGAATTTCATTCAGACGTCCCCGCGCTTTCCGCTTCTAATAGGATTTCGTTACACAGTGAGTCGAGCTTAGCCAGATCGAAGCCGCCATCCGTATCGTGGACAACCTTGCAATATGCGCTGATTGACTCAGAGAGACTGTCTATTTTGCTGGTGGATTCGGTACTGGCAGTTCCGGCCATCATCGACGCTTTTTTGATGAGATTTGTCACAACACCCGCAGCACCCAGCGTCGCCAGTTGCTCTTTTATTTGCACTGCCTCGGCGTCGTTCTCAATGACTGCGCGATAGCGAACATAATTGCCGCGAATATCGTCTTCAGTCACATCGCCTTCCAGAGATACAAACTTCGGTGCCGATGTTTCGTGCTGCGTGAATGAACCGTCTTCCTGAACCAACATGAACCCGGCCAACGTACCAACGTCGCCCCAATTCTGGTGGGTTAACGCACCGACTGACACGACACCAGGGATTATCTCTTTGTGATTGTGATAGTGGCCGGAGAGAACGAGACGGAAACCGAGTTCCTTCAGATCGTTTGCCTCAATCCCCACATCTGGCATTGTCGGAATGGCTTTGTTGATACCTGTGTGGATCACAATGTCATGGATGCCTGAGCCAGCTTTCTCACGAAGAGATTTCATGTCCGCCAGTAATTCGGCATGACTGTTACGCCAGCTGATAAAGTGGACGGTCACGTCGTCAATTTTGACACTCTGCGCCGGGCCACAAACGATATTCACGCCAATTGACTGCAATGACGCCGCCGCATTCGCGGAAAATACCGAGTCATTGGTTTCCAGATCGTGATTGCCGGCCAACATCCAAACTTCCAGGCCAATCTCATTGATGACCGTTTTGTATGCTTCAGTGACGAAGTGGAGTACGGAAGGCGTTATAGAGCCGCGCGTATGGAATGTGTCGCCAGCAACAAACATGTATTTTGCGCCAGAAGCTTTGATCGCTTTTGCCGCCTCGATGGTTGCATCGAGCTGAATTTTTAAACGAGAATTCAGACCGCTGACGCTGATTGTCGAGAACGCAGACCAGCTATGATAGTGTGGGTCTGAAATCACACCGTATATCGTTTTCATGTGTTTTCCTGTTGTTGTTTTATTCGATGATAGAGTGGGTTAACAGGCCACCAAGCGACTTCATCAGGTGCATATTAAACACCATTAGATAAGTAAATGCTTATCTATTTTTCATCATAAAGGAAGGAGCGAGGCCACCAGACGCTCTCAGTGAGGTTTTGTGATTAAGTTGGGGGAATGTTTGGGTTGGGCGAGAAAACCCCTCACAATAGCGGAGGGGGAGGAATATGCGCGGTTAAATCTTCTCTTCGAACCTGCGTCTTAACTCATCGAGACTCACGACGTTATCTGGAGGGGTGATGTCCTCCATCATTCGGATTTCTTCTTCGGTATGATACTCCCAATCGTACTCGTGCTTTAGGCTTTTCAGGTAGATCACCGTCAGCAAGCTGTCTTCTTTTAAGAAGTGACCGTATGACTTTTGAATAACGGTTCTTACCTCATCCTGCGTTTTGCCGCCGAGGCACAGATGGTTGAACCTGGCGTTTATCTTGAGCATTTTGTCGACGGGGCCAGAGAATACCTTCGCGACGCGAGCAAAGCGAATTATCTCGCCGTTCTCAGCGCCAACCAGACAAACGACAGAATTTTCACTGACGCGGTTGACCCAGGTTACGCCGCTGCGCATTGTGTTGAAGTAAGCTTCCTTTAAACCAAGATAAGGTTTTCTGAAGGAAATGAGTGGAACGTATCGTGCGCATGTGTTGATTTCAAATGACGCTCCCTGTTCCAGCAGTGATGCTCGAGTCTTGTAGATCGGGCACGCGGTTTTGATGCCGCAAACCTCACACATGTCCCTGGAAGCAACCAGTTTAGAGTCAGGCTTGATGGTGTAAGTCCCATCTTCAAGTCTTCTGATGTAACGCGACTGTTTGATATTCATTTGATGCTTGGCCTTGTATTTTTTATCACATTAAATCAAAAACAAGGCTCACGTACTAAAATGCCTTGAAAAGTTATCCACATATCAACTGGATAGATCCCAATAATAAGATCCCTATATAGATCATACATTAGATCAAAAGAGATCCCCGATCCTCGCAACCCGCGCCACGCCTGCTCTGAAAGACCATTGGCGTATGCTGTCAGCGGAAAAATATATGCTGCGAGCGGCGTGCGATATGCTGTGGACTGTTTTATGTATGCTGCTAACGGTAAATGAAGTATGCTACCAGCGGTTTAAGCAATGAGGTGTCCACATGTCCACAGGCAAAAAAAAGAAGATAGAAAACATACCGTTAATCGATGATGATGACGCGATCGACGAAAGTGTTCCGGCGTTATTCACAGGCGACCTCACCCCTAACAGCAACAATACCGTACAACCCATTGCGTTGATGAGACTTGGATTGTTCGTTCCCACGCTCAAAGGCACGAAGAATAGTAAACGAAATAACTCCAACCAGATAGACGCCTCAAAAGAACTGGTGCAACTGGAGGTTGCGAGATCTGAGGGTTATTCCGATATCAAAATAACCGGTCCACGTCTCGATATGGATCACGACTTCAAGACGTGGGTTGGTGTCGTCCGATCACTTGCCGAGTATGGGGAGGCCAGTGGGCGCGTTGAGCTAAGCATCACGAAGTTTGCCAAGTTCTGTGGGTATCCATCTTCCCAGATACGCAAGACGCTGCGAGACAGGATTACGAACAGCCTGCTGAAGATAATGCGCACAACGCTTTCGTTCCAGCGCACATACGAAGAGAAGAACGTGGACGGCTCGAACAAGATATCTTTGCTCATGGTTCATCTGGTGAATAGCGTGGATTACAATGAGAAAAATGACACCATCATATTTCACGCCGAACCAAAGCTGTCAGAGCTATACCGGTTTGACCACAAAGTTCTTCTCCAACTGAAGGTCATCAACAAACTTCCACGTAAAGAAACCGCCCAGGCGCTATACACCTTCATTGAAAGTCTTCCGGCGCGGCCGGCGCCAATATCTCTGGCTCGTTTGCGTGCGAGGTTGAATCTGAATAGCTCAAGCATCAGCTCCCAAAATCAGACCATTCGAAACGGTCTGAAGTCTCTTAAAGAGCTTGGCTACCTCGATTACTCAGAGGTGAAGCGTGGTCGCTCTGTATTTATTCAGATTCATGGACGCAACCCGAAACTTAAAGTCATTGGTGAAGAGAAACCGCCGAAGCCTGAGAAGCCTGCAGAGCAAGTGGAAGGGCCACAAGAGAACGGCGAGCTGGACGTCGTAAAACAAAACATGATCAAGAAGATAGCTGAACTTTCTGCGGATTTGACGCCTGAGAATATAAAGCTAATTGAGATACTTAGTAACGGCCTGAAGTTGCTTTGATATGCTCTGAGCGGTGCAATATATGCTGTGAACGGCAAATGGTATGCTGCCAGCGGTGATTTGACTATTAGATATGCTGTCAGCGGTGATTAGGAAGGTCTGGAATCGTTTATTCACACCAAATTTAAGCCCTCGAATAGAGGGCTTTTTTATTTCGTATGCTGTCAGCGGTTGTAGATATGCTGTCAGCGGCTCAATGTATGTTACCAGCGGTAATTGATATGCTGTCAGCGGCACACTATGCCGCCAGCGGTGACTTCGATCAGGAGTCATTTTTAGAGGATTCCATTTAGCCCCCTAGTGGTTACTAACCTGTGAGATGTTGATATCAAAGGGTTAGTAACCACTAACAATTTATCTAATGTCAGGTGATCGATGAGAGAAGATTGTAGAGACGATGTGATTTAGCCTTCGCCTTCGTCTCACCATTTTCAATCATCTGCCACGAGCGGTAGCGATACACAATCTGACAGTCGTTTCGCTCTAACCTGGTTGAGAAGTCGTCCGGGCGGGTAAAACCCTTGGCACGCCAATATGGTCTGATTTTTTCAATTTCAATACTGTTAGCGATGTTATTCATCATGCCACCTTTTCACATTCATCAAACACATAACCAAAGTCATCGTAGATCACGCCGAAGGAGTCTTTTCGCATAAAGTAAGCGGCGCCAGAATGGTAAGCGGCTAAATTGCCTTTGTTCTCAGATAGTATAGGTGAGCTGATTATTCTCTCACCTACAACAGCGTAGAACTGGTGAGCATCTGCCGTCAGGATAGCTTCTGCAACACGATGTGGTGTGCCTGACATTTCACCATTTTCTATGCGCATAATGTTCATCTGGCATTTCATCACGGCTGAGTTGCCTGCATTCGGTAGTGCAATCAGGATAGCCAGGGTAGCTGCAAAAATCGTTTTCATGATTAGAAGAGCTTCCCAAGAGTGATAGCCAGAAACACGCCCACCAAAACATCTACAATCCGACCATTAACCGGCGCTAATGCTTTTCTAAAACTGCCAACGAATACGCTATCAAAGAGCAAAAAAACTGATGTAGCTAAATACAGGAACGGCATAATACACCTTATTAGATAAATGTCTACTTATCAATTAGAGCGAGGAAAGACCAAGGATGCGGGTCAAATGTGCCGCATCTTCGTCGCTAATAAAGCGTAAGTCCTCGATATACCAGCATTCGCCGTTACTCCAGCAAACACCATCCTCGTCAACCGTAACGGTATCTTCGCTACCATAAAGCGATGGCAGGATCTGATTAGCGATTACCTGCAGGTCATCATCGCTCGTTCCTTCAGGCACGTCTAAAATAGAATAAGGTGAATATGACGTGTTAAGTGATGCGCAAACTTGTAATAAAGCTTTCATGTGCTTTCCTTTGTTGTAATAAACAAGTTGTTATCTTATGTGTCTAAATGAGGTTGCAAAAATAAGTGACACGGTCACAGAATTATCTTTCTACTTACCTATTACTCTGTAATGTCACTGTTTTTTACCTCTGTGAATGTGCCATGAAGGGACGCAGCAAAAAAGACGAACGTATCGCGACCGAAGTCGTCTTTCGTGTGTATAGCCTGCCCATCAGCGTCGGAGTAACCGGAGTATGTTTTCCCCGGAGTAAACCAGTTGATGCCTGGGCGTGTGCCGGTGCATTCGATAGTGATCATGTTTTGCCTTTTATAGTTACAACATACTTTTAGGTAAGAGCTACATCACGCAGCAGCCGCGGATTTTTCTTGGCGTTGCTTTAGCACGCATTCGGCGTGAATGACTCGGAATCGACCTGCGAAGCGTTCAAAATGGCCTTCACCTTTGGCGACCCAATTTTTGCAGTAGTAGCAGCAACCTGGATATTTGTTACGCATTTGGTGTCCTTTCGTGCTTAGTGGAGAACGTGTTTAAAAAGGCTTCCTGCTGGTGGGCGCTCAACTCGCCGTTGAGCTGAACCTTGGCGAACCATTTGCCGTTTCGGAGTAGCGTGTAAAAGTTAGGCTCACCATCCGCGTCCCATTCCAGTCCGACGTTCGGATTCCCCAATAGCTTCAGAGCCTTCGCGATCTCTTCAACAGGGTCGTCGCTTTGATTGAGGATTTCCCAGACCGAATCGTCGCTTTCAACCTCATACATAGACTTCAGACATTCAAAAATTTGTCCGTAATTAGGCGCCATTCTTACTCTCCAGCATTTTCAAAATATCCTCGTTGATGTTGAGTTCTGGGCCGGTTGTGACCATTTGCTCAAGTCCCAGACGCATCGCGGCACCAGCCACATACGCCTCAACCTCTGCTTTGCCAGCTGAGACGATGTTATCGACAGCTTCCTGCGTGAGTTCCGCGCCGAACGCCATATTGCCTGGAAGATTGATTACCGCTCTGGACAGTGATTCGTAAATGGCGCGGAGATCGCGCTTGCCGGCCTTACCGGTGGCAATCAACGCACCGAGCTGGTCGACGAGATTCTCGATGCCGGCAACGTCTTTCCGAACCCGTGCAGCAATATCTTTAGAGAACCGCTCGTGCATCGTCTCAGCCTTCTCTATTTCGGGAAGGTGAACCAGCTTTCCGTCGCGGATCGATGAAAGAGTACATGGGACGCCCTCACCAACGCCGAAACTGGACACCATCGCCGCCCACTGTGCCGCGCTGAGTTGAACCACCATAAGAGCGCTACGGTCTTCTGACTTTGTGATCCGGTAGCTGTAGCCATCTCGTTCGATAGCCGCTCGATGGAACGTTAATTCAATCAGCTCACTATGATCGATGTCTGAGTCGAACAGATTTGTACCGGACGAACTGACGCGGCCAACACGCACCAGGCCAAACGCTGGGTGCGTCACCATATCCCGGCCTTTGAACGATTCGCCGCTTCTCTCTTCAGGCTTCTGTTTAATTCTCGCCATTGTCTTCTCCTTCACACATTACGGGGTTTGAATCAGGCTCTGAGTAGTCGTAAGTTTCAGAGTCTGCATTGGGGCAGTGGATGACTCTCTGGTAGCCGTCACCCTCCATGGTTTCACCACAGTTCTTACAGACCATCAAAACCTCTGCTCAATGTAAGCAATCGAGATATTGACCGCTGAAAAGCCGTGGTCGCGGATCGCCTCCTCATAAATTTTGTCGACGATTCGACGGTCTTTGTTGCACTGGAAGGCATTGCTGTGCTTCGTTTTAAAGACTTGGCCATCTTTCACTAGCCACCAGTAATCGACGCGAGCCACGCGGCCGGTTTTGGGCGTGGAGACTTCTTCAATCGGTACGGCAATCAGATTTTTGTCGATCCACGATTTATTCATATTCACTCCTTAAACAAGTTGTTTTCTTATGTTGGATATTTTACGAAGAAAGAAAAGGCGCCAGAAGTGGCGCCTTTGAGACTGTTCGATTACTTAACGGTAACGAACGGGGTACTGGTCCCTGCGGTCATATACTGCGGTAGGGTGCCATTCCACTTATTGATGGCCTCCAGCTGCATAACTTCCGGGTTCTGGCGGAGAGCCTCGCCGCGGATGCGGATAGATTCAGCATCAGCCTTAGCCAGAGTTTCCTTGGCGTCAGCTTCACCCGCTGCCTGAGCGCGAACCATGTTTGCTTCAGCTTCTTTTTGCTTAACCTGCTGCTCACGTTGCAGCGTGGTCTGGTTCGCCGTTACTTTGGCGTTAATGGACTCGATAACGCTCGGCGGGTACTCCGGCTTACCCATCCAAGACAGACTGAGAACCTGAATTCCAACCGGCCCCATTTCGGTCTGAATAGCTTTCAGTGAATTATCCAAAAGTTCAGTTTTGCCGCCGTCGATAAAGCGGTCAGTGGTCATGCGACTGGCCTGTTTAATCAGTACGTCTGCGATCTTCTGCTTCAGATCGGTTTCGGTGATATCGTCGACGCCTTTACGGTAGGTCTGGAAGATGGTGGTGACTTTGGTCGGGTCTACTTTGTAAGTTACACCAATGTGGTAGCCGATCGCTGTACCATCGCTCATTTGGAAGTTGAAGGCGTCTTCATACGACTTCATCTGCTTGAAGGTAGGGAAGGTGTACAGAGTGGTATTCCAGCCAATCCATTGACGGCCAACGCCAACAACTTCACCAACACTTTTGTCGTCACCTAATTTGTTGACCTTGATACCCACTTCACCAGGCTTAACGTACTCACAGCCGGTCAGCATGGTCATTGAGGCTACGATAGCCAGTGCGATAATTCCCTTTTTCATTTTGTTTTTCCTGTAATTAGTTGATGGATAATGCTTTTAGCCGCTTTATAGGAAGCGAAGGGGGTTGCGAACATCAGCACGAAGCCAATCAGGACAGTGATGTCGCTTTTTTGAGAGATGAGATAGGGGATAACTAACCCTACCATCGTCATCGCAAACCCGATCGTGACGCAGATTTTCAAATACAGTTTTGTGGTCATGTGTTTTCTCTTGTTGAAAAGCTTATACATAATAGATAAGTGTTTACTTATCATCAAGAAAAACATATTGAACCCAGTTTTTATCCTGCATAACATGGTCTTTTTAGCGGCCGGGAAGACGAATGACAGACAGAGAGTTGGCGGGGTTAAAAGCCATTGAGCTATGGGAGAATGGGGCCTTTGATGCTGATATGATCCTTATGGTGTTAGGAAAACGAATGGGCATGAGTTCTTCAGCTGAACTCGTTCATTGGCTTTCATCAAAAGGCACGATCCGAGGCTCCAAGTCCAAAGAAAAAATTAATGAAAACAGGCATAAAGCTGCCGCGTTATGGATTTCAGGTCTGTATAGCGCTCCCGAATTACTTGAAATGTTTAAAGGCCGTCTGGGTATACAGCGCAAGGAATCTCTTCTTTTCTGGTTCCGGCAAAATGGATACGTAAGAAACTCCGAGTCGCCCGACGCTCCGAAGAATCCGCGAGCAATTTTGAGAGAAAGAGCCGTGGAATTAAGGAAAGCCGGCCAGCACACAACCCGACAAATCTTTGATGAACTCTCTCCCGAGTTAGGTATGAAAAACGTCGGCGCACTTAGACGCTGGTTTAAGAAAAATGGCATCGTACCTGAGCATCCGAGAAAACCTCGTGAGAAGCCCCCTAAACCGAAACCGGTAAATCCTCGTGTTCAACTTAGAGCTGTATGTGTAGCGACCTGCAATCGAAAACGGTCCGACCTGCATTCAGCGGCTTTTTCGACCGGAATTAACTGCGACCAGCGCCCACCTCAAACCAGAGATAACTGCGAATGAACCTGCATTCAATCGCGCCGACCTGCATTCCATCGGCGCGAACCAGAATTAACTGCGAGTGACCGGGAGGCGCTGGCCAGATACGGCGCGGGCCATTCGGCCCTTGCGTTGGTCCTATATCGGCAAGCCAGCAGCCAGCATGCGCTCACGGATTTCTGCCGTGCGCTTCGGTTCAAGCTGATTGCTGAACAGCGATCGGATCTCCGATGCCTTAGCGTCGAACTGCTCGACCATGTCCTTGAGCCGGTAGCCATGTCGCGCCAACGTCGGCTCCAGGTCGTCGAGCTGGCGCGACATCACCGTTTCCACCAATTCCGCCGTCACCGGTTTTTCGCCGGTCTGGTAGCCCGCTTCCAGCGCCAATGTTAGATGCAGCTGGACTTGCAGCGGCGTGCGCAGCTTGGTGGCCAGTATGTCGATTGCATCGGCCGTCAAGATCGACTCCGACTCGACCGTGTTGCCGGTACTGACGCCAAGCAGCCAATGAATGTAGTCGCGTTGGCTGCCGGCGATGCCGTCCAACGTGAAGATGTCGGTGCGATAGCCGATTTCTTCCATCGTCGGCCGGCGCAGGTCGTTGCGCAATTTGGGATGGCCCGCCAGGATCACCGACAGCCGGCCGCCGACATCTTCCGCCAGTTCCATCAAGCGTTTCAATCCGATCAGCGTGTGTCCGTTCAGGTCGTGCGCTTCGTCGATGAACAGTGCCACCGGGCGCTTGCCCTTTTTCAGGAGCTCTTGCAGCTCCCGGTCGCGTCGCTCGTTCTGCTTGGGAATCTGAACCAGCTTGTCCTGGGCCAGGTCGTAGTAGAGGGCCGTAATCAGGGTGGCGAGCTTGATGCTGTGCTTTTCCACCGAAATCGATTTGGCGACGGTCACCCGGTTCTCCTCCTTCAGGATCTGCTGCAGGCGGCGCAAGGTGACCTTGGCTGCTTCGAGCCGTTCCACCAGTGTGATCAGGTTCTTGAGCGAGCGGCCTAGCCGGTCCAGGCGCCAGATGACGACGGTGTCACCGGCGCGCAGCACCGTCATCAGTGCGGCCAGGCCAATGCGATCGGCCTTCGCGCCGCTTGCCATGTCCTCGAACATCCGCTCGCAACCGGCCGCCTCCAAGGCATCCCGTTGCAAGTCGAGGTTCTGGTCATCGGTCGATATCCGAGCGTAGCCGAGCAGCATGGCGTCAAGTCCAATTAATCACGGAATTTCAGTGTAGCTGGACTTTGAATCTTGGAAAGGGATGATGGAGCACCGGAATGCAGGATATAGCCACTTTTTGCGGTTTACTTGAGATAGTGCAAAAAACCTCCGTTTTTTGGACTACACTTGGCATAGGCGACCGGTAGCAAACGGCCATTTTCTGCCGCTCGTATCACAGACCAGTTCGATGTTAGATCGGCAATTTGACTGGGGTGCGCTGGTAAGGATACAATACTACACAAGACGATGATGCAGAAGAATGGGATGGGAAAATAGGTTCTTTGAAGCTGTGAAAAAATGAAAACACTCACATGAAAGGGGGTTGGTATGAATACACGATTATTTGCATTCGTCGGAGGAGACATCGGTCTTTGGCGGATCGTTGGAACCGAAACCATAGTTGGCAAGTCACTGCCTGAAGCCAAAAGGCTCAACGTAATATCTGCCTCAGAGTTGCAACCTGAAACCAGTGCGCCCTGGGTACTTCGTGGAATAACAAGCAATGAACGGTATGTCATGCGCGAAGAGAAGAGCGAAATTGTGGCGAAGCAGCAAGGGCTGGCGCGCCCGGAAGCAACTTGCGCAGCGTTGATACCGATCCGAAAAAACGCAGCTTGGTGGGAATTCACGCAAGACGAGCGCCGGAGTGTTTTCGAAAAGTCAAAGCACATCCAAATCGGGCTTAACTACTTGCCTGCAGTAGCGCGCAAGCTCCACCACTGCCGTGACCTCTCAGAAAATGAACCGTTCGATTTTCTCAATTGGTTCGAGTTCGCGCCAGCCCATGAGGCTGAGTTCAACGCATTGCTTTCCGAACTGCGTGCAACAGAGGAATGGAAGTACGTTGACAGAGAGGTCGACATCCGTCTCATGCGAGAAGATGTCTAACCCTTCGTTCAAGCGGACGCCTGACGGCGCCGCTTAACTCAAACGTTGGGCGTCATAAACGCATGAGTGACTCCACCACAATCATCATCTGGGTCGGCCTGACGTTCGTCGCCGCGGGCTTGATCAAAGGCGTTGTTGGTATGGGCCTCCCCACGGTCGCGATGGGCGTGCTCAGTCTCGTCATGGCGCCGGCTTCTGCCGCAGCGATGTTGATTGTTCCATCCCTCGTTACAAATGTCTGGCAGTTGCTGGCAGGGCCGGCGTTTGGAGCGCTACTTCGACGGCTGGCAACAATGATGGTTGCAGTCTTCGCAGGGACCATCCTTGGTATCGGTGTGCTCACTGGGCAGTCAGCATCATTGGCGGGTGCGGCGCTCGGAGCCGTCTTGGCGCTCTATGGGGTAGTCGGCCTCGCCGCGCCCCGCTTCACGGTTCCCGCGAAAGTCGAGCCTTGGCTCTCGCCCCTGATCGGTCTTGTCACAGGCCTTGTCACCGGCGCAACGGGAGTCTTCGTCATACCAGCGGTCCCTTACCTCAATTCTCTTGGCCTGGCGAAGGAAGATCTCATTCAAGCACTTGGGCTCTCCTTTACTGTCTCCACTGTTGCGCTTGCGTGTGCCCTGGGTCTGAGTGGTCAATTTCAGCTCACAGCAGCCTCGAACTCGCTCCTGGCTGTTGTGCCCGCCTTGGCGGGTATGTTCATCGGGCAGCGCGTACGCAGTAAGCTCCAGCCAGAGATGTTTCGCAGGTGGTTCTTTATTGGCCTCGTCGTACTTGGTGTTTACATGCTCGCCCGCGTGCTTGGTACGAGATGACGCCCAACCACCGCATCGAGACGGACCGTCACCAGCGGCGCTCCGCGCCACTGGCTCCGTCCGCTAATGCGGGACGTTGAGCGGCAGCTTACTTTCATGGCCACTGGCGCCTTTGGGTCGAAACTGGCCATCCAGGAAACAAATTTTTGCATGGAACAACCTGCCCCTTTTCAATATTTCAGTCGCAGTTAATTCTGGTTGGCGGCGATGAAATGCAGGTCAGCGCGATTGAATGCAGGTTCATTCGCAGTTATCTTTGGTTTGAGGTGGGCGCTGGTCGCAGTTAATTCTGGTCAAAAAAGCCGCTGAATGCAGGTCGGAGCTATTTCAAACGCAGGTCGCTACATGTATGTACTGATATGTGGGCATCTGGCGAATATACAGGCAAGGACATTCGGGCAAAAATGGGCGAAAAATTTCCATTTGCCAGCCTTGGCGCAATGTATGGTCATTTCTCTAAAGTTGGTGTTAGAAAGGGAAGTAAAGAGAGCGACTGAGGTCGCTCTCTAGTGATTTACGCGTCAGCTGGCTCTAATTCGTCCTTTGACTTCATCTTCGCCTGAATCGACTTAATAGCCTTCACGATTTCGCTCAAATCCTTCTCGCGGTACATATCGACGATCTGGGACTTTGTATACTTCTTGTCGCCAATCTCGATGCGCCCGGTGGACGTCTTCGGAATGTATCCCTTATCAAGCATGTACTCTACAAGCGATTCTACGACGTCCAGACCACGCGAAGGGTCGAAGTAGAAGTTCCATTCACATTTCTGGAACGGTGGCGCCACTTTGTTTTTGACGCACTCTGCTTTAACCAACTGACCAACACGATCGCCGCCTTCTTTCAACTGACCGCCACCCAGCTTGATGCGGACGGAAGCGTAGAATTTCGGAGAGTCGCCGCCTGGGGAAGTGGTAGGGTCTCCGAACATTACGCCCATTTTTGTACGAACTTGGTTCAGGAAAATGAGACAGGCATTGTATTTCTGCGCCCACTTAGCCAGCGTTGGTAGATTTGCCGAAGTCGCGCGAGCCAGTGCCGTGTTGTCGTTCATATTCAGCTCGTCTTTCTCTTTGGCCGTGCCATCCGCCATCTTCTCGAACTTCTCGAACTTCTGGCGCGGAACCATTGAGGCCAGCGAGTCATAGACAATGACGATGGGCGCTTCAGCTGGGATCAGACTCTCCTTGCGAACCAGAGATAAGATTTGCCCGGTCAAGTCGATGGCGTCCTCAAAGGTGTCTGGCTGCTTATAGACCCAATTACCTTCATCTTCATCAGATTGAAGTCCCATAACTTCAGCCAGACCAACGTCAAAACTGTTTTCATGATCGAGGAATACGGCGATACCTCCGACCTTCTGCGCTGCAATCATCGCGCGGGTTGCGAGGAAAGTTTTGCCTGCAGACGGAGGTCCAAAAATCTCCACAATACGCCCACAAGGAAGACCGCCTTCCAGATCACCAGAAACGGCTTCGTTTAACGGGGGAAAACCGGTGTCCAGCCATTGCTCGACTTTCTGGATCTCATCATTTCCGCCGATACGTTTTTTCATGGCTACTGCTAATGGTGACTTTTTCATGTGTTTTCCTTTGGTTTTATTTAGTTATGCCGATTTCTTTCTCGGCTTGTTCACGATTAAACGTGATGGTGTCGCAGTTCATCATTTTTGCGGATCGCTCAATGATGGTGAGAATATGGCCTTTCACGATATCTACTTCACGCGCTGTCAGAGCGATTTTGTGACCGACGATGCACGCGTTAAAATCAGACACGACATACTCGCCATAGGTGAAGACTAACTCCTTCGCCAGCGCGGTCGGCGTAGTGGATTTTCCAGTAATAATTGACGCAATCATTCAGCCACCAACCCGCAGCGCTTAACGAACGGCACGACAAAAACATCCAGATCGCTGAGGATTGACTGGAAATTTAACTGCATACAGATTTGCTTAAATGCTTCCAGACTTTGCTCACCGCGAATAATTTCCAGCTTCTCCGGGGCGAATTTGGTGTCGATGAGATCCATCAACTTAATATTCCGCATAAACGCCTCCAACATCCGACAGCCGGTTTTCTCATTGAAAGCGTTCTTTGCCAGGTTATTCACTGCCGTTTTGTTGCGACCTTTGTCCATGACAATAGATCCATCGCAAATCCCCTTAACCAGCGTAACAATGGAGCCATACTCGTTAATCAGATCCATCGCGCCTTTGTCACCAATGCCACCGACTTGCTGAATGTTGTCCGACTTGTCACCCTGCAGCGCTTTACCTTCCAGATAGCCGCGAGGCGTTGGGTAGCCAGTCAACTCAGAAAACGCCTCGATATTGATGCGCTTATGCTTAGCGTCTTCTCGCAGACTGACCCATGTTACCTTTTCGTCAACCAACTGAATCCAGTCGGAGTCCGCGGTTAACAGGTAGATGTGCTCGACGTCTTTCGACGCAACATAACGCTTCTTCAGAATTCCGGCCAAATCGTCAGCTTCACCGTCGATTGCGGTAATCTGATCAACACCCAGCGAGGTGATTGCTTTTTTGATGAAGGGCTTTTGGACTGCAAAACCTTCTTTCATCTGTTTCATTTCTGCGTTGTCGTCACGATTGGCTTTGTAGTCCGGGTAAAACTCGCGACGCTTGTCGCTGAAACCATCCCACAGAACTATTGGTCGAGCCTTCAGAAGCGAAGCATAGCGGCGCATGTTGGTGATAAAACCAAACACTGCGTGGGTCTCCATATCGCCGCTATGGAGTTTTTTTGGTTGCTGCTGGTGGTAGTAACCGAGGCTATTTCCGTCGATTATTAAAATGTTCACGGCATTGTTCTCCACGAATAAATAAGGCGTCCGAAGACGCCTTTAAAATCAACGGCTGGCTTACATTGAAAGCGCGTTAAGTTGCGCGTAAATGTCATCCAGATCTTCGTTTTCCGGCTCAGCTGCTGGCTCGCTTGCTGGCGCTTCTTTTACTTCTTTTACCTCTTTCTCTTCTGGCTCGAATACGGCTTCTTTCGCGTATTCAACTTCTTTATCCAGCAAAGAGGCTTCGGCAGTTGAGTCATCAACTCCGGTAATGGTCATGCCCGGAAGAGATGCAGCTGCTTTGCCGGTTGGGGTTGGCAGAGCGCCGGCGCTTGAACCCATAGACGCTGGCAGTGCGATGCCGGTCGCGCGAGCAATCATTTTGGAGGTCGCCATCAGTTTTGTCGGATCGGTCTGGTTTACAAACTGTTCCAGAGACGGTTGGTTATCCCAGAACTTAGCCGGAACGGCTGTTTTGTTTTTACGCATCGGCTTGACTTTGTAATCAGTATCCAGACCAGAGCCGGTGCGAGTAATTTGATACGCGTAACCTTTTTCGCGGCTCAGCGGCTCGCCGATCTCATCGTTCATATCCTGCATAATGGCGTCCATCAGGTCGTCAAACACGGACATAGGCATATCGATGAGAGAAGTCTTGTCGGTGTCGCTGAAGTCTTCTTTCTGAGACCACATGCCGACAACAGCCATGCGCGGAGAGGCACGCATATCGTCAATGACTTTTTCCATGGCTTTGTTGCCTTTGTACTTCGCTTTAGCTTCCATAACCATTTCGCACATTTCGCACGGCTTATCATGGGTATGCTGAAAGCACAGATGAGCGCTGTATACGTCCTTCCCATCTTCGCCTTTAGATTTGGCATAGTGAATGCCGTACTTGTGAGAGAATGGAATATTGTCAGGGTCGTCTTTGTTCAGGATGATACGAACGTAGTTTTCGCCTGGTTGCATCTTTTGCAGATCGTTCCCGCGATTGCCGCGTGCGTTTTTCGCAACTTCTTGGCTTTTCTTCAGAAGGTTCATTAAAGCGGACATGTGTTTTCCTTTATTGTTAATGGCTTTTATTGCACTTGGTTATGATAGATAAGCGATCACTTATTATCAAGATACATTTTTAGGGGCGTTGAATCGTTCAACACCTGTTCTTTCGTATTCGGAAATTGCCTTTTTAGACGCCTGAACGATCATGTCTCGACGGTGTCCGAGCGCGTTAACAACCTGCTTGTAAAACTCAGCGAGGTACTTCGCGTCATCGTACTTTTGACGAGCCGAAAGATACGCCGGAGACGACTTTATTTTGGCTTCAATGGTCGATTCGCTGATCTTCACACCGTCGAAACTCAGACCGGCACGCGTCGTCGAATAGAGTCGCGCTTCGATGGATTCTAAATCTCGCTTTGCAGCATTCGCGGCGCTTTCAGCCTCAACCTGTTTAAAACCATAAATGGCGACAAGCTCCGGCTGACGACGCCAGACAGCGTCCAAATCATGCGTATCAAGCCTGATGTCATCCATCACTTCTTTGATGATCGCCTTATCCATTACCAGCTCCAGAAAGCGCTAATAAACAGTCCAATCGGCCAGAAGATGCAGCCGATTATCTTCAGCTCAACATCACCGCAACTCGCCGCTTCAGACCAGATTTTCGCGAAACCGATGCCAGCGATTAAGTAGGCTAAAACGAACATTGGAATGGTTAAATCCATAGTAAATCCTTACTTATCTTTGAGCTTAAATATTAACACGAACAATTAGGCTACGTACATTTCTGCCAGCGTTCTTTTTCCGACTCCGCGCCCGGTAATGGCTATACGCTGAGCACGCTGGAGACGGTAGTCTTTGACGCTGGCCGCTTTATCTACCTCGACAAATTCCTCCGCAACCTTTGATATCAGTCGGTCTCGATAAGCCTCAAACTCAGCAAGGTGTTTTTTGACATTGCTTGATTTAGCTATCACAGCGACATAATCTCGAACCATCGGGTCGCGCACACGCTTCAGAATCATCTTTGCTGCGCTACGTGCTGCGCTATTCTCCCGGCGCCCATCAAGCTCCGCCTGCCGCATAGCGAGACGAATGGTGACGGGACAGTCTGCGAACTCCCAGAATGCTGACTTATTCAGAGCGATAATTGCCTTATCGATAAACTCCTGTGACACTGTAACCTCACTCATGACAATGCCTCCTTAATGTCTTCCATAATAAGCTCCAATTTCTCACCTTCTTCCGGTCTGAAGTGAAGTATGCCCGGATTGAATCCGTAAAATACGGTCAAGTCCATTGCGCCAAAGTATTCCTTACGTCCGACCAAATCCGTTGCCTTGGTTTTGTCGTTGAAGAGACTGGCCGATAGGCGACCACACGTCAGGACGTAGGTTGGTTTAACCAGCTCAAGCTCTTTCTTCATAAACTCGATGTAGGTGTTCTCTGCGTCGCGGGACAGTGGCAACTTCTTATCCTGCTTAATGACGCCGGTAACGTACACCTCGCTCATGCGCAGATCGCCATTAACGAGCATTTTCGCCTTAAAATCTTCGTAGCCGTTCTCCATGAAGATCCCCGTCCTGATATCGTTGCCATTTGCTGTGTCGAGGACAATCATTATTTTTGGCGATACGCCGATATGCGGAGTAACCAGATCTTCGCCCACCCCGACCTCTTTACGCAGCTCTTCCATCAACATTGACACTTCAGCCTGGCGTTTCGGATTCATCTCGAACGGGCGACTCACTTTTACCGCATCGATAATGAGGCTTCCCATCAGCTCTGATTGAGCCTTGCGGCGGGATTCCGCCATCGCTGGCTCGCTGCCAGGCTCAATACTGGCAAATGCACCAACGGCTTCCAGAGCCTCCTGAACCCGGATATTGCAAAGTCTGGCCTCTATCGCTTCCTTGAATTGTGCTCGCGACTCAAACTTACCACCTACACGCTCGCGAGCACGCATAATGGCTAAGCTGCCTTTTTCAGAACAACCTTTGACAGCTGAGAAGGGGGCATATAGCGCCGCCCGGCCATCCTTCAGTTCGACTATTTCGATGCGGTCAGTTGAGAGATTGATGTCTGGCGGCATCACAATAACGCCGCGTGCCAGTGCATCCTTTACAACAGCTCGGTGTTTTTCATCATCCTGAATTGTCAGTGCGGCGGCGAAGAATGCAGCCGGATGGTGAGTCTTCAGATACATTGCCTGGTAGCTGATTGCGGTATAGGCCACGGCGTGTGATTTGTTAAAGCCATACGACCCGAATTTCTCGAAAGCATCCCAGACCTCTTTTGCTTTTGATTCGCTGAGTCCGGGCTTCTCTGAGATGATTTTAGTAATCTTCATGTGTTTTCCTTTGTCATTAAACAAGTTGTTTTCAGAAACTAAAAAACAACTTGTTTTCACATTTTACTTATTACTTAGAGGTGTCAAATTCAATAATGTCGGCATCTTCTTTCATGGCTTGCTCGACAGTGCGCTTCTTACCATCAGAGCACGGATGAAGCGCGGCGCGATGAACAGTGACAATCTGGCCGTCGTCAGTCTGGACTTCCAACCAACCAAGCTGCGCACGATCTGAAAAGTCGGCGCCAATCTTTTTCATCTTCTCGATGTCTTTTTTACCAATCGCCTTCCTTACCATATCTGCTTCCGACAGAGAGAAGCCGGCGAGGATCTGCGACGCTTTCATGATTTGTTCCTGATAGACCAAAACCCCGTTGGTTTCTTTGGTCAATTCGTCAAGGCTTGGGTGAAGTGAGTGAGCGTCCTCATAACCACGCGCAACGCTGACGTAGGTGTCCATCATGCCGGACTGCATTGGGCCTGGGCGATATAGCGCGGTAGTTGCGACGGCCATTTCAAACGACATTGGTTTGATGCCGCTTCCAAGGTTTTTAAGCAGGTTTCTCATGCCGCCAGACTCGAACTGGAACACGCCAGTTGTTTCACCCAACGCCATACCCTCAAGGACGCGTTTATCATCGAGAGGGATTGCGTCGAGGTTAACGTCGATCCCCTCGTTCTCTTTGATGTAGCGTTTAGCGAGAGCCAGTAAATCGAGCGTAGCCAGCCCTAACACGTCCAGCTTGATAAGCCCCATTGATTCACAGAAACGCTTGTCAAACGCGATACAGCGCACCCCGTTGCGTAACTCGACTGGTGTTCGCTCAGTCAGTGGTACGCCAGAAACGATGACACCCGCGGCGTGCTTACCATAGCTGCGCATCAGTGACTGGAGTTTGCACGCGGCGTCGAATGCTTCCGGGTTTGCTTTCGCGTATTTGTCGAGGGCGCCCAGCTGCTCGCGCGTCTCTTCGAGAGTTAATCCCTCATCATCGAATGGCTTCAGCTGCTTAGATACCGCCATATCTTCCGTTGACACGCCGTAGATACGTGCCGTGTCACGTAGTGCCGACGCCATACCCAGATAAGAGAAGTTAGGAATGCCGGCCACGTATTTTTCGCCGTAGTGCTCTTCGAGATATTCAAGTACCCGAGGTCGTTGCGCCTGACTGAAGTCCAGATCCGCGTCAGGCAAGTCCAGACGTTCAGGGTTGATGAAACGCTCAAACAGGAGACCGTGGCGTAGCGGGTCGATGTTGGTGATCCCAATCGCCCACGCAACAAGTGAACCGGCTGACGATCCACGACCTGGCCCGACCGGGATATCCTGTTTACGCGCCCATGACAGTAGATTTTCAACCATCAGGAAGTAGCCGCAGAACCCCAACTTTTTCAAAACACTCAACTCATAACGTAGACGGTTGATGTAAACCTGATACTGCTCTGCTGGTGGCTTCCAACCAAATTCAAGCGTTGTTAAACGACGCTTCAATCCTTCTGCCGCCATTCGCGTCAACGTATCACCCTCATCTTCCGCCATAACTGGCAAACTGACCGGCATCTCATGCCAGCGCCAGCTGCACGCCGCAATGATTTCGTCCTGAGTCTCGTTAACCATCGCGGAACTAATGCCCTCGATACCCATGCGTTTCGAGAATTCCATCAAGCGAACCAGCAAATGCTTGCGGTTCTGGATAGAGTTGTCGCGCTGGTGTGGGATGTGAAAACGATATGGCTGATCCGTTTTGATGTTATTGATAACCATATGCGCAATGTCGCGCAGGTCTGCGTCCTCTTCTTTCTCGTAATAAGCTGGATAGAACGCAACAGGGGCGATTTTAAGCGCATTAGCCACCTTCATCGCCTTCATGTTCAACTGATCGTAGAGAGGCGTAGCAATCGGATACACAACGCTGTAGAAGTTGTCACGACCACCAACCTCCAGCAATTTAGTCAGGATTTTAACGAAGTCCTGCCGATGAAATATGCTATCGCGATCAGACGTCAGTAGAAGGATGTTGCCCTTTGAATACGTTTCGGCCAGCTGCTCCAACGAGATGCGCGGGAAAAAGTGAAACTGCTCGCGGCGGTTGCCCAACGTCATCAGCTCACAGAGATCTTTGTATCCTTCATCGTTCTTTATCAGCGCGGTGAAGCTGTACAGGCGCCCAAGTTTGCATACCGGGATCTCTGAACCTTCCTCTTTGGCTTTTCTGACCGCTGCTTCATAAAAAGGATTGTCACTAATGACCAGACGGACGCCGCAAATAACAGCCAGGTCATCGCCAGCCGACTGCTGCAGCGGGATGATTGAAGCCAGACTCATTGTGTCTGCGCTGATAATGGCTGAATAACCTAACTCTTTCGCAGCCTTCGCTACGCGGCTTGCTTTCAGCGCCGATTCACCAAGAGAAAAATCGGTGCGTACCATTAATGCCTTCATGTGCTTTCCTTCGTGGTTCTTTTTTTATTTTTAACGCTGTCAATCGGGAATCCGACAAACTTCCCAAACATAGCCTCAATGTTTTTACGGGCTTCATCATGACAGCGAGATCTGTCACCACATCGGGCGCAGATCTCGCTTTTTTCTGAGGCTGTCAATGCTGAGCCAAAGCAACCTTTATTCATCACCAAAGACGCGCTGCGCAATCTCGGTTGCGGATACCGCACTGGTGGACGGTAATTTATTGATGAAAGACTTCGTAACGCCTTTCTTGAAGTTTTTGTGCGCCATCCCGATCATTGCTGCATTGCGCAGTTCACGCGGCCCGATGGGTTGGCTAATATTTCCTGCCTCATACCCGCTACGGATTCGGGTTGCGAAATCGATAAGCATGGTCGCGTACACTTTCGGTAAACCCATTTTCTCCAGCATCGCGGACTCATGAGACCTGTCCATGTACTTGACGTGTGAGACGATGCCGAAACGAGAGAAGTTAGCTGCGTTCTGGATATTCGTGCCCTGATACAATCCAGTTTCATCACCGGAACCATTGGTGTTGCCAGTTCCGATGAAAGCGAATCGTTTATGCGGTTCGACGTAGCGCCACTCCGGGGTCGCTTCTTTGATGATCAGTGGCTCACCTTCCAGCACTGGCTGGTAAACGCCAAGGATTTGCGGGAACGCGAAATCATATTCATCTGCCAGATAAACCCACCCGTTACGCATTGCACTTGCCAGAAGACCTGGCTCGAAATAAGTCGCACCACTGCGCACAAGAATTTGTCCGCAGATATGCGACTCTTCAGTGGACGCGGTGTGCTGCGCACGGATGATAGGGCGGTTTAGTCGAGCGCAAAGCTGAGTTGGCAGCGTGCTCTTGCCGGTTCCTGCGTGACCCCATAGATACCCAGGGATACGCATCTCGATCATCATAAGCACGTCTTTGAGCAACTCGATGTCGCCGAACACATAGTCAGGATTCGCTTTTGGCACGAATTCCGGGAATGGCTTGTTGATGTTTACGGTGATGCGCAAAGGTTCGCCAGATGCCGTCTTCAATAAGTCAGCATCGAGACCGAGTATTTCATGCACTGCAACCTTTTCGACCATGTAGTCTTCGAAACCGGCATATCCGACGTGAGTCACAGATGACTCTTCTTTCTTTTTGACCTGGTGCTCTTTTAGACGTTTGGCGGCGGCGGCAGACATGGTCGGCGCTTCGGGGAATGCAGCAACATAGATTTTCATCAATTCATTAGGCGTCTTGTTTTCGTGCTCTTTCGGGATGCTAGAGCATTTTTTCCCAATAAAATGAGAACCGACATGATGGGTCTCGCCGCCACACCATTTGCACGAAATAGGCTTTTCTTCGATCTCGCGAGATTTTTCTTGTTCAGCGACTGTTTTGTTCTGCATTTCGACCGACATGTGTTTTCCTTTTGAAGTAGTTCTGATGTGTCAATGATACTTATATATAACAGGCAAGGAAATAAGTATTTACTTATCATCCTTGCCCAAAAAAACAGCTACGAAAGTAGGCGTTGCATTTGCTTGATGAGCGTTTCGGCTAAATCACCAACATTGTTCAGACAGATGTTGTCGCGGTAGAAGTGACGCGGAGCGTCTGTCAAAATCCCGATCCCCAGAAGATGGATATCGGTATCCTGCTCAATCTGTTTTGTGACCATTTTCAGGTGGCCAGTCAAACCACGCCCCTGAGCCGCTGGGCTTCCGTCACTAAGCACAATCATGATTTTGCGATCTTCCTGGCGGCCAGAGAAATGTTGAAGCAAGGCCAGTATGCTTTCTCCATCGATATTTTCAGCCAGTATCATCGTACCTGCGAGAGCGCCAAGGTTGCATATCGTTTGTTTGCTGGATATCGGCGTCTCCCACCCCTTGATAATTGGCAGAAAAAGCGCTTCAGAGCGGTTAAACTCGGACTTCCCAGGCATCGCCAGAGAAGATGTTGTGAAGCCGGTTATCATAGTTTTCACGTTGATACGCGCCAATGCATCCGCCAGTGTGTAGGCTGCTGCACAAGCTGTCTTGATTTTTTGCCCTCTCATGGAGCCAGACATATCAATAACAATCTGCACGCATGAGTTGACCGCGCGTTTGACCTCCAGCTTGCGAAAAACTCGGTCATCATCGACGGACAGGCGATACAGACTTGGGCCATGCAGTCGGCCGCGACGCTGACCTGGAACAAACTGATTGCGGTTCTGGCTGGCTATCGTTCGCTCAAGATCTTTAGCGAGTGTCGCGACGAAGTCATCGCCAATTAGAGGCTTAATATTCTTATTGAAGACGGCCTCATGTTTTGGGATCACCATGTAGTTATCAGCGTCACCGTACATGTGGAACCCTTTCGGCGAAGTGGCCAGAACGTTTCTGAAGAACTCCGATGCGTGCTCAAGCCTCCCCATAAAGTCGTAAGTGCGCTCATACGGACGATAGCCGGTCGACAATTCGGATTCACTGGAAATAATCATCTTCATTGCCCCTTCCATAGACATATCCATGGCGCCTTTTGGTAGTTTGGTCGACTCCAGCTTTTCCAGATCGCCTTTTGTTGGTTTGGGAATATCACCCGTTCCGCTTTCTGCATCGCTCGGTTCGTCCCCGATACCATCTGACTTTTTGTCTTCTTCGGATTCAGCAGAACCGCCATCTCCTGCATCGGCCGATGCAGCTTCACTTCCTTCGCTCTCGGATGATTCCGGGGAACCCTTTTCCTCCCCATCTCCAGGTGCGTCTGATTGTTCTTGCTCGTCAGACTCATCATGCCAGGGCAGATCGCTGCCACTACCACAATCGTCTTCGGACGGTTCGCTTGACGATTTCCCTTTTCCTTTTTCTTTGCTATCTGAACCGTCAGGTTCTTTGCTTTCCATTGGCTTGTCGACCAGCAGTCGGACAATTAGCGCGGCCACTGCCACACTGTCGCTCGTGCTGCTTATTTTGGGGATCATCTTATCGACACCATGTTTAATCAGGATTGATACCGGCTCTTTAACGCTTTCCCAGCGGTCTTCCATGTAGTCGATGAACGGCGTTTGATCATTCCAAGCACGCAGCACGGGAACCAGATAGAACTCCATAAACATACGGGTCTGATCGCCCAGCTTTTCAGCAATGGCCTCCATTTCTTTAGGAATGAAAACCGTATCGATGACATGCTTTTGTGTGTTGATGAGGTTTGCTCTGGAGCCTTTGAACATCTCCCCCATTTTTCGCTCAATGAAGGTGTCTTCTACGGCGTTCCAGACGAAGCTGGTGGCTTTCGTACTGTCTGTGAAAAGGACGTGAGCGACTTCGTGGTCGATGAATCCGCGTATCGCCATCAGAAACTTGTCGCTGGCGTCATCGGGTATGGATGGTATGCAGATGCAGAGTGGTTCGCCGGCTTTGTTGTATTCAACATATGCTTTATCTCCACGTTCTATGACGGGGATGTTGCGTGCAACCAGCATTGAAACGACGTTTTTAATCGCTTCGCGAAACTTAGTGATATCTTTAACTGAAGTCTTTTTCATAATATACCCATAAATAAATGCTTACTATTTATGGGTATGATAGTCATAATCAATGAAAGTATAAAGTCAAAAAGGAAGGGTAAATCTTAGTTGGTGTGAATGCAAATGAGAGTGTAGTTCGAAATTCCCTGTACTAAAGTGAACTCCTTATCTAGATGATTAATATGGAAAAAAAGATCATCGGAGTCTGCTATGTGCCCATCTTTCGCGCCCAGTTCACAAATGATATCGGCTCCAATCTGGTCACTCAAAGATATTGCTGATAGTTTTGTCGCCGAGGACATCCAGTTCAAAATTGCATTCATGTTAATACCATTAAATAGTTTATTGCTTATTAGTATGTCTTAAATAATTCATGTCAAAGTTACTATTATTTTTTTAAGATTACAACAAATTTGCATCAAAAAAGCAGAGTTAGCCTATTGATTTTTATTCTATTTTGTGGTTATTTAGCGCCGTCGCCCAAAGTTGGCGGTGTGGGTTTACATTTTTGGTTCAGTGGTTTAGTCTTGAACAATACGTAAATATGTGATTACTTACTAAAATGATTTAATAGTATGTGGTTACTTACTAAAATAATTCAATACAAGGCAGACTATAACATGTACGAACCCAAAGGGCGTTACCGTCCGTTTATGACCGCAGCGATGCTCACCTGTGGCAAAACACAAGCTCAGATTGCAAAAGAAGTTGGATTTGAGAACGCAAACAACATTTCTCTCATCAAATCTGGCCGTGCTCATCTTTCGTTAGACAAGGTCATCCCATTCGCGAGAGCTGTTGGTGCGCCGCCAGACGATTTTATGATGATGTACTTATCCGAGAGATTCCCCGAAATCTATGAATTTGTTAAAAAAATAAAGAATGAAAATGATGCTCTGAAGAGTAAGTTAGGTATTACTGATTGATCTTACATGTTTCAATTAAGAATTCAGAATATGCTGACATTGCCTCGGACATTCGGTCAAGATAGTCGTGTCTGTCATAGACGCGATCTATTCCCTCAAGACTGTGGTTCATGATTTTACGAGCCACGTCTTGCTCTACACCAAGTCGAGAGAGTGTGCTTCTGGCCGTTCTTCGTAAATCTCTGATTTCGAAGGGGGCCGGGATGTTATCGGAAAGATAACCTCTACTCATAATTCTTCTTGATGCCTGAGCTATCAGAACCTTGGATGCAGGCTTCGTCACATTCTTTGGGGAGGGAACTAGCCACTCGCTATTCCCGGCTGCGGCCATCATTTTATTAATGCACAGCTTCATTATGGGGCTAATGGGTAGTGAATGTTCACGACCAGACTTATTCCTACTACCCTGATTCCATACATCATTATTGAGATCGAATTCAGCTCGTTTAGCCCGGAGCACTTCATCCGGCCGTCTGGCTGAGCAGAGCACGAAACGCGCGGCCCAACGCGTGCTCTCTGAAACATCGGCAAAGTCCCACATGTGCCAAAATTTTTCCAGCTCATCATCCGACAACACACGCTCCCGCGGTCTTGGCTTCAGTCCACCGGCTACTTTGTTAAGAGACATCGCTCCAAGTGGGGAGGTCTCGATCACACCCTGGAACTCACACCACCCAAGGAACTGTTTTAAAACAGAAAAAACGCGCCGGCTTTGTACTAACTTGCCATCCAACACCAGGGCATTAATTAGTCTGTTAACTGTGAGGCGGTTGATGTCCGAAACTTTTTTGTCGCCGATAACCGGCATGGCGTGAACGAGAATGCAGTGAACACCCAGCTCAGGACGCCGCCGAGTCACAAGGAGTGATAAACGCGTGAAAAACATAAAGGCTTCACTGAATTTCGAATCGGCATCCATGGCCATCATTTGTGAGCCGGTCATGGTTTGGCAGCGCTGGAGATATTGAACTGTTTCAGCAGAACAATTTTCCAAAGCTTTATCGATCTCGAACGAATTTAACATCGCCGCCTCCATGTAACTGTATGCATATACAGTATTTAACGGTATTTTATCAGTAAGGTCAACCCAGAATAACCGTTTTTTTCCTGTGATTCCATACTCTATAGGTATGGAATCACAAAAGGGCGTTTTGATGAAATCTGATGGTCTTTATGGGACTCTGTCTTGCAGATTAACGGGAGTGAAAAGCCTCTGCGTAGGCTGAAAAGCGAGAAATTAGTTGAGTGTTTGCTGCACTCATTAGGTCATGCGCTGGAGTTACAAGAGCCAGAATGGAATAGCTCGAAGGGTTCCACATATGCTGGGTGTAAACCAGGTACGTGTTACTTTTCTTTTGACGATCGGGTATGCCGTGGGGCCACGGCGCTTCGCTCGGCAACTTGATATGAACGCGAGACAACTGTGCCTCTACTGCGTAAGAGGGGAAAGTGAAAATGGCATCGTTGCCGAAAATATTCGTTGTGACGTTTTTCGTCTTACAATAAATAAATTCGGCTTTGAGTTGGCTTTCTAAATCGGGGTACTTTTTGAAAGTTGGGTCTAAAAACTCGGATCTTGTATCCGGGTTAAATTCGACAATCAATGCCATTTAGCCGCAGCCCTTGTACCACGTTCCGCTAGTAATGTCAGTGCATCGTGGTTGATGTTTGACTCACGATACGGGCTGACGTTCAGTATCTGATTTAACAGGTTGTCCAGATTTTTTGCATTGTGTCGTGCTTCTGCGATCGCTCTGCAAAGTTTGTACTGCATCGAGTCTTTGGGGAATGAACGGATCACCGAAACATCTGGCAGTTCCTGGAATAAAAATTCAGCAATAGCCAAGGCTCCGATGATGTCTGCACGCATCCCCTCAGCAGCCATTTTTGCCGCTTCATAGTCGCGTTCTGCAAGTTCATCAATGTGCGCGTAAAGACGACGACCTTCTGCAGTTACCTCATTCATCTTCTTGATGTTTGACATAACTTCCTCGCTGAACGATACGCCGATGCCAGGGGCAACGATGTGCTGAGCGCATACAGTTTCTTTAGCGCACGATTCATGCGTTATCCCGGATAAGGCAAGCGCCAAAACCATTGCAATGTTTGTGATTGATTCTTTCATAATTTTTACCGCCCGCATTTTGCTGGCTATGTACAACACTTGTCATTCTATACTGTAGCGCAGTGCAAGTAAAACCACAGTTTTTACCACTTATCAAAGCCGAACTCATCCTTTTCACGCAGAAGCGGCTCACCACGATACCGGTGCCCCTTCAACGAATCGTGCTTCGTCGGCACTTCGTCATAATCTACGGCCGTCTCGAAAAAGTGGTTCGCCTCTGCTGGGTCAGCGAAACACCAGCGATAACGAAAGGGCGAAAATTCGTCAATATCCATACAGACCGACGTTGTAAAAACAAGCCTTAGCACACCGATCCAACTACCGTCTTCGAGCTGGCGTACTCTCAAAAACCCCTGTTCCAGCAGGAACTCGCGAATTTGCTCTGGGGGTAATCTATCAAACATCAGCATCAAGCCTTTTCTTCAATTCGTTGTAAATTTCATCACGTCTATCCACGGCAACAACGCTTACAACAACGCTAACTTCCCCGTTCTCGTCGTCTCTGACTGTATAGGCCAGACGATAACCGTCATTCTTTAGCTTAATCTTGTAGCAATTGTGTTTAAGCGATAGCCTATTTTTCGGCATTGTCAAGGCATCAAGAGACTCCATACGCTTTGCCAATGCCTTCTTAAACTTCTCTCTTATTGGCGCCGGGATAGAATTCCACTCTTCAAGAGCAAGTTTTTTGAACGTAAGTTTTACCTTGAAACCACTACTCATTACAGCTGATCCAGACTGACTTCAACCTCTTCATCGTCCAGTCTACCCACGGCCTTCTCAAGAAGCATCTGGTCGCCAATATGGTCGATCATAAGAGCAAACAGTGCTGGCGGGACGCAGTAAAAAGCAGGTTTATTGTGGCTAAGTACAGCCACAGGCTCGCCATTAGACTCGCTCATAGCGGCAGAAGGGTTCTTTTTAAACTCGCTAATGGAAGATGTGCGCTTGGCTAGAACAGTTTCAGTAAACATAATCACCTCTAAATAGTGCTAAATTTAGAGCTAATTTAGTCTCTTTTTTTGTGTGTGTCCACAAAGAAAAAAAGGGACCGAATGGCCCCTTTGTCTTACAGGATGGAGGTTAAAGTAACCAGTTCCGTGTAGCCGCCAATCGGCTCGCCCTCGACGAAGATCTGCGGAACCGTTCGCACCGGCTTCCCCACTAACTCACCCAGCGCAGCGGCATCAATGCCAGCTTCAACGATATCGATATACTCATAGTCACCATGACCCTGAGATTTTAACTGCTTAGCCAGCTCTACCGCACGTTTGCAGTAAGAGCAGCTGTCCTTTCCATAAATAACGATTTTCATGCTTTCCCTTAGCAAGATAAAGATGTGATATTTCGACCGAAGCCAGTGATGTCTCCTTCCAGCTTGTGCAACGCCATGCCAATATTCGACACTTGCACCGGTGGCGTAACTTTATTGAAGACGGTTTGTAGATGCTCTTTGATGCTATCCCACTGCGCCTCCGTTGGACGCTCGTCGCCAAGCTCAACGAACCCCTGAAGCCAATATGCAAACTGTTCTGGTGTCATATCAGCCTCAAAAAGTGGTCGGTTTTGCGATGCTGCGGATCACGGCCATAAAGCCTTTCTGCAGGTCAGTTTTACCGATAGCCAGCCAGCGTTTATCCGGCAGCTGAAGTGAGTTTTTGGCAAACTCCGCACGTTCCAGTTTCTCGACGAACTCACCCACTTTCTGGGCCAGCTCTTTGCCTTCGTTCATCAGAGCGATTTCTTCGGCCGACAGGTCGCGATAGCCTTTAATTTTGGTGTGCTGATCTTTCACGGCACCATCTCCACAATTACCCAATCCTCGGCCAGCATGTCAGTCTGGGATGCCAGCCATGGCACAAATTTGCCGTCAGCTGTTTTCATACCAATCCAGGGCGCCAGCTCCAGATCGCGAGCAATGCCGCAAGCGACGTCGTATTGTTTACCGGACACCATGCGCAAGAACATACCTTTGCCGTTCCAACCTTTGCGAGCTACGCGATGGCCATCTTTCAGCATCTCGATTGCGATGCCAAAAGATGCACCTACCCTGGCGGCGTGAATAGTGGTTTCGACTGATAAATAGCCCGATTCAAACGGGCCTTTTGGTGAGTAGGACTCATAGCCGTTTTCATAGCGGACGAAATATCCACCAACTTGAGGCTGGTGCTTGTCGAGATAAGCCTGATCTACTTCGACTTTTGCCACATGCTTGCGGAAGGATAACAGCATTGTCTGCCCCTCGATTTTCGCAATCTCAGCCGCTTCCACGATTTTAATGCTTTGGTACTGCGGTAATTTAACTTTTGTCATTCCAACATCCTTATTGATAGGCATTTAATGCCACTTTGCAGAGTTCAGAGCGGACGCAATCGTCGGCTTCAAACTCAATCAGTCCTACGTGCGCGTTTGGTTTAAAGCGATTCAATGCATCAGACAACCCGGACTCTTTATTGCCAGGCAGATCACACTGTGTCACATCGCCGTTCACGATAACCGTAACGTTCTCACCCATGCGGGTCAGGAACATTTTCATCTGTGACGGTGTAACGTTTTGCGCTTCATCCAGAATAACCACTGCGTTTTCGAACGTCCGGCCACGCATGTAAGCGAACGGGGCGATTTCTACTTTGGCAATCTCTGGCTTGAGACAGTATTCGAGGAAGGATGCGCCCAGACGCTTCTGGAGCACTTCGTAGACGGGTCGGAAGTACGGGGCGAACTTCTCACCCACATCTCCCGGAAGGAAGCCCAGATCTTCGTCAGCTTGCAATACGGGGCGAGTGACGATGATTTTGCGAACGTCTTTATCCAGTAACTTCTGCGCGGCGACAGCTGTGGCGAGGAACGTTTTGCCGCAGCCGGCTTCACCAGTGGCGAACGTCAAAGGCTTGTTTTCGATACTGATAAGATAATGCGCTTGAGCCTCGTTACGAGCCTCAATTGGCGTATTGTCTCGCTTTGGTCGTGGGGTCTGAGCGTCTGTCAGTTCATCGACAATAACGTAATCAACACGACGGCCACGGAGCGCACGATTCTCTTTTACTGCTTTACGCGCTACCTTACGCGCATGTTTGCGTGATGTACCCATTTTGATTCCTTTCAAATGGTTAGGTGTCGGAATAAATATAACCGCATTAATTAAGTAAATCATTACTTATTTTTGAAATAACAAAAAGGAGCCGCGAGGCTCCTTTGATTATTTGCGCTAAAAGTGTCTATCGTGATGCTCAATGGTCGCTGTGGGTCAAGTACAGCTTAAAGACCAATTTCTGTCATTAGCCTTTAAGCTGTAGCCTCCAAAGAGGCTACGGCCACAACAATTAGTTCTTGCCTGCGTTAACTACAACACCTGCTCGACCGGCATCAGCTTTGGCGATTTCGAGGCGGGTTTCGCGCTCTGCGGTAATTTGACCGCGCAGCTCTGCAACCTGTGCTTCCAGATCGGAGATGCGTTGGTTTTTAGCAGTAGCCTGGGCTTTGTGCTCCGCCAGCTCAACTTTATGCTGGGATACCAGATCGCGGTTCTCAGCGCCAAATTTAGCAGCAGCAGCCTGATAACCAGCTTCACGCGCTTCGGATACTGCGTACTCGTTGTCGGTTTTGGCCGCGACCAGGTCGGAGTTTAGTGCATCCAGATCAGCGTGAGTGATAACGGCATAACCGCGTGCTTTCATCAGCTCGGCCAGAACCTTGTCTTCGTTTTCGATTACACGCAGACGCAGTTGGGCTTTGGATTCGCGCTCGGAGGCAGCGATCTGGTTTTCGATATCAGCCAACTGGCCCTGCTTAAATTCGATTTCTTCAGTCAGAGTTACGGTTGAAGCGGCTAAAGACGCCAGATCGGAGAACAGTTTTTGGCCGTCGGCAACAACTTTAACCAGCGCTTTAGTAGAACGCTCAGCTACGGTAATAACCTTTTTTACTTCAGACATGTGTTTTCTCTTTGTAGTTTATTTGTATGGTTCGCGGCGTTACTTTTCTGACCGTACAGTCTGAATTTCACGCTACTTGCACTTTACGTTAGTGCCAGACGAGGCTTGTGGCTCGGGCCTAATGGCTGTTTATGCGGTTGATGGCCGCACCATTTTGGCCTCGACACTAAGAGATGTATGGAATCACATCATCTTAGATTTGGTGCCCAAGCAGGAGTTGAACCTGCATCATCGGACTCAGCATCCTCTCGACTTACCGTTTTGTCGCATTGGGCATTCAATCTGAAGGACTCTCGAAAAAGCCCTTTAGGTTGGCGCAAACAAGCGGAATCGAACCACTCTCTGCCGGATAAGACGTCTTCCTCGGCCGCAGTCAACCAGACTGCTTTGTTTGCTTGCACCTCTTTTATCGTTAAGAGGAAACGGATTGAGCCTGACATCAAACAGCGGAGGCTTATTTGACGATCTGGAGGTGAGATCGGAGACCAATACCAAAGTCTCTTTCCTTAGACAAACATCTCAATCAGCCGGTGTTATCACGCCACCCCCGGCTGGGCTTATGGTCAACATATCAAGTCGTTGAAGAAGACTGTCAATGGCAAAAGAAAGCCCGATCGTAAGCACGCACTTTCTCAAAACCTTCTGCACGCTTTGAGAAAGGCGCTGCGTCGCAATTTCAAATTAACCCAAGATGAAATGAGACATTAAGTAATCACACACGACGCAGCTGTTTGGGCGGTCAGTTGCGGACTGAAACCGGGATATGGTTATTGAAAAATGCTCCTAACCACCCAAACAGCTGAAACGTGGGAGAGTGACGCGGGAATCGAACCCGCAATCCTCAGCCTCAAATATGCTATTTGCATTTCACACATCAGGCATCGGAATAAACCTTTAAGTCACCAGACTTCGCTCGCCGACGCTATGCACAGCTAATCGACAAACTAAAAGGCCATCACCCATGTTCGCAGAGACTCACTGTCTGACTCTATCGCGTGGTTAAGGGTACGTGGGTCAGTATCGCCTATTCACCAGCAAGTCTCTGCTATCCATTCGTAATCACACCGGATCAGTGCGCCGAATTTGTTAATGAGGAATCGGAAGACCTCACTGACTTATAGGCTGTTAAGCCGCCATCAGAACTACATCATCGTTTGCATTTACTTTGTTGGTCAGTTTCTAAAAAACCGCAAAGCCGCTTAACGTCGAAAACGAGTTAATCTTAGTGAAAACCTATAGATAAGTAAACACTTATTTATCTTTGTTTTTATTTTTTTTGACGGTTACGACGTAACCCTTTGTTGTTACAGTATAACTTCTATCGTCTCGAATCCCATCCCAGCGGAGAGATGTTAAGCTAATCAACCTCGATACGACGTTTTCCATCATGTCGTCATTAACGAAAAACTTAACCGTCACCATATCAACGATCCGAGATACAGCTCTCGTCACGGTGTAAAAAATACAAACTAGAATAAATGCGAGCAAAATATAGTCTGTCATTTAACATTCCTTATGTCAGTCGAGTGAACCACTCGATATACGCGCCGCCCAAAGCAAATGACGCCAGTTTTAATTTCCTGCTTAATCAAATCGTGGGTAACAACTACGCCGAGTAGAAACCCGGCGATAGCTCCCATCAAAAGATATGGGATCAACTAAAAGCTCCTGCGTTGACAAGTTCAGCCAGAACAGTTTTACCTCTTTCCGTCAGCTGAAAATTCTTTTGTTTCCCTTCAGGGGCGATATTTTCAACGAACCCCATCCGCTCCAGTTTTGCACGAGTCTTCGGGCGCCAGTGTTCGTAGAAATTCTCCCACTGGCTTATTTCTCGAAGCGTGCTTTTTTCCAACTTACTTAACTGGATCATCTACACCTCCCACAGCTAATCCCTTTGCCTCAGAGGTCACATCGACGATTCGGTAGATTCGACCTCTGAACTCCATAACCCCAGCCTTGATACTGTCCTTCTTTATCGACACAAAAAACATTCCACCCAAAACAAAGCCCAGCAAAAAGGTCGACAGACCAAAGCCAATAAGGTCACTTATCATTCCTTATCCCCTATGCGGTCTTCAGTGTCACGCAGACAGGACGGCCATTTCAGACGAGGGTGACGCAAACTGCCGTCTGGCGTCTCTTCGTGGGCATTGACCTTCACGATGCGCCCGATGTACTTGTCCTGGTTGTTCCAGATCTCATCCAGGTACATGTGCTTAATGCCCGATGCCTCGACCTCAACACCGTTCTCCAGGCGAATAGTTACCGAGCCGAGAGTGTGGGCGAATGCCGAATCCTCCTTGCCTGGCTTGAATCCGATAATCTCGCCGTCAGCTTCGATCTCGTCCTTCATCTTCCACCAGCTCTTGGTGCGCTTAAACTCGTAAACGGAGAACGGATCTTTCGCCATATAGCCTTCTTCGTTGGCGTCCAGAGCCGCCATGAACAAGTCGATAAACTCTTTATGGCTATGTACTAACTGGAAGTCATGCAAACGCACGTCGCCTTTGTACTGACTGTCCGGGCGGCTCTTCCAGTTTGTCCAGCTGCACAAGTCGATATGGCGGTCTTTTAACTTGCGGCCTTCTTTCTTGTACTCCTTGGTTTTGGCAATGGCTTTCCATTCCGGCAAGAAGTAATCGAAGACGTGGAATACGGCGCCAATAGCTGATACGCCTTTTTTACGCAGTGCTGAGATGGAATCGTTGAACGAACCGGCCGTCGCTTCGCCATCAAAGAAGATGTGCTTATGCGGCGTCATACGCGCCAAATCTAATACCGCTGGCTTCAGATGGTCGAGAGACGTTACCGGGTTGCCGGTACGAGACAGGAAGTTAACCTCTGCCTCGTCAACGATGACTTCGGCAATGACGCGCATCCCGTCCAGCTTGAGGCTGGCAATCATCGGGAACTTGGCTTTCGGGTTTTCCTTGAACGGGTACTTGTCGCCTTTTTCTTTGTACGACGTCGCCAGCTGAACCTCGAACACCGGAATCGGGTTGTCGAAGATTTTATTGCACAGGCTAATACCGATGCCGGCCTTCGGATCTTTAATCAGGAAGCGGCGGAACACGTCTTGCCCTTCCTCTGTCATGTCTGAAATAGCTTGCTCCACCATCGCAATAGCGCTGTTACCAGTGAGCTTACGGCTGGCCAAGGAGTTGAGAATATCGATAGCGTCTTCATCAGAGATTTTATTCTCAAGCGCTGGCTCCGCGACGCTGTATTTCTTCACCCCGAATCGGATGAATGGGTTAAGCATCAGTGACACCATGCTTTGTTCGAATGCGTCCAGCTCAGCCAGGGCGACTTTCTTGGCATTGGTTCCCATAGCTTTAATGGCGTCTAGTTTTCCACGCAGAGCAATCAACTTTTCCATTATTGAAGCTCTCCCGCAACAACGACAGGCTCATCCTGAGAATCGAGGATGTCGCACTGTTCGCTTTGCTCTACCATCGGTAGATCACTCGGTTTTGGTTCGTAGGCATCAAGAAAATCGACGGCGTCCATGGAGAAAATCTCATTGTCTTTGTTTTTGAAAATGACAGTCAAAGGGAAACCGGGCTTGGCGGTAAGCACGTTGCTAAGGCACACCATCTCGTAGACGTCGTCAGAGTCCTTAGCGGCCCACAGCTTACATTCAGGAACGATCGGGCGGAAAACGATGTTGCGGTTAATCTGGAAGCTGTCGAACCAGAGTGTTCTTTCACCTTCGTTGGCAATGTCAATGCTCACGGCAATACCATGAGACGATGCTGCCTTTGGCAAGCAATTAATCCATTGCGGAACGTCCGCGGTAGTGTAGATCATCTGGCATACTTGGCCTACTTGTGGCTCGAACTGACTCATGTGTTTTCCTCTGTTTTATTAACTTCTGCGTTTACCGCTTCGGCGTAAATGTCGACGAGAACGGTTGGTTTTTTGGTTTCCGGCTTTGGCGTCACTCTTGAGCCAAACGTCGCAGCACGCTTGTTGCGCGTTGCGCTTTCAGCTGCACGACTCTCAATTTCCTCTCTCAGCTTACGCATCTCTTCGAGGCCATCGATGAAGTAAATCCGCTCGCCTGTTTTAACTTCTTCCAACATCATCTTGACCGCACGACACTTGCCGGCACGAATGGCTATCGCGCACGAATCGAATGAACCAGGCGGGAGTCGATTCTCTTTAAATGCCAGTACGGTGTGCTGACACACCGTATAGGAAGAGCGCGTCGGCGATCCGTTGATTAGAAGTTCCTCGCACAGCATCGAATAGCTATTACTGCCGCTAATTGACGGAAATTTGCTAAAGTTGGTTTTCATAGATACTTATAGTAAATGTTTACTTATCATTGCGCCAGTCTAATGCTCTGGCGCAGGCTTGAAAGATTTTTTACGAGGGAATTGTTACCAAGAACCCCAAAGAGGGTTTTCCGCGACGAGGCTGTGTACTTCTGCATGTTTTATCGCTTCACGGACGTGAGCGAGAGCGTAGCTTTTGCCTTCTGAGAGCATGGCCGCTTTGTCATAACCAAGGCGGGTGATCATGTCACCAGGTCGAGTAAAAAGACCGCCAAAGCATTTGGACACTGCCTTTACAGCCTCTACATCTTCCATGTTGCCGTCGTATTCGCTGAAGAGCTGCATTTCAATGCTTTCATTGAAACGGGTTTTTGCCTGAGACGACTTCTGGTCTAGGATCGCGTCGATGATGCCACTCGGTGCTTTAAGCGAAAATGCGCGAGAATAGCCTGGAGCCTCGAATGCGCTCGAATGCACGGCAGACAAAGCCATTGCCCCGGTCATTGATACATCATCTACAACTTTAGGGATGTCCGGCATTGAAACAACTTCGGTCGTCATCGTGGCTCTAAGTGAGCGCAGGACACGATCAAACTCTGGAGCCTGCAGGACGCCGCTTTCCAGCATATAATTAGCGAAGTTTTTGACCGCGGCTGGGCCGACGTATGATTCATAATCCTCGGCTTTTATCATTATCGACTTCTCGTAGAGTGACATCGCCGGCCGCGGGCTTCCTGCATAAAAAATACCTTGGAACACCTTCGCCTTCAGATAGTCCTCGGCGACGTCAGTAAGGTTGACGATGACGAACAACTCGAAGTTCCGATCAGCCGTTAAAGCTGACGAAATGTAAATCCAAGGCTCATCAGGGGTGGATATGGTTACTGGCATTTTAATGCTGATTCGTTGATTCGCTTTCTCACAAGCCTCTTTAACTATCCGCTCTACATCTCCATCTTTAAAGATGTGCGCCGTTTCGCTAATGGCTTTTCTGACGGCTTCGTCGATGCTCTTGATATACATGTGCTCTCCTTTTTTTATGAATCTTATACAAAATGATAAGTAAGTGCTTATCTTTTTTACGGTCAGAGAAGTGCTTTAATACCGTGTAGTTTCGCCATCATTTCGAGCATCTTGGTGTATGGCTTCGCTCGATAGTAGGCTTTCAGAACCTGCTCGATTGTCGCATCGCCTGGGTCTAAGCCTTCCTCTCCGAGACACGCGATTTTCACACGTAACCCGATGCCGGCTAATCGCTTGGCTGCGCCAAACGTGTTGTGTATTGCCTGTTTTTCGGAGTCCCACATCATGACGACCGTCTCTAATCCCTTTTGCTTCAATCTCAAGAATGCGCCAAGCTGATCCTCGGTTTCACCATCCAGCGTGCCGGACAAGTGCATACCGAACGTTCCTATCGGCTCCACATACTCTCTCAGCGATTCCTCAGCAAAAAGAGCACGCTTTATGCCCATAACGTCAAAAGCGCCCTCAGAAACGATTACAGTGCGTTTCCCGATGGCATTGTGTCCGTTGTAGAGGAACTTGCCAGATGCCGGCAGTGATATCGGAAAGAGATAACGACGATCTGACTCACCAGTAACGTCGCGCCCCTGAAACGTCCGCATTTTGCCGTCCAAATCGTAAATGGGGATCAAGATGCGCATATCGAAAGACTGGACGTGCGGTCGTCCATTTCGCTCATCGAGATAAACGTGCGTACCCTCGACGCAGTACCGCAGATCAAAGTAGGTCGCCAGCTCCGGGGAGATGTCACGATCAACAAGATACGTTGGAAGTTGGCCTTCAATTGGCAGCTGATAATGTGGAGGCAGGATAACTTCAGACGTCAGCTCAACATCCGACTTTAGCTCAATCTCTTCTTCTTTTGGGCGCCAGCCTTGCTGCATCAGTTCGTTGCGGATGTAACGCTGCAATCCGCGCCATGATTCGCCGGTATGGTATTTGATGAAGTTCAGCTTGTTAAACTGCACCTCCTCCGGGTGATCGCCGGCGAAACACTTACCAAGGCCAGTAGTCAGGTTGAAGTAAACCTTCCACTTACTGCTTTTGCAGCACGGACATTCACGGATGTTGACTTCACGCCCCTTTGAAGTCCTTGAGCCACGACGATACGAGATCCCCTCTGTATCAAGCCACTGCTCAAAGTCGAATTCTTCCATTAGTTCTTTTAATTCTGACATTTGATAAACCTTGCATTTAGCCGGCCATAGATTAATATGGCAATACATGTGTTTTCTTTTGTGGTTTTATTAACGAAAGAAAGCTTGAATTTCTGAATTGAAGTGGAGGCGCTCCGTATTGGAACGCCTTTTTTTTTACATAACGTCAATGATTCGCTTAATGAATCGCATCTGTTCCAGATCCTGAAGCACTCGCAGACTTACCCCGCCTTTCTGGTTACGAGAACCAGCAAAATACAGACGTGCCTCGCCTTTAGCTTCTTCCTCTTCGGTCTTGTTGATTGAGATAATCAGGTCACAGATACGCACCTTCTCGATGTTGTCCGCGGCGTGCATCATCGTCGCAACTTCAGAGGAACCACCTTCACGGTTGGTCTGGGATGCCGTCATTCCGGCCACATCATGCTTATCCATGACAGCACGTAAGTCGGTGTAGATGTCCTTCACATCATTGCGCGGGTCTTTGGTTGGCGTGGTGGCACGCATCAGATCCGCATAGTCGACAATAACCATGTCAGGTATCATGCCATTCACTTTCATGTTGCTGAGTAAGCGGTCAAGGTCTGCAGGTGAAAATGTATTGGCGCGACGCTCAACAATCCACATGCTTCCGATTTTCCCATCAGCACCTACAGAGCGAAGCTTTTCCGCAATATCATCGCGGCGCTCAATAAGTTTTGACATTTCTGTTTCGGAGATACGGGCGTCCCAGCGATCTGACAGGATGTCTTTATGTACCTCCAGTGAGACATACAGGACGTTGTAGCCTTTCAGCGTGGCATTGATGCCGAACTCACCCATGGCCGTCGATTTACCCGATTTTGCGAAGCCCATGAACAGAACCAGTTCTTTACGCCCCCAGCCTTTTTGGTGAAGCATTTTATCCAGTAACGGAATGCCTGTTGTTACGCTGTTAGGTACGAAGTCATCGGACGCCTCGTATTCGCGACGCTCATGTCGTTCGCCGGAACGTTCATAGAAGCTGTACACGTCATCCATATCGGATGCGCCGACCATGTCCACCTTCTGCATGACCTGCATCGCACGCTCAAACTCGCCTTTCTCCTTCAGCTCCGCCGCCTTGATGAACGCATCATCAAAAGCAACCGAACGCGCAAAGGTCACGACGCGGTCAATCATGTAGCCGGTGTCTTCCAGCTTCTCGGCCAAAATACGCTTCATCGCATTAACGACTTCAGGCACGAACTCTTCTCGAATCTTTCCGCGCTTCTTCGCCTCCTTAATCATGTCGATGATGAACTCTTTCGACGGGGAGCTTTTGTACGAGCGGAAATAGCCGGCCACAATGCTGACCAGGTATCCATTTGCCTTGTTGGAGAATTGCTCAGGGAGAACCAGATCGCCGGCTCTGATCAGAAACTCTCTGTCTCGGCAGTAGTACGCAGTCAGGCGATCTTCAAACCCAGCGTCAAATTCTTCCGATAGCGGTCGTCCTGTGTGAACAGGCGTCTCAAGCGCTGAAGAGGTAGTGGTCATGTGCTTTCCTTATTGTTTTAAACAACTTGTTTTCTTAATTATGTTCAATCTTCGCAGGCGCTCAAATACAAGCCTTGAGCATCCTGAATAAGCTTTGGATACCGCTTTGCCGCCACAGCTTCCGGGATAAGACGACGGAGATAGACGGCTGACAGGACACCATTGACACGCAACGAAGGCTTCATCGCGTCAATGTGCTTAATGACCCACATGCAGTAATCTTTCTGCATTTCCGGGGCCACCAACTGCGGCATGTTGTGGTAGCTGAAGATGCTGTCATCGATGCGGATCTGAGAGCGGCGGGAAAGCTTCTGCTCAAATATCTCAACAAGATCGTCTTGCCAAAGATGCTGGGGGCGAGGGAGATTAGCCCACAGACGCTGCGCCGCGATGCTTAGTATCGTTGAGATGTAATACTCATACGAACAGCAATACTTGTCAGCAAACTGGCGAGCACGCCAAAGTGAGGTTTTTACACCCATCCCGTGATCCTGATAGGCGACGCGCTTTAGTCCGGTACGATACGGAGCACGCTGGAAGTCGTCGCGACCGTGAGTCAGCATGATGCGTGCGTACTCGATCTTATAGATTTCAGAGAACAGACAGGTGGCAACCAGCGGGTGCATGTTGCGGTAATCGAACCACTTTGTCGCAAACAACTCCGTCTCACCTGAGCAGCGAGAGAGACCAATGTTTTCGGATACCCATCTGTCCATGTCTGAGGTCGTCATCTCCTGCATGAACGCGTACTTTTCGCCGTCTGGTGTGTTTAATAATCTGTCCATACCTAAATAAGCTCTTACTTACTTTTTTTGGAGATGATAAACGCTGGCGTGGGGTTTTGAAAGTGGAAAAGACAGGTTGTTGATGGCGGCGCAAAAGTCATACGATAGAGAATTAAGATGCTAAACTACGCAATGCCTACAACATAGATTAATAACTTATATTCGGGGTACATGACAGTGATTAGTTCAAACATTAAACTATCAGCTCTGTTATTATTTGCACTACTATCTAATTCAGCATGTGCTCAAGAAAAATATAACTCTGTGCTATCCCTACCAATGACACTTCCTGGCGAAGAAATACTAGACCCTTCTTTACCTAAAATCTCTGATTGGTATCAGTCCTGCAAACGTGCTGAGGATACTAAAAACGCTAGAGATTGGGGTTACTGCAAAGGGTATCTGGACTCCGCCATCCAGAGTCATTACGAAACCACGAAGAAAAGATGCCCGAACCTTTCAATCCAGAACTTTTTGGACGCAGTTGAAAAAGAAGCCTCTGTATATCAAGAACAGAACTCAATGCCGGCGAAGGGAAGAGATGGAAAGGCTATGAATGGTGTGAGAGTCTACAAAAAAAACACTCTTACGGAGTGGCAGCGCCCAGCTTTCTCTGTTCTTTCTGGCATTATTAAAAAGGAATGTACACTCTAGTCACCCCTATTATTTAAAAACAAAGACCAGATATATAATAACTATAGGAGCAAGGCTTTTAAACAACACCCCAGACACAAAGAATAAGGCGCTGAAAGCGCCTGATTCTTTCAGTATTCTGGGAGTTTTAGGAGTCAAAACAGTGCCTGGCTCCTATATATTTAATAGCTTTTTAAAGTCTTTAAAAGATAAAGGGGGGATCGCCGATCTACTGCTTCTGCTCCAGCTCACGGCGGATTTGTTCGCCGCGCATTTCTGCTTCAGACGCTGGAGTCTCGCGAAGCACGGCAATGGTTTCCGCAATACGCTCAGGCGATTCGCTGGCCAGATTCATGATGGCGGCACGAATAACGTCTGAGCGCGTGAAGCGATTCCAGCGGTCAACGTTCTCCATGACAGAGATAAGGCTGATGAACTCATCCTCGATGCTCATCGTCCGGCTCTTGATACTGGACTTCCCACGAGTAGGTCTTCCCTGTGGTCGAGTCGGGGAGCGCATAGGTTGTTTTACTTCTGACTCCGTGGATTGCGAAACTTCTTCCGCGGCTTGTGGCTTTTTAGCCAGATCACCCATTTTCATTTTACTGCGCCTCCAGACTCATCAAATAATCAACCAACTCTTCAATCTCCGACTCCGCCTTTTTATCGCGGTCTTTTCCTTTCATTTCGAAGATAGACCGTCCAGCCTCTTCTGCATCGTCATACACGTTACGAGCGTAGATATTGGTTGGAACACATTTAATGCCGAAAGACTCGATAATATCTTTGGACGAAAGGATACGAGACACCTGAGACGGCAGTGACGGACACTGATTCAAGACGGCACGAATTTGAACTTCCGGGTTTGAAGATTTTACGCTTTCGAGCACAGTGTCCAGATCTCGCAGTGACTTCAGATCGCGCCGCTTTGGTCTGAGCGGTAGCAGAACGATGTCGGCAATAAGCATGGCCTCACGCTGAATTTCTGAGTCGAAGCCGCCAGCATCAACAACGATGTACTCATACCGGCCATTCAAAGACTGAAGGTGCTTTACAATGTCATTCTCAATGTAAGAAAAGGCGATGAGATCGAGATTTTTATTATTGCGGCGCTCTTCGCACCATGAGGTTGTCGTCTGCTGGATGTCGATGTCGGTAATGTGAACCTTTTTACCTCTCTTCAGTTGCAGACCTGCTGCTACCTGCTGGGCGACCGTAGACTTACCCGGCCCACCCTTCGTCCCGCCGACGATGATGAGTTTGGTTTCCATGATTATGCCTTGTAGTTTGTTTATTTTGAAAACAAGATGTTTTCTTATGTTTCTTATAGCCTAAAACAAACAAGGTATAGTGACAACAAAAACCATTCAACTAACTGGACGTATACTGTTCTATGTTAAAAACGCCCCTAAGCGATTTTGGGGCGTTTTCTCTTTAACTGGTGTGATTGCTTCTCCCCCATCCACAAACACGCTCACCGACGACGTCATGCGCCAGAATCTGTCTTTTGGTCTCCTGAGTCAGTACATCGTCTCGGGAAATGTATATCGGACTGGCCGTCTCACAGAATGAAAGGCTTTGATGTTGCTTAATCACGCATCCAGTTAGCAGAAAGCTCATCGTCCACAGCGCCATCACCCATGCGCCTGATCTTATCAGTCGTTTCATTTTTTACCTCAATAGTCGTGCTTAGCCGCTTATTCTCTTCACGTTGATTTTTAATCTCCGCCGATCGACGAGCTGCGCGGCCACCCAAAATATACGCCCCAAAAAGTACCGCAATGACGGCCGAAGCCGTCATTACGAACGCTTTGATACGGGCAATTAAGCCTTCAATCATTGCGCAACACCTCGCTGATACTTCCGCACCTGGGCTATGGCGATGAATACCGCTACGGCGATTGTCGCGATCCCAAAGACAATGCGAACAGTATCCCCGCTCGAAATATTGCCCTGAGCCTTATCCATTGCCGCACTGATCTGTGGAGCAACGTCGGCCAGTTGTGCCAGACCGATACCTGCTGTGACGGTTGCGCCGGCCGTTTCCTTAGTGACCGGAATGGATGCGGTGGTCTTCACGGGCTTAACGACACCAGCCCGGCGCAACCCTTCGTCAATGACGTCGATGTTGTACCAGGTGTTATCAGTTCGCAGCGGGCCTTTGCCGTTCTCATGGCGAATGATTGCCTCAACGGTCGGTCGCATAATCTCGTACTGATGCAGATCGATTTCCATATCAGGAGAAACGCCTACCGCTTTGGCGACAGCCTGAACATACGCCTCGGTGTCGTTTTCACTCGGCGGCGCCCAGCGTTCGATGACTTCGCGGATCGTATCGATTCGTGAGCCGTCTTTTGCTTTGCGCTTGTCGTGATAGGTAATGAGCGTAACGGCCAGCGCACGCACACCCCATGTCGGGTCTTTGAAGGTGGCAAATCGACTTTCTGCCGGGTTAGCTATCAGACCTTGCCACGGATTCGTGTTATCCAGATTGCCTGGGTTGTTGTTGCGTATTCCTCTTGGAGTCATCCTTTTCCCCTTAGTTTCCAATGCCGCTTTTTACGCCATACGCTGCCAGTCCCAGCAGCAAGGCGGTGATCAGGAAAGAAGTAACTTTGGACACGACGCCGCCGAAGAACCCACTTGAGATGGCGTCCATTCGGTTCAGTAGCTTGTCCAGATTCGCGTGCTGAATGCTGTGCTGGGTCGCGGTCATATCTCCCAGGTACGCTTTCAGTCGCTTATCCACCTCTTCCCCAACCTCGTCACGAAGTCCTTGCAGAACCTCTCGTGCGACGATTTGAGCAATGCGTTCCACTTCCTTGTGGCTCACACCGGGCGTCTCGTTTGACATTGTTAATCCTCCATGACTGTCAAACCTAAATCCGCCCGGTTATATCACAGTTCAAAACAAAAGTAAGTAAATACTTACTAACTATTCAAAATGAACAAATGCGCGTAAATCTCTGTTCTCAGCTCTGAGTTCACTAATCTCCCGCGACAATACCTGGATAGCACTTAGAGCGTCCATTAATAAAGGATTGGAGTCCAGCACAAGTTTTTCAATTACCTCCTGATGTTCTGGTTCAATTTCATTACCTTCATCATCCTTTATGGCTGGGCGGTTTACCACACCTTTACTCACCTTCACGTAGCACGGGTCAATTTTCTGAAGCTGCTGAGCAATCACACCTCGACGCTGGCGCTCTCTCTCGTCATCGTTATAGATGAAAGTAACTAGTTTCATGGCATTGATATTTTTCAGCGACTGTAATCCATCTGTGGGTTTAATATCATGCTTGAGGTTTTTGTCTGAAGTTGCGGCCCACGCTACATCACCTCGCTGACTATTCCAGATCATTCCGTCGCTACGATGATGCCAGTATTGTACGGATGCACCATACCCTTTGACTTGGGTAACGAGACGGTGGTTGTAACCTATGTGTTCCTCAAACCAAAAATTCGCGCCAGCGTTCCCGTTTCCATCAGAGCCTACAGTTGCGAATTGGCTACACAAGATTGGGGCAACTCGAATATCACCGATATTTCCGCCGGGGTCACTGTCATATTGCGCAATTAAACCAGCTCTACTCGCAGCGCGTACATACTTATCTGCTTTTATACCTTCTTGCGCTCTTATATTTTTGGAAACTCTTATACTGCATTCAAAACCAAGTGCCACAGGATCATCCGCAATAATTCGATGAGTATAGTCGGCTGCGCTATTCCCATAATGAAAATCGATGTAAGGCGAGGAAAATGAAAGCTCGATACTTTGTGCTTTAACCTGATAATCACTTTGCAGAATGCCTTTGGCATAAAGTGAATTCACGACTTTGACGTCACCGTTAGCTTCAACGCCAAAAATTTCAGTCTGCCCATCAGTTGCCGATATCCGGTCTTGATCACTTCGAACGACTGAGAATCGAGATGATTTTCCAACCATGACTTTCCCATAAGTGCCGCTCTTCTTGACCAGACCAATATCGCCGTTCTTTCCAAGAATGAAGCCTGAGTCGTCGCTATCCAGGCTTTGTGTGCCGGTGTAATTATTACCTCCGGCAAGCTTCGCCATTCCCTTAATAGCAGGAACAGTAACTGACGTTCCGGTAATAGGATCAGTCATTGTAATGTTGCCTGTCGACGTCAGCGCGGTCGACCATCCTTCAACAACACTCCGCCACAGAGAAAAGGCGCTGGCGAGTTGGTTTGCAAATGCGGAGGTGCTGGCTGTCTCTGATGTGATAATGCCATAGGACGCCCCAGAGAACGCTGTCGTGATGTCTCGGGTAAGGGTCAGCTGCGTGTCACTGTCGACGGATTTAATCGCGTACAAGTCCGCGCTCCCGTTCCGATACACGACAAGAATGGAACCCTGTTGAACGCCAAGAGCGGTCTGCGACCACTTAGTCGTTACACCGGTCACTTTCGCCTGATTTGCAGCACCAGTTACGGTGCCTACTTCATACATACTCATTATCTCTTCCTTGAGATGCCGCCCACTTCCTGTAGGCGGCTTTAGTTTTAGAAAATCCCCATTCTCACACGGAGACGGTTGTTTGAATCATAGACTTCGATTTTACCGTTTGTAATTACCGTTCTGGAACTACCCGGCCCTGAGCCATTTATATTCATCGTTCCATCGCGAGAGATTCGCCAACCTCTAACGTTTTCTTGGAAACCCGAACTCATCAAATCACCGACCTTGGCGCTACCTATTGACCCATCCTTGATGAAAGCCGCGTTCATATAGGTTACACCATTATCAATCACAAACGGAGTCGTCGTATTGCCGTTCGATGTATTAATTAGCGCGAAGCGGTCTGCCTGAACCAAGAACTGGCTCTGCATGTTTTTACCATCAACACCGAGAGCGATACCCGCCGCATACTTCTGCCCGTTGTTGTTGGTTTCCATCTTCACCATCCAGGTACTGTTCAGCGCGTCATTGTTTGAAACAGCCTCTTGCAGCGTCTGGATAGATGCAGATTGACTGTTCAATGATGCGGTCATGTCAGTCTGCGTTTTTGCCATTGCGCTAATCTGAGTCGCCTGAGTCGCCTGAGTCGATTTGATAGACGCGATGCTCGTTGTCGCCGAGTTCAGATCAGCCTGGTTTTTGATGTTGGCCGAAGCCTGAGCATCAATCTGAGACTGAAGACTGGTGTTCAACGATGCCTGAGTGCTCTGACTGTCCGAAATGGTCTTAGACAGCTGATCCACTTTCGAAGAAGACGCGTCTACCTTCGACTGCATGGAAGACAGTTGCGACGTTTGGGCAGTCACTTTCCCATCGATATCGCTGACCTTCGTCTGCAACGATGAGATTGCTGTTGCGTTCGCATCCGCCGTAGCCTGTGCATCCGCAGCATCAGTGATATCGGTAATGACGAAATCATCAATGTACACCGCGTATCCAGGTGTGTTGGAGCCACTCTGACCACGAGTAGAAATCCATACATGGCTACGGGTAACGCTCGGACCCACTTTCACTACACCAGTAAACTTAACCCACTGGTCGCGACCGCCAAGACCAGCCTCGTTGAACGTAATGCCCTGCCAGTCATTCCCACCATCTTTGTTGATGGAGTGCAGACCAACGACCACAGTCCAGCCAGACGGCGGGGCTTCACTTGCCGGCATCATAGCCCAAAACTCAACGCGATATTTCGCGCTCTGGCGTACCGCAGAATAAGAGCCGATCATCTTGTCGGAATTCCCGCTGGTATTGGCCGGGCGAGTAACCTTCAGACATTTGCTGCCGCTGCTCTTGAAGTCCGTCGTTACAATCGCAGTGCTGCCGCCTAACTGCTGATTGTTGTCATAGGTTTCGAAAGTACCGTCGATCCACGGGTTACTCTGGACCTTCAGCGTATTCAGGCTACTCTTCAGGTCAGTGACACTGCCACTCGCAGAAGACAAGTCTTCGCCTTGCTGCGTAACCGTGTTCTGCAGCGAAGACAGTGCTGAGGCATCAGCCTTAGAGCTGACTGTCTTATTCAACGTGCTCAAACTATTGTTCAGGCTGGTAACGCTGTTGGAGATATTTGAAATATCCCCTTCAGCATTGGACACTCTCGTCGTCAGACCGGAAACCGCGGACGTTGTGGCATCCAGATCGACGCGGTCAGTAATGTCGATGACGTAGAAGTCGTCGAAATACATCGCACCGGCGGACAGATAGGCGGTGATCTGTGTGTCTGCAACCATGTCTTTGGTCGCTTTCCAGACCCACGAAATTTCCTGCCAAGACGTCGTGAATGGGCCGTAACCAAACGATGCAATAAGTCCGGTGCTATCCGCTACCCTGAATTTTGTGTTGCTCGTTCCACCATTAATCGTCGTATTAGAATCCTGACGCGCCCACATGCCGATTTTGTATGTACGTCCCTTCACATATGTGATTTTCTGACCAACCAAAGTGGGAGAACCAGACGCGATTTTCAGTATTTTGTTACCGGTTCGCGGCGACTGTGCCACCATGACAGAAGCAGGGCCACTCCAGGTACTATATCCACCGTTATCACGCTCGAATGAGGCGTTGGTGATCATGTTTCCAGGAATCTGACCAGACGCGTCGATGCTGTCGTTAGTCGCATTTAGGCTATTAGTCAGTTGGGTTAAAGATGATCCCTGAGAGGAAACATCTTTACCTTGCTGCGTCACAGTATTCTGAAGCGCGGAAAGAGCAGTCGCGTCAGCTTTTTTGTTGATATTCCCATTGGCCGTGTTGAGATCATTCTGTAGGTTAGTGATCGCACTACTGGCCGATGTAATATCTTTGCCCTGCTGCGTTACGGTATTTTGCAGAGTGGTGATTGCACTGGCGTTCGCATCCGCCTTCATCATCACACCGCCGGCGGCGCCCAACCCCATCATTACCCCGTTCACAAACTCAACGGACGTGGAAATAAATGCGCTGGAGTCACCACCTGTAGGTGCGCGCAACTCCAGACCGTCGCCGGCCTTCATGCCTTTACGGCCAAGGAGAATGTACGCGCCGCGATATGGCAGAGAGTTAATAACTTCAGTTGTGCCACCGAGCAACTCTAAGGCAGATGCAATCGAATTACGCTGACCCGACGGCTCGTCAAAAGTCATCACGCAAACGTAAACGCCATTAGCCAGAGCCGCAATATCGTCAGACATCGCCTTCCCGTTGTTGGCAGAGCCAAAAACGTCATAGGTTTTGGAGGTCGCAATCACCGTTGATCCGTCGCTTTGTTTTGCAAAAGTGACCAGCGCCCAGCTGCGACCAGGGGTAAACAGGTTCTTGCCGCTTTCATCAAAAACCCCATGGGTAACGCTATTGCCATTACCTCGTGCGGTTACAGTAAACACAGTGCGACGGTTCATCGAGGCCTGCAGGCTGGTAATGCTGCTGTTCGCCGCGGTTAAATCGTCACCCTGAGATGTCACCGTGTTTCGGAGATCCTGCAATGCTGAAGCATCAGCCTTCTTGGCAATGTTGTTCTGAGCTGTCGACAGCCCGTTCTCCAACGATGTGGTGCGATTTCCGATAGAGCTAATGGAAGTGCCTTGCTGATTCACTTTCGTTGTCAGCGAATCCACAGCCGACGCACTGGCGCTATCAGACGGAGAATCGTTCCAGTCGGAAACAACGTTACCTACCTCAAACTTCGGACTGTTGATGTACACCGTCTGGTCTTTGGAGGTATCGCTCTCGATACGGCACAGAATCAGACGCTTAGTGCCCGTAGTAGGTGTCTGTTTCCACTTAACCCAATAGCGAACCCATGAAGTGGTCAGCGTGAAGTACGCACGGCCATCGGTGTTATTACCTTTCGCACCCTGGCTTGTCTCAATAGACGTTGTGGTGTTCGGATTGTAGAAGAACGCCGTCATCGTCTGGCCGGCAACGCCGCCTTTCGCATAGAAGCTGTAAACGTACTCACCTGCATCGACCGGCGACTCAAGCGTGATTTCCCGCAGATCCTTGTAACCGGAGCCAGCTTTTACAGTTGCGCCAATTACCGCATTACCACGATACGTATCGCTGACAACGTTCGACCAGCCGGTCATATCGCCGGAGTTCTTGATCAGGTTTGTACCGCCGACAGAAATCGCATCAACCTTGTTGTTCAGATTCGTGACAGAAGAACTCGTTGAGTTAATGTCTTTTTCGGTCTGGGTAACACGGTTGGTCAGTGCCGTCAGAGCATTGGCGTCCGCTTTTTGAGCAACGTTTGCATCTGTTGTTCTCAAATTATTCTCAAGATTGGTAGCACGTGTACCAATGCTGGAGATGTTCTCCCCCTGCTGATTTACCGTAGAGGTCAGCGAATCAACCGCTTTCGCCGTAGCATCGAGAGAATCCTGAACTTTGGAGGAGTCGGTTACGTTCCGCAGATGCCAGTCGGTCACATACCAGACGGTGCCGAACGGGCTGGACTGGTTGATTTGCAGGAATGGACGGAAGAAGCCGCGATCGACAATCCCCTGAGTAATTTTGAAACGCCAGGTTACTCGCTGCCATGTGGCCGACGCCTTGCGGTTGCCGCCAGATGACAGAGGCGCGCCCACGCTGCCGCTTGGCCGTGTTGCGGTTCCGAGATACAGGTTGAAATCAGCGGAGCCAGTGCCACACGCGACGAGAGCAGACATTTCATAGACATCCCCCAATGTCGCCGGAATAGCAGCAAAATTTGGGTGATGGTCGCGAGCCGCAATGCGTGCAACATAAGCGTATGGGCAATTGGCTGGCACGCCCTCAGACGAGCTGGAAACCACAGTGAAGCCCATCTGACTAAACTCTGGGTCAAATGTCGGGTTGCTAATCAAATCGCCACTTGTCGCATTCCCTGCGCGTACAGATGAATTAAGCGCAGTGATACTGCTATTCGCAGAGGATAAGCCCGATTCTGTTTGATCGACGCGCCCGGACAACACGCTTAAAGCGCTCTGATCCGCTTTTTTACTGACGTTGTTATTGGTCGTTGCCAGGTCATTTTGTAGTTTTGTGAGCGCCTGACTTTGGCTGGCCAATTTACCTTCGGTTGAATCAACTCGGCTTGTCAGATCTGATACCGCTGTTGCATTCGCTTTTTTTGCCACACCTGTAGACGAAAAAACATCAACTTTTCGGATATAGAGACGTGCGCTATTTGATGGAGTCCATCCACCTGCAGCAAATCGCAGATAGACATACTTTCCAATAAAATTGGCCGGAATCGTCAGTTCAACGCTTTTCGTCTGCCAATTGGTAGACACCCCTCCTAACCATGGAGACACGGAAGAAATCCAATTCGTGGGGGTAGCCAAATCATCGATAACGCCCACAGAGTCTGATGACACGTTTGTAATTGCCTCCGATGCTTTCATCTCAAATGAGATCGTCAGAGTCGTTTCGGCTTCAACGGGGATTCGAGTCAGGTTAGCAACACGAATAGAGCCTGTGGTTGTCCTAATCGCCTTTTCGTTAGCATCATATGTGAATGCGGAACCAGGCCCAGAATCCTCCCAGAACGATGCGTCTACATTCAGCCCCCCATTACAAATTAAGCTACCCTCAGCCAGTGAGTTTGACAGCGTTGCCAGTTGATTACTTTGGGACGATATATTGCCTTCAGCTTCGGTAACTCGATTCGTTAAAGCAGTTACAGCAGCACCATCGGCTTTCTTTGCGACATTGGAGTTAGTTGTCGACAGATCATTGGTCAATTTAGTGATGCTGTTACCCTGACTGGTGATCTGGTCTCCCTGTTGAGAGACGCTCGAGTCCAGTGTTGAAATCGCATTGGCGTTAGCATCTGCTGTACTTTGCGCATTGTAGGCATCAGTCACTTCGGTAATGACCAGGTCATCAATGAGGAATGAGTTACCCGCCTTAACGCTGCTAACGTTAGGAATAGAAATCCTCACCATTGCCTGTTTAATACCGCTCTTCGTTGATTTCAGGTAACCAGAAACCTTCGTCCATTGAGCTGTAGACAGATCTTTCGCAGCTTTAGTTACTGCCGGCCACTGCCACGAGTTATCCTGATACTGGAGCGACAAACCGATAGAGATCTGTGCATTCTCGGCCATAGCGGTGCTCTTGGCATCGAGCTTAACCCAGCATTCCATATAGAAGACTGCGTTATCGCGAACCTGGAACCCGCTGAAAATGTGATTATCGCTGTTATCAGTTGCGTTAGCGTTGTAATCATTCGGACGCGTCACGCGGATGCACTTATTACCGCCATGCGAGTCATCAGTGGTCACGATAACGCGATTATTTGATAGATTGTGGCCAACCGCGTAGCTTTCAAAAGTGCCATCAGGAAGCAGATTAGCGCCGCGTTTGGATTGCTGGTTCAGAGAGCTGTTGAGCGACGTAATGTCGCTGTTCGCCGCCGTCAGACCGGACTCCGTCTTCTCTACCCGACCCGTCAGCGTAGTGACTGCCGACTGATCGGCCTTTTTCGCGATGTTTGCGTCAGCGGCTTCGAGGTCATTGGTCAACTTAGTGATGCTGTTCCCCTGGCTGGAAATCGTATCCCCCTGCTTGGAGACCGTATTTTGCAGCGTAGACAGCGCCTGTGCATCTGCCTTATTCGCCAGATTAGCGTTGGTCTGTTCGAGGCTGTTTCGCAGATCAGTAACGCTCTGCGAGGTGCTCGTGACGCGATCACCTACGGTGCTGACGTTTGAGGTGACGGCGCTAATGGCATTCGAAAGCGCGTTCATCCCAAGAGCAGAATTCAGCTGGGCTACCTTCTCGGACAGTTTAAAGCCGAGGTTAATGTAAGCCTGACCAGTCCATTGGTTCACCAGGAACTCAACCGTGCTCCAGCCAGCTTTCAGATCAAAGCTAACCGTATTCCAGCTCGAATTACCAAAAGCAACCCTAACACCGTTCACGTATACGGCGCCCGTATCATCAAAAACACGGGACCCTGGTGCCATAGTGATGGTGGTATCAGCATTAACCTTCACGAAGGCTTTGTAATGCGCGATCACGTAACTGCCGGCGCTCGCAAAGTCCAGTTTTGCCGCGTCAGGAACCTCATCGATCGAGATTGGCGCCTTACCGTTGATATCGCTAAAGGTCGGCTCGGTGGCATTGTTCGCCAGTTGTACGTTGTATACGCTACGCACCCACATGTTCTGGCGACCGTTAACCATCTGGTTTGACAGCGAAGTGATACTGTTGGAGTTAGACGTAATGTCTTTTCCCTGCTGAGTCACTGTGCTGTTGAGGATTGATAACGCATTGGACGTCGCATCAATCGCTTTCTCGTTGCTCACATCAATACAGAATACGTCATCAAGATACATGTATCCCGAAGCGACACTGGCACGAAGAGAAACAACCACGCTTGCAGTTTTGGTCGGCGTATACTCGCCACTAAAAAGCGTCCAGCTCGTTGACAGACCTGCGCCGGTGATCGGGATATCCTTGATTGCGGAGAGGTCAGCATTACGGAGGCTGATTTTGTTATTGCCGGCATTGTTGATAGCGAAATCAGAAGATTTTCTAACCCATGCACCGATACGATAGGTTTTACCTGCCTCAAGCTCTACCGTCTGATTACAACCGGCGTCACCCCCTGACGATAATTTACCTGCCTGGATTATATAGCTTCCTGATTTCGGACTCTGGGCCGCTAACAAGGTCCAGCCAACATATTCCCACCCCTCGAAACCACGTTCGAAGGAATTATTTTTCAGCATGTTTCCAGCTACTGACTTAGCCGCATCAGCATCCGCTTTGGCACTGCTGAGAGAGTTGTTCAAGCTAGTGATTGCATCACTGCTGCTGCTAATCTTATCTTCGGCATTGCTAACCCGAGTGGAGAGGTTATTCAAAGCTGTTGCATCCGCTTTCTTAGCCACATCACCCTTTACAGTGTCAACGGTGTTGGTCAGAGTCGTGATTGCATTGCCTTGGCTGATCAGCGTTTTACCCTGATCAGTAACGGTGTTCTGCAGCGTCTGCAACGCAGAGGCGTCTGCCTTTTTCGACACATCGGTCTTCGTAGAAGTCAGATCGTTTTGTAGCTTGGTGATCGACGTTCCTTGAGAACTAACCGTGTCACCTTGCTTGGTCACTTTCGTTGACAGATCGCTCAACGCGCTGGCCGTTGCATCGTTATTGACTGCATCAGTAATATCGAACACCTGGAATGAATCAATCCAGATTTCCGCGTTACTTGGGTGGCAGTAGATACCAAAAGCCTGACCATCCGCGCCAGTGCTCGGAGAGAAAGACGTATCCCATGTAATAGTCTGCCAGTCAGTAGTAAGCGTATTGTTCTTATCCTCATACGCCCCTTCCGTATTGCCGTTAAAATTCCAGCGGCGCAGCAGCATATTCATTGCGCCGGACACACCCTTGGCGCGAACGATATAGCGGAATTTGCGAGAGCCATTTACCGGGGTTGGTTTTTTACCATTGGCAAAAAGACCCGGAGAGGTTGCATTCACTTTCAGCATTCGAGCGCCAGCCGAGTTTTCACCGTATGCACCAAATGCAACAATACTGCCTGTCGTGCCGCTGTTCTGCTGCGTCCTGAACGCTGAGCCATCACCTTCAAGATTGGCATCCTGAATCAGATTGTCGCCCATGTTCGTCATGGCGCCGACGCTGTTGTTCAGACTGGTGATCGCGTCACTGGCTGAAGTGATGTCCTTACCCTGCTGCGACACAGTGTTCTGAAGTGTTGATAAAGATGAAGCATCCGCCTTCGTCGCAACATTATCGTTGGTTGCTTTCAGACTGTTCTCAAGAGCAGTAGTACGACTCCCGACGCTAGTCAGATCTTTACCTTGCTGTGTCACAGTATTCTGAAGCGACTGCAAAGCAGAGGCGTCAGCTTTCTTCGCGACGTTACCATCCGTTGTGGCGAGGCCGCTTTTCAGCGAAGAGATATCGCTGGTGGCGGTGGAAATATCCTTGCCCTGCTGGGTTACTGTGTTCTGAAGAGTCTGAACAGCGGAGGAATCAGCTTTCTTCGCTACGTTGTCGTTGGTCGTTTTCAGACTGTTGTTCAGATCGGTGATGCTGGTGGATTGGGACGAAATGTCTTTACCCTGTTGCGTCACGGTATTCTGTAGCGAAGACAGTGCGGAAGCATTTGCATCAATAGCCACGGAGTCGGTTACATCAATGACATAAAAATCGTCGAAGTAACGGTTTCCGGCCGTCAGATAGTTGCTCAGCGTAACGGGCAGACTTCCCGTCTCGGTAGCCTTCCATCGTTTGCTAACTTTCGTCCAGTCAACGGTGAGGTTTGCGAACGGGACCTCAAACACTGGCGCTCCAGCACTATTACCCACTCGCAGTTTGTTGTTACCCTGCCCATTATCTGTTGTTCCAGAAACCTGTTTAGCCCAGACGCCGATCTCATAAGTACGGCCTTTGACAAAATCGATGTACTGGCCCGGAGATACGGAGCTACCTGGGTCAATTTTCAGTGCTTTTGTGCCGACATGCGGTATCTGAATAGCAACGACCGTGCTGAGACTGGATACGCCGATATAGCCATCTGTACCGCGCTCAAATGACGGGTTGACGATCAGATTGTTAGGCGTTTTAGTGGAAACATCGGAGTCAGCGATAGCATCGCTCAGTGAGTTATTCAGCTGGACGATACTGTCTGCCTGGCTGGACACCTTACCCTCGGTTGCGCTAACACGAGATGTCAGATCATTGACCGCAGTCGCGTCCGCCTTCTTCGCCACATTGCTGTTTGTGGTGTCGAGAGACGTTTTGAGATTGGTGATGCTGCTATTCGCGGCGGAAATGTCTTTACCCTGCTGCGTCACTGTTCCCTGCAGTGCGGTCAGCGCTGTCTGGTCGGCCTTTTTACTAACATTGGCGTTGGTAGTGCTCAGGTCATTTTGCAGTTTGGTGATCGACTGACCCTGAGTCGAAATGCTCGAACCCTGCTGATCCACTGACGTCTTCAGAGTCTGCAATGCAGAAGCGTCAGCCTTGTCCTTCAGGGATGATTTAAGACCGGTGATGTCCGACGCCATCGCTTTATCCTGAGTGTTCAGGGTGTCGAGGGACTTGTTGATGTTAGAGACGCTGTCGTCCACCTTTGTCTCAAGAGACTGGCGAGCCATGGCCTCTGCCTTATCCGCGGTGACACGCGCCAGCTGCTCCTGGAAGATAAGACCGGAACCCACTTTAGAAAGATCATTGCCTTCGTAAGATCCGCGCATCTGGACGGCCAAGGCATTGCGGTTCGCAGCTTCAGCGGCATCAGCGTCCACACGAGCGGACTTCTCATCCTGCAGAGCGGCCATGCCGGCGCCAGGCGTCGGGCGCCCTACTGCAACCCAGTCAATCAACAGGTTGTTTGTGTCGCTCTGGTTCTTCAGGAAATCAAACCGGAAACGGCGAATGGTCGTGGAAGCCCGCCAGTCAATGTCGTGAATGGTCAGCGTGGCAACGCCATTAGCATCATATTCTGGCTCGTCGATAACGAGAGAGCGAGACTCACTCCAGCCCTGCTCTGATGCCCCGATCCAGTACAGTTTGCCTGACCATGTCGGTTTACCTACTTTCTTGATGCGCAGCTTTAGGAAACGATAGGCATTGGCGTCGATAACCATGTTATTTGGCGAGCGGCAAGAAGCTGTGCTGTTTGAAGACTTCAACCAACCATCATCGGTAACGGACATTGGGACAGTACCACCGTCGTCTTCTGTCCATCCCTCACTGTTGGTATCAAAGTACCAAATTTTCAGGCTATCGAACTGTTCACCGGTGCCAGCGGCAATCTGGGAAATTTGCTGAGCCAGAGATTCGTTAACCGTCTGCACCTGCGTAGACAAGTTGCTAATCTCGGACTGGCGATTATTCTTCTCTTGAAGAAGAGCGTCAGCACGGGCGCGTGCTTCGTCCTCAATGCTCGAAATTCGATTTAAGGTTTCGGTATTGATTGCGTTTGCAGTTTTGATGTCCAGTGCGGAAACGGCCGACGCACGATCTCTGGCTTCTTTGCTGATTTTTGCATCGAGTGCGGCTGTTGCGTCCGAGACAGCCTTCGCACGGTTACTTGCTTCAACCGCAACGGAGTCTGTAATCGCTGAGGCACGAGCAATCGCTTCATCGGAGACAGCTTTCGCGCGCGCGGTCGCTTCATCGGCAACGGCTTTGGTTCGAGCCTCCACTTCCGCCGCAATCGCATTGGTACGCGCGGTTACTTCGTTTGAGATGGCAGTGGCGCGTATAGACGCCTCATCTGCGATAGCTTTATTACGTGCGGTCGTTTCATTAGCAATGGCTTGTGCGCGATCCTGAGTCTCTTTGTTGATGGCGGTGCTTAGCGCTTCCTTGGCCGACTTGACAGCGTTAGCCGCCTCAGTGCGAGCGTCATCAACCTGGGCCTTAGTCTCACTTTTCGCTTCATCTATGGCCGCGTCCACCTCCGTCGCCACAGCCTTGCTGTTAATGTCAGCAATCAGATCCTGACCCAGCTCGGACTCGGTGATTTTATTTTGCAGGAACGAAAGAACGTCGCGCGTCGTTGCGACCGTCGCTAGTGGAGAGTTCAGCGCACTGAGCATTCCACGTTTGTTGGCTGCACGTACCCAATAATACCAGGTGACAGAGTCTTCAAGACCGTTGTGACTGAAGGTTGTGCCAGATACCTTGGCAATCAGCTGCGCTTTAGACTTATCGTTGGTCTTGGATGCCAGAACCTCGATGTGATCCAAGTCAACGGAAGCCGGGTTTACCCAATTCAGAACAATTGAGCGATAATCGCCTACCGCAGTTAGACCGGTCGGGGCATCAGGCGCCGTCATGGTTCCCAGAACTTTGTAGGTGATGCTGATAGGATCAGTTTTGCGACCACCAACAGAAACAGCGTACACCTGGAAGTCGTACTGGCCGTTCTCCGCTACTCCACGAAGTTCGAACTGTTCTTCAGTTACGCGCTCAGATTTCCAGTTTGAAACATTCCCGGCATCGGAGCGGCGCCAGCTGATGTAATACTGAGCCGACTTGCCCTGCCATGTAGCGGTCAGAGAAACGGACAAGTTACCCGGAGAGGACAGATAAGTGCCTTCGGTAATCGCCAGACCTGACGGCTTTGAGAACGTTGGGTCAAGAACGGTGGTATTTTGCGGGATCAGCTGTGCGCCGCTATCAATAGCTTCGTATTTGGTCGGGTTGTTCTGAATAGCCGTGATATTGAACGACGTACCATCGTCACCCTCAGCAACGCTCACAACGCGTGCTTGTAGCGGAGTTAAGTCTGGTTGAGCAATGACCCACACTGCATCGCTTACCGGCGTCTCATTGGAGCTGAGAGCGGTTTTAAACGTGACGGTGGTGATGTTCTTCCCATTCTCCAAAATATCACGCCCAACCATCTTCCCTTCTGCGCTGAGGAAGGTGATATGGTTTCCAACTGAAGTCAGATCAACCGGAGCGTCCAGCTTGATGCTATTGGAGGTGTAGCCGATAATACGACCACTGTTGCGACGGCCAGCGCGGAATTTATCTGCGATCAGCACGATGTCGCCAGGCATCAGGAATACAGAGTCCATACCTACTGCAAAGGTGATGACGTCAGATTCCATGCGAGAGGTGTAGAGCGTCCAGAGACCAACACGATGCGCCTGGCCGCGTGAAGTACAGCCGAATGCGACTGACTCAGTTTTGCGGATGCCATAGCGTTTAATCGCTTCCTGATCTTCTACATACTCGACGCTCTGCTTATAACCGTCCTCTTTGTTGTTGTAGGTGATAAGAGCAACGGAATAGCGATCTTTACGCGCCGAACCTTTGTAGGCAAATGATCCATTCACCACGTTGCTGTTGGAGAACAGCATCACAGGGTCTGCTGGAGAATCCTGCGTGATGTGAACCATGCCACCAGCCCAATAAACCATGCCACGGAATGCCCCTGCAATGTCCTGCACGACGCGATATGCATCTTGGCGACTGGTTATCTGGGTATTGATAGCGAAACGTTTCTCTTTGCCACCGAAGCCATCGTCGACGTATGCGTCACAGTAGCGACCAATCTGATACAGCTCGCCGATGTTAATCATCGACTCCTGAACAAACTGACCCAGACCGTAACGAGTGTTCGTCAGCAAGTCGAAGAGAATCCACGCCGGGTTGGAGGATGATGCCAGCTTAAATGTACCGTCCCAATTGCCGTCGTAGGAGTTCGTGTCAGCGTTATAGTTTGACGGGACACGAATTTTCAAACCTTTAATCAGGTATGAACGAGTCGGCATTGAAGAACCGAACTGCTCAGAGTTGATTTTCAGGCCAACGAGCGCAGAGTTCGGATAGTTCAGGCTGGTATTGACAATCTCACCGATCGAATCGATGTAGGTGTCATCGTAGAGATAGCTGTTATCGGTATGATCTTCAGTCAGACGAATGGCACGCAGAGTATATGCCTTTGCCGGCTTCGGTAAGTCCAGCACATAACTACGGTAATAAACACCTGTCTTCTTCGCGGTCAGAGAAATGGTTGCGTTGGATTCTCCCTCTGCAACAACATCAACAAAGCCACCGCCATTGCCTGCGTCGATCTGGAATTTAAACTGGACTGTCGTACCGTTAGTATCGCCGCTCTTTTTATCGATGCTGCGAAGTGAAGGAAACTTCATCACCACACGAACGCGATCGCTGTCCGCGGAATCCAGAGACACGTTAACCTGGCTCGTTTGCTTCAATTGACGCCCTACTGATTTCGGCGTTTCAATGAAGTCAAAACCATCGATGACACTTTGATCCTGAGAACCGTCGCGGAACCACCAGGTTACACCGCTGAAGTTGTAGGAATTGTCGCTATTCTGGAGCGGCGTGTCGTTCAGGAAGATGGATTTTGCCCCATCAATCAGACCACCGATAACACCCTCACCCAGCAAATCCAATACAGAAGCCATAGCGCGGCTGTTTACCGTGTCATTAGCCTCCACTGGCGTCCTTGAGCTACCGCCACCCTTACTGCCGCCGCGTCCTGAGATAATCAGGCCGTGCGCGACTAATTGCGAGAGACGGCTTTTTTTGAAATTTGGAACTTCCATTTATCCCACCGTTAAATCTGGTCAATAGTGATAGAGGAACTTGCGATTTGCGAGCCAACGAGAATTTCTTCGCCGTAGTTCAGCTGAAC